>Ga0247727_10000113_pt1 | contig 178179 bp, 170 predicted proteins | sample WisWelCaveWW1625_FD_202498 | JGI IMG/M metagenome (GOLD analysis project Ga0247727, IMG submission 202498) | Biofilm microbial communities from Wishing Well Cave, Virginia, United States - WW16-25 | ecosystem: Environmental > Aquatic > Deep subsurface > Groundwater > Cave microbial mat... | reverse complement strand
AAGAAGATAATGTTACTCAGAAGAAAACGGATAACCCAAACACTCAGACACAAACTCAGAACCAGAGCACATCAACGCAGAGCAGCAGCGATTATTACAGCGTCAGCAATGTAAATAATGAAGTTGTTGAAAATCAGTCTGTGGATTTTTCATGGGAACAGGATGGAAAAACGATGAAGCTTTCCGAGCAGAAAGGAAATGTTGTTCTGCTGAATTTCTGGGCAACGTGGTGTCCGCCATGCAGAAAAGAATTACCTGACTTGTCACAAATTTCAAACGAGCTTAAAGGTAAAAATTTCAAGATGATTGGAATTTCCGTAGATGAGAATACGAGTGCGTTAAAAATTTTTCTGGAAAAAAATAAACTTTCTTACACTCAGCTCCATCATCCTAACGGCTTGCTTGAAAAATATATGGAGTCAGGTAACCAGCCGCAGAATGTTATTCCTCAGACATACATAATTGATAAGCAGGGAAAGATTGTCGAGAAAATTATCGGCGGAAAATCCAAAGAAGATTTCATAAGGATTATCAATAAGTATCTTTAGAGATTAGATTTTTTTCTGATTGTAAGTCCGTCTATGGCGGGCTTTTTTTATTTCATTGCAAGCATATTTATTTTAACTTTGTAAGTTCAATCAGACATCTTTAAATCAGCCCGGATGGTGGAACTGGTAGACACGCTGTGTTCAGGGCGCAGTTCTGGCAACGGAGTGCGAGTTCGAGTCTCGCTCCGGGCACTTAAACATATTTTTAGTGATAGCTTCTCCTGTAAAAAAATGGTTATACGTGAGCTCTGTTGAAGATTCTGCCGCACAGGAATTTTCAAAGGAGTTGAACATTCATTATGTTCTTTCAAAGATTTTATTACAGAGAAACATAAAAGATAAAGAATCTGCACGGGGATATTTTAAGCCATGTCTGAGCGGAACTCATGACCCGTTCCTGATGAAAGATATGGACGTTGCAGTCGGGCGGCTTGTTCATACAATTGAATCAAAAGAAAAAATTCTTGTCTTCGGAGATTATGATGTTGACGGGACCTCAGGTGTTTCGATGTTTCATTTATTCCTCAACCAGCTTTCCGTTCCGAATAATATTTATATCCCTGATAGATTTACAGATGGCTACGGTCTTTCAAAAACAGGAATTAATTTTGCAAAAGAAAATGGTATCGGGTTAATAGTTGCAATCGATTGCGGGATAACAGCATTTGATAAAGTTGAGTATGCAAAATCCCAGAATATCGAAATGATTATTTGCGACCATCACCAGCCGCCGGAAAAAATTCCAAATGCACTCGCAGTTCTTGACCCGTTGAGAAAAGATTGCAGCTACCCATTCAAATATCTTTGCGGAACAGGAGTTGCATATAAATTGATTTGTGCAATCTGCTCAAAGCTTAACTTAGATATTCATAATGAGCTTCTCGATTTCGTTGCAATAGCAACTGCTGCCGACATGGTTCCAATTCTTGATGAGAACAGAATTTTTCTTTATCACGGTTTCAAACAAATATCTTCAAACCCCCGTCCCAGCATAAAAACTCTTATTCGCATTTCCGGATTTAAGTCGGAAACAATCAACACAACAAATGTTGTATTTGCATTAGGTCCGAGAATCAATGCTGTCGGCAGATTGGGTGACGCAATTCGTGCAGTGAAGTTTCTGACTTCGGAAACAATCAGTGATGCGGATGAGCTTGTTAAAATTTTAGAATCGGAAAATACAAACCGAAAAAAAATCGACAGTGAAATTTTTATACAGGCACAGGAGCGGTTTAATTCCTTTGCCGGCGAATTAAACTATGATGATATTTATTCGATTGTTCTTCACAACGAGGACTGGCATCCGGGCGTGCTTGGAATAATCGCTTCACGCATGGTGGATAAATATTACAGACCGTCAATTATTCTCACAACTTTCAACGGGAATGCGAAAGGTTCTGCAAGGAGCATTCACAAGCTTAACATTTATGAAGCAATCCTCAGAGCTTCGAAGGAATGTGATGCAGTGATTCAGTTCGGCGGACATTTTTACGCCGCAGGGCTTGAGCTTAAGCTTGATAAGGTGGAAGAGTTTAGAAAAGTTTTCAATAACATTGTTAAGGACATGATTGAAAGCTCGGAAGAAAAAAAAGAAATGCTTGTTCCTCAAATTAGCATCGATTCAAATGTTGAATTGAATGAAGTTGATTTTGAATTTATGAGAATGTTAAAACATTTTGAGCCGTATGGTCCTGGCAACATGAATCCGGTTTTTTGCTCGAACAATTTGCAGGTAGTTGGTTATCCGAAAATTTATAACAGCACAACATCGGTTTTTAAAGTAAGAACATCTTCGGAAAATGAAAACCAAGCTAATATAGAATCTTCAAAAGTTTTCGATTGTATTTATTATCAGAGTGACATTAATGAATCCAACAGAATAAATTGCGGAGATAAACTGAACGCAATTTTTAACATCGAAGAAAATCACTGGAACGGGAATACAAAAATCCAGCTTCGGATAAAAGATTTCAGAAGTGTTAATTCATAATTCTTAATTATTAATTTTTAATTGAAATGTCCGGTCATTCTAAATGGTCAACTATTAAAAGAAAGAAAGGTGCAATCGATGCTGCACGGGGAAAAGTATTTACAAAAATTATTAAAGAGATAACAGTTGCTGCAAGAATCGGCGGAGGTGACATTGAAGCGAACCCGCGTCTGAGGCTAGCCGTCCAGACTGCAAAGTCGAACAACATGCCTGCTGACAACATTACAAGAGCAATCAAAAAAGGAACAGGTGAGCTTGAAGGAGTAAGCTACGAAGAGATAACTTATGAAGCATACGGTCCTGGCGGGACTGCTTTGATAATCGAGTCGATGACGGATAACCGGAACAGAACGGTTGCCGATTTACGCCATTTGCTTTCACGCAACGGAGGTAACCTTGCCGAATCAGGAGCAGTGAGCTGGAATTTTGAACGCAAGGGTGTTATAGTAATTTCAAAAGGAAAATATTCCGAAGAGGAGCTTTTAAATATTGTGCTTGATTCAGGGGCTGATGATTTTTCAGATGAAGATGATTTTTTTGAGGTGACTGCATCGCTCGAAAATTTTGATGCTGTCAGAAAAGCAATCGAGACAGCAAACTTGTCCGGACTGAAAATTGAGAATGCCAGCTTGCAATACGTTGCGAAGTCAGCTAACAAAGTCGAAGGAAAAGAAGCAGAGCAGGTGGTGAAACTCATTTCTGTTATTGAGGATAACGACGACGTTCAGAATGTTTATTCAAATGCTGACATTGATGAATCGGTGATGGCATCAATAAATACTTAGCTGATGAGAATAATCGGAGTTGACCCGGGCACGCTTTTCACAGCTTACGCAATTCTCGATTGTTCGTTCAAGCAAATGAGTATTGTTCATTTCGAGCTTATTAAAAATTCCTCTACAACAGTTTTGCCTCAGCGTCTGAAGTTTATTTACGAATCAATTTTAAAAGCGATTGACAAATTTAAGCCGGATGAGTTTGCAATCGAGACAGCTTTTTACAGCAAGAACATCCAGTCAACGCTGAAGCTTGGTCATGCACGGGGAGCTGCGATTCTTGCGGCAGCGAATAAAAATCTTCCAATCAGCGAATACTCGCCGCGAGAAATTAAAAAATCCGTTTCGGGCAACGGCTCGGCTTCTAAAGAGCAGGTGAAGTTTATGGTGGGCACGCTTCTGAAAATAAAAAACCTTCCGAAGAAGCTCGACATTTCCGATTCGATTGCAATTGCAATCTGTCACTGGAACAGAAATTCACGTATAACAAATAAATCCAAAAGCTGGCTGGACTTCATAAAAAATAATCCGCAAAGGGTAAAGGTTCATTAGTGTTCGATTTTATAAAAGGAAAACTCGTTCGAAAATCTTCCGGCAGTGTTGTGCTTGACGTTGGAGGAGTTGGTTACAGCATTTCCACGACGCTCACTGTGTTCGATAAGCTTCCTTCAATCGGAGATGAGTTTAGTATTTCTGTTCATCTTCACTTGAAAGAGAATCCAATCTCGGTTCAGCTTTTCGGCTTTGCAGATGAAACGGAAAGAGATTGTTTCCTGCAGATTATTTCCGTGAGCGGGATTGGTCCTAAGAGTGCGATGACAATTTTATCTGCAATTCATTACACGGAATTTATCGGGTTGATTGCCAAAGGGAATTATCTTCCGCTTACTTCAATCTCGGGTGTCGGAAAAAAAACTGCGGAGCGTCTTGCATTAGAGCTGAAAGATAAGATTGGAAAAATCGGCTCGGCTTCATCTCATTCAACAGCATACAGCCGAATCAAAGCTAGTTCCAAAGATGAAGAAATAATTAATGCGCTGATGTCACTTGGTTACAACAGAATTGAATCGGAGAAGATGCTGAGAACAATTTCGGGGAAGGATGGATTTAGCGAGATGCCGGTTGAAGAAATAATTAAGGGGATACTGAGAGGGAAGTGAACTCCGCCACCAAGCCGGAATGTATTATTGAAGTGCTTTGGAGATTGGAGAGAAGGGGAGGTAACAGATTTATTGTTGGACTATAAATAATTCAATCGTGCTTGGTGCTTTTTTGACGTTTGGTTTTTGTAAATATTGAAGTCTATGTTCCTCCAGGATTGATCCGTTATTGTTTAACCTATCTAAAATCATTTGATAATATTCAGAATGAATTTCACAGCTGATAAAATTTCGTTTTAAGTTTTTGCATAAGACTATTTCTGAACCACTCCCACCAAACAAGATAAAAACATCGTCATCTTTCTGAGTGCATGATTTAATCAGAGTTTCAACAAGTGGTAAAGGTATTTGGCATGCATGGAATGTCTTATCCTTAGAAACATTTTTCACGAGGTCAAAATAAAACCAGCTGTATGGCATTCGTCCCTTGTGCCCTTCTGAAATACGTTTTAGTATTCTTTTATCATTTGGATTAAGATAAGGCTGAGCAACATTCTCCTTATAAAAGTGATTGTCTTTGCTTTTTGTTGCATGGAGAATGGAGCGATGCGCAGTTGTAAATCTTTTGGGACTATGCCCGACATTAGTATTATATGTCCAGATATAATCCTGAACGTCGAAAGCACTTTCATCCAGAAACTTTACGCGCAAATAAGCATTTTGCTTTGGATAATTGAGCATGAACAGGTTTCCGGTTGGCTTTAAAACTCTCAAACACTCTTTTGTTAAATCAATATACCAATCAATATATTCAGACCATTTTGTGGTGAATTTTTTTCCTGCATAATTAATTCCAACATTATAGTCAGGATCACCGTAAACCATGTCTAATGAATTGTCTGGAAGACGTTTTAAAACCTTCATAACATCTTCATTGAAAACTTTATTTCTGAAATTGCTAATCGTTTCTTTGTTTAACATTAAGAATTAATTTAGAACCAAAATTTAAGCTTATATGTCTAGTAAATGATTGTATAACTTTGCTCTTCCGTCATAATTCCAGTAAACAATATCTTCCATAATAAACATCCACTTTATGCACTTCAGAATTATATTTAATTTAGCACCGGTATTAAAGTTATTTTCAAGTTCCGGGTCTGTCGATAATATTTTATCAATATCAGATTCTCTGCATTCATAAAATTCATTTAGAACATCCAAAACTTTTTTAAAACTTTTTGGATTTTCTTTTTTCTTATTTGAAAAATCTTCTTTAAGATTGTCATGTCTCCCTGTTTGTAATCCATAATGAGATTCAACCAATACTTTAAAATCCATATTCCATTTCTGTAAACCTCCAGGTCTGCGAAGATATAGTTTACTGTCGGGATATAATGTTAAATCTAATCCGATTATATCTTCAACAGGGTAAAGAAATTTAATTCCTCTGCCGCGTTTATCTTTTTCAAAATCGACAAAGATATTAATAACTTTTTTAACAATATCTTCTCTTGAAACAGAACCAGAGATATTAATTGCCGGGCCTGTATGTATTATGGGTGGTGCAGGTGTCATATTTTCTTATGCGAGCTTGGTATATTTTTTCATGCAGTTCAAAATTAATAAATCATTGTTGAACAATCACCATTTTTTATTGTGTCATCGCAAAGATGTTTATAAATCAATTTAAGAAAATTGTAACCACTTAGGAATCACTAACTCTCAAACTCCAATTTTTCAATCTCCTCAATTTCAATCGGGTAATTGCGTGTGAAGCAGGCGTCGCAGTAACCAATCGTCTCACCGTGTGCATTCACACCCTGCGGGACCGAAGCATGCAGCTTTTCCAAAGATAGATACTCAACCGAATCAACGTCCAGATACTGCCTTATTTTTTCCAAATCATTCTTGCACTGAACTGCAATCAGTTCTTCTTTGGAAGGAAAATCCATTCCGTAATAGCATGGCGAAATAATAGGCGGAGAAGTTATTCGCAGATGAATTTCTTTCGGCTCCGCTTCTTTTACCAGCTTAACAAGCTGCTTCATTGTCGTTCCGCGAACAATGGAATCGTCAACCATCACAACGATTCTGTCTCTGAGCACACTTTTAACCGTGTTAAACTTTGCCTTCACTTTGAACACACGGTTGCTTTGTCCGGGCTGGATAAATGTTCTGCCGATGTAATGGCTTCTGATTAATCCAAGCTCAAGCTTCATATATTTATTTGTCTTTATGCTTTCGGTAAGATAACCGAGCGTTGCTGTGTTGCTTGAATCGGGAACGCTGATGACAACAACTTTTTTGTCTTCCGCTTTTGCACGCGGTGAAGGTTTTTCTATTGCAAGATTTTTGCCGAGCTTCCTACGGACTTTATCAACGGTGTTATTAAATATTGTCGAATCGGGGCGTGAGAAATAAACATATTCGAATATGCAGTTCTTTGTCTGCCCGGTGCGTTCAATGAAATAAGATTTTTCTTTTCCTGATTGAACAGACTCTTCATCGATTTCAACAATCTCTCCTGCTTTAAGGTCACGTATATATTCAGCGTTGATAATATCGAATGCACATGTCTCTGAAGCGAAGACAAAGCTTCCGTTCAGCTTACCCATCGATAATGGACGGACAGCAAACGGGTCGCGGATTGCGTAAAGCTTGTCATCAGCAAGAAGAATGATTGAGTATGCTCCTTTTATTTGTTTGCATGCGTCAAGGATTTTATCAACAAGCTTTTCTCCTTTTGAGCGTGCGATTAAGTGGAGAAGAATTTCTGTATCAGACGTTGTTTGAAAAATTGTTCCATCGTTCTGAAGCTTTAGCCGAAGCTCTTTTGTGTTTGTAAAGTTTCCGTTGTGAGATAAAGCCAGCGAGCCGTTCTTATAATTTACTTTCAGAGGCTGGACGTTGCTTCTGCTGTCGGATGCACCGGTGGTTGAGTAGCGGTTATGCCCGATTGCAGAATTTCCTTTTAAAATTTTTGTGAAAATCTCCTGCCCTTTGAAAACATCCATCACGATTCCATGTCCCTTGTAAATGTTGAATCTGTAACGGTTGGTCTCCGGCAAAAATTCAGAGGAACATATTCCGGATGCTTCCTGTCCGCGGTGCTGTAATGCATGCAAGCCGTAGTATGTCATTAAAGAAGCTTCTGGATGATTGTAAATTCCGAAGATTGCGCAGTTGCTTTTTGGCTTATCGATTTCTTTGTTGTTCATTTATTCTACTCTGATGTGATTAGAAAATATCCAGCCCTTTCCGTTGAGCCAGCATTCAATTCTGTAAATTCCTTTTTCGGTTACGTCGCATGAAAGGTTCATTCTGTTAACCTCATTGACTTTTTTTCCGTTATGAATGAGCTTTATGTTTGATTCTTTCGGAGAAAGGACGGTAAGCTTTATTTTGCCATCTGAAAATTTTATTGTATCACCGGTAAAAAAAGTATTGCTCTTATACTCTGCATAGAACCTGAATCCTTTTGCGTTACCATGATAATAATTTGATACAAAACATTTCCCCTTCTTCAAAGCATTCAAAATATTTTTTTCATCCAAAGCGTATGAAGAATTATTGTTCACTGTTAATTCTTCTTCCAGCAGAACGTGTGTCCGAATCGATTTGAATAAAACTTTGTAAGGAAAAACTTCGAACTCAAGTAAGCCAAGAATATTTTGTTTGAAAGCATGTGCATCCACTCCGCCTATTCCAGTCACATGTCTTTTGGCTGATGCATCATCCCAGCGTTTCAAAGTTTTTTCCGACGGAGCTGCAATCGATTTCAAAGGATGTAAAAATCTTTCGAGCTTGTTGTTCTCATTCATTCCTTCGACCCATTCGCTCATGTGATTCCAGATTTCAATTCCAGTATAAGAGTCACTTCCGTTTTCTGTCCATGGATAAGAAGGATAATCTTTAAGTTGAATTCTTTCTTCATCAGGATGAGCTTTAAATCCGATACCGCCTTTTTCTTTTATCTGCTCAACGTATTCTTTGGCTGTGAGCTTGCATCCAAGCTCTCCGTTTTCCAAAACTTTGTATGAGCCAACCAATTCATTCAAGCCAAACGTAAGATAATGATTCCGATTTTTTTCATCGTTCACTTCGTAACCAATTATCACCATAATATTATTCAGCCATCGTGCATAATTGTCTTCTTTCGGTTTGATTGTGTTATGGTCGGTCATCATAATAAAATCGAGTTCGGAATCAAACGCAGCTTTAGCAATGTCTTCAATCTTTCCGCTACCATCTGAATAAACCGAATGGATGTGCACGGCTCCAACGTATTCGTAAAGCATGAAATCGGTGAGTAATTTTATACAATAATAACTTTAATTGAGTTCAAGTTAAATGTAATGGAAGAGTCATAAAAGAAAAAGCCCGGATAACTTTTCAGTTGCGGACTTTTTCAGAGGTATACCGCGTGACGCGATACGTGTTATGAGGATGATGGGGAATTGAAAATTTATTTTACACTTTCTTCCAGTGTCCCGGAACCCAAACAAGCTTTCCGAATTTATTTAGCTTGTAATGTCCTTCCACCCAAACGTAGTTGGGACCCGGCTTGGAATAAACGATATGTGTATTTGGTTTTCCGAATGTTACTTTTATTCTCGGTCCTGCAAAAACAGTTGATGAGTTTGCAAATGTAAGAATGAATGAAAGTAAAATGATTGCTGCGATTTTGTTTAACATTTTATGCTCCCATGCCTGTGGCTTGACAGGCTTTATTTTGTCTTCGCTGATAAGACAAAGAGGAGTGAGAAAGGTTTAATCCCGGTGCCTGCCGCGCCACACGGCGAGGACTCGGGACTAATGGAAGTGTGCTCTGAGCTTCGGAGAAAGGTTAATGAGAATCGATGGCAGGTTTAGATTTTGATTAATCTGGAAATCTGCATTTTCAATTTCAACCAGAGCTTTGTAAAATTCTGTGCTCGGAAAATTTTTATTAAAAGATTGCAGACGCTGAATAAGGTCAGCGTTGGAAATATTTTCCGGGCTTTGCTGATATTTTGATTGCATCAAATCTTTAATCCAAACTGCTAGTAAAAATAAAAATGTTCTAACCAATTCTTTTTTATTGCGACCGGCAACTTTTCTCGATATGGCAACTATTTCAGAATGCTTTTCAGATAAAAGTGCGAGCAAATATTTAACAACATCATCACGGAATTCTTTAACACCAATACTGAGAAGCTCGATTGTCTTTGTATAACTGTTATTCGATAAGCTGCATGCAAGTTCAATTTCATCGCTCGTAAATTTTCCTGCTATCGATTCATCGGTCGTCAGTTTTTTTCTGATTGCTTCGCTGTCCAATTCTTTGAAATGAATTCTTTGACATCGTCCTATAATTGTTTGCGGAAGCAAAGAATATTTTGAAGTTGTCAAAATCAAAATGCTGTCATCGGGCGGCTCTTCCAGAACCTTGAGCAATGCGTTGGCACTTTCGGCACGCATTTTATCAGCTTCGGCAATCAAACAGAATTTTACAGCACCTTCTGCGGCTGACAAAGAAATTTTTCTCGTTATAGTTCTGATAGAGTTAATCCGGATGTAATTTGCATTCGGAAGATTGATTCTGTGATAAGGGTTAACAGCTTTCTCCTGTAGCTCTTCGAGATAAAGCTCGAAGTCGGAAGTGCTTAATGATTCAATCGGGTCTTCATCTTTCTCTTCACCTTTTCCTGCCGGCATCGGGCAGATGAACTGAAAATATTCCGATTTGAACCCGGAAATTTTTTTGCAGCTGGAACATTTACCGCACGCTTCTGCTGTATCGATTGCGTTCGGACAATTCAGAAGCATAGCAAACTCAATTGCAACAGCTTCCTTACCGACTCCATCACTTCCAGTGAATAAATATGAATGAGCTATTTTATTACTGCTGTAAATGGCTTTTAATTTTTCGATGACTTCTGTTTGTCCTATAATTTTATTCCACATTAAAACGCCTGTCCTAATCCGAACTGAATCGCATATTTATTTTTAAAAATGTTTGACGGTTTTTGGAACAGCCACCTCTCTCCGTCCGGTGCTTCGGGGTCGTATAGCTTGAAGCCGAAGTCAATTCTAACCGGACCGATGAAAGTGAAATACCTGAATCCGAAACCAACTGCAAGAGCAAGCTGGCTGAGCTTAAATTTTTTATCGCTTTCCCAAACGTTTCCATAATCAAAAAAATAAACCGTGCCAACGTCTTTCAAAAAATTTCTATAACCCGCAAAAGTATTCCATCTGTATTCAATATTACCTTCCAATAAAAATTTTCCACCGTCTTCTTTATCATCTAAGATTCCGTTTTTCTGAGCAGACCAGCCTCTCACGCTTGTTCCTCCTCCGCTGAAAAATTTATAAACTTTGCTCACAGGTATTATTAAATCGTCTGAGCCATACTCTATAATGTCACCTATTTCAAAGTTCAATGCAAGTACAGAATGTGGTGTTCCCCAGATATTCGTAAAAACTTTATTCGGGATATAAAATTTTACATACTGTGAGTAAAGAGTATTCGGACTTATAAAGCTATAAAGCTTTGGTAGCAATCCGGCTCCTTCAATTGTGATTGAATGATACAATCCTTTATAAGGAGAAAAAAGGTTATTGGTTGAATTATGCATAACAGTAATTCCTAAAATAGAGTTGACAGAATTTTCTGTGGATTTTGCAATTAGTTTCCCGTCAACAACTTTATCTTTTTTATTTCTTAATGAATTGATGTCAATAGTCAGGTCAGCGTATGCTGCCTGATAAAATGTATGTGCAGCAATGTCGTAAGTAAACCTGAATAGATTTTTAAGAGCTATTATCTGGTCGAATTCACTGATGTTGAACAGCTCAATCTTTGATGAGAAAGTAGCAGTGATACTGCTCTTAATAAAATACGGCTGGAATAAAATTACTTCAGCTGAAAGTCTGTTAACGTCTTTTGAATTGATTAACCCTTCACCTTTAATTGTTAAAACCCTGCCCCCACCGAAGAAATTTTTATCGACGTATTCAATACCACCGCCAATAAAAAATTTTGTGTCAATATCTTTTGCCTGGATGCTCGGAATTACGTCATATTTATTTCCGAAGTTTATATTAACGACAAAATTTATCTTCTTATCTTTCTCGATAACAGTATCAATTTGAATTCGTGCCGACTGAAGTATTGAAAGCTTTGTCAAATTCTTTTCGCTCTTTATTAATTTATCTTTATCATAAAGCTCTCCGTCTGAATAAGTAAGCTCTCTTCTGATTATGTTGTCTTCGATTTCATATTTCTTACCAAGAAAATTTATTTTTGTCTCTCCGAAATAGTAAACACTTTCAACCCCGGCAAAAGTAAAAGATACTACCACTTTATTTTTATACTGAGGATTCTTAACTATCTCCGCAGAATATTTTGCAACAAGGGTCGTGTCTAATTTTGCTTTGAAGTATCCGTTGGTTTGCAGAATATCGAGTATGCGTATCACCTCGTTATTAACATTTGTCTTTGTATAATTATCTCCTTCACGGAGAGCTGAATTTGAATTTATTTCATCTATAATGGAATGGTTTATATTCGAAAGACCTTTAAAATAAATTTTGTCCAAAGTATATCTTTGTTTCTCATAAATAATTATTCTCACGTTCACGGTTTTATCTTCCGTATCGTATTGTGTTGCGGTGTCAATTAAAGCGTCGAAGAAACCGTTATCAAAATAAAATTTTTTTATTCGTTCCTTATCTTCACTTAGGTTGTTCGAGCTGAAAAAATTCAGCTTGGGTAAATTCATAATGTCAAGCAATGCCGTTTTATTGAAAGATTCAGAATCTTTAAATTCAAAATCTATGTCATCTACTTCATAGTTTACAGCAAAGCATGGCTGAGAAAATACCAGTGTGAAGAAAAATATTGTTAATGGTTTTATCAAGACAAGTTATAAAAAATAAACCCCGATAATTAACCGGGGGTAAATGTTAAAGATTAATCGAACAGTTAAAAATCTTTTTCTTCATCATCGAAAAAGAAATCCTCTTTTGATGGATAATCGAGCCAGATTTCTTCGATGCTTTCGTATGGGTCTTCTGTTTCTTCAAGCTCTTTTAAATTGTCAATTACTTCCTGCGGAGCTCCTGTCCTTTGAGCATAATCGATAAGCTCAATCTTATTTGCCGGCCAGGGAGCATCGTCAAGAAAAGAAGCAAGTTCCAAAGTCCATGGCATTTTATTTATTTCTCCTTAATTTGATTTTAATTTTATTGTTTAAGCCGCGGGTCGAGAGCATCTCTCAATCCTTCGCCGACTAAGTTATAAGCTACTACAGTTAAAAATATCATGAAGCCCGGAAATATAGCAAGCCACCAGGATGAGATTGAGCCGCGTGCTTCCGAAAGAACAGAGCCCCACGTTACTTTTGTTGCCGCAACGCCGAATCCCAGAAAGCTTAACGCTGCCTCTGCCAAAATTGCTCCGGCGATTTCAAATGATGCAGCGATAAGAACCGGTGCAATTGCATTTGGAAGTATGTGTCTGAAAATAATTCTTGAATTGTTTAATCCGAGCGAAGTTGCCGCCTGCACATAATCCATGTTTTTTGTTTTTAAAAACTCTCCGCGTGTGAGCTTTGCATTTGTAGTCCATGTCGTCAATCCGATTGCTATCATGATAAACCAAATGCTTGAGCCATAAAGTGCAACGATAGTAATTATCAAAAAGAATCCAGGAAACAGTTGCATGATTTCTATGAATCTCATAATAGTTAAGTCAACTTTGCCACCGTAAAATCCTGCTATCGAGCCAAGAAAGACACCGATTAAAATTGCAATTCCTGCTGCAATAAACCCTACTGACAAAGAAACTCTTGAGCCATGAATTAATCCCGCAAGAACGTCCCGCCCTATTCCGTCAGTTCCAAGAAAGTGTCCCGTTTCAATTGAAGGTGGAGTTGAACTATTGAACAAGTCAACATCAGTAGGATAAAATTTTATGGGCGGATAAACTTTGAAATCATATTCCAATGATTTCCAATCGATGTTGAGAAACTTCGTGTCCCATTTCGAAATTCCAAGGTCAACAAAGTATTCTTTAAATACAGGAAATATAATTTCACCTTCGTACTTTGCTACAATAGGTTTGTTGTTTGCAAGAAAGTCAGCGAGAATAAAAAGAAGAAAAAGAAAATAGATTACATACTTTGCTGCAACTGCCAGCTTGTTTTTTTTAAACTGTCTGCTGACCATCTTTCTGTATGTCTGGTCAGTCGCTTTCTTTTCTTCGTCAGATTCTGACGGTAATATTCCTATTGGTTCAAGTTCTGACATAATTTATTTTTTAGAGAATGCAATTCTAGGGTCAACTACAGCATACAAAATATCCACAACGAGCAAACCAATCATGGTTAAGATTGCAGCTAAAACAAGCTCAGCCATAATCAAAGGATAATCTCTTGCAATAATTGCCTGAAAACCGAGCTGACCGATTCCGGGAATACTGAAAATGCTTTCAACAATTATAGCTCCTCCAATCAATCCTGGTAATAGACCTCCGAGTAATGTAATAATCGGAATCAGTGAATTTCTTAAAGCGTGTTTTAGAACTACAGTTTTTTCGGTTAAACCTTTTGCTCTTGCTGTTCTAATGTAATCCTGCCTGATAACTTCAAGCATACTTCCTCTCATCTGTCTTGATAAAAAAGCAAAGCTTGCAAGTGCTGAACAAATCACAGGAAGTATTAAATGATGAACTCTGTCCCAAAGACGCTCTATAAAAGACCAGTTATCCGAGCCAAGGGTTGTAAGTCCTGAGGTAGGAAATATTTTAAAGTATTCAACGTTGGAAAGGAAAATAATTCCCATAGTTGCTACCCAAAATCCCGGCAGGGAATAAAAAACAAAAAGCAAAAAAGTTGAGAACCTGTCAGCAAAGCTGTATTGCCGTGCTGCAGAATAAATTCCGATTGGAATTGCAATCAGGTAGCTTAAGAAGACAACAATAAAAGTGATTGAAGCTGTGACGGGAATTCTCTCCAATATCTTTGACATAACCGGTCGGTTATCAATAAACGAATTTCCAAAATCGCCTGTTGCCATGTTGCCAACCCAAATCAGGTATTGCATGTAGAGCGGTTTATCGAGTCCCCATTTTGCTTTATAATATTGCTTTGCCTGTTCATTTATCTGGCTCTTCTCATCCGCCTTCATGCTTTCATTGCTTACCCCGACTTTTAATTCTGTCGGGTCTCCCGGTGCAAGATGCGAAATTGCGAATGTGATTATTGTAATAGCAATGAGTGTCGGTATAAAAAGAAGGAGACGCTTTAAAATGTATTGGCTCATCTTTACAGCTTAATTCATTGTTGGAGAATATTTCTGGCTCCCTTTTGGTACCCACCATTCATTCATTTCCATCGAGTTTCTCTTTGAATAAAATCTGGTGTTCCTGTAACGGTTATTATAAATATATCTTGACTTCGGATTCCATAAAAAAGTATAAACCTGGTCATCATAAATAATTTGCTGCCACCTTTTAAGAATGTCTATTCTTTTGTTTTCATCGAGCTCTCTTCTGTATTCTTCAATCAGCTTATCACTTTCCGGATTATTGTAGCTGACGTAATTGCTTCCTTCTCCTTCCATCTGTGATGAGTGATATATCTGGTATGGGTCAGGAGGAGTGGTAGGATTAGCCCATGCGGCAAGTGTTGCATCAAACTGGTGTTTCTTGGTTTTGTCTAAATAAACTGACCACTCCAATTCCTGTACCTCTGCCTGAATACCAACTTTTTTTAATGCGTCAGCAATTACCAATAAAGTTTGTTTCCTCACAGGATGTGTTGGTATCAAGAAAGTAAATTTGAATTCAAGCTTTTTTCCGTCAACCATTTTATCAAGGATGCCGTTTCCGTCAGTATCTTTCCAGCCAGCTTCATCCAATAGTTTTTTCGCTTTCTCAGGGTCGAAAGGAATTTCAGGGAGCTCTTTGTTAAGAAGCTTTTCGAACTTGTAATAAACAGGTGATTGAATTTTTGTCGCTGAGCCGTAAAGAACTTTTTCTATGATTGAGTTTCTGTCAACCAAATGAGAAAGTGCCCATCTGACTTTTTTATCTGAGAACAATGGATTTTTCATGTTCCATCCGATGTAACTGAATGCCGGTTCTGAAGGAGTTACTCTAACAAGATCAAACTGCTCTGCATTCTCAAGCTCTTTATAAAAATCTTTCGGAGAAACTACTACCATCAAATCTATTTCTTTGTTCTTTGCAGCAACGACAGATGCTGAATTATCCTGAATGATTTTAAAAATTATTTTGTCTGGATAGTTCGGTGTATTTTTCCTGTCCCAGTAATTAGGGCTTCTTTTCAAAATGATGTTTTGTCCTGTTTCCCATTTCTCAAGCATGTAGGGACCTGAGCCAAGAACATACTTTGGCTCTCTTGAAACTTCCTGTGAGTTCAGAAAATCCGCATATTTTTTTATAGCCGGGTTTTTTTCTGCGGTCTTGTAATCTTTACAATCGTCCCAGGTATATTTGTCAGTTAAATTTTCCGGGTCAAGAACATGTTTTGGACATATTGCAAATGAGCCAAGATTAATGATTGCTCTCCATGAAGGTTCTTTCATATTAATTCTGACTATGCCCAGGTCGCCGTTTACCAACTCAACGGATTTAACTGATTCATAATAATTTCTGGCGGCTGCATTATCGGCAAATGGATTTTTTATTGCTTTCATCGTGTAGATAACGTCTTCGCCGGTTACTGGTTTTCCGTCTGAGAATTTTGCATCCTTATTCATTTTAAAAGTATAAGATAAGTAATCAGGGGCAACTTCCGGAAGTGATGCCAATTCAGGTATAAATTCAAAAGTAATAAAGTTCTGGTCAAGAAGTGCTTCGTATATTCTAAGATATACTCCCTCTGCAGTGTTATCATTGGTTACAATAGGATTCAGCTTTTCAGCATCAGACATTTCTCTTTTAATTACCCAGTCACCGTTAATCGCTCCGTTAGTATCAAGTTCTCCAATGTCATCGAGCTTTCTTTTTTTGTCAGAAGTTTTATCGCCGTCTTTTTTTCCGCATGAGTAGAATATTCCGAACGCAAAAAATAGTATGAGGAGCACCGATAAGATTTTTTTGGACTTCATTTTGTTGAGGTTATTTGTTTTTGAAAATTTTGTCGCAATTTATCTTTCTAAATGTAATATTCAACTGCAAAAGTTAAACCTTGGGAATTAATTCGCAGTCTGATATTTCTGAGAATTCCTCGGCACCCACCATTCGGTAACCTGATACGAAGTTATCGGCGTAGGATACCAGCGTGTGTTCTTGAATCTTTTTCCGTAAATATATTTTGCTTTCGGTGTCCATAAGAAAGTATAAACCTGGTCATCGTAAAATATTTTCTGAATCTTTTTTATTATCTCGGAACGTTTCGTTTGGTCAAACTCTGCTCTGTATTCTACCATAAGCTTGTCTGCTTCGGGATTGCTGTAACTCATGTAATTGCTTCCGTCATTCTTTGCCTGTGTTGAATGGAAAAGCTGGTATTCGTCGGGCGGATAATCCGTTAAAACCCATGCACCCATGAATGCATCGAACTCATGCTTCTTTAATTTTTCTAAAAACACCGACCATTCGATGGCCTGAACTTCTGCAATGATGCCGCATTTCTTCAAAGCATCGGCAACAACAAGGCATGTTTGTTTGCGTGATTCATTTGTATTCAGAAGGTACGTGAATTTAAACTCAACCTTTTTCCCGTCAATAATCTTATCAAGAATTCCGTTGCCATCAGAGTCTTTCCATCCTGCTTCATTAAGAATCTGCTTTGCTTTTTCTATGTCAAAAGGAATTTCAGGTAAATCAGAATTGTAATGTTTCTTGTCTTCGAAATATACCGGACACTGAATCGGCTTTGCAAGACCAAACTGAATTTTATCGATAAGAGTTTTTCTGTCGACACAATATGATAAAGCCCATCGAACTTTTGAATCGGAAAATAATGGATTAAGCTGGTTATAAGCCAGATAAGTGAATACAGGTTCATACGGGTCAGCTTTTTTTAAATCAAACTGCTCGGGGTCACGCATCTCATTAACAAAATCTGCAGGCTTAACAACGTACATCAAATCAATTTCCTTGTTCTTTGCAGATACGGTTGCGGCACTCTGGTCCTGAATGACTCTTGCAATAATTTTTTCGGGATAATTCGTTCCGAACTTTCCATCTTTGTTCCAGTAATTTTTATTTCTGACGAAGTGAACGTTCTGCCCGGTTTCCCATTTCTCAAAAATGTATGGACCCGAGCCGATTAAATATTTAGGGTTGCGAACCATATCCTGTGAGTTGAACCAATCGGCGAATTTTTTCATGCTTGGATTTTTTTGTGCAGTCGGAAGGTCTTTGCATTCATCGAAAGAATATTTATCAGTCAATCCTTCCGGGTCTGAAACGTGCTTTGCCATAATTTGTATGTCGGAGATAGAAAGCAACGCTTTAAAATAAGCTCTTGAGAGTGTAAACTTTACGATATGCTTATCTCCGTTCACAAGCTCGACGTTCTTAACCATCTCTACGGTTTGCCTTTGAGATGCTCCGTCAACGAGAGGATTAAGCTGTGCTTTGAAAGTGAAAATTACATCTTCACCTGTCAACGGTTTGCCGTCTGAAAAAGTAATATCCTTCTTCAGCTTGAAAGTATAAGTAAGATGGTCGGGTGATTCTTCATACGACTCGGCAAGCCAGGGAACAACGTCATAAGTCGTTCTGTCTGCCGCCCACATCATTCTTTCGAAGATGTAATAAGAAAACTCTCTGCCTGTTGCATCCTGCAAAGTTAAAGGATTCAGGCTTTGCGGGTCTGCAAGCTCACGCTGGATTATCCAGTCACCGTTCACCGCCCCGGCTGTGTCAATAGCTGCAAGAGTTGATGTGTCAGTTGTAATCTGTGTCGTGTCTTTCTTCCCGCAGGATGAAAGTAAAAGAACGAGAGTTACAGAAAGGATTAATTTAGTTAGTTTCATTTTATTGATGATGAGTTATTCAAAATCGTGTTCAAGATATTCAATCGCCCTGTTTAGAAGATTTTTATCCGTCGATTTATTTGTCAAAAGTTTCTCAAGCTTCGCTGAAAAATCTTTTGCTGCGTCGTAGCCGTAATGCTTGCAGAGATAGTTCAATGCAATGATTTCAGAAATTACGGTGATGTTCTTTCCCGGGAAAATCGGGAGCTTCACAAACGGAATCTCAACGCCGAGAATACTGATGGTAGTTTCATCAAGACCGGTGCGTGTGTATTCTTTTCTTCTTGCCCATTCTTCAAGGTTGACAATCACTTCAACTCTTTTCTGGAATCTTATTGCCCTGATTCCAAACACACTTTGAACATTGATAATTCCAAGCCCGCGTATTTCCATAAAATGTTTTACGAGGTCAGTTCCCGAGCCCATCAGGATTCCTTCGCCTTTCCTGCTGACCATCACAACATCGTCTGCAACAAGGCGGTGTCCGCGTTCGATTAAGTCGAGAGCAACTTCGCTTTTCCCGATACCGCTTCTCCCGCAAAACAAAAGTCCGACTCCGTAAACATCTACGAAGCTGCCATGCATTGCGATTTGCGATGAGAACTGGTCGTCAAGAAAATCGCTGATGAAATAAGCGAACTTTGTTGTTGTAAGCGGTGAATGAAAAACTGTGGTGTCATTTTTTTTCGCCAGCTTCATGAATTCATCTGACGGCTTGTTGTTGAACGTCAAACAGATACACGGCATCTTGAATGAAAAGAATTTCTTCAAAGACATTGTTCTTTCTTTCGGTGACAAATGCCTGAGATAACGCATTTCAGTGTTGCCGAGAATCTGTACTCGCGCAAACGTGAACAAATCAGTATAACCGGCAAGAGCAAGTCCCGGTCTGTGAATGTTTCGGTCTTTGATAACTTTATCCAAGCCAATTTCACCCTCTGAAATTTTTTCAAGTTTGAAACGGTCTTTGCATGCTTTATAAAAATATTCTACGGTGATACTTTCTTTGGTTACTTCTTTTGTATCCTTGAGTATCTTTGTGAGGTCTTTCATTTTTTGTGTTTAATGTTTTGCTTTCAGCTTGTCGTTGTATTTCTTCAGTTGTGCTACGACTTTCTTTGCAGCTTCTTCTATTGAAATATGAAACTCATCGGAATGTTCTTTTGCGGTAAATGTGTGGTGATGATTTGCATGAACGATTATTTCCGCCGTCTTTACCGAGTTGGACGCACGTTCGTAGCTGAGAATAACTTCCGCTTTGATGATTCCGTCATAAAATCTTTCGAGCTTTGTCATCTCTTTGTCTGCAAAATCTTTTATTGTATCGTGAACTTTGAAGTGGCGGGCGGTGAGGGTGTACTTCATAGATTTGAAAAGATTGTTGGATTGTTTCCGCAAATATGCAAAACATATTTTAAAATAAATAATTGATAATTGATAATTGAATCAGATACTTCTTCATTGAAAAAGGATTGCTCATCGAGTATCTTTGACATTCCAATTAATACTTTGTCTGAAAATAAGTTTATATCCTCTTCCGCTAAGATTGGGAAGAATTTTGTGTCTGGAGAGTTTTGTGTTATCGAAGATGATGTTGCAATTGGTGATGATTGTTCTCTTGGTCATAATGTTGTAATCCGAAAAGGAACCAAGCTTGGAAATTCTGTTCGTGTCGACGATAACAGTGTGCTCGGCAAGCAGCCGCTTCGTTCAAAGAGGAGCGTGTTCAAATCGGATAAAGTATATGAGCCAACTCAAATCGGAGATGAATGTTTGATTGGTGCTCAGGCAGTTGTTTACGTCGGGACGAAGATTGCAAACAATGTTTTGATTGCAGATTCTGCTGCTGTAAGAGAAGATGTTACGATTGGCGAGCAGACAATTGTCGGACGATGCTGCACGGTTGAGAACTTCACTACGATTGGAAAAAAATGCAAGCTGGAAACTAATTCGTACATCACAGCGTATTCTATAATAGAAGATTTTTGTTTTATAGCTCCGGGTGTAATAACAACGAATGATAATTTTCTCGGACGAACAGAAGAACGTTTCAAGCATTTTAAAGGCGTTACGATTAGGAAAGGCGGAAGAATTGGCGGAGGAGCAGTTATTCTGCCGGGAATTGAGATTGGTGAAGATGCAGTAGTTGCCGCAGGGGCAATAGTGACAAAAAACGTTCCGGCAAAATCGATTTATGCAGGGGTTCCTGCAAAACATTTCAGGGAAACTCCCGAAGAGCAGCTTCTGAAAAATCAGGGCTGGGAATGAAGAGATTTAAGATTTAAGAATAAACTTTCAACTATATAACTATAAACTTTATAACTAAAAAATGATTACAGGACTATTGATATTCATAACCCTCATTGGAATACTGACAATCTTCGTTGTGCTGATTCAATCTTCCAAAGGCGGGGGACTTGCTGGAACGTTCGGCGGCGGAGATGCTTCAACTGTGTTTGGTGTGAGAAGAACTGCGGACTTTTTAGTAAAGCTCACAAGCATTCTTGCAACAATATTTTTGTTATTCTCGCTCATTACAAATGTTCTGATAAACAAAAGCACAGGACCTGAATCTATAATTCAGCAGCAGGGACAGGAATTTCCCCAACAGACAGCACCGAACCAACTGCAGCAGCAACAGCAACCTCCACCTGAGCAGCAGCAGAATCAGCAGACACCAAACCAGCAACCTCCAAAATAATTTTTGTGAATTGCTGAAGATTAATTTCAGAAGTTTAATAGAAGGTACGTTTATACTATTAATAGCCGTGCCTTTTTTGTTTTCGCAGGAATTAAACTTTTCACATTCATCAGATTTATCATATTCGTCCCGCTTGCGTAAAACTTCGTGCGGGCAGGCAGATTTCTCTCTTAAGCTGATTGACTCCTTAAAGAAAAAAGATAAGCCATTTCTCATGAAAAAATCTCCGATTGTTGCAACAATTCTTTCTGTTGCAATTCCCGGAGCAGGTCAGTTTTATAATCAGTCGTATTGGAAAATTCCAATCATTGCAGGATTAGTCGGTTACTTTGGCTACGAATATATCCGCGAGAATAATCTTTACAAAGATTACCGCGACCAATACATTGCATCCCAGCAGCAAATTCCTCCGCTTGGCGACCAGAATCTTTTAACACTCCGCGAATTCTACCGCGACCAGCGTGATAACTTCGTCTGGTATTTTTTAATTACTTACGTTGTCAACATTGTTGATGCATACGTTGATGCTCACTTATTTGATTTTGATGTGAGCGAAGAGAAACCATCTAAGGGTGGCATGCAATACAAATTGAATCTCAATATAAAAATAAAGCTTTAACCTGCACAATAAAAAAAAGCAGCCCGTTTCCGGACTGCTTTCAAGTTTCATTTGGACTTTTTTATTTTGATAATGATTCGATGTGCTTGGTTAATTCTTTGAGTTTGTCTGCGGATAATTTTTGGAGGATTTCGGGGATGTCTGGGGCGGGTTCACGCTTGAGTGAATATAAAGGATGGTCTTTTGGAATTGTTGCGTTTGGTGATGGTGTGTAATTAAGTAAATCGTTTGGTGTGCAGTTGAATGCTACGCAAAGTTTTTCTAATTGCACGAGAGTTAATCTTTTGGTTTCTTTTTGAGAGGCGAGGTTTTGGGATTCACCCATTGAGAAACCGAATTTTCTCAGGTATGTCTGTTTTTGTAATATTGATTTGAGTTTGAATTGTTCTTTGAGGTTGAGTGTGAGCATGGATTTTTGTTGATTTTTGTAAATATAACATAGCTAAGATTAACTTACAATGAATAGAAATGTGTTTACAATGAATAGAAATGGTTTTACAAGGAATGGAGATGTGTTTGCTATGAATGGAGATGGGTTTGCTATGAATGGAAATGGGTTTACACATAATAGAAATACAAGAGGAAATTTTATTTTAAAATCCAACATAAGAGAATCTTGGATTAACAACATTATTAAAAATTGAGCCGAATGAGTACTTGAATCCTATTGAACAATGGTAAGAATATTGCGTTTCAATTTCCTTTTGCCTTAATAATATTTCTTCATCTGTAGCTCCTTGCCTTGGTAATGAGATTTGGTCATGTATCATTGAGAAGATAGTACTAATATTCAAAGAGAAACCTTCAAACACTCTCAAGTTTAAATTGCCTGAGAATTGTAATCTATTTTTCTTGATGTCTTTGAGGTAATGGTAGCCGGTTAATGAAAGCCCGAGTGAGCCCCATTTTTGTTTCATGCTAATTGCTGAAGTTAATGTTTGACTAAACAAACCCTCTGAGTTTTTCTTGTAAATAGTTTCTTCATAATAGTCATTGCGGGTATAACCTATTTTGTAAAGCAGGATGAATTGTTTATTCGCAGATTCTGAATAAGGGAAAAAGTCATATTCGACTGCCGGAGAAAAATTTAAACTGAGCTTCAAATTATTATAGGTTGAAGAAAAACATTCAGCGAATCCTCCGATTGAGAAATGCTCGCCGATGCTCTTTACAATTAAACTATAAGCACTCTGGCTCCGTGATATACTTTTAATAGTGTAAGCTGGGATTTTGAAATTGTTCTCGTTATAAGATACATTGAAAAATAAAGAGGTCTTTAGTTCCTCAGTTACCCTATCTGCATTGGCGTAGCTATACAAGGAAATGGAATTAACTGATTTCTCTCCGCTGAATGAACCACTTAGATTAACAGTAAAAACCCAATTGTCCCAATTATCTATTGCAGGGTTTTCTTTCTTATTCTCTTTATATTTAATTATGATATTGTTTGAGAGAAGTGTCTTTTCGATATATCTTACAAGACCTATTTTGATTTTCTTTAGCAATGCTTCACGGATTTCAAATTCTGTATACGATGGTTTGGAAAAAAATGTTAAAGTATCCGTGATTCCTTTAAAGCGTTTTTCACCACTGAAGAATAATTGGTATTCAATGCCGCCGCTCCCAGTAGGTCTTGAGGTTATCAAAATGTATAATTCGGCATTATGTATGTCTCTTACATAATCTATATATTCTACTTCAGTTTTTAAAAATTGCAAGAACTTACCATCATCATCTACGAAGACCTTTATTTTTTCGCTGCCTCTTTTTTGTAAGCTATCATCTTGAGAAGATGTGTTGGTAACTTGTAAAATAAAAAATATGGATATTAGAAATATTGGTAATGTAAATTTTGCTATCATAGTTTTTAAACATAAATATTTTGTTGCAACTATTGTATCTCTTAATTTAGCAAGTTGAAAAAGTGTGCATTACTGTGTTGCGTTTTTTTTTTTTTGTTTTATTTTGAATGTGCGATTCAAATTAACTTATCAAATAAATTAAAACAAAAAGAAAGGAGAGTTTAATATGAAACGCACAATAATATTTTTAATACTTTTTTCAGGATTGCTTTTTATAAGCGCAACCATTCCTCAAAAGGAGTTAGGCAAAACAGACGTAGGAGAATTTAAAATCCGGGTAAACAGAACACCATGCGATGGTTACACAGCAACAGTTGTAAATTCCGGCTGGGGTCCTAATACATGTGGTCCTACACACAGTGGATGTGCATGCAGCGTTTTAGGTGTACCTGCAGGATATTATACAGTGAGTGTATATGATGGTTGCCATTTTGCATCCAAATCAAATGTGTATCATTCAGGATACGGTCAGATAATTGTTGACCTTTATCCTTCTGACGCCTGTCAGTAAACTCATAAATTAATATTATAATAATGGTGAACTCTATCTTATCTTCACCAATTATTTTTACCCAATACATTAAGAAATGTATTGGTATGCTATTCTTATTATTTCTAGTTAGTGGCAGTGTTCACTCTCAAACACCTCAGTTACTTACTGGTTTCCCTAAATTAATTGACAGCATTAACGTACCTCTGTATGCAGGTGCTTCTATAATTATTGCAGATTTTAACCGGGATGGTTTTAATGATATGCTCTTTTCACTTCGCGGCGGGAAAACTTTTTTATTGAATAGGGATGGTTCGCCTTTCAATAATTGGCCCGTTAATATTTCAGATTTTACACCGATTACTGCTGCGGGTGATATTGATGGTGACGGATACTTAGATATTGTTGTAAAAACATATTACAATTTGGTTGCATATAACTATCAAGGTAATCTTTTACCCGGCTTTCCCGTAAACCTTACAGGTACTAATAACCTTCAGAGACATCTGGCATTGTATAATCTTATAGGCGATTCCAAGCTAGAAATTATTACAGTTTCCTTAAACAAGGTTTATGCTTTTAACAGTACCGGAAACTTACTTCAAGGCTGGCCCAGAACTTTACCAGGAATTCCTAATAAAACTTACACTCCACCCATAAGTATTGGTGATTTAAATAATGACAATATTCCGGAAATCATTGTTCCTTCATCTTATTGTGAACAAATGCAGCCCTGTGATTCTAACCAGATAAACATCTTTGAGCCAGATGGTTCGAATTTTCCTAATTGGCCCGTAGTAACTGATTCAAACTATGAATACTTCTCCACTCCGGCAAGCATATATAAAAGCAGCAATCCTGACTCTTCATATATAGTTATTAATTCTAATAAATGTATAAATCCAGCATGTGATGCAGCTTGCAGAACTTCAAGATATAGCACAAACGGTATTTTATTAAACAGATATAATACACTTAATTCACTCTACACTGGTCCGGTTGCTCTTGGCAATGTAAACAATGATAATATATTAGAGCAATGCTTTGGAGCTGAACCTCAACCAGTATATTTATTTAATCAAAATGGTATGATGTTCAATGGATGGCCCGTTCTTGGATACGGATATTATTACCACTCTCCAAATTTAGGGAAACTTTCAAATCAAATGAACATTATTACCTTGCTCAGATATGTGGATTCAACAGGCGGATATATTTTTGTTTATAATCCAGACGGCTCTCAGCCTCCGTGGTCGCCTTTAAGACCACAGGGAATGCCCGGTTCTTCACCAACAATCTGTGATTTAAATAATGATGGACAAGTTGATATGGTGGTTTTGATACATAGCTTACCTTCAAGAACTTTACTTTATGCATGGACATTTCCCGGTATTACATATACGAGAGAAAATTTTCCGTGGCCTATGTGGGGTCATGATAGGTACCGGACATTTCAATATGGTTTTATTCCTCCAGATGAAGTAATAGGAATTCAGCCAATCAGCAATACTGTTCCTGAGAAATTTGAATTGTATCAGAATTATCCGAACCCGTTTAATCCTTCTACAACAATCGCATTCGATATTGTGAGAAGCGGAAAAATCAAGCTGACGATTTATGATGTCATGGGAAAAGTTGTGACAGAATTAGTAAATGAAAACGTAATCGCAGGAAAATATAAATTGTCTTGGGATGGGGGACAATACAGCAGTGGAGTATATTATTATGCATTAGAAACGGATGCCTATAGGAATGCAAAAAAGATGGTTCTGATTAAATGATAAGATGTATCAATGTGCTTGTAATTAAATTCGGCATTGTATAAGTTGGATTATTCAATCAAAGAAATTAATGGGTACCCGCCGACGCGGGTATAACAAAAATGAATGACCGGCAGGAAAATTTTCTTTCAATGTGTGTTGCAACGAAAAATACAATCGATGCAAATGCGGGAGTGTGGGGCGGAACGCCGGGATTCGTAACACAGAATTCGGCTTATAATACTCAGCTTGCAACATTGCAGGCACTAAAGACGGCACAGGCACAGAGCATTTTAGGTTATGCGACTTACAAAGGCGTAAAGGAAAATGATATGATTGCCCAAACTATGATATTGGTAAGCGGGCTAAGAGCACATGCTCTTGCTTCGGGCGACGTAATACTTCTTGCAGAAATAGATTTCACTAAAACTAAACTTGAGGGAAAAAGAGATGAAAGGGTTGCTTCGGATTGCCAGATAGTTCAGGACAGAGCGGTAATACATCAGGCGGCACTTGGCGGATATAACGTTACAGGGGTGCAGATAACCGAGCAGCAGACATCAATCGGAGTTTATTCGGCTTCGTCGCAATTGCCGACCTCGAAGGAAGATGAGAAACAGGTTTATACTGCCGGGATTGAATCGACGATAAAACAGCTTCGTGCAACTCTTGTGATATTGGATAATATAGTTAATACATTCCAGCCGACATCACCAGATTTTTATCAGCAGTATTATAATTCGAGAGAGATTGTTGATTTGGGCGGAGGAGGCGGCGGAGGAACGCCACCGATAGCGTAAGAGTTGAAAGTTGAAAGTTGAAAGGTTGAATGACCTCACCCCCCGACCCCTCTCCTGAGAGGAGAGGGGAGAAAGAGGTGAAAAGTTCGGGGTAAATCTAAGGCATAGATGAACCTCCTTTTGCGAGCCCGATTCGGATAACGAGTCGGGTTTGTTTTTTATGAACCCCTCTGTCGAAGCGACATCTCCCCTTTGGCTAAGGGGAGACAAGAAAGAAGGGACGCATATATGTCAGAGATTGCTTCGTCGCTTCGCTTCTCGCAATGACGAAACGCAAATGTTAAAAGGAATGTCGGCAAACATGACAAGGTTCAAACGCCTGCGGGAAGCCCGACCCAGAGAAAGTGACCACTACCAGAGGACACCAGAAAAAAAGTATTCTGAAAAAAAGATTTTTTTACCTTCCTTTTACCTTTCACGTTGCTTTCGTAATTTTGTCTATTCAATTCCAAAAAATTTAATTTATACATACACACATGGCACAACATGAATATGATGTAACGGTCATTGGCGGGGGACCGGGCGGATACACGGCGGCAATCCGCGCATCACAGCTTGGCTTTAAAACTGCAATCGTTGAATCGGAGCGGCTGGGCGGAATCTGCCTGAACTGGGGATGCATTCCTTCCAAGGCGTTGCTGAAATCGGCTGAGCTTATGCACCAGTTTAAAAAAGCGAAAGAGTTCGGCATCAATATTAATGCGGAAAATGTTTCGTTCGATTTTGCGGCGGTCATAAAACGCTCACGCGATATTGCCGACAAATCCGAAAAGGGCGTGCAGTATCTTATGAAGAAAAATAAAATAAATTATCTTACCGGCTTCGGGAAAGTCCGTAAAACATCCGATGGAAATTATGTTGACGTTTTCAAAGACGATAAAGTGAGCGAAGAAATAAAATCGAAGCACATAATAATCGCAACGGGTTCCAGAGCAAGAACTTTTCCGGGTATGAAGATTGACGGCAGAAAAGTTTTGTCGTTCATGGAAGCAATTGTTCTCGACAAGCTTCCTGAGTCGGTGACAATAATCGGAGCGGGAGCAATCGGAATCGAGTTCGCATATTTCTGGAGCTCGTTCGGAACGAAAGTTACAGTTGTTGAAATGCTCGACAATGTTCTGCCTGTCGAAGACAAAGAAATGAGCGACGTCATAGGACGCGAATTCAGAAAGAACGGCATCACCGTTTTGATTGATACGAAGGTTGATTCAATCACTGTTGAGAAGACGGCACCTAACAGCAAGACGGAAATCGTGAAAACAAAAATCACAGGTAAGGACGGCAAGAAAACTGTCCTTGAATCGGAAATTGCGTTGGTTGCAGTCGGCTTTGCAGGCAACATTGAGAACATGGGGCTGGAAGATTCGGGCGTGAAAGTTGAGAAAGGATTTATCTCTGTTGATAAAGATTACAAAACAAACGTGGAAGGAATTTATGCAGTCGGTGATGTGAACGGTCCGCCGTGGCTTGCTCACGTTGCATCGATGGAAGCGATAAACTGTGTTGAAAAGATTAAGGGCATGAATACTCCTGACGTTGATTACAATTGCATCCCCGGTGTTACGTTCTGCCAGCCGCAGGTTGCATCAGTCGGGTTCACCGAGAAGAAAGCGAAAGAGCTTGGCTATGAATTGAAGATTGGAAAGTTCCCGTTCAGTGCGAGCGGAAAAGCAAGAGCCATGGGTGAAACTGCTGGATTGGTGAAAATGATTTTCGATGCGAAATACGGCGAGCTTCTGGGAGCACACATCTGTGGAAACGAAGCATCGGAATTGATTGCAGAAGTTACACTTGGCAAATCACTTGAAGCAACTGCGGAAGGAATTATCAAAACTGTTCACGCTCATCCTACATTAGCCGAAGCAATCATGGAAGCAACTGCCGAAGCGTACGGAGAAGCGATAAATATATAATTGATAAACGATAATTAAAAAACCTCACCCCCTGCCCCTCTCCTTAAAAGGAGAGGGGTGTGAAATAGAAAAGGAAAAATTAAAATGGCATTAAAAGTCGGAGATAAAGCTCCTGAGTTTACACTCAAATCATTTTCGCAATCGGCTGAGCCGGTTGATGTTTCGCTCAGCGATTTCAAAGGAAAAAATCTTGTGATGCTTTTCTTCCCGATGAGCTTCACGGGTCCCTGCACTGCTGAATTGTGCGAGATGGGCAGAGACAATTATAAAAACCTGAATGCAGAAGTTGTTGGCATCAGCGTTGACGGAACTTTTGTTCAGAAAGCGTTTGCAAAGCAGAGCAACATTACGATTCCATTGCTCAGCGATTTCAATAAGAAAGTGATTCGTGATTATGATGTCGTTCATCCGGAGTTTGCTCACGGACAATTGGAAGTTGCAAAGCGTGCGGTTTATGTTATCGGCAAAGACGGAATCATCCGTTATGTTGAAGTTACACCTACACCAGGCGACCAGATAAATTTTGATGCGTTGAAAGAAGCAGTAGGAAAGATTTAACCGCAGAGGACGCCAAGAGAATGTATGAGGACGAAATAGGAAAGATTATTGTAGATTCAGCTTTTGAAGTTCATAAAACTTTAGGTCCTGGTTTTAAATAATATTAACATGGTACATCATAAAGAAACAACTAAAAAGAACGAATGGATTAAAATTAGGAACGGGGATAAAGATGAGTTACTAATTGATTTCGGAAATGATGAAATGAAACCTACTATTTGGATAACAGAAGGAGAAAAAAGCCCAGATAGAGATGTAGCTTTATTTATCATAAATGGAATTAAACAGATAAATGAATTGATAACATCTTTTAATAAATTAAGAGATGCTTACAAAAAAAGAAAAAGTAAACCGTACACAATTACGAATAAGAGCTTAGCTAAAAAAGGAAAGTTATATGCTAAAAGTCGGAGACAAAGCACCTGAATTTACATTGCAATCGGGAACCGGTGAAACAATTTCTTTGAAAGATTACAAAGGCAAAAAAGTCGTGCTCTATTTTTATCCGAAAGACGATACTTCGGGATGCACGGCAGAATCATGTGACTTTCGTGATAACATAAAAAAGTTTGAGAAGAAGAATACGGTTGTCATTGGTGTTTCGCCGAACAGCGTGAAGTCACATCAAAAGTTTGCAGATAAATATGAGCTGCCTTTCACTTTGCTGAGTGATGAAACTAAAGAAGTTCTCAATGATTACTGCGTATGGCAGGAGAAAAGTATGTACGGAAGAAAATATATGGGGATTGTGCGGACAACTTTTGTAATTGATGAGGAAGGTAAGATTGAAAAGATTTATGAAAAGGTAAAAGTGCCGGGACATGTGGAAAGCATATTGGATGATTTATAATATTTAAAACTTAACGGATTATTTTTTTTAAAAACCAAATAACGAAAGGAAACAAAATGAAAACAATTTCAATCATTTTCAAAAACCCATTATCCAAAGCTGTATTTGTTTTGGTGTTCTGCTCCGCACTTTTCTATATGTGCAATGTGTCAACTGCAAATCTTTCTAATGTTGTCGTATGCACGTCAATCAGCAGCAGCGGTGCGTGTGAAAGCGGCAGCTCAGCATTCCCGGCTGACGTTCCAAAAATTTACTGCAGTGCTGATTTAAAGAATGCACCCAGCGAAACTAAAGTTACTTTCACCTGGAAATATAACGGTGAAAAAATTGCAAGTACCGATGTTAGTGCAGGAAGTGCAATCATTTATTCATCACTTACACCCAACGGAACTTTGCCTGCAGGTAATTATTCGGTAACTGTAAAAATTAACAGCGATAACTCGGAGCCGGTTACAAAAGAGTTCAAAGTCGAGTAAGAAGTAATCCTAATAATTTTAATAACTCACCTTACATAGAATTCCCGCGAAAGCGTGAATGGATTCCCACTTTCCCCGCCTTCGCGAGGATGGGAATGGTTAACATCAATTAAGAATTTAAATAAAAAATCTACTCATAGCTTATGGCAGATAAAGAGAAATTTATTCAGCAAACTGTTGAAGGATATACATTCAAAGGAGAATGCATTAATCTTGGAGCGGCAATTTTTAATAAAGAAGTTCTTACAGGAACACTTATAAAACTTCCGCTAAAGACAATGAACCGTCACGGATTAATTGCAGGTGCAACCGGAACCGGTAAAACCAAAACACTGCAGCTTATAACCGAAGGACTTTCATCTAAGAGTGTGCCGGTTATTGTGATGGATATTAAAGGTGATTTAAGCGGAGTAGCAAAACCCGGTACAACAAATCCTAAGATAGAGGAAAGAATGGGAAAGATTGGACTTCAATGGGCACCTGAAGGATGTACTGTCGAGTTCTTTTCCATCTCATCTGAAAAAGGAGCAAAGCTTAGAGCAACTTCATCCGAGTTTGGTCCCGTTTTATTTTCAAGAATGCTTGAGCTGAACGAAACACAGTCAAGCTTAATGTCTGTCATCTTTAAATATTGTGACGATAAAAAACTTCCTTTGCTTGACCTTAACGATATGAAACGTGTGATGCAGTATGTTCAGGAAGGTGGCAAAGCTGAATTTGAATCTGCTTATGGAAAAGTATCATCAAGCTCGCTTGGTATTATCCTCAGAAAAATTGTTGAGCTTGAGCAGCAGGGAGCAAACGATTTTTTCGGTGAGGCATCTTTTGAAGTTGAAGATTTAATAAGGTGTGATTCAAACGGGAAAGGTGTAGTATCCGTAGTGCGTTTAGTTGATATGCAGACAAAGCCAAAGCTGTTTTCAACATTCTTGTTATGTTTGCTGGCAGAAATTTATAACACATTCCCCGAAGCCGGAGATTTAGACCAGCCAAAGCTTGTAATGTTTATCGATGAAGCTCACCTTCTTTTTCAGGAAGCGTCGGATACTTTGCTGAGCCAGGTAGAAACTATCATAAAGCTTATCCGTTCAAAAGGAGTTGGAATATTTTTCTGCACACAAAACCCGATTGATATACCTAATGTAGTTTTGGGACAGCTTGGAATGAAAATCCAGCATGCGTTAAGAGCGTTCACAGCAAAGGACAGAAAAGACATTAAACTGATTTCAGAAAATTATCCTATGAGCGAGCATTATGATATTGATGATTTGCTGACATCGATGGGCATAGGTGAAGCGGCAGTAACTGTGCTGAGCGAGAAAGGCATTCCTACTCCGCTTGCTGCAACATTATTATGTGCACCGCATTCACGAATGGATGTTTTAACTCCACAGGAAATTGATGCGATTGTGAGTTCCTCGAAGATTGCTGCAAAGTATAATGAGCTGATTGACAGAGAAAGTGCCACGGAAATATTGAACAAGAAATTGGAGGAGCACCGTGAAGAGCAGCAGAAAGTTGCAGAAGAACAGGCACAGGAGAATGAGAAATCCAAACCCCAGAGACAGGAAAAGAGCACAGTTGAGAAAGTTCTTACCAATACTACGACAAGGCAAGTGGGCAGAACCGTTGCCAGAGAAATTACCCGTGGATTACTTGGTGTGCTTGGTATTGGCGGTTCAAGCAGGAAAAAGAAAAGCAGCTGGTTTTAATTTTCAACATACCTTTTGTATAAATAATTTTTTTTTCAAAAACTATTTCTTAAATAAAGGAAAAAATAAATGGAACAATTAATTAAAATGGTATCTGAGAAAACCGGCATCTCAGCTGACCAGGCGAAAGGTGCTGTTGATACCGTATTGGGATTTTTAAAAGATAAAATTCCTGGAATCGGCGGACAGTTAGACGGCTTATTGAGCGGAGACCTCGGCTGTCTTGCTGATATGGCTAAGGACAAATTAGGTTTATAAACTTAATCATCAACATTTAAAGCCCTCTTAATTTCAAGAGGGTTTTTTTAGATTAGCTCTGGCATTAAACCCTAACATTGAGGCTTTTGTTTTTTCAATTGGAGTATTATCTTTATAAAATAAAACTTGAGAGGTTTCAATAGATAAAAACTACTTTCTTTAGAATTCACAATTTCATAAAATTAAAAAGAGGTAGTTATGTTATCCAACCATTTAATCACTAAGAAATCTTTTTTTCTTCTTTTCTTCCTACTATTATTACTCCCTCAACCTAATCCTTCTCAAAATAAAAACCAAACTGTAAACTCAGTATTTGGTGATATTAGTTTTGTTGAAAAGTTTGGAGTCGAACCTAATGCACAAACAGATGAAAAACTCAGAATAAAAACTCATCTTCAATATGTTGAATCCTTTCTGAGAAATAAAAATGTTTCTTCACTGTCTAAGGGTGCATTGAAACGAAGGCAACTCATGCTAAATATTCTTCACAAGTATATTTTAAAAGGAGCTTTCCCCAAAAACTATGATTATAAAAATGAAAGAAGACCTTGTTTTATTGATGAAGATGGAAATATTTGTGCAGTTGGATATTTAATAGAGCAAACTGCAGGGAGACAATTGGCTGAGAGAATAAATAATAAATACAAATATGCGTTTATAAATGGAATGAACGATAAAGAAATTTCTGAATGGATAAATAATTCCGGATTAACAATTGAAGAATGTGCTATGATTCAGCCCGCATATGGAGAACCAGAATATAATTATCATGGTCCTGAAATGAGATTAACGACCGAATATGCTATAACGTCTTCATTAACTTCAGGAGTGAATTTAACCATGGCTACTTTGAACGCAATTAGTATTGCAAATAAGGAAAGGTCTGTATCTAAAAGTATTGTTGGTATTGTCTCAGGTGCTCTCCAGGTTATACTTGGTTTAGGAAATATTCAGGGAGGTGCACGCTATCCCTCAGAGACAAAGAGGGTTGTTTCTATGTTCAACATTGGGTTAGGGTCGGCAACAACAATGTTAAGTGTGATAAGTTTATTTTCTAAAGATAATGATAAACCTAAATCATCAGGCAATAAACTTATAAGAAAATTTTAGTTTGTCCCCGAAGAAAAAAACAAAAGCAAAACTTGATAAAACCATTTCAACAAAGAAGTGGTTTTTAATTTCCTTTGTAATTCTGTTGTCTGGCTTTTTGATTTACTACTTCGTTTTCAGAAACAGTGAGCCGAAGTTTGTTAAAGAGGGAGAAGTGAAATTTTTAAAAGCTGTTGACAAATCTCTGGTGAAACAAATTGACGTTGAAGTTGTAACAGGCATTGAAGAGCAGAAACAGGGGTTGATGCACCGCTCACAAATGGAAGAAAACAACGGAATGCTTTTTGTTTACCCGAACCAATCACGACTTTCTTTCTGGATGAAGAATACACTCATACCGCTCGATATAATTTTCATTGACTCAAAAGGAGTCATCGATACTATCTATAGAAAAACCACACCGCATTCGGAAACGTCACTGCCTGCGAGGAGGAACGTTCAGTTTGTTTTAGAAGTGAACGGCGGATTTTCTGACAGGTTCGGAATCAAAGAAGGTGACTTGATTGAATATCAAATCATTTCAAAGAATTAAATTCTGTCTTTGATTATTTCTTTTAATCACCCATCTTAACAACTTCCTAAATCAAATTTTCCTATCTTAACAATTTAATTTTATTCTTAAAATCTATGTTCAAGAGATTTCTCCCCAAACAAAATAAATTTTTCGACATACTTATTCAGCTTACACAGAGTATGCTGGAATCAGCTCAGCTGCTGAAGGAAATGTTTGATAAAAACGAGAACTTTCCCGATTACGCAAGCAGAATTCACATAGTAGAAAATAAATGTGACGATTTAACTCACGACGTAATCAGAGAGCTTAATGATACTTTCATTACACCGATTGACAGGGAAGATATTTTTGCGCTGGTTAACTCGCTTGATGATATAGTTGACGCTATTGATTCGATTGCATCAAGAATGAGCATTTACAAAATCCAGACACCGATACAGTTTGCACCGCAGCTTGCGGATATTTTGCTTCTTCAGGCGGGTGTTTTGAATGAAGTAATAAAACATCTGCAGGACCCGAAACAAACAACAGAGAAAATTGTTCGTGTGAAACACATGGAAACAGAAGGCGATTTCGTTTTTAAAGATGCAATACTGAATTTGTTTGAAGATGAAAAAGATGTGATTGAGCTGATTAAGAAAAAAGAAATTATAGAGAACATCGAGAAGGCAATTGACAAATGTCAAAACGCAGCAACAGTTGTCGAAGGAATCTTAATCAAAAATATGTAACATGTTCGAGCTTGTTTTAATTGTAATCATCATAGCTCTCGTATTTGATTTCCTAAACGGGTTTCATGATTCGGCAAACTCTATTGCTACGATTGTTTCCACGGGTGTTCTTTCTCCGCAGAAGGCAGTTATGTTTGCAGCGTTCTTTAATTTCGCAGCGGCTTTTGCTTTCGGCACGGAAGTTGCCAAGACAGTAGGCAAAGGATTAGTTCAGCTTGACAGTGTGGACATATATGTAATTCTCGCAGGTGTTTTAGCTGCTATTACTTGGAACATAATCACATGGTATTATGGGATTCCCGTAAGCTCATCGCATGCACTCATCGGTGGATACGGCGGGGCAGCAGTTGCTAAAATCGGATGGGGAGCAATCATTTGGGCGGGATATTATAAAGTCATAATCTTTATGTTCCTCGCTCCTGTCTTGGGACTGATTCTCGGTTTCATCTGTATGCTGATTACCTCCCGGATAGCCAGAAACAAAAAGCCGCGGCAGGTGGATAAAGTTTTCAGAAGATTGCAATTAATTTCGGCTGCTTTTTACAGCTTCGGACACGGCTCAAACGATGCTCAGAAAACTATGGGAATAATCGTAACGGTTCTTGTCGCAACAAAATATCAGGATAGTTTTTTTGTCCCGATATGGGTTGTAATGACATGTCATGCTGTTATCGCACTTGGGACTATGTTTGGCGGATGGAGAATAGTTAAAACAATGGGAATGAAAATCACGAAGCTTCGTCCAATCGGCGGCTTTTCTGCCGAGTTTGCAGGTGCAACAACACTTCTTATGACCGCTTTATTCGGAATACCTGTGAGCACAACACAAACCATCACCGGCTCTATACTTGGAGTTGGAAGCTTTAAACGGCTTTCGGCGGTGAAGTGGGGTGTTGCTGGTAATATCCTTTGGGCTTGGGTTCTAACTATTCCTCTTTCGGGTTTGTGCGGGGCGTTGCTCTATTATATTATCAGCCTTTTCTTATAGCATATTTCCATTCAATTCTATTTAATTCAAAATTCAACCAAAATCGACTGAATGAAATAATTTACTCTATTATATAGAGTAGATTACGTTCTTGGTTTTGATTTTAATGAAATAATCAAATTTTTCTTATTCTGTTTGTAATAAGTTTCACGGAAGGTTCAATTTATTAGAATACGGTACTACAAATCTGTAGTAGCCATTTTGCTTCGACAAACCCCTTACTACAGAATTGTAGTAGTCATTTTGCTTCGACAAACTCCTTACTACAGAATTGTAGTAGTCATTTTACTTCGGCAAACCCGTTACTACAGAATTGTAGTAGTCATTTTACTTCGGCAAACCCGTTACTACAGAATTGTAGTAGCCATTTTACTTCGGCAAACCCGTTACTACAGAATTGTAGTTGAAAATTGAACGATTTTTAGCTGATATTCTGCAGAAGTTATTGTGTATTCGTTTTTCATTAATCAATAATCATTATTCATTAATCAATAATCAACTTGTCCGCCCACTGAATTGGTATGAAGGAAGATACGTGATTGAAGTGAGCTTCTTCGAACACATCATAGCGAGAAAATATTTTTCTGTATCATTTCAAAATGAAGAAGATGACGGAACGGATACTTTGCTTCAGCCGGATTCAGGCACAACTTCACCCGCAAAACAGGAAGCTAAGAAACCGATGACCGAAGAAGAAGTAATGAAAGTGTTTGATGAGATGATTGGATTGGAGACGGTGAAAGAAAGCGTGAGAGACATGTATGATTATCTGAAGTTCGTGAAGCACAGAAATGAAAAAGGATTTGATGACAAGCTTCCGCAGATTCACGCAGTGTTCACCGGAAATCCCGGCACGGGAAAAACTAAGACGGCACAGATTCTCGGAAAGATTTATCAGGGATTGGGATTGCTGACGAAAGGTCACGTTCACGAAGTTGACAGAACGGATTTGGTTGGAGAATACATCGGGCACACCGCACCGAAGACGAAAGAAGCAATCAAGAAAGCGAGAGGCGGAATACTTTTTATCGATGAAGCATATTCGCTTGCACGCAAGGGTGATACAGAAAAAGATTACGGCAAGGAAGTAATCGAGATTTTATTGAAAGAGCTTTCCGACTGACCGGGTGACCTTGCTGTGATTGTTGCCGGCTATCCTGAAGAGATGGGATTCTTTGTTGAGTCGAACCCGGGAATTAAATCTCGGTTCAATCATTATTATAATTTTCCCGATTATACTCCGACTGAACTTTTGGAGATTGCAAAATATTCTTCAGACAAACGCGGAGTGAAGTTTACCAAAGAAGCTGAGGAAACGGTTTATATGAAATTGGTTGAAGCATACCGTGACAGGGATAAAACTTTCGGCAATGCACGATACGTGAATTCAATTGTTGATGAAGCAAAAGAGAATATGGCTTTGCGTCTGATGGATGAGAATAAAAATCTTGATACGCTTGACGGAGAAACTTTGTCAACGATAACACTTCCTGACGTTGAAGATATTTTTAAAGGAGGCAAAAAAGAAATTTACCAGATTCCTGTTGATGAAGAATTATTGAAGGAAGCATTGAAGCAATTGAACGGAATGGTCGGGCTTGCAAATATAAAATCCGAAGTGAACGAGCTAGTGAAGTTAGTGAGATATTACAAAGAGATTGGAAAAGATATTAACCGCTCGGTTTCTCTTCACACGGTGTTCACAGGAAATCCCGGCACAGGAAAAACTACTGTTGCAAGAATCATGTCAAAAATTTTACGCGGTCTGGGAGTCCTTGAACGCGGACATCTTGTAGAAACAGACAGGGAAGGATTGGTTGCGGGTTACATCGGGCAGACGGCAACAAAAACAGCCGAGAAGATTGAGGATGCGATGGGTGGAGTTTTGTTTATCGATGAAGCGTATGCCTTGCTTCCTGATTCGGAAAGAGATTTCGGACATGAGGCGATTGAAATTATTTTGAAACGTATGGAAGACAGGCGCGGTGAGTTTGTTGTCATCTGTGCCGGATACACTGATAACATGGAAGAATTTTTGAAAATGAATCCGGGTTTAAAATCCCGCTTCGATAGGAAACTTCATTTTGAAGATTACAATGAAACCGAATTACTTGCGATTGCAAAAAATATTTTGTCAGAAGCAGAGCTATTGTTTGATGCAGAAGCGGAGGAGCATTTCGGAAAATACATCACAGCATTGTGCAGCGACAGGGATAAGTTCTTCGGTAACGCACGCGAGATAAGAAAAGCGATTGAAGAGACAGTGAAGAATCAAAACCTGCGGCTTGCTGATTTATTAAAAGACAAGCGAACAAAGAAAATGATTTCGACAGTAACTATTGATGATGTTAAAGAATTTTCAACTGAGATTAAAGCCGGGAAGCAAGGATTTGGGTTCAGTGTGTGAAAAATTTCCCTTGCAATAAATTATTTTGTTCAAAACCCCGAATTAATAATTGTTAAAAAATTACTTGACATGATTCAATAAATAAATTATATTGAATCATAATTTTCAAAACAAATTAACAGAACAATAACTAAACGGAGAAAGACCATGTTCAATAAAACTTTCAAACTCCTTTCGTTGTGTGCTATTTTAATAGGCACAACATTTTCTCAAAACACACCGGTTAAGATAATTCAGAACGGCGATGTTTTTACAAGCAATCAGAATCCTATTGTACAGAGAGATGTTAACGGTAATTTTACTCTCTCAACCATGGATAAGATTGACCCGGTTTATTATACCAACAGCCCTGTAAATTGGGTTACCACAGAGTTAAGCACGGATGCAAGAACAGTTTATGATTTGCAGTCAAACGGCTGCGTCAGGTACATCTGGCAGAACCCAGCCAATCCACTGCAGTTGCATGCTATTTTCACACACTCAGCAGACCCTGCAGCATGGCCCGACAGAAATGTCAGATATTTCTATTCAGCTAACGGCGGCACAACATGGGATTATCTCGGAGCAGTTTCACTTTCTAGAGCAGGTTTCGGCTCACTTTCTGCACTTACCAGCGGAAGAGCAATTGTTGCAACACATACTGCAAATGCTCCATCAGGTGATGTGAGAACACAGGTATTTGTTGATATAGCTCCCGGAGGAGGAACTTGGACTGCAAAAGACCCGGGAATAGCAGGTACACTGGTTACAATCTGGCCAAGTTTGGTAAGCACAACAAATAATGGGTGCTTAGTTACATCTTCTATTAACGCAACACCAGGACCTTTATACAGAAATCAAAACGCAGATTTGACCACAGGTAATACCTGGAGCGGATGGACAGAGGTTCTGAATGGTGAGAATGCAAACCAATCAGCAGTGGGATGTTCAGGAAGTACTCTCGGAATTGCATATTTAACAACAGACGGCGGAATTAGTTACATGCAGTCAAACGATAACGGAGCAACATGGGGTGCACCAACTGTAGTTAGAGCTTATACTCCGGCTGACAGTAACGGAACATTACGAAGTGTTGAGATGATATTTCAAAACGGACAGCCGAGAGTTATTTTTGGTGTTTGCAAAGTTCTTCCTGTAGCAGGAAGCTTCTTCCCCGGAGCACCAAGCTATGTTTACAGCTGGTCTCCAACAATTAACAGTGGTAACCCTGTTCTTGTTGATTCTTCACAGGGATTAAGAGGTACAGGAGAAGTTGACGTATACACTTCAGTTTGCAGAGGAGTTCTTGGAGCATCAACCAATGGCAACGGGCTTTATTCAGCATGGTGCAGAGTACGTCTTAACGATACTTCTGCAGCCGGTATTCATTTCTTTGATATTTGGTTTGCTGTTTCAACAGATGGCGGAGCTACATGGACAAACAAAACAAGAATGACCAATATTTCCGGTCCATTAAAAGACAACAGGTGGCCGTCACTTTCTCCAACAAATAACGGAGGAGGAGCAACTTACTTTGAATATATGGTTCATCAGCAGGATTCAATACCCGGAACTTATGTTAATGCGCAGCCGGTTCATACATCTTACCAGATGTTTACAAAAATAACATTGCAAGATGTAATCGGTATTACACCAATCGGTGGAGAGATTCCTAATCAATATGCATTGCATCAGAATTTCCCGAATCCATTTAACCCGACAACAAACATCAGATTCGATTTACCAAAGAACGAATTTGTTACATTGAAGGTTTACAATGCTATGGGACAGGAAGTTGCAACATTGATAAATGAAAACGTAAGTGCCGGAGCAAAAGTATATGATTGGAATGCAATAAACATTCCGAGCGGAGTTTATTTCTATACTCTGACTGCAGGTGATTTCAAAGAAACCAAGAAAATGATATTAGTAAAATAAACTAAAAAAATTTAAGCCCCGGCATTTTTGTCGGGGTTTAATCTAACTATTACGGAGGTAATTAAATGAGGCTTATCAAAACTCTATCGGTAGCCCTCTCTCTCTTAACACTTTTACTTTTTTCTCCTTCAATTCTAAATGCCGAGCCAATTGGCACAACCGGAAAAATCTCCGGAAAGGTGACCGACGATAAAGGCGTTCCTCTTTCAGGAGCTACGGTAAAAATTGAAGGAACAAATATGGGCGCAACCACAGATGACGTAGGAGATTATGTCATCATCAATGTTCCTGTCGGTACATATTCTGTAAAAACATCTTATGTTGGATTTAAATCCGAGCTTCAAACTGAAGTAAGAGTATCGGCTGATATTACAACGACTCTTGACTTCAAGCTTACAGAAGCAGGAGTAAAAACAGAAGACATTGATGTTATTGCAAAAAGAAATACAGTTGGCACAGACCAGAGCGGCAAGATTATAACAGAAGAATTCATCCAGAATACCGGTATAAGAGGTATTGAAAACATTGCGGCAAAAACAGCAGGTGTTGTTCAGGATGAAAGAGGCGGACAAATCAACGTAAGAGGCGGACGAACAAATGAAACTGCTGTAATCATCGACGGCGTGTTAACAACCAACCCGCTTGACGGTAATTCAACTGCTTATGTTTCAAATAATCTTTTGCAGGAATTAGCAGTTCTTACAGGCGGTTTCAGTGCTGAATATGGAAATGTTCTCAGTGGTATTATTAATGTAACAACCAAGAGCGGCTCATCGAAATTTTCCGGCTCTGCAGAAGTTGTTTCTGATAATTTTTATAAAAGATTGCTTGATGCAAATTCACAGGGCTATAACTTATACAGCATAAGTGTTGGCGGACCTTTGGTTCCAACAAAAAAACTTAAAAGCTTTGTAAATTTCTATGGGGGTGTTGAGAGAAATTACAACCAGGTTACAGGACCAAGCTGGATTACACCAGAATTAGATTTACCTGACAACAGGTTACCGGGTTTACAGCTTAAACGCTGGTCGGGGAATGGAAAGCTTAATTTCGATTTTTCACAATTGAACAAGAAGCTTAATTTGAGGTTAGTTGCCGGAGCAAATATTTCCAGAACGATTGACAGAACATTTGTTCAATCTTATATGACAGAGAATTGGCAGAGGAATCCGGAAGTACGGACAGACAATGACCAGTTCTACGGAAAAGTTACCCACCAGGTAAGCGGCAAGCTTTTTTATGAAGTTCAGTTCAATTATTTTTCTACAAAAGAATTAAATCAAGACCCGTACTTAAAAGATAATATTTTCGGCTATGGTGACCCATTGGAAGTTAAAGGGATACCAAGACCGGGAGCCAGAGTCCCTTTTGATGCATATAATATGTTTGCTGGATACAATAGAGTAAATAACTTTTTCTCCAGAGCCGAAACGAAATACATTGAGGCGAGTATCAACGTTGTTTCACAGATTAAGAAAAATGAAATTAAGATTGGTGGAAGCTACAGATATCATACAATAAGGTCTTTTGATGTACGACCTGTTGCTTTATTTTCATATAAAGACAGTAGTGAAACATTTTTAAGGTCAATTTTCGATGGAGCTATTGGTTTAGCTAACTATTATGGATATAATTTCAAAGGAAATGCTAAGGATGAGCAGACTGCTGTTGATGGAAACACTTCAACATTTGATGGCGCTAAACATCCAATAATTGCTGCTTTTTATGTTCAGGATAAAGTAGAATTTAAGGATTTTACAATTAATGCGGGATTAAGATTCGATTATCTGAATGCAAACACATGGAGAATAAAAGATTTAACTAATATTGTCAGATTTGGCACACCAGGACAATTGGATGCGGCTGACTTCGATGCAAAGAGTGAAGGTACATATGCTTTCAGTCCGAGGTTAGGATTTTCTTTCCCTGTTACGGAAAAAACAATCTTTCATGCTCAATACGGAAAGTTTATTCAGTTACCTCAGCTTGAATTTTTATACGTTGGATATCAGAATTTAGCATTCTGGATTAACAACTCCGGTTTTGCAGGTTCATTTCCAAATCCGAATTTAAAACCGGAAAAAACGACTTCATATGAAGTTGGTGTTAAACAACAAATCGGAGATAAGTTAAATATAGATCTGACAGTTTTTTATAAAGAAACAGAAGATTTAATTGGAATAAAAAAATATCCTCAGCTTCCGAACCAGGTCCAGGTTTTTGAAAACCAGGATTATGGAACTATCAGGGGGCTTGACTTAGCAGTTGACTTCAGAAGAACTAACGGGTTAGCATTCAGTATAGCATATTCTTTATCCTATGCATCCGGCACAGGTTCAGACCCTAATTCTGCTAGCACAGCAGCTTGGTTAGGTGACCAGCAGCCAAAATTCACAAACCCACTTGATTTCGACCAGAGGCACACTGGCACACTTAATGCAGATTTCAGGTTTTCAAACGAGATGCTTCCGAAGAAAGGTGTATGGAAGTCAATATTCCAAAAGTTGGGAATTAACTTATTATATAGCTTTAACAGCGGAAGACCTTACTCTAAGAAAGACGCGAATACAGACCCATTCAATTCTACAGGCGGGGGAGCAACTCTGCAGTCAACTATCAACGGAGCAGTAGGTCCATGGAATAACCGTCTTGATTTAAGAATTGATAAGACAGTTTCTATTGCCGACAAGCTTAATCTGAATTTCTATATGTATGTAATAAATGTTTTAAACTCTGAATTGGTTAACAGTGTTTGGGAAAGTTCAGGTGAGCCGGGGACTACAGGATATCTTTCATCAACTACCGGAATCAATGCAGCTAATGAGTGGGATATTGATGCTAACCCTTTAACCAGTACGGATGAGTTCAGATATTTATACGGATTACGTTCAAAAGCTATCGGTAACTATGGTCCTCCCCGTCAGGTAAGATTCGGAATTAAATTATCATTCTAAATTTTATTATACCGCTGTGAATTATTTTCACAGCGGTATATAAAAAACTAATAAACAGGTATGAAGAAAATAACAATACTAACTATACTTCTCATAATTTCTACTATATTCATTGCCTCAGACAGGCATGACGGTGATGGTAGAATAAATAATCAAACTTTTGCTGTGGATTCTAAACTTCTTGATGCGAATCAAATCAGCACGTGGTTCAGGACGAACGGCTCATTTAACAGGAATCCAACTTCTGGTAATTCCGGTTTTGAATGGACCAAAGGTTCTTTTAAATATGCTCGCTATGCATCGGGTATTTGGCTTGGAGCAAAAGTAGGTAATGATACATTAGTTGCAATATGTGAATATGACTATGAATATCTTCCCGGGTACACAGATGGAAGCGGGACTATACAAGGTTCAAATGACCCTACATACAGAATTTATAAACTTTTAAAAAATAGCAGCGACTTTGACAGAACTACCTGGCCTAATGCTCTTCTTGGAAATTCTGACCAGGGGGCACCGGTTGTATTTGAAGAAGGTGCATGGAAACCTTTGGATTTCGGGACGATAACTTTATTTTATGCATATACAGACAGTGACCCTGCGTCCCATGGCAACCGTGCAGGCAATACTTTACCTCTAAAAGCAGATATAAAGCAAGTTAACTTTGCTTTTAACTTTGGTGGTCCTCTTGGAAATATTGCTTTTTCTCAGTTTACAATTATTAACAGGAGCACTCAGCCGTGGAATGATGCATACTTGTCTCTTTGGACGGATGATGATTTGGGGAATGCAGTCGATGATAAAGTCGCAGTTGATTCAGCTTTAGGTCTTGGATATACGTATAATGCAGACAATGATGATGAGGGTGGGTACGGTCCGAACCCTCCTGCAGTAGGATTTGACTTCTTCAGGGGTGCAATAATATTTACAAATGACCCGAATGATACCGCATACGTTTGTGAAGGGAAAACAAGAGTTGCTAAAGTTGGTTACAGACAATTGGGTTTAAATGTTTTTAAATGGTACGCTAATACTAATGACCCGGAAAGTGGTAATCCAAATCTCTACTACGAATCATACAGATATATGAAAGGTTTAACCAAATCTGGAAATGTTTTAATAAATCCGGTTGGTAATTTTCAGACAACGTTTAATTATTCAGGAGACCCTGTTACCAGTACCGGTTGGCTTCAGGCTAATCCCGATGACCAAAGATTCTTGCAGTCAACTGGTCCATTTACAATGAATCCCGGTGATACACAGGTTATTGTAGCAGGACAGGTAATTGCAAGAGGAAGTTCTAATTTAAATAGTATTACACAACTCAGAAATTCAGATGTATTTGCACAGAAAATTTATAACAATTGTTTTAATGTTCCAGCACCACCACCACCACCAAATGTAACTTATTATGCACCTGGAAATGGAAAAATATATTTTTCATGGGATGACAGGCCTGAAAGATATCATGAATTTAATCTCTTCGATAGTTCCTATTACGATTTCAAAGGTTATAATGTTTATCAGATAAAGTCAGGTACTAATGGTTCTAATGCCTCTGATAGAACATTACTGGCTACTTTTGATAAAATTGATGGTATAGGAGATATTAAAGATACAATTTTTGCTTCTGAATACGGTGGAAATGTTTACACAGTAATTCAGCCAGGGTCTGATAATGGTATAAGAAGAACATTTGTTTTGGATAAAGACTTTGTTTTGAATAAACCGATAATAAATGGAACTCCATATTATATCGCAATTACATCCTTTGGATATGATTCGCTTTCAGGCTTTAGTGTTGGAACTCCTAAGGCTAATGAAAGTGCTCATTCTTCGGCTGTAATAACAGTTATACCACAGGCACTAACTCAAGGAACTCAGACATTTTATTCTTTGGGTGATACGATGACTACCTCCAGCAGGGACTTTGGTATGATGCCTATTGTTACAAGTCCGTTGGCTTTGCTGAGTGCTACTTATACGTCAACTCTTTCTCCTGTTAATGGTTTATCTTTTACAATAACGAGAACATTAAACGGAAGCTCAACAACATTAATCTCTGACCACGCTAACCTAACTGGAAAGCAGGATAGTGCAAAAGTATTTGACGGCATTATGATGCTTCATCAAACTTTGGGTGATTCAGGTGTCATTCGAGATGTTAATGACCTTTTAACTCCTAATCTCAAGACTCGTCAGGATGGATGGAGCTATACTCCAAGCCAAAACAGATGGGTTGGCGGCGTAACCGGACAAGTAGCAACAACAAAAATATTTTCTAACAGACCTTTTCAATCAAGAACGATGGGCATAAGCCATCCGAGTTCAAATAACTATAATACATTCAGGTCCAGAGTATTTGCTAACGGGACACAGTTTCGTCCTATCAATCCGGGTATAAATGATATGCTGACAGGCGGTCCGTTAAGAAAAGTACGAATTGTTTTCGGACAAACACAAAAAGCATACAGGTATTCAACAGGTTCAAATGCTTTATTGACAGATACTGTTTTATCAATTATACCTTATCAAAATATGATTGATATTCCGTTTCAGGTATTTGCAATTGACCCGAATGACAGCACAGGCGGAGCTCAAAGACAGCTTAATGTAGCTGTTGTTGACCCGGATAATGATGGTGTTTGGAATCCTGATACAACAAGGTACGGAAAATATGAGGTAGTGTATATTCTTGCATCAGGTTATGATGCAAATCCAAGTCCGCTTTATACAAACAAGAATCCAGGCAATGCAAGCCCTTCAACAGGTTTTGCATCAATGGATATAATGTATGCATGGGCACCCAAGGTATTGAGAATTCCAAATGGTCCGCCGCTTACATATACTGCAGGTGATGTTCTTGAGATATATCCTTATCTAATTACACGTCCTGAATTTGTTCCGGGATATCCTGTAAAATATTCATGGACTGTTCAAGGTACTATCATTGGGAATAGTGGACTCGCAACAAGCCGTAATGACATGGACAGGGTTAATGTTTTCCCGAATCCATATTTCGGCGGAAGCAGATTAGAAACAAATTCAATTAACAGGTTTGTTTACTTCTCTAACCTGCCAACAAAATGTACAATATATATTTACTCTCTCAGCGGTGTTTTAGTCCGTAAAATTAGCAGGGATAATACTGACCCGAACAACTCACTTGAAAAGTGGAACTTAAGGAATCAGGATGATATTTCTGTTGCAAGCGGAATGTATATTGCTGTTGTGGATGTTCCCGGTGTAGGAACAAAGGTTCTTAAATTTGCAATCTTTACACCCGAAGAAAGAATCAACGTATTTTAATAATTTGGACCGCTCATGGTTTCCATGAGCGGTCTGATTTTTCTAACAAAGGAGATTATAAAAAAATGAAAATTAAATACTATAACATAATACTGAGTCTTTTCATATTAACATTTTTCAGTGTTAATCTTCTTGCCGGTCCAAGAAGCAAGAAAGGGCTATCAGCAGCTCCTGAGCTGTTGATTCCAGTTGGTTCAATCGGTACTTCTCTCAACGGCTCAAACCTTTCAAACGTTAGCGGTGTCGAAGCTCTCTATTGGAATCCAGCGGGACTCGGGAATATACTGAGTAAAGGCGGAGAGGTTCAGTTTTCTCACCAAAGATATATTGCCGATATTAATATCAACTATTTTGGAGCTGGATATAAGTTAGGTAATATTGGAAACATTGGTGTATCGATTAAGTCACTTGGATTTGGTGATATTCCGATAACAACAGTTGAAGCACCGGATGGAACCGGTGAAACATACTCACCGACTTATATTACCGCAGGTGTTACTTTTGCAAGAGCAATGACAGATAGAATTTATTTCGGAGTTACAGGGAAGATTATCAGTGAAAGAATCGTTAATGAATCAGCTGTTGGCTTTGCTGCAGATTTAGGTTTGCAATATATTGTCGGGAATACCGGTTTGAAATTCGGAGTTGCATTGAAAAATCTCGGACCAAGTATGAGATTTGATGGAATCGACCTTGAGGGATTTTATCCAACTATTGGAACTCCATCAGGTTCAAATAATGAGCCGCGCAGAGTTACTCTTGCTGAGTTCGAATTACCAACTTCATTATCTCTTGGCTTGAGTTATGATTTGAACATGAATAAAAATAACATGGTGACTGTAAATGGGTTGTTCCAGAACAACAGTTTTTCTGCCGACGATTATGTCTTAGGATTGGAATATAATTTCAAAAAGATATTCTATCTGAGAGGCTCATATAATTTCGACCAGGATTTCTTTCAAACAAAATCTTCAAGAGATGACCGTTTGTGGGGGACTTCATTCGGTGCAGGTGTAAAATATAACTTTAAGGGTTTGAACGTTGGAATTGATTATGCATTAAGATTAGTTGGTAATAATGCAAAAGCTCTCGGACAGAACCATTTCTTTACTGTAGGGTTAGGATTCTGATAAAATAAATTTCAAACATCAAGGACAACTTTATTTGTATAAGGTTGTCCTTTTTTTATTTGACATGAAATTAGCAAAACTTATATTTTCTGTTTTATTTTTATTAAATAGCTTACAGTTGTTTTCGTTTTCAAATTCAGACAGCGATTTTATTTTTGAATACGATTATTGTCTGTTCAGAAATGATGACAATAAGCTTTTCTTAGAGTTTTATTATTCTTTTTCTCAGTCACAGCTTAAGTTTGTAAAATCAGACGACGGATTTGAAGCTGCCGGGAAACTTGAACTGCAGATATTTTCAAAAGCTCAAAATAAAAATATAGTAGAGAAATTTTTTAAAGTTCCTATTCAAATAAAAGATACAGCGGGATATAATAGAAATGTAAAGCTCACAGGACAGCTTAATATTGTTCTGGACAGCGGAATGTATTCATTTAAGATTAATGCAAGAGATTTTTATGATACAGTTAAATCTTTTCATGTTGATGAGAATTTTATGCTTTCGAGATTTGAGAGTAAAGTTACAACATCGAGTATGCAGCTGGCAGTGAACATTCAGAGCTCATCTGAGACAAATAATGTTTTCTACAAAAACACACTTGAAGTAACTCCCAGCCCATCTAAAATTTTCGGTAATGAGCTCTCGAAAGTTTTTTATTACATCGAGCTTTATAATTTAAAGACAGAGCTTATCAGCGACCAGTATAAAATTTCTGTAGATATTTTAGATCCCAATTCGAATAAAGTTAAAACAGTAACAAGAGAATACAAAATCAAAAATGAATCTAAAGTAGAATATGGTTCATTTGATATCAGCAGTCTGCAAAGCGGAAAATATAAACTTGTTTTCAACTTGATGGATGACAAAAATACTTTGTTAGTTTCTAAGGAAAAAGAGTTTTGGGTTTATAACAATAATTCGGTATCCAATATTATTGATGATGCGTATAAGACCAGTGAATATGCAAACTACACAGAGCAGCAGATTCAGGAAGAGTTCGAATATGCTTCATATCTTCTTACAGATAAGTTTCAGGAACAATTTAAAACGATAAATGACATAGAGGTAAAGAAAAAAATTCTGTATGAGTTTTGGAAGAAGCTTGACTCTAACCCATTGTCAATAATTAATGAATACAAGCAGGATTATATTAAACGAATTGTATATTCAGATGCCAACTTTGGAGCAATGGGAGTTAAAGGATGGAAAACGGATAGGGGAAGAATTTATTGTGTTTACGGTAAGCCAACTGATGTTGAACGTTTTCCTTTTGGAGCAGATGCTCGTCCATACGAAATCTGGAAACATGATTCTTTTGAAGGCGGAGTTATTTTTGTTTTTATTGACATCAGCAACCAGGGAGAAAATTATATTCTCGTCCACTCAACAGCCCGAAATGAGCTGCAGGATGAGGATTGGCGCCGCCGGCTGAATCCAAGAAAATAGTTTTCAAAAATAATTTTTCAATTGAAGCCATGATACCATGGCTTTTTTTTTATTTGAACAAAGATTAGGATTTATTACGTTCAAAATTATTCGGAATATTGTAAAACATCACAAATAAAATTGGATATTAAGTATCACATATTAATTGCATCTCTTTTCCTCTCTACACTGTTGTGGATTTCTCTTATGCTTAACCAAACTTTTGAGATTGATAAATCCGTTCCAATAAAGATAAATGTAAACAAGCCGAACGCTGTTGCATCATATATACCAAATGAAATTCCGGTGCGGTTTAAAGGTGATGGCTGGTCGCTTCTAAGAGTTTATGCTTCACTCAATCCGGAAATAAATTATTCGGTGCCTTCGGGGAAAGAAGGATATATTAAATTTAACATCAAAGAATATTTTGACGAAAACATTGGTAGGTCTAACAATTTTTTTGTCAGCTATGTGAAACCGGAAACCCTAAACATTAAGATAGGAAAGTATGAGGAAAAATTTGTCAGGATAATACCTGACATAGATTTGAAATTTAAACAGGGTTATCAATCTGTGAACATGCCAACAGTAGAGCCCGAGAGTATTAAAGTCGGAGGTGCACCCGAAATAATTTCACAGCTTAAGTTTTTGCATACATCAAAAATTTCGATGTCGAATGTTTCAAAAGACATATCATCAGTAGTGTTTGTGAGCGATAGCTTATCTAACATTATTTGGAAATCAGAAAATGAAATCAAAGTTTCGGTAAGAGTTGAGCTTACCGCCGAAAAAGAATTTGAAAAAGTTATCGTTAACGTCATCAATATTCCAACTGACAAAGAAGTTCAGTTGATTCCACCATCCATCGACATTCAGCTTAAAGGAGGTGTTAAACAGCTATCGGAAATAAACATTAACGGATTAAATCCTTCAATAGAGTTTTATAAAATTATTCTGGATACAACCGGTTCAATCATACCCCGAATAAATCTCCCCGGAGATGTAATTTTAATATCGATTCAGCCGCAAAAGCTGCAGTATATCATAAAGAAGAAAGGTTGAAATGTTAAACCAGGTTCGCAGTGAGATTAAATCGCTGATTGAAAAAATAAAGCAGCTTAGCTTTAAAGAGTCTGTGATATTCTTGTCAGTAGCATTGATAACTTTTGGTTCGATGTATTACGCTTCACCGAACTTTTTTAGAAAAGTATTTGATACTGACGATGATAAATTCTTTTCAACGCTTTATTGGTTCTCTGCTGACGGATTCCTGATGTTTGTCATACCCCTTCTGCTGATATTTTTTCTGCTGAAAGATAAACCCAAAAACTTTGGTTTTCAAAAAGGTGATGTATCGTTTGGCTTAAAAAGTTCTGCGGTGTTTATATTAATCATGCTTCCGTTTCTATGGATTGCAACAGGTTCAGAGAGCTTTGTGAAAACATATCCTCAGGGGGGTTTACGTGTCAAAGAAAATATTGATGTTCTTCTTTACTATGAACTGTTCGTTGGATTTTATATGCTTGCGTGGGAATTTTTTTGGCGCGGTTACATGCTCTTCGGATTAAAAGAAAAGTTTGGCTACTATGCAGTGTTTATCCAGATGATTCCGTTTATGATTTTGCATCGAGGTAAACCGGAAATTGAAACGTTCGGTTCGATTTTCGCGGGGCTGATTCTCGGAGTGCAGGCGTTAAGAGCAAATTCATTTATTTATTGTTTCATTGTTCACTGGACAATTATGTTATGTGTTGACGTGCTTTCAGTGATGAGGTATCGCTCTAAATCCTACGGCATTGGCTTGAATTCATTTATAAGTTTATTTACTAATTAATTATAATTACTATGATTTTTTTGCTTTCAAGTTACTGATGTAATTCATGATTAATCTGAGTGTAAATATAAATAAAATTGCAGCCCTGCGGAATACACGCGGAAGTAACATGCCCAACCTGTTAAAAATGGCAGTTGATTGCGAACGCTTTGGAGCACAAGGTATTACGGTGCATCCGAGACCCGATGAACGTCATATTCGCTATGAAGATGTTATTTCACTTCGACCAATTCTTTCAGTCGAATTTAACATTGAAGGTAATCCTAACGAAAAAAAATTCATTGATCTGGTTTTAAAAACAAAACCGCATCAGGTAACTCTGGTCCCTGATTCAACAAATCAATTAACTTCTAATCACGGATGGGATACAATAAAGAACAGGGATTTTTTATTGGATACGATATCTGCTTTTAAAAGAGAAGGAATCAGATGCTCAATATTTGTTGACCCGGAATTAAAGATGATTGAAGGAGCCAAAGAAACAGGCACTGACAGAGTTGAGTTATATACAGAAGATTACGCTAAAAATTATAATTCAGATAAGAAAGAAGCAATCAGACCTTATGTTGAGTCAGCAAATTTCGCTAAAGGATTAGAGCTTGGAATTAATGCCGGACATGACCTCAACCTGGATAACCTGAACTATTTTTATAAAAAAATTCCCGGTTTGTTGGAAGTGTCTATAGGTCATGCTTTAATATCCGATGCTCTGTATTTAGGAATTGAAAAAACAATTCAATTGTATCTCAAGCAGTTGAAGAATGATTAAAATTATAAGACGTTCAAGAGCTTAATGGAATTTTCGCAGCGTCTGATTTCAAAATTAAAAGAAGCAAAAATTGTTGCTGCCTTAACCGGAGCAGGAGTTTCTGCAGAGAGCGGAGTCCCGACATTTCGTGACCCGGGAGGCATCTGGGAAAAATTCAGACCGGAACAGCTTGCAAACTTCGAAGCTTTTATGAGCGATCCTGATTTTGTGTGGAGTTGGTATCAGCATAGAAGGGAAATCATGCGGGAAGTAACACCGAATCCCGGACATTATTCGCTGGCTGAGTTTGAAAAAGTTTTTCCTGAATTTCATTTGGTTACTCAGAATATAGATAATCTGCATTCACGGGCTGGAAGCAAAAATGTTACAGAGCTTCACGGAAACATTGAAAGGAATTATTGTTTGAAGTGTAATAATTTTTATAATGAAATTGATGTGAAACAAAAATCAGTTTTGAAATGTGAATGCGGAGGATTGATAAGACCTGATGTAGTATGGTTTGGGGAGATGCTTCCGCACAATGCTTTGAGATTTGCCGAAGAGACATCAAAAAATTCCGACGTCTTTTTTTCAATCGGGACTTCTGCTGAAGTTTATCCTGCAGCTCTCTTGCCTTTAATTGCAAAGACAGCCGGTGCTTACGTTGTCGAAATAAATACCAAGCCAACCGTTTTAAGCAATGATGTTGACGAATTAATTGTCGGTAAGAGCGGAGAAGTTTTGAAAGCACTGTTAAACGAGCTCAAAGAAAATTAGTTAATGCAGAAATCAATACTCAAAGCTGAAGGGTTAACGAAACAATACAACAAACGCAGGGTTGTTGACGGAGTTTCTGTCCACGTCAAGCAAGGAGAAATAGTCGGATTGCTTGGACCAAACGGTGCGGGAAAAACAACTTCGTTTTATATGATAACAGGAATGATAAAATGCGATGAAGGGAATATTTCGATAGACAATCGTGATATTTCGAATGAGCCGATGTATAAACGTGCAAGAAACGGAATCGGATATTTGCCTCAGGAAGCATCTGTGTTTCGGAAGATGACAGTTGAGGAAAACATTCATGCAGTACTTGAATTTACCGGATTGGAAAAATATGAACGTGAAGAACGAGTCGAAAAATTATTGAAAGAGTTTGGGATAAGCCAGATTGCAAAAAGCAAAGGAATAGTTTTATCGGGTGGCGAAAGACGGCGGACTGAGATAGCAAGAACAATTGCAACTGACCCGAAATTTATGCTGCTCGATGAGCCATTTGCAGGAATAGACCCGATTGCAGTTGAAGAAATTATGCTCGTTGTCGCAAACCTGAAAGACAGAGGAATAGGTGTTCTTATTACCGACCACAATGTTCATGAAACACTTTCGATTGTTGACAGGGCTTACATCTTAATAGAAGGAAAAATCTTCCGGCAGGGAAGTGCAGAAGAGCTGGCGAACGACGAAATGGTTAGAAAGCTTTATCTCGGAGAATCATTTAAGCTTGAAAGATACAAGTAAAACCGTTCTTGAGCATAGCACAAGTCGGTGTTAAGATAAACATCATGCTCAATACAAAAATATTTGAATAGGTTTAGTTTTATTTTTTTATAAAGTTTGTTAAATCAAAATAAAAAATGTCTAAGATATTATTCCAGATTAATTATGAGGTGCATTCGGATAAACGAAATGAATATTTGAGTGCCGTAACAGAGCTTAAAGATTACCTGAAGTCTGCAAAAAATCAGGATTACATGGTTGTAGAAGATATGAATAAGGAAAATAATTTTACAGAAATTTATGTTTGCGAGAATGAAGAACAGTTCGAAGCAATTGATGATGGCAGTGATGACAAAGTTTTTGAAATCACCACCAATATTCTGAAAAATTATGTTATGAACGGAAAGACCAAATACAGTACTTCAAAAGAAGTTTAACAGAAGAAATAAATTATCAGTTAGATATATTTATTAATTAGTTAATTTAGGATGACAGTATTGTCATCCTTTTTTTATGCCAAAGAAATCAAAGTTAAATCTTAAAAAGAATAACACCCTGAGAGTTTTTATAGGACTCATCACAGGTGTACTGATTCTATCGATGCTTCCAAGAACGGAAACAATAGAAGCAGATTATTCCGTTGGAATGGTATGGGGAAAAGAAGACCTCATTGCTCCGTTTACTTTCCCTGTATATAAAAGCCAGAGTGTTTACGATAAAGAAGTTGAAGAAGCTAAATCGAAAGTTTTCCCTTTGTTTATTGTTAATCAGGATAAGGTAAACGGCAGGATAAATTGGTTAGACTCGCTCAACAAGTTTTTGACAAAGCTTAAAAGCACCATTGACTATTCAACAGAGCTGGATAAGGAAAGTAATTTTCCTGAAGAGAAAAGAACGACGAGTTATCAAACATTCATGGAGCAGAAAAAATCTTTGCAAATATCATTTGATGATAAAGAATGGAATTCATTGTTGAAGTTTTTAAGAAGTAATCCTGAAGCCGGTTTTGAAGCATTCAAAAAGAAACTTATTCAATCACTTAACCAGACTTACAGCAGGAAGATAATAAATTATTCTAAGTCAAATATTTCATCAGATAGATTCTCAATTATCAGAAATAAGATTGAAGAAAACATTGACCTGAAATCTGTGAATGACTTAGATGAAATAAGTATTTCTCTTAATACGGACCTTCGAAATTATTTGAAAGACAATGAGCTAACCTCTTTGGCGGTGAAGATTGCGAAGACATTTATATTTGCAGATTATCTTTATGACAAAGATGAGACAGAAAAAATTACACAGGCAATCATTGGTGCTGTTCCGCGTACTTTCGGAATTGTTCGTGAGAATGAGAGAATTGTAACCAAGCATGAACCGATAAATGAATCAACGAAGCTTAAGCTTGAGTCCTATAGAAAAATCAGAAATGAACAAATGGGCAGCACCGACTTTTATATTCAAAACATCGGAAGAGCATTATTTGTTTTTTCTTTGCTTGGGTTGATTGTGATATTTTTATTCAAGCTTCGCAAAACATCTTTTGATGATAACTATAAGCTAATTATAATTTCAAGCATAATTCTTTTCCAGTGTTTGCTTGCATATATTTCAACTAAGCTTAAGCTTGGCATAAGTGTCGAGTATCTTGTGTTAGTTCCTTTGTCTGCGATGCTTATTACAATAATTTTCGATTCACGGCTTGCCTTTTATGCAGTTATAATAATTTGTTTTTTTGTTTCGGCTATTCGCGGAGGGGATTACGACATATTAATTCCGAACTTTGCTGCTTCTATTCTTGTTATCTATTCTGTCCGTGACATTAAAAACCGAACTCAGCTATTTGTTTCAATGTTTTACATTTTGCTGGGTTATGTTGTGACGATTCTTTCAATCAGCATGGAACGATTCGACAGCATCAGCGTAATTCAGGATGAAATTATTTCTGCTTCATTGAATTCGGCATTGTCGCCGATTCTTGCATACGGGATGCTTCTGTTTTATGAAAAAGTATTTGGAGTGGCGACAGACCTTGTTTATCTTGAACTAAGTGATTTCAATCATCCGCTTCTTCGTGAGCTTTCTTCAAAAGCACCGGGAACATTTCATCATTCTATGCTCATGGGAAATTTATCCGAAGCTGCTGCAAAAGAAATCAATGCCAACCAAATTCTCGCAAGAGTTGGTTGTTATTATCACGACATTGGGAAAGTTGTTTCACCGGAATATTTTATTGAGAACCAGATAGATGCTTCCAATAAGCACGGTGATTTGAATCCATCTTTAAGTGCGAAGATGATAATTGCTCACGTTAAAAACGGAATTAAGCTTGCAGAGAAATACAGAATACCACAGGAGATAATTGATTTCATCCCGATGCATCACGGAACGAATTTAGTTTCTTACTTTTTCGAAAAAGCGAGAAACGAAGAAGGTGAGCAGGATGCTATGCATGATTATATTTATCGTTACCCCGGTCCTAAGCCACAGACGAAAGAAACGGGAATCGTAATGCTTGCAGATGCTGTTGAGGCATCCACTCGTGCTATCGATGAGCCAACTCCTGCAAAGCTTGAAACTCAGATTGACGAAATTATAAAAGCAAGATTCTTAGACGGGGAGCTTGATGAATGTGATTTAACTTTGAGAGACCTTACTAATATTAAGCAAAGCTTTTTAAAAACACTTGTTGGAATTCATCACAGCAGAATAAAATACCCGGAGTCAAATGACGACAAAGAATCAAAAAGCTGATTCAACTGCTCAAAATAAAAAATTAGTTGATTCTTTTATCCTGCACATTGACCTAGAAAAATCTCTCTCGCAAAATACAATAAAATCCTATCGATATGATTTATCCAAGTTTTCGGATTTTTTTCAAAACAAAAAAACTCTTTTTGATATTACTTCAGATGACATTGAAAAATATATTTCGTTTGTAAAACGTTCGTCTAAACCAAGCTCTCTTTCCAGAGCTTTGTCAACACTCAGACAGTTCTTTGAATATTATTTTGATATGAACAAAATTAATCTGAACCCGCTGGAAAATTTCGAGTCACCGAAAATTCAAAGGAAGCTGCCCTCCGTTTTGTCTGTGAATGAGATTGACAAAATTTTTAATCAACCCGATGTTACAAATACTCTGGGTTTACGTGACAGAGCAATCATGGAAGTTATGTATGCATGCGGCTTGCGTGTAAGCGAAACAATAAATCTTAAAACTTCGAATGTCCCGGTGAATGAAGAAATTGTTCGGGTGTTTGGCAAAGGGAATAAAGAAAGGATTGTTCCGATTGGTAAATCAGCGTTGAGCTGGCTTGAAACATACTTGCTCAAATCGAGAATAAATATTTCAAAACCATACAGTGAAGATTTTTTATTTTTGAATTGGCGCGGCAGAAAGCTTTCGCGGATGGCTGTGTGGGATATTATAAACAAATATTGTAAGCTTTCGAAAATCGGGAAAGAAGTTCATCCTCATGTTTTCAGACATTCATTTGCAACTCATTTGCTGGAGGGCGGAGCTGATTTAAGAGCGATTCAGGAGATGCTGGGGCATTCGGATATCAGCACTACACAAATTTATACTCATGTTGACATCAGTTATCTTAAAGAAGTTCATCAGCAGTTTCATCCAAGAAAATAAAATTTATTTCGAAAGGACATTGTCTTTAATGCTGTGTAAATATTTCAACGCAGCATCATATTCATTTGGAATTTCTCCGTCAAGAATTGCTTCTTCAATCATTTTCTTCAGCTCACCTACTTTTTTTGACGGCTCTAAATTACAAATCTTCATAATCTCTTCACCGCGAACAGGTGACTGAAAGCTCTTTATTTTATCACGCTCTTCAACTTCGGCGATTCGTTTTTCTACAATGTCAAAATTTGCAATATATTTTTTTACTTTCTTAGGGTCTTTAGAGGTAATGTCTGCCCTGCAAAGAGTGAGCAGGTCATCAATGTATTCACCTGCATCGAAAAGCAATCTTCTGATTGCAGAGTCAGTTACATTTTCATCTGCCAAAGCAATCGGACGAAGATGAAGGCGAACTAATTTTTCAACATAAGGCAGATGCTCGAAAGGTAATTTCATTCGGGTGAAAATCTTTTTCTGCCATCGTGCACCAAGTTCTTCATGTCCGTGGAACGTCCATCCGATTCCTTCTATAAATTTTTTTGTCGGTGGTTTCGCGATGTCATGAACAAGAGCAGTGAACCTCAGCCAAATGTTATCAGTCATTTTTGAAATGTTGTCAACTACTTCAAGAGTGTGATAGAAAACATCTTTGTGATGATAATCTTTTCGTTGTTCAACTCCCTGCAAATTGCTGACCTCTTTAAAAACAATTTCCATCAACCCCGTTTTGAAAAGTATGTCAAGCCCAACGGATGGTTTATCTGTTTTAAGTATTTTCAAAAACTCATCTGTGATTCTTTCCTGTGAAACGACACCGGAGCCGTCGTTTACACGTTCTCTCATTTCCTTAGCAGCATTCAGAGTAATCTCATCAATAGTAAAATTCAATTGAGACGCAAAGCGTGCAGCCCGCATCATTCTGAGCGGGTCATCATCAAAAGTTTTCTTCGGGTCTAACGGAGTTCGAATGATTTTATTTTTTAAATCATCCAAGCCGTTAAAATTGTCTATTACTTTGTCTGGGTTATTTAACTCAACGGCTAAAGCATTGATTGTAAAGTCACGTCTTGACAGGTCATCTTTGATGGAGGTAAATTCTATAATCGGTTTTCTGGAATCATGTGAATAGCTTTCCTTTCTTGCCGATGCGAATTCAATTTTAAGCTCATCAAAATTCAAAAGAGCAGTCCCGAAGCGTTTGTAAACTGCATCAAGCTTTTTATTAAAATGTTTTGCACAATCTTCTGCAAACGCAACAGCATCTCCTTCCACACAAAGGTCTATGTCTGTATTTTTTCTATCGAGCAGAACGTCCCGGACATATCCTCCGATAAGATATGTGTTTATTTTTTTTTCAGCGGACAGTTCAGCAATAGAATTGAGAATTTTTCTGACGGATTCGTTTATATTTTCATATGGAAATTTCAAGAAGATTGGTTGCTTATTTTTTTTATTATTTCGTCTGAGATTCTTACTGCTTCGGCAGCTTCTTCCAAGCTTACTTTTACTTTGTTATTGCTGAGAATACTTTCAAAAAATGTTTTAAGTTCTTCCCTGATGGGATTATGTTCATTGGATGAATCAAGATTTGGCTGTTCATATAAAATTCCCTTTTCGTCTGAAACAGGAATGTACATTCCTGATGACTCTCCTTTGTTTATCAATCTAAAAACTTCCGGTTTGTTGTTCAGAAAATCAATAGACACGTATGAATTTTTCTGGAAGATTCTCATCTTCCTCATTTTCTTCAAAGAAATTCTGCTTGCGGTAAGATTTGCGACACATCCATTTTCAAAGGTTAAGCGAGCATTTGCAATGTCGATTTTATCCGAGATGATTGCAACACCGTTTGCTTCAATGCTATTAATTTTTGATTTAACTAAATACTGAACGATGTCAATGTCATGAATCATTAAATCCTGAATCACTGAAACGTCAGTTCCGCGTGGGTTGAATTGCGACAGACGATGCGATTCTATAAATCTGGGTGAAAGATTGTAATTGCTCAATGTCATCAATGCCTGATTAAATCTTTCAACATGACCAACCTGTATTTTGCATTTTGATTTTTGGCTGAGCTCTAAAAGTCTCTGTGCTTCCGAGTATGTTGATGTGACGGGTTTCTCTATAAATACGTGGATGTTTTTGTCTAAAGTTTTTTTTGCGATTTCAAAATGTGTTAAGGTCGGCGTAGCAATTATTAATGTGTTAATCTCAGAGCATAAATCTTCAAAGCTTGCAAAAGATTTTACATTACATTCTCTGCTTGTATTCTTAGAACGTTCAGCATCGATATCATAAACTCCGATGAAAGAAATCCTGTCATCTGTACGGCAAATTTCACACAAGTTCTTTGCGTGTATTGAACCGAGATGTCCGCAGCCGGTTATTCCAACGTTTATTTTTTTTGAATCCATTTTAAGATAAATCTATACTGACTCTGTGCATAACGAAAACGCCAGTCAGAGTGAGTACCGAGCCGATTATAAAAAATATTGTGATGCTTTCGTGAAGAAATATAATCGAAAATAAAACTGTTAGCAGTGGAGATATATTCGACATGGTTGTCAAACGGCTGACTTGAATTGATTTAAGTGCGTAATACCATGAGAAGTATGCAAGATAAGAAACTATGAGTGACAAATAAATAAAACCAATAATTCCCTGAAGTGTAAGCTTATCAAAATTCAAATTGGGCAAATCATAAATGAAAAACGGGATGTTGAAAAAAGAACCAAGCAAAAATACTGCTGTTGAAACTTTTAATGCTCCGTATTTTTCAATTACGGATTTGCCAAGAGTAAGATAAAGAGCAAATGAAAGTACAGCAAATAATAAAAGCACGTCACCTTTGAGAACATTTGCCGATGTGTCTGTGCGAATTATGTTTTCATAAAAAATGAAAAATATTCCTATCACTGTTAAAAGAATAGAAAATATTTTCGACCAGTGAAATTTTTCTGATTTAATCCCGACAGCTATTACATAAGCATAAACGGGATTGAGTGCATAAATTATTCCTGAGTGTGAAGCATAAGAATAGCTTATTCCCTTCATGAAGAAAAACTGATTTAACGGAATGCAGAGTAAAGACAATAAAATAATTTTTAACCTGTCCTGCTTTTCAAATTTTAAATTTTGTTTGCGGTAGAGAAGTGTGAAATAAAAAATTAATGCCGCAGTTGAGAATCTCAGGAAGCCGAGCGAAATCGGAGAGATTTCGTTAGTAGTGATTTTTGCAAAGATAGGTGTGAAAGTTGCTGCCAGTATGAGAAATACAAGCAGAAGAAAATTTTTCATGCGGCTAAAGGAATTTTATTTGCTCTTCGCCTTTGCCTTCTGCTCTTTTACTTTTGCTTTTGCTTTTCTGATTTTCTTGCGATGTTTTTTTGCTGCGTTTTTTAGTTTTTTGTTCATTGAATTTTTTATGCTATGGTTATTTCTTTTGTCAAGTAAACGTCCTGAATTGCGTTTAGTAATTCTACTCCGTCTTTCATCGGCTTTTGAAATGCTTTTCTTCCTGAGATTAATCCCATGCCGCCTGCACGCTTATTTATTATCGCCGTCTTCACGGCTTCTTTTAAATCGGAATCTCCTTTGCCTGTTGATGCACCGCCGGAATTTATCAATCCGCTTCTGCCCATGTAGCAGTTTGCTACTTGGTAGCGTGCTAAATCTATCGGATGGTCTGAAGTTAATTTTTCGTAAACGAGCTTGTGTGTCTTACCGAATTTCAATGCATTATATCCACCGTTATTTTCCGGAAGCTTTTGTTTGATGATGTCTGCTTCGATTGTTACAGCGAGATGGTTTGCCTGTCCGGTGAGGTCAGCTGAGAGATGATAATCTTTATCTCCTTTAACATTGAATGCAGAGTTACGAAGATAACACCAGAGAATTGTTACTAAACCGAAATCATGTGCAATTGAAAAAGCGTTGCTGACTTCCTGAATCTGCCGGGATGATTCTTCCGAGCCGAAATAAATTGTAGCACCGACCGCAACTGCTCCCATGTTAAATGCCTGCTCGATGTTTCCAAACATAATCTGGTCATACTTGTTCGGGTAAGATAAGAATTCGTTGTGATTGAGTTTCATTATGAACGGAATTTTATGAGCGTACTTTCTTGAAACGGAACCCAGAACACCGACCGTTGATGCAACAGCGTTGCAGCCGCCTTCGATGGCAAGCTTAACGATATTTTCCGAATCGAAATAAATCGGATTGGGTGAGAAGGATGCTCCCGCCGAATGCTCAATTCCCTGGTCAACCGGAAGAATTGAAACGTAACCGGTTCCAGCGAGCCGTCCATGATTGTAAATTGACTGCATGTTTCTCAAAACATTTGATGAGCGGTCAGAATCTTTCCAAACGCGGTCAACGAAATCGGGTCCCGGAAGATGAAGCATTCCCGATGGAATGGTTTTACATTTATGCTCAAGCAAAGTTTTCGATTCTTTGCCGAGAATTGATTGAATTTTTTTTAACATAAAATTATTTGTTGTAAGATATAATTTTGCAATTAATTATTTTTTCATTTGTCTTAATATGATACACTGATTCAGAATTTAAAAACGCGGTTTTTATAAAGCCCAAGCCAATGTGTCCGGAATTTGCCGAATGAACGTAACTTGTAACATACCCGCATTCTTTGTTATCGGTAAGTATTTTAACATTTTCTCCGAAAGAAAATTCTTCTTCAGCATTTACCCCGACCAAATGCCTGCTGACCTTATCATAAGTATCAAGACGTGCGATAACTTCCTGCCCGATGTAGCATCCTTTTGTGAAGCTGATATATTTTTCAAGATTACATTCGAGCGGATTGGTTGAATCATTCATTTCATTAGGAAATGCCGGCAGTCCGTTTTCAATTCTTTTCGCAGTGAATTCTTCAGCCGTCAATTCAGTTAGTCCGGAAAATTTTGTGTTCCAATGTTCTTTGTCTTTTGACTCAAAAGTGAAAATATATTTTCCGAGAGCATCATCGTTTTTTACAAACATAGAATGCATTTCACCAAAAGTATGAATCACAAATTCAGAATCAAGCTTTGATGAGTCGATATTGAATTTATTTTCAATAAAGCTTTCGCATTCATCTCCATCGAGCAGAATTGTTTCGTGTGTTCCCGCCATATCGGTAACTTTAAAATCATCCATGATAGTGTATTTGCCGAGATGCTCAATGACTCTTTGTGAATTATTGAAAGAACAAAAAACCAAAACGAAATCACCGAAGTTATGCAGCCACAAAAGGTCAATGAATCGTCCTTTATCGCTTGTTAAAACTGTCTTGACAGATTTGTTTTTTGCGAGTGATTTAACTTCGTTCGTCGAGAGGCGGTTAATCAAGTCGAGACGGTCAGTGCCTTCAAGCTTAAGATAATCATAGCGTAATCTGTATAAATTTATCATCGAATTTACAAATATACCTGAACTGTCAGAGATGTTCAAAGTAATAATCCTGTCAGTGTCAAGCGGAAAAAAATAGATAATGACGATTTAATCTTCGCATAATAGTTTGCATATAACTATTTTTGTGTCATGCTTAAACAATTCGGTGAAGACCTGAAAAAGCTTCGTGAGCTTAGAGGAGTTACCCTTGCAGAAATTTCTGCCAACACACGTATCAACGTAAAATTTCTGGAGAATCTGGAAGAAGGCAACTTTGAATTTCAGCCGCAGACATACATCAGGTCTTTCATAAAAGAATTTGCTCGATGTATCGATGAAAGCGAAAAGATTATGCTCAATGAGTATGACAAGGCACGTGCCGGATTTTACACACGAAGAAAATTCGGCGATGAGACTGAAAACAAATCTGATGAAAAATCTTCACTGCCAACAGTTGTATCAAAGGCAGAGAAAAAAGAAGAACCGGTTTACAAGGAAGAAATTAAACAAACCATCAGCGTCAACAAGCCATTCAAAGATTACGAAGATAATTCGTTAAGCAAAAAAGAATTATCAGACCGCAGCTGGACTCAAAAGATTTTGCTGATACTGTTAATACTTGCTGTTGGTGCGGGAGTCTTTTATCTCGTAAAATATTTAAATGATACCGGTGAAAATAAAAACACAAACGTTAAACCGAAAACGTTCAGCGAAATATCTGAGGATTACGAGAACAGGCATTCTAACACAAAAATATCAGACAGCATCCGCGCCGCAGATTCATTGAAATCATTACATAGCGATTCATTGAGTCTTCTTGTGAAAGTTACTAAGGATACACGAGTAAAAGTTTACGTTGATGAAAGGAAAATAATAGAAGAAGATTTAAAAGGAAAAGATTCCATCTTAATCAGGGCGAAAGAGCAATTCAGGTTCAGTTCGAACAGCAATCAGGCAGTCGAGCTTTATTTAAACGGCAGGTATCTTAAGAAACCAATATCATTGACGGACATATCCATTAAAAATCTTGTTATCAATAAGGACGGAATCCTGAACAAGTAATTTCCTGAAAAATCTTTGTCACCCTCCATTGCAAAATTAATTTTGGCAGACAAAAAAATTCAACAACGAGCGGAAGAACTGAAGCGTAAGCTCTTAGATGCTGACTACAAGTATCATGTTCTTGCCCAGCCGGACATCGATGATTACACCTACGACATGATGATGAAAGAGCTTCAGGAACTCGAACAAAAATATCCGGAGCTTTCTTCTTCGGATTCTCCTACACATCGTGTTGGAGGTGAGCCGACTTCTAATTTCAAAAACGTTGCTCACGAATTTCCGATGCTCTCGCTTGCAAACAGCTATGACGAACAGGACATGTTTGATTTTGATAAAAGAATTAAGTCGCTAATTCCCGGAGAAAAATACCGATACGTCTGCGAGCTTAAGTTCGACGGTATTGCTGTGTCATTGATTTACAGGAACGGAATTTTTGTTCAGGGAGCAACAAGAGGAGACGGTGAAACAGGGGATGACATCACGACAAACTTAAAAACGATTCGCTCGATTCCTTTAAGGATAGACGGCAAAGGTGTTTTTAGGAATGCTGCGATAGAAGTCCGCGGTGAAGTTTTTTTTCATCTGAAAGATTTTTTCAGAATCAACGAAGAGCAGGAAGCCGCTGGTGAGAAACGTTATGCAAATCCAAGAAACACCGCTGCCGGGACTTTGAAGCAGAAGGACTCAAAGGAAGTCGCTGCACGAAAGCTTAATATGTATTGTTACAACCTTCGTCATCTCGATAAAAGCGAAGACAATAAATTAAAATCACACTTCGAAAATCTTTCCATCCTCAGTAAACTGAAATTTCCCGTTAACGATTTAACAAAAACTTTTGATTCAATCGGTGATGTTTTGAAATTCTGCAATAAGATTGAAACAATGCGTGAGACACTTCCTTATGAGATTGATGGTGTTGTGGTTAAAGTCGATTCCATCAACCAGCAAAATGAAATTGGAAGTGTTTCCAAAAGTCCGAGATGGGCGATTGCTTATAAATTCAAAGCGAAGCAAGCAGTAACAAAGCTTAAAAAAATTACTTTGCAGGTTGGAAGAATCGGGACGGTTACGCCTGTTGCAGAACTTGAGCCGGTTTTTCTTGCGGGTTCAACAATCAGCAGGGCGACGCTGCACAATGCCGATGAAATTGAAAGAAAAGATTTTCGTGTGGGCGATTATGTGAAGATTGAAAAAGGCGGCGATGTAATTCCAAAAGTTGTTGAGGTTATAAAAGAAAAGGGAAGTAGAAGACCTAAGAAATTTGTTTTTCCCGAACGCTGTCCGGTTTGCAATTCGAAGCTGGCACGGCTTGAAGATGAAGCGAATTTTTACTGCACAAATTATAAATGTCCTGCACAGGTAGAAGGAAGGATTGGACATTTCACAGGACGCAATGCTATGGATATTGCCGGGCTTGGATACAGCATCATCGAAAAATTTATTTCACTTGGCTATTTAAAGGACTTCAGCGACATTTATCAATTGAAGAAATTTGAAACCGAATTGAAATCACTCGAGGGGTTCGGAGAGAAAAGTGTCGATAAGCTCTTTGACGGAATCGAAGCATCGAAGCAAAAGCCGTTCGATAAAGTTTTATATGCAATCGGAATCAGGCATGTTGGTGAGAGAACTGCGAAAGTTCTTGCGAAGAATTTTGAGAGCATTGATGAGCTTGGCAAATCGAAGAAAGAAGACATCGAGAAGATAAACGAGATTGGACCGAAGATTGCAGAAAGTATTTCTTCGTTCTTCTCAAACAAAGAGAATCTTGAGCTGATTAAAAAGCTTCGTAAAGCCGGGCTGAACTTTAAATCCGAAGGGAAGAAAAATGCTTCTGATAAATTCAAAGATAAAACTTTTGTGCTGACGGGAACATTAAGCAAATATAAAAGAGAAGAAGCGGCAGAGCTTATTGAAAATTCGGGCGGGAAAGTTTCTTCGAGTGTGAGCAGGAAAACGGATTACGTTCTTGCGGGCGAAGAAGCGGGCTCGAAGTTAGATAAGGCGAAGGAGCTTGGCGTGAAGGTGATTAATGAAGATGAGTTTGAAAAGATGATTGGATAGTTAGGAATTAAAAATTAGGAATTACGAATTAAGAATTAACCCCGATTAAGTCGGGTTTTTTTATTTGATTTTGTGCTGTAAAGTGAGAAATTGAGTCTGTCGGTAAGGAAATTGACACTGGAAGTATGGAAATTGATAAAGTTAGGGAAGAAATCGTCTCTGTTTGTTAGGAAATTGAGGTCGGAAGGTGGGAAATTGACATCGGAAGGTGGGAAATTGAGTTCGGCAGGCGAGAAATCGACGGTGGAAGTTAGGAAATCGATGGTGAAAGGCGGGAAATCGTGTTCGGAAAGAAAGAAATTTGGTTCGGAGGGCGGGAATTGGATTGCCAGAAACCTCAAAAAAACCGCCTTGGCATGAATTCCTTCGTCCGAATTGATGCCAAGACCGTCTTGGCATGAATTTCTTCGTCCGAATTGACGCCAAGACCACCTTGGGATGAATTCCTTCATACGACTTGACGCCAAGACCGCATTGGGACGAATTCCTTCGTCCGAATTGACGCCAAGACCGTCTTGGGATGAATTCCTTCATACGACTTGACGCCAAGACCACCTTGGGATGAATTCCTTCGTCCAACTTGACGCTGTAACCATTACAGGACAAGTTCCTTCGTCCGACTTGACGCTGTAACCATTACAGGACAAGTTCCTTCGTCCGACTTGACACTGTAACCATTACAGAGCGAATTCCTTCGTCCGACTTGACGCTGTAACCATTACAGAGCGAATTCCTTCGTCCGACCTGACACTGTAACCAACAAAGGCACGAAACGCTCATTATCATTACTCACTTCTTCCAAACCTTGCCTATCTCATCCTTTATCTTCTGCTCGTAAATTTTTATTAACTCCTTATTCGCATTTACCAAACCCTGCTCCTGCCCTATGCGGTTAACAATTTCTTGTTGGGTGGCGAGAGGTGGAAGTGGTATTGCTCTTTCATAAACTGTAGATTGTGAAATAGAAGGTTGACCACCGACTTTTGCAAATCGATTTAATTCTAATTGCGTTAATATCTGAGCTAAATATTTCTGATTGACTTCTTTTAAATATTCCGTTACATAAAGTGCATTATCAGTTATCCACGATTTAGGTTTTGTAATATGAACTGCTCCACAATATGCACCAACTCTGCCTATTGTAATTATGGGTTCTTCAATAAAATATTTATTGTGATAACCATTAATCCCATTTCCACCATATACAGGGTAATTTCCTTCTATCATATTTTGTTGTGTTAACCCCTTTCCACTTGAAAGTTTCAAAACACTTTCCAACTCAACCATTTCCCAACTTGCATCAATATCAATTTGCGGTTTGTAGTTTTCGGTTACTTGTTTTGCTCCGTCAATTATTTTTTGAAACGATTCTATTTTACTTACAATTTGTTGTTGAATTTCTAAAGGAGGGAGAGGGATTTCAAGTTCGCCAAAATCCTTTCCGTAAACATGTGGTTGTGCTCCTCCTTTTTGCAAGCTGTAAAAATATTCTTGCTGTGCTTTAAGCATCTGATAGAGAAATCTGCAATTCAAATTTGGATTGTCTGTTGTTTGAATTGTTGTGCAATCAGAAGCAAAAATTGGTTCGTTAAAATAGTTTATGAAACCCGCATAAGCACCCGAAGAACTCACTGTGATAACTTCTCCATTTCTATTTGCCTCATTGTGAAAATATGCTGGCTGTTGTCCACCTGCAATTACAGGAATGTTTCCTTCAACAGTATCTTTCTTTGTGATGGAAGCTCCTTTTTTTATTTCGCAAACATCAGCCAACCTCACCATTTCAAAATTACTCTGCTGCACATTTTCATTTGCACGGTAACGGTCAATGGATAAATTGTAGTCGTCTTTATCTGCAATCTTGTTCTTGCCAACCAAAAAAACATTTTTGTTATCACTTTCAAATGTTGTGTTGTCTTGCAATGTAGTTTTGTATTGCTGCAAAAGTTCTAAGCAACCTGTCAAATCATTTTGTGCAATTGCCTTCCGTTGTGCTCCTAAATCAAAACCATCATTATCAATTTTTACGAACAAAATATTGTCTGTCTTTTTTGCAAGTGTTTTATCCATTAGCAGAATAGAAGTTTTTACTCCGCTGTATGGTTGAAAAATTCCAGCAGGCAAACTCACTACGGCATACAATAGATTTTTATCAACCAACATTTTCCGCAATGCTTTGTAGGCGGTTGCACTCTGAAAAATAATTCCTTCGGGAACAATTATTCCTGCCCTGCCTGTGCTGGGGTGTATGTGTTCAGCAATGTAGTCCACAAACAAAACTTCGCTTCGGTTTGCCTGAATGGTAAATTTTTTGTGTGGTTTAATTCCTCCCTTTGGTGACATGAAAGGAGGATTGGCAAGTATGACATCATAATACTCACTCCACCTGTCCTCACTCGTAAGCGTATCATACTCGTAAATGTTAGGCGTAATGAAACCATGCAGATACATATTCACCAAACTCAAGCGAACCATGTCAGGCGAAATATCATAGCCGACAAAATTCTTCATTAGTTTTTTTCTTTCTTCTGGTGTGAGGGCTTTATTCGCCTCACCCCTAACCCCTCTCCCAAGGAGAGGGGAATGTGTTTTGAGAATGTGTTTGTAAGATGAAATTAAAAAACCGGCAGTGCCGCAGGCGGGGTCGCAAATGGTTTCCGTTTTTTTCGGCTGCAACACTTCTACAATAAAATCAATGATGTGCCTCGGAGTTCTGAATTGCCCTGCATCGCCTTGCGAGCCGAGAACAGAAAGCAAGTATTCAAAAGCATCGCCTAATTTTTCGCTGTGGTCGTAATGAAACTCATTAATTGTTTTCAAAAACAATTTCAAAGTTTCGGGGTCACGATAGGGAAGGTAAGCGTCTTAAAAATGTCACGGAACAATTGCGGTATGTTGGGATTCAAATTCAGTTTTACAATTGCTTCACCGTAAAGCGTAAGCATTTCGTGTCCGCCAACCTTGGTGTCAAAAATATTTGTCCAACTGTATTTCTTGTATTCTCCTGTAAAGAAAGTTGCCTTGCCACCAAACGAAATAGCTTCCTCGTCCATGTCGTCCATGAACTTGTAAATAAGAGCAATGGTAATTTGCTCCACCTGACTTTTCGGGTCGGGAACTTTGCCCACTAAAATATCACGGGCTGTATCTATTCTTCGTTTGGTTTCGGTGTCGAGCATTATTTTTTGATTTAATCCCGAAGGGATTTTATGTTTATAGAAAAAATGTTGCATGGATATTATGCGACCCCTTCGGGGTCGTATGTTCAATCGTCGCTGTTCCTATTATAAACATTTGAATCCTTCGGATTCGTTATCGTTTTATTGTTTGACATAATTGTTTAAGCCGAATAATTGTTGATTGAAATATTTTCTTTTATGTATTGCGGAATGAGTGAACGCATTTCGGGTGTGAGCTTGCGAAACACATCACCGTTTGGATTTGTATTGAGCAAAGCGAAATTTTTGTTTTCAATTATCTCTCTAAAATCTTTGTCGGTGATGTAACTCTTGAAATAATTTTTTGCGTAGTAAAAAATTTGTTCGTCTGGTAAATATCTGCTGTCAAATTTTTCAAACTCATCTTCCAGCAATTCGTCTTTACTTTTGAAGTAAGGAATGAAACCGAAAATCTTTTCAATGATTTCACGAAGCGTTAATTTTCTGTCAACCTTTGCTGCATTTTGTAATTTCATCAGGTTGTAAAAATCTTCGGGCTTTTCAAAAACATTTTGCAGAACGTATTTTTCAATCGCTTCCAAATCTCTTTTCTCAATCATCTTCTGCACTGCGGCATCTTCTTTAATCGTTTCTTCAAAGCGGTCAAAATACATTCTGTCTATCTTCATTCCTTCAACTCCAACTTCTTTCACCCTCATAGTTTTCAATGGGTCGGGATTCGTGCTGTCAAAAGTGTCGGGTGTTACATAAACTTTTCCGTCACCCCCATTGCCTTCGCCTTTCGGTGGAAGTTTTAGAATTTCATCATAGTTAAATTCTGTTTCAAAGTATTCGCAATTCGCAAAGAAGTCAAACAGTTTGAAATTCTTTTTGTCGGGTTGCAAAACTTGTTTTGCAAGTTCCTTGTCTAAAAGCTCTTTCAAAAAATTATGCTTCCGTGTTCCTCTGCCTTTGATTTGAATAAAATCTGTCGGTGAAAAAATTGGTCGCATCAAACCAACATTCAGCAGGTCAGGACAATCGTAACCAGTTGTCATCATTCCAACGGTTACACAAACCCTTGTTTTGCTTGTTTTGTAAAGTGGATTGAAATTTCCTGTTCCGTTTAAGTTGTTGTTGGTAAAGTTTATTGTGAACTGCTGTGCATCTGTAACTACGGATGTTACTTGTAAAGCAAAGTCAGATTGATATTTGTTTGGAAACATTTTGTCTGCAAGCTCATTGAGTATTTGGGCAACTTTTGCAGCATGGTTTTGACTAACGCAAAACAAAATTGATTTTCCAATCTCACCAGTAACAGGGTCACGAAGTGCATTCTCTAAAAATGTTTTGCAGAAAATTTTGTTGGTGTTTTCAGAAAAGAATTTCTTTTCAAAATCACTTTGATTAAAAAATTCTTCTTCGTCTTTTCCTTCTTCATTGGTAGTAATTACACTGTAACCTTCATCAGATAAAAGCTGTGTTGTGATTTCTGTTCTTGCATCAGCTACAATCGGGTTGACAAGAAAACCATCCTTCACTCCATTCAACAAAGAATATTGGAAAGTAGGTTTGCCATCTGCACAACCGAAAGTGGTGTACGTGTCAAGCAACATTCTTCTTTCCAATTCTCTTGGGTCTTTCTGATTTAGTTTTTCGGGGTCAATCTTTTTGAGATAATCTTTTGGCGTTGCTGTTAATCCTAATTTGTAGCCAATGAAATATTCAAACACTGCTCTGCTGTTTCCTCCAATGCTGCGGTGTGCTTCGTCTGAAATAACCAAATCAAAATCTGTTGGCGAAAAAATTCTTTTGTATTTGTTATTGAATAAAAATGATTGAACTGTTGAAACAACAATTTCTGCTTTTCTCCAATCGTCACGGTTTTCTTTATAGATGCAACATTGGTAATCGTTACGCAAATACTCTTTGAATGCTTTGTCGGCTTGGTCTTCCAATTCTAAACGGTCAACTAAAAACAAAACACGTTTTACATTTCCGGTTCGTAAAAACAATTTAATAACGGCTGCTGCTGTCAAAGTTTTTCCTGTGCCTGTTGCCATCTCAAAAAGAAAACGGTCTTTGCCGTCTTTCACTTCCTGTTGAATTTTTCCCACTGCATTCACCTGATACTTTCGCAACAAACGAAGTTTGTTTTCTTCTAAATAATTTTTGCGTTGCGTTTCATCAATCCATCTTGGGTCTTTGCTGTAATCGGGCTTTTGAGTGGTAACGATATAATCTTCATTTACCGATTCACTAATCAAACTTTCCGGATTCGGTTTGAAGGAAGTGTAAGCACCAACTGTTTCAGGCGTGGGGAATTTTGAAATGGGGTTTGGGTTTCCTCTCTGCAAATCCCATAAATAATGTTGGTTACCGTTAGAGAGAATAACGAAACGGCAGTTTTGAGCAGTTGCATATCTTCTTGCCTGCTCTTTTGCAGCAAGTGGATTTATTTCTTCTTTCTTTGCTTCTAAAACTATAAAAGGAAAACCATTGTCGTCAAGAAGCAAGTAGTCAATAAAACCGTTTGTAGTTTTTTCAAAGTTATCTCCAAAATCATCTAATTGGTTTTGTACAATTTTAGTATTTGGTTCTAATACAACGTTGGCTGGCTTGCTGTTTTCATCAAAGAAACGCCACCCTGCTTCTTCAAGCAGTTTATTAATTTTGATTCTGGCTCTGGCTTCTTTGTTCATGATAAAAACAAATTTACCCAAAGCAGTGGAATAGTGAAACGTGAAAAGTAAATACGTGAAACGTCAAACGTCAAACGTCAAACGTGAAACGTAAAAAGTGAAAAGTGTTTTAAGAACACACCATCACGATGAAAAATCGGGACAGGCACCTGACACAGAGAAGAATTTTCTGTTCTTTTCTCTTGAAAGAAAAGAACAGAAAGTTCAAGTCTGAATAAAAATCGGTTAAAATTGATTTCACTACACTACAGGAAAACAAACTTGTCCTGCGGACTTCAGACAGTGTTTTCCTGCTTAACACTTCGTTTATCAATTTTTTTAAAGCAGATTTTTATAAGGACGAGTGGAAGACCAGAAGAAATACGTATGTATCACTCCACTACAAGGATTTTCCGCCAAATGAAAGCTTAAGGAATGTACGCAAACATGACAGGTTCAAACGCATGCGGGAAGGACAAAAAAAAATACTTTGTGCTCTCTGTGTCCTCTGTGGTTAAATCTTTTGTTTTCTCTTTAGTGTGTGTCGGGATTTGTAGATTGCTTTTTTTTCTCCAACTCTGAAGCCGATTGTTTTCTTTTGCTTAGCTTCGGTCTGCATCAGCTGTCTCAGTGCATCGAACACGGTTTTAAATTGAGAGTCATATTTCTTCTCCAGCTCGTCGAGTTTTTTTGCAAGGTCTTTATGTGATGAAAGCATTTCTCGAATTTTCACAAATACCCGCATGATTTCAATGTTAACATTAATAGCACGCTCACTATTCAAAACAGTGGATAACATTGCCACTCCTTGTTCTGTGAAAGCAATCGGCTCATACCGAATCCTGCCCCATCTTGAGGACGCAATTTGCGACCTCAAGTTATCCCATTCATTTTTTGTAAGCTCAAACATAAAATCTTCAGGGAATCTTGAGAGATTTCTTCTTACAGCTTCTTTCAATCGCTTGGTTTTCAACACTGTATAAATCAGCGAGGTGAAAATCCAACATTACCTTATGTCCTCTCAGCATGAGGATTCTTCTTTCGATTATTTCTTCAGGAAACATTTGTGTCGTTTGTAAATAGATTTATAAAAACAAAATTACCGAAAGCAGTGGAATAGTGAAACGTGAAAAGGTAAGAGCCCTCGTTCTGAAAGAACTTATTTACTTTCTTTTTCTTGATAAAAAGAAAGTAACAAAGAAAAATCAAGTCTGAATAAAAATCTGCTAAAATTGATTTCACTACGTTACAGGAAAACAAACTTGTCCTTCGGACTTCAAACAGTGTTTTCCTGCTTAACACTTCGTTCATCAATTTTTTTAACGCTGATTTTTATAATGACGGGTGGAAGACCAGAAGAAATACTGATGTATCCCTCCACTACAAGGATTTTCCGCCAAATGTCAGAAGAAAATGTTCGGAAGACACTGCAAGGTCCAAACGCCTGCGGGAAGCCCGACCCAGGGAACGATACCATTACCAGAAGACACCCGAAAAAAGACCCCCTCGTCCTTCGGACACTCCCCCTTGGTAAGGTGGAGACGTGATGCTATGTATTAGTGCATGAAGTTGAAACCGAAGAGCAATGAAATGGTGTTGAAAGATTTAAGCTCTGATGTGGATAAGCTGTTAACTCCCTGACCGAATAACCTCACGTAATAATAACGGAAGTTCAATGTGAGCGAACTGGTTCTGGATGTAAGATAATCCACTCCGAATCCTGCATAGCCGCCAACAGTATATTTTGCCTTTGCATATTTGAAGCTTGGGAAAAATGATTTGTCATAAGGCGTGTAAATAATTGCAGTGGGAGCGAGCCCGAACTGAATGGTTGGTCTAAGCTCATCGGTAACGTCTTCCCTGAACAATCTGATTTGCGGTCCGATGCTTAGCTGAGCCATGAACAGGCGGTTGACTTTATATGGTGTAAACGAGTTGCCGAAGATGTCGAACGATTCAAATTCCCTGTCATCTTTTGCCCCGCTGAAAAGCAAGCTCACATTTCCCGAAACATTTTTGGAAAAATTTTTGAAGTAAGTTCCGCCCACCCCGAAGCCGTGGTCAGAAAAGGAAAGATTAAGCGACCAAATGTTAACCGGCTCGGAAGATTTGAGAGCAAGCTTTGTACTTTTTGTTTGCTGAGCAAATGAGATTTGACAGAATGAGCACAGGAGCAAGATGGCAAATATTTTTGTTTTCATAATGACATTTTAACTAATTCAATTTTGAAAGTCAATTTAAATAATTAATTTGGGTTAATATAAAGAACTAAATTCATAACAGCTAAATTCATGAGCAGAAAAATTGAGATAAATATTAAGGGTAAAAGTTACAATTTAAATAATCCTAAAAGGTTATTTTTAGTTTCCGGTCCGTGCGTTGTTGAAAGCGAAAAGCTCTGCATGAGAATTGCAAAAACAGTTTCATCGATTGCCGATGAGCTTGGGATGCCGTATATATTTAAGGCATCATATAAGAAAGCAAACAGGACAAGCGGTGAATCGTTCCGCACGATTGGAATTCAGAAGTCACTTGAGATTCTTGGCAATGTCCGTGAGAAGCTTGGCATTCCCGTTTTAACGGATGTTCATTCCGAGATTGAAATTGCAATCGCTCAGGATTACGTTGACGTGCTACAAATCCCTGCGTTTCTTTCACGGCAGACAGAATTGCTTGAAGCGGCAGGTGAGACCGGGAAAATAATCAATATCAAGAAAGCACAGTTCATGTCAGCGGAAGATTTTTTATTCCAGATTAAAAAAGTTGAAGCAACGGGGAACAGAAAAATTTTGGTGACTGAACGCGGAACAATGTTCGGTTATAATAATCTTGTTGTGGATTTCCGTTCGCTTATAACTCTCAGTAAGTCAGGTTATCCCGTTATTTATGATGCAACACATTCTGTTCAGCGACCTTCGAATGATAAAAGTAAATCCGGTGGTGAGCCGGAATTTATCGAGCCGCTTGCAAAGGCGGCAATAGCCGTTGGTGTGAATGGAATTTTTATAGAAGTTCATCCCGAGCCGAAGAAAGCGTTGAGTGATGCAAGCTCTATGCTGAAACTTTCCAAGCTGAAAAATTTATTGACCTCTCTTAAGAAGCTCCACACTGTTTCCGGATGACTGCGTCGTACAATAAAGTTACTCCGGACATAATTTCATTGCTCAAGAAAATTGTAGGAGAAGAAAATGTTTTGGTTGATGAAGAAAGTATTAAACTTTATTCGGTTGATGAAACAGAGGATTTAAGATTTCCTCCCGAAGTTGTTGTAAAGCCAGCAAACACCCATGAAGTTTCCAAAGTTTTAAAGCTTGCGAATGAAAAAAAAATTCCTGTTACACCGAGAGGCGGAGGCACGGGATTATCCGGCGGCTCGCTCGCAGTTCACGGTGGGATTTCTCTTTTGATGTCACGTTTTAATAAAATTCTGGAGATAGATGAGAAAAATTTTCAGGCGATTGTTGAGCCGGGAGTTATCACGCAGATATTTCAGGAGGCGGTTGAGAGCAAAGGATTGTTCTATCCGCCCGACCCTGCCTCACGCGGCTCTTGTCAGCTTGGCGGAAATCTTGCTGAATGTTCCGGAGGTCCGAGAGCGGTGAAATACGGCGTTACAAAAGATTATGTTCTTGGGATAGAAGCTGTATTGCCGAGCGGAGAAATTATAAATGCCGGCGGACGTGTTTTGAAAAATGTTACGGGATATAATCTTACGCAACTGATAATCGGGAGCGAGGGAACGCTTGCAGTGATTACGAAAATTATTTTCAAGCTTATTCCCTTACCGAAATATAAGAAAGTAATTCTTGCCGCTTTCAATTCGCTTGAAGATGCGACCGATTGTGTTGCGAAGATTTTTCAGCGTGGAATAACTCCGTCAGCGATTGAGTTCATGGAAAAATCTGCGGTGAAAGCTGCAGAGGAAAGGCAAAATAAAAAATTCCCGAACAGCGACGGAGAAGCACAGCTTTTTATCGAAGTTGACGGCAATCATCCGGAAGTTCTTGACAAAGATATTGAATCGATTGCGGAAGCTGTTGATGAATTCAATCCGCTTGACATGGTGCTTGCAGAAGATGAACAGAAAGTTGCTGATGTGTGGTCGCTTAGGAGAGGAATTGGAGAAGCTGTGAAGTCAATCTCAGCTTACAAAGAAGAAGACACGGTTGTTCCGCGTACAAACATGACAAAGCTTGTTAAAGGTGTAAAAGAAATTTGCGGGAGATACGGAGTTACTTCGATTTGTTATGGACATTCCGGTGACGGAAACATTCACGTGAACATTTTAAAAAATAATCTTGACGATAAAACATGGGAGGAGAATGTTGATAAAGCGATAAAGGAAATTTTCGAGCTGACAGTTTCTCTTGGCGGAACAATTTCCGGTGAGCATGGAATCGGTTATTCACAGAAAAATTACCTGCCGATTGCAATAAACAAAACAGAGCTTGAGCTGATGAAAAATATCAAACGAACATTCGACTCGAACCAAATTTTGAATCCCGGGAAAATATTTCCTGATTAGTCATGGTAACTTCTGAAATAAAAATTAGAGTGCTGTATGCTCACACTGACCAAATGCAAATCGTGAACAACGGAAGATACTTCGAATACTTTGAAGCAGGAAGAAATACTTTGCTGAGAGAGCTTGGCTATCCTTATACTGAGCTTGAGAAAATTGATTATGCCTTGCCGGTGATTGAAGCACACGCAAATTATATTTCAACGGCAAAGTATGATGATATTATTGTTGTGAAGTCATACCTGAGGGAAATGCCAACTGTAAAAGTTAAGATTGAATATGAGTTATTTGTGAACGAAACATTAATTGTCACGGGACACACTGTTCATTCATTCATAAAGCTTTCATCGATGAAGCCCGCAAAACCTCCAACCGAATTTTTGGAACTCGTAAAATCAAAGATGTAAAAGTGAAGCTGAAAGATTTTTACAAACAGCACGATAACGAAATCAACAAGAAGATTGTTGAAGCATTAAGTGAAGATAAAATTACCAAAGACGTAACAACTCTTTTTGTTCAAAGGAAAATCGGACTAGAGAATGTTACAGCAGTTTTGCTGTGCAAAGAAGATTGTGTTTTATGCGGGACAGATATTTTTGTAAAGGTTCTCAAAGCTGTTGATAAAAGATTGACGGTAACTTTCTACAAAAAAGAAACACTAAGAATCAGAAAGGGAGAAAAAGTTTGTAAAGTTTCAGGTTCATTCGCGTCAATATTCAAAGCAGAAAGAACTGCTTTGAATTTTATACAAAGAATGTCGGGTGTTGCAACTCTGACAAATCAATTTGTGATGATGTTGAAATATAAAAATGCAAAGATACTTCACACAAGAAAAACCACTCCGGGATTCCGAGTGTTCGAGCTTGCAGGAGTTTTAGCAGGCGGCGGAAACCTTCATCGGACAGACTTAAGCTCGGCTGTGATGTTAAAAGATAATCACATAGAGTCTGCAGGTTCAATCAAAAAGCTTTTATCAAAACCGATTCCCAAGAAAATTAATAGACGATTCGAGATAGAAGTGAAGTCATTAGCACAAGTTAAAGAAGTAATTCAATATGGAAAAGGAAACGTCGAAATAGTTATGCTCGATAATTTTCAAAGGAGAAATTTAATCAAAGCAATATCTCTGCTCAAAGCCAATGGATTCAAGATTGAGCTGTCCGGTGGAATAAACTTAAAATCATTCTCACAAATTCAGCACAAGGGAGTTGATTATTACTCAGTCGGGCTGCTGACCCACGGCTATAACTCGGTAGATTTTTCGCTGGAGTTTAATTTTCTTTAATTGATTCTTACTCAATTTTTATATAAGTTTGATTTAACAACCAACCAATTATACATCTAAAACTTAAAGGAGAAACACATGTTTGAATTTAACAAACTTAAATTCGTTCTTGCTGTAGCTGTTATTTTTATGTTCGGTTACATTTGCAGCTCAAACAAGGACGACAAAAAAGACGATTCAAAAAAGGAAGACACTAAGAAAGAGGATACGAAAAAAGAAGATACCAAGAAGGAAGACACTAAGAAGGAAGACACTAAGAAAGAAGATACAAAATCTTCAGGAGTAAAAGTTTATTTCTGTGAGCAATACAAGAACGGTGAAGAAATCGGGAAGTCGGAAGTATTCTTAATAGGACCAAACGGCGGATATTTTACATGTATGATTGACTTGAGGGGAACAGGACAGAAAATCGGTGTCGGCAAGCTTGAGCTGAGAATTTCAAAAACTTCAGGCGATGGCGAAAAAATTATGGACACGGAAAAATTTGATGTTCAGCCGGATTGGGATTATATCTTCTTCGATAAATTCCATACGTTCTACTCTGCGGGCGATTACAAAATAACAGTTTTAAAGCCGGACGGAACTCCAGTCGGAGTCGGTGAAGTAAAAATTAAATACAGATAGCCATGAATAAAATAATATCATCAGCAATTTTATTTATTGTATTAATTGCAATAACCGCTTCATTAAATTCGCAGACGCTTTATTTCTGTGAAGATGTTGACGGAAGCGGATACCCGATTGGCGAAAGCTCTACATTTAATATCTCACGCGACGGCGGCTGGCTGAAAATGCTTGTTCGCCTGCCTTATGATGTAAACTGCCGTTCAGTCAGGTTTGAAGTTTACAGGAAGGACAGCTATGGCTATGAAACCTATGACAACACAATCCGTCAGGATGTAGAAAGAGACTGGAGATGGTTCTGGCAGAAAATTACTTTCTATAGTGCGGGTAGCTATAACGTTTATTGTTATGATTGCTCGGACTATCTTTTAACATCCGGAAGCATACGAATAAATTACAAGTAATAAATAATTAAAATCTTTTCAGGTCAGTTCGTAAATCTGCGGGCTGACCTTTTTTTATGAAGACACTAATTTCACTAATTACACGAATTATTTTTTTGAAATTATTTTTACCTCACCTGTCAGTCATCCGAACAAATAGTTTATGAAGGATAAATTACTAAACCTTTCCAAACAAACTCTTATCTACGGCACAAGCACAATTGCCGGCAGGTTTTTAAATTTCATCCTCGTACCGTTCTACACAAACGTTTTCCCGCCGTCTGAATACGGCATTGTAGCCGTTCTTTTTGCGTATATCGCTTTCATGAATATAATTTACTCGCTCGGATTCGAAGCGGGGTATTTCCGCTTTGCTTCTTCGAATGAAATAGGAAACGAGAAGCAGAATTTCTCGCATCCGTTTTTTGTAATCATGCTGAACTCAGGATTATTATCTGTTTTGCTTCTAATTTTTTCAGGGAGCTTGTCTGAGCTCACCGGTTCAGGTAATTATTTATTCATCGTTTATTCTGCATTCATATTATTTTTCGATGCTCTCGTCCTTGTTCCGTTTGCACAACTCAGGTTGAAGAATAAAGCGAAACTCTTTGCTTCGATTAAGCTGGTAAATATTTCTGTGAACGTTGCAATGAACCTGATTCTTGTGCTTGGATTCAAGATGGGATTAATCGCCGTGTTCATAAGCAACCTCACGGCTTCAATTGTTACGTTATTGATTTTGCTTCCGGTGATTTTCAAAAATATCTCGTTTGAGTATCACAAAGAATTAATGTCTGAGCTTAGAAAGTTTTCGCTTCCCTATCTTCCCGCAGCATTTGCTTCGATGGCAATACAGGTTATCAACATTCCGATTCTGAAATATCTTACTGATATAAAAACCGTCGGCATATACAACGCAAACTACAAGCTCGGAATATTTATGATGCTCATTGTCTCGATGTTCGAATATGCGTGGAGACCTTTCTTTCTGAATAATGCCAAAGAGCCCGGTGCAAAAGAATTATTCGCAAAAGTAATGACAGTATTTACCGGTGCGGCTTCGGTAATTTTTATTGTGCTGGTTTTTTTTATAGATGACATAATCAAAATCCCGCTTCCGTTTAAGGGACACATCATAGGCGAGAAATACTGGAGCGGTGTTTATATCGTGCCGGTGGTTCTGCTCGGATATTTGTTTCTCGGAATCTACTCAAACCTGATGGCGGGAATTTACATCGAGAAGAAAACGAAGTTCCTGCCTTACATCACAGGACTGGGTGCATTGCTGAACGTTTCGGTTTCATTTATTGCCGTACCGATGCTCGGAATTATTGGCGGTGCTTTGGCGATGCTCGTAAGCTATCTCTCGATGGCTGTTTTTATTTATATCGTGTCGCAAAAGTTTTATCCCGTTAAATATGAAACAAGCAAAATTGCATTTATGATTTTGAGTAATCTTATCGCGGTGTTCTTATTTTACCTGGGTTATTACGGAATGATTCCGTTTGGCTTCACGCTCAGAATTATACTTGCTGTTATTTTTTGTACCGGGTTGATTTGGATTTCGGGGTTGTGGAAGGGGAAGAGTTTAATTAAAAAATAATTACTTATAGGTTTGTTCCAGATTATAAATAAATATTTTCCAATTACCATTATCGATAGGGATTTCTTTTTTATGAAATTTATTTAGATACCGAGCAAGTTCAGGGTTTAGATTATCTTCTGTTACGATAGCCAAATAACTTGCCTGGTTTAATATAAGTTTTTCTATTACATCTTTCTTTAAATAATCAGTTCTGATTGACCATCCGTATCTATATGATGGAGCCAACAATCTCGGGTCCCGGGGGTCGGTGTCTTTAATTGATACTATAACTAATCTGTTTTGTTCAGTGTTTTCTCTGATTTGTTTTGATGCTGCTATTCTTAACTTGTCATATTTATAATACCATCTCTCAGTAAACCATATACAATTTACAACAAGAATTATTATTATTAGTGCGGTCAGATATATAGCTTTGGTTTCCGATTTTTTTTTGAACTTTCTATAAATGAAATCTATGGATAGACCTAAGAAGAAAGAAGTAATCACTACAAATGGAATCTGATAGTAATCGTGTATAAGATTCAGGTTGAAGAAAATCAATAGATAAACTAAAAGACCTGCTAAATAGAAGTAAAAAAAATTGTTATCACCCTTCTCCGGTTTTACGACAAGTCCAAGAAAAAACAAAGGAACTCCAATGTAGCTTATACCAGACTCCGCAATTCTGTGAAAAATAATTTTCCAATTTTCAAATACCAGTCTTTGTTCCATACTGCCAAAATACCAACTTGACATATTTGTAAATTTGAAGTAACCCGGAATGAAAAACCAATCGGGTGCATTAGAGTTAATCTTTGAAACATAGCTTTCCCAAATTAGAAAAGTTACTAAGGGTAATATTGTAATCGGAAGGGTTTTTAAGAAAAAAGATATCTTCTTCTCCTTAATAATAAAATATAATATTGGAATTACTAAGTAAAACACGTAAGGTGCTTTTACTAAGAACGCTAATACTCCGAATGCGCTACCTATTATAATATACTTATACTTTTCATCTTGATATCCTTTTAAGAAATAATATAGCATGGAAAGTGCAAAAAACATCTCACCAAAATCTATGTGTACTGCCCTTGAGTAATACAAACTAAAGGGTGTCATCAAATAAATTAATGTTACATATCTTGCAAGTCTTTTGTAGTATAATAGTTCTACACTTTTATAAAGATAAAACACAGAACCTAAATAAAGAATTAAGCATGCTATTCTTGCAAACATGAGTTCTTGTCCAAATATGAAATAGAAAACTGCAATGAAAGCCGATACTACTGGAAATTCTAAAATCAATGTTTTATACGCTCCCAGCCAGCATACACTGGGTTTGAGAAGATTGATTCCATTTAGATAAAAATCATAAGCAAAAAATTCTGTATCAAATTGTCTCCAAGCCATTGGTTCCTCAACCGCATTGCTTAAATGAAAAAACCTCTGAGCTATTAATATTACAACACCTATATAAAATAAAAATGTTGGCTTATTAACCAATTTTAATTTCGATATAAAGCGTTCTAACAAGTTAAACATATCTGAAAGTAAATCTTATTTATGAAAAGGTAAAATAGAAAATAAATATTTTTTAAAATCTTGTAATATAAATCCTATCGGTAAGATGAGATTTTTTATTGTGCAATTATTGTATTTTTGTCTAAGGTAAATCCTGATGGATAACACTTTCATAAAAAACTATAAAATATTTTTTTGTCTGTCCCTTATCATTCTTTGTGAAAGCTTTTTCTTTATCCGGCTCATTTTGATACTTCCCGATTTCATGCTTGATGATTTTCTTCTTTTTTATATCATAGATAAAAACCAGTCGAACAAGTAGAGCTTAATAACGAAACGGATACCTTATTCATAGCGTATATTAATAACTACATCGCTGTTGTAAGGTCTCTGAAACCGTTTGTCGGGAATTATTTCAGCAATGTTGTGGATGCAGCGAGAGGATTTTCCATTATCGAAAATATACCGCAGCCAACACGGGGCTCGCATGAGATTAAGTTTACCATTCCGGAAAAATATCTTGAACATACTTTTATTTTCTACAATGGTTTTGAATGGGTTAAAGTAAAGTGATTCTTAATGATGATAGTCGTGAAGTAGAATTATTTTCTTATACAGTACCAGGATGCAGGGGAGTAAATGCTCCCAATTATTTTTTTTAATTTGTTGATAATTCTATTTGGTTTGTAAACGATTGATGTTGAAAAATTATTCAGAAGTTCTTCATTAAGATGAAAAAAATGTTTAGACATCTCCGGGTAACCTAACTCATTAAAATAAATCGCAGACCTTTCACTTGCACTCTGTATTTCTGCAGAGGAATAAAACAAATTATCTATAAGATGAAGTTCACCGTTCGGTTTAAGCAAGGTTATGCACTTTTCAATAAGTTCTTTGGGATTTGGGAAATAGGAAAGCACACCGGAAATAATTATAGAGTCAAACCGGAAGAAAGAAGAGTCAAGATTGAAAATATCGCCATGAATGATGATGAGATTTTCATTCTTAAATACTCTTGCAGCTTGTTTTAATTCTTCATTGTTTACATCAATAGCAAAAATGTTTTTCCCGTTTATTTCTGATAATCTATTTGACATCCAGCTGTTACCGCATCCAAGGTCAAGAATGTTTACAATATCATTTCGATTGTCTAAATATTTTTTCAACATCTTCAATGTATTTTCTCGCATCTTCCATTCGTTATATAAAAGATGTTGTTTAGATATTACAGGCAGTTTGCTTAAAGTTTCGTCATGGTAAAATCTTCCTTCCTTTTTCCTGACGTTTGTATAAAGTTCAGAAAATTCTTTGAAGCTCTCAACCGGGTCTAAATAGTAAACGTTGTCTTTTTTACATTCACTGAACTTTACTTTGAATTCATTCAACATGTTGCTGATAATTTTCAATGATGATGGTCGTGGTGCTGGGCATGAATTTCATCTCTTAACTTTTTTCTTTCCTCATCGCTTGTTGAATTTAATCTAACCAAAAACGACGGTACACCGATGTCATTTAATACACACGGAATCAAAACAGAAATTATAAGAAGCGGGAGAAAGAGAAGAGCTTTCATTGAGAGAAATGAAACACCGTAAGTCAGCAGATACATTCCGGCAGCGAATGATGAAATAAAAATATGAAGTCCATGTGTGTATTTTGTAAGCGACATCACTTTTGACGAGAGAAAAAATCCCAGCACGGCTCCGATTAAAATAAAGCTCCATGAAAGAACCGGCTCTTCGATTATGCAAACATGAAAATGCATATTGTAACCTAAGAAAGTTGCTCCGAGATAAGGGAAGATAATATCGCTCAATGTGCAGGTCACTGAAGAAGTTAAAATTGAGGCAAGGATTCCTAAAAAAAATAATTTTCTGTATTTACTGAATAAAGCCGAAGGAGTTAATGCGGCAAAGAAAAGATGTGAAATAAAAAATCCTTCGAAGATTGATTCATGTTCGGATGAAAGGCTGTCTTTGAAAACGAAAAGCTTGAGTGTGATAATAATTCCGGAAGCGAGCAGAACTGCAATTAATGTGAACCTGAAATGTGTTGAAAACTCGTCGATGAAAATGTTTTTGTAACGATGTTCCAACTTTAAATTTCTATTTAAGCTGAGCGGAGATTTATGGTGTGAAAGGAGTTAATGCTTCTTTGATTGCCTGCCTGTCGATTGTTTCTCCGTCATTAAGACGGGAGACAATATTTTCAATTACTGTTTTGGCTTCGTCCTTCTTAAGGTCCTTGATAACGGGATTTTCTTTTTTGAATTTGTGCAAGATGCGGATTTAACTTAATTACAAAGTTAAACAATTAGTGGGAGACAAGAAATGAAAATGAAAACAGGGAGTGTTTTTACTTCAATAGCTTCTAAAACCTATGGAAGTTCCATCCCCCTGCGGACTTGTCTGCCTATGGCAGCGAATAAAAGATTTTGTGGGGTGAAATAAAAAGTCATTCATTTAATCTTTAAGAAGACCGAAAAGATTTTGAAGAACAGCGATGATAAGGATTAACTAGGATATTTGAAAAGCAAAATACACAAAAACGACATGACTGCATAAAAGAATGGCTTGAAAAATGGGTGTCATCGCTTATTGAAGGAAAAAGATTGACAGGATAATGTTCAATGTTCAGTTATCCAAATCTCACCATCCACCATTCACTAAGCGGCTTGTATATTGCTCTGTGTCGGGAAAGATTCGGGGTAGAGCAGGCATTTGACTTCATGCGTTCCCTGGCTCAATGCGGCAAGCTTGGGTTGAATGGATTCGCATTTGCCTGTGATAATCTTGGGACAACGCGGGTGGAAGTAACAGCCCGTGGGAACGTTTGCGGGTGAAGGAACATCGCCGGAGAGAATGATTCTCTTGCGTTTGGTTTTGGGGTCGGGAACGGGAACAGCGGAAAGCAATGCTTCGGAATACGGGTGCTTTGTATGTGCGTAAAGCTCTTTGCAGTCGGCAACTTCGACCAACTGACCGAGATACATCACACAAACCCTGTCGCTCAAATGCTCGACAACGGAAAGGTCATGCGAGATGAAAAGGTAAGTGAGCCCCATATCTTTTTGCAAATCCTGAAGCAGGTTAATAATCTGTGATTGGATGGAAACGTCGAGAGCGGAAACGGGCTCGTCGCATACGATGAACTTGGGTTCGACGGAAAGTGCACGTGCAATTCCGATTCGCTGTCTTTGTCCGCCGGAAAACTCGTGAGGATAACGGCGTGCATGAATTTTTGTCAAGCCGACAGTTTCCATAAGCTGGATAACTCTTTTCTCTGCGGCATCGCCTTCTGCGAGCTCGTGGAACTTGAGAATCTCGGTTAACATTCCGCCGACGGTCATCCTCGGATTCAAAGAAGAATACGGGTCCTGAAAAATAATCTGCATATCTTTGCGGACGGTTTTCAATTCTTTTGAACGCATTGTTGTAACGTCTTTGCCTTCGAACAAAACCTGACCGCCTGTGGGCTCGATTAAACGAAGCATTGCTCTGCCAATCGTAGTTTTTCCGCAGCCGGATTCTCCGACCAAGCCAAGCGTTTCGCCTTTGTTGATTTTGAATGAAACGTCATCGACTGCTTTAATGTAGCCAACGGTTTTGGACAGCAATCCGCTTTTGATTGGAAAATATTTTTTTAGATTGTTTACTTCGATTAGAACTTCGGGCATAAGTGGATTATAAGATTTATATTTAAAGACCCCTCGACAGACTCGGGGCGACACAAGTGTCGGATTTGTAAGATTAATTTTAAGACGGCTCAAATATATGTTTCCAATTGGAAAATTCAAATTGCAAATGGTGTTGACCTTAGTCTGAGATTAACCTCTCTTAAGTGAGAATCGGACCTCACCCCCTGCCCCTCTCTTGATAGGAGAGCGGAGAGTTGACAGAGCTGAGCAGGAAACCTGAAATTATTATTGAGGCGGTTTCGCTTCGGAGCTTTCGTTTGCCGAGAGAGATAATTTTTGCTCCATAAGATTCGGCGAGAGCGATTTCTTTTTCAGAGAAGCCGCCTTCGGGACCAATGAAAACAGCGATTGACACCATCTCCAATTTTCCGGCAGGTTGGAACATACTCTTTCCAAAGATGAGAGGAGAAGAAAAGGTGAAAGTTTTTTCATGAGCGATGAGCTTGAGTTCTGTTCCACAATTCTTAATTGCTGTTTCGAAATCAACCGGTGGATTTACTTTCGGCAGATAACATCTTTGTGATTGCTTCATTGCAGAAAGCGAGATGGTGTTCCATCGTTTGGTTTTGTCTGCGGATTTGACCTCAACGTGTTCGGAAATTACGGGATGAATTTCGTGAACACCAAGCTCGACAGATTTTTCAATCATGAATCCGAATCGCTCAGTACTTTTCAGCAGAGCAGGGAATAGATGAATTTTTATTTTCGGCTCGAAAGTTTCTTCGATGCGTGAAATTATTTTACATTCAATTTTTTCTCCTGAAATATTTTCAATCGAGCATTCGTAGAGAGAATTCTCGCCGTCGGTAACACGGATAATGTCGCCGGAATTTTTTCTTAAAACTTTTTTGAGATGATTGGCTTCATCACCTTCGATGAGAAGAGAATTTTTTGTGATAAATTTTTTCGGAGTGTAGAAATGTTCCATGATTGTCCTCAGAACTTTGCACGTGTAGAAAAATTAATCTGTCCGATGACGGGTTTATTCAGGCGTGCAGTCCAATCCAAACGCAGAACGTAACCGAACGGTGCGATGAAGTTAATCCCGATGCCGGCACCGGAAAGAAATCTTTGTTTGGCTATCGATTCGGATTTATCCCATGCAGTGCCAACGTCATAAGTCAGAGTGAAATATAAGCCGTGACGCAAAGACATTTTTTTTAGAATGGGCATGTCGCGAACGAGTAAAATATTTTTTGCATCGATGTAACGCGGAGAGATAACGGGAATTCTGATTTCGTTGTAAGCAGTCAGAATATTATCACCTTCGAATGCAACGGATTTCCATCCGCGAACGTATTCATCGCTGTAGCCGAGAAGCTCGCGGTGGTAGAAAGGAATGCTTTCTCCCGAAGCAAGAGCCGTTACGATACGCGAAGCGATTGTGATGTAATAATCTTTATTAAAATTGAGCGGAAGAAAGCTTTGTGATTCAAGACGGAATTTGTAGAAATCAACTTTGCTGTTGAAATAGGAATAGCGGTTAGCAGAAATATCAAACTGAAATCCCTTTGTAGCATATTCTTTTATATCGCGGTTGTCGAAAGTAAATCCCCCTCCCAGCGAATAATATTTATCAATGCCTGTGGATGAAACAGTTCGTCCGGTTTTGTATTCGTTGACACTCAGATAATTATATCTGACGCGTGTATAAATACCAAGCTGTTTGAAAAAATATTTTCCGAGCTGAAGATTTGCTGAGTAAGAAGTGTTCTCATAATTTTCATCGCTGAAAGTAATCGTTCCTGAACCGTTTTCTTTTCCGACTGCAGTTAAGCTTTTATTTCTTGAACGCGACCATGAGCCGCCAACGTTTGTGAACAGGTGAAGCTTTTCGCCAATCCACGGAACGTAATATGAAAGCGAGACCGAAGGGTTATAAAATAATCGGAAGCCGAGATTGACACTCTCGTTTCTTCCGCGAAAATTATCCCACCTGAGGTTTATTCCTGCCCAAACTTTTTTAAATTCGCCGTCTTCAATTCCGCCCGATGGCAACGGAAGAATATACCAGCGTTCGTTCACGTCAATGTTGAGCATGATTTGTTTTGATTCAACGGGGATGGGGTAGATATCAACTTTGTTGAACAATCCGAGGTTGTAAATGTTTTGCAAGTCTTTGGAATATTTTTCGATGGTAAAATATTTTCCGGGTTTCAAGTTCATCTCACGGAGAATGATTTCATCTTTTGTAACTTCGTTGCCTGAAATTATAATGTCTTTGACTTTCAGCTTCAGTGAATCAACCGAGAAAGGATTCTCGGAAAACTTTTTTTGCACAGAATCCTGCTGTGAGAATGAAAATGATGAAGCGAGAATAAGAAGGAGCAAAAATTTTTTCATCAGAAGCCGAGAGTATTTTTCAGCTGTTTTGCCTGCGGAAAATCGGGGTTAGCTTTTAATGAAAGTGCGAGATATTTTTTTGCGTCTTCTTTCCTGTTGATGGTGTTAAGATAGCTTGCAGATTCAAATAACATTCTTGAGTAAGTGAGCATCAGCGTTTCGTGGTAATAATTTTTCTTTTTTGTTACTGTAAAATTGAAATCATGCAGCTTGTAATCTTCGGGAATGTTATTCTGAATCTTCTTTGAATCAACAAGCCGGATGAGAATTCCATCAGGGATTTTTGCGTAGTCGGGAGCGAAAACTTCCTGAGTATTTTGTGTGATTTCCCAGCTCATGTAAGATTTTCGGTTGGGATTGTTTACAACGAAGCTTGTGAGCATATCCTGAAATGCTTTCATGATTGTTTTCTGGTCGTAAGGAATTCCAAATTCAAACTTATTCAGCTCGGCAAGAAAAATTTCAATTTCTTTCCGGGCGTTGTTATAAACTTCGGGATAATGTCTTTCGAGATAAATGAAATACCAGCTTCTCCGCAGAAGCTCTTTATCGATTACAACGATGTCGGGGCGAACTTTCTTCACAAAATTGTAATACCAGCTTGCGGAAAGCCAGAAATCCCATTGCGATGAAATCACGATTCCGTTCGGCTCAACGTTATTGAAAATGTTCATGGTCATTTCTTCGACGTAATAATTTTTGCTTTCATCATTTTCATTGAAGTTAGAGCTGAGCGGAATTATTGACAGAGCGAGAATAATTGCAGCAGTCAGGTAACATGAAATTTTTTCTTTGAACAAGCCGGGATAAGATTTTACGAAATGGAATATCCCGTACCCGATGAAGACAGCAAGAGTAATGTAAGCGAGCAGAAAATACGAAGCGATGTCGTAGATGTCATAGTTTACGGAATAGAAAAGGCATCCGAAAAAAGTAAGGACGAAAAAATAAAAAAGCTTTAAATCGTTTTTAGATAAATAATAAATTCCGGGGATTGCGAGCAAGATAATTCCAAGACCGAATTCATTTTTTATTGAGCTGACGAAAAACATAAACTGCTTGGTGACAATTTGGCTTGAGTTATAAAGAACAAGGAAAGACATTATAAGCAAAACAATAAAAACACCGAAGTGATAAAGCTTATTCAGTGTAGCAGATTTCATCAAGCCGACTGCTGACAAAGTAATAGTTACACCAATCAATATTAGGAAAGTTTGAACTGAGCCGGGAGCAGAGAAAAGCCATACGGAGAATTGTTTGCCTGTAATGTGCCATTTGAATCTTTCGAAGTTATAAGGATTACCCCATAGAAAATCCGGCTGCATTGAGGCACGGAGCGGAAGATAAAGATAAAGCGAAAGTCCAAGCACAAAAGCGAGAGCCATGAAGACGAGAAGCTTGTAAATGTTCTGCTTGTTTTTCAGAGAGTTCACAATGAATAAAGTTAAACAAGCAGGAGCAAGTAAAATAGTTGTCATGTGATTTGTGAACGAAAGTCCGAGAAGGAAAGCGAAGAACAAAAAGTATTTATTTGCTGAAAAGAAATTTGTTTCATCCGCAGCAGAGTTTGATTTTGAAATTGCTTTTATAAAAACGAACATCAGCGTTATCAAAAAGAAAACATGAATCGAATAGACCTCAACGGAATTACCTGTTGACCAATATGTTGATGAGAAAGCCAGAGCGAAGCATGAGAATAAAATTGCAGAGTAACGGATTATTTCAGGAATGATGGTTGTCTTTTCATTTGCAGTTTGTTTTGTTCCTTTACCGGAGTTGCTTAGCGTGAATAAAAAATTTATTAACAAACCAAACATGAAAATCCCAAGGGCACAAAAGAAAGCACTCATGAAATTAAGCTTATAAATCTCGCTTGAAGAAAACGGAAGCAATGTGAAAAGATGTCCGACTAAAGTGAAAAGCGGGTAACCCGTCGGGTGAGCGATGCCGAGATTAGAAGCGACAGCAGCTAACTCACCGCTGTCGATAAACCAAACTGTCGGTGCAAGAGTGAAAGTGTAAACGATAAGAGTAACAACGGAAGCAAATATACAAATTACGAACTTTAGCTTTAACATTTTTTGTTTTAGAATAAAACATTTTAATTCACATATACATGGTCAAGCATTTTCCAGTAGAGCATTGCTGAATCTTCGACAGTTTTTAGAACTGTTTTCTGTGATTGTTCGTCGCTACATGAATTCAAAAGAGCATCAAGCTCGGCTTTGCTGTGGAGAATGTCTGCTTCCTCGTGAACGGTGAAGAACTCGATTGCTTTTTCATCGCTGATGCTGTAGAATTTTTTCAAGCCGTAGATTTTAACTCTGGATACTTCCGGGATTTGCTTTTCATATCCGAGCAGGCCTGCAAGACCAACTCTGTAATCATTGGTACGGGTGAGTTTGTAAAATCCGTCAACCATTTCTTTTGCGGCGTTTGACGGGTGGTGATTTAAAACTTCCTGCTCTGGTAAGCCGAGAGCTTTGCAAAAATTCATCCATAGCGTCGGATGGTCGGAAACATTAGATTTGAATCCGTCTTCATCGGCGATGTTTTCAACGAGCATTCTTCTGGTTTCAGAATCATTGCAGTAAGAATGAACCGAGCTTACGAACATCGGAAAGTTTTTTACGAAGTGGAAGTATTCTTTGGCATAAATCTTCAGCTCGTCAAGTGAAAGCTTTCCTTCATTCCACTTTTGATAGAACGGGTGCTTGAGTATGCTTTTTTCTTCAAGCACTTTGTTAATTTCTTTTGTGAATTGTTTTTTTGTTAACATTTGGCTCTCCTTTATTTTTTAAATTATTTTCTGTAAATTTTTCTGACACTAATTTCACGAATTAATAAAAATATAATTAGTGAACATTAGTCTAATTGGCAAAATATCTTTACAAACTTTTTACGAATTTTGCTGCTGCCTGAATTTCTTCTTCAGTGAGCTTGCTTTTGAATGATGGCATATCTTCGCCGTCTTCAGTTTCGGCTTTGACTCCGTTGGTGATAATATTTATCAAAGTTTTTTCGCTTTTGTTCTTTGTTTTACTTTGTGTGAGGTCGGGTACGCCTTCTAACTTACCTGTGCCGTTTGCACCGTGACATTTTGCACAGCGTTTGGGCCAGATTAAAGTGAAGTCAACGCTATTATTTACAGTTCCATCATCATTTATCTTTTTTTCCTGCTCTTTTTTCTTTTCTTCCTCTTTCTTTTTCTTTTCCTCTTCCTTCTTTTTTTCTTCTTCCTTTTTCTTTTCTTCCTCTTTTTTCTTTTCTTCCTCTTTCTTCTTATCATCGGTCTGTGTTTGTTGTGTATGCTGTTGAGTTTGCTGTTGAGATGTCTGATTTGTTGTATTCTGCTGCTGGTTTAACTGCGGCTCTTCTTTTTTACCGCATGAAACAAGAATGAATATGGTGAAGATTATAAGTGCAATAAGTTTTGTGTTCATGTCCAACTGGATTTGTTTACAAAAATGATTTTAAATTTAGTTATCGACTGATTTAGTTTCAATGAAGTTAAAATAATTTCTTGCTAAGGTTACATTTGTTTTATTCACAAATTTAATTAAATTGCCTCTCTTCAAAAAACAATAACGACAAGTATTCAATTCACATTCAATGAGAATTATTATTTTAGGACCTCCCGGAGTTGGCAAGGGTACGCAATCTGCTTTGATTGCAAAAAAACTTTCACTCAAACATCTTTCCACAGGAGAAATATTAAGAAGAGCCGTATTTGAAGGAACGGAGCTTGGTAAAAAAGCCAAAGCAATAATGGATGCAGGCGAGCTTGTTTCCGATTCAATAATGATAGGGATAATCCGGGACTGTCTTCAATCCAAAGAAATAAATCAAGGATTTATTTTAGACGGTTTCCCCAGAACAACTACACAAGCCGAAGACCTTGACAAGCTTTTCGATGAATTAAAAATTGATGACATAAAAATCTTATGCCTGAATGCGGACAAGGATGAGCTTATAAAAAGAATGAGCGGACGCGGGCGACGGGATGACAACATCGAAACTATAAGCAACAGGTTAAACATTTATAAAGAGCAGACACTTCCTGTAAAAGAATATTACAGGAAAAGCAAAAAAGTTTACGAGATTGTAGGGCTTGGTGACATCGACATCATCAACGATAACATATTTAAACTCTTAACACTGAAGGACGAGCACAATGTTAATGCCTGAATACTGCCGTTAAATTGCAATTCATAATTTTACAAATTATCTTTGTGAGCATTTTCAAAATCACACATTTATGAGTTCTCATATTAAACAGTCTTCACTGCAGGACGGGAAAATAGTTGTTCTTGAATTGAAAGGAAACTTTATTGGCGGGGATGAAACCGATGAATTAAGCAGTTCAATTAAAAAACTTTCAGAAGAAGGAAATGCAAAGTTAGTAATTGATTTGGGTGAAGTAGCGTATCTGAACAGCAGTGCTCTTGGTGTGTTAATTTCTGCACATGCAAACTATACAAAGCGTGAAGGAAAAGTTAAGCTGTGCCAGCTTAATAAAAACATTGAAAATCTTTTTGTGATAACAAAGCTCAGCTTGATATTTGATTCATATCCGAGCCAAATGGAAGCGGTCGCTTCTTTTTCGGAATAAGTTTAACAAACAAAACTCAATTAATCTGGAGGAATAATTTAATCATGAAACAATCCGTATTTATAACAGCAGTGCTCGTTATTGCATTCGTACTTTCGTTAATCGTATTCATGTTCGTATTCGGGAATCCTGCAAACTTCAAAGGCGGCGACACACATGCCGGAACACCGATGAACGTTTTCGGACAAATCTACAAAGGCGGACCAATCGTTGTTGCACTTATGACCATTTCAATTATGGTTTTAACTTTTATATTCGAAAGAACATTCTCATTGAAGAAAGCAAAAGGACGCGGAGCAATTGAACCGTTCGTTAAGAAAGTGCAGGGCTTAGTTCAGGAAAATGATATTGACGGAGCTATTGCAGAGTGCAATAAGCAGAAGGGCTCGCTTGCAAATGTTTTGAAGCTTGCTCTTGAGCGGTATAATATAGTGAAGAACGACCCGATTGACAGAGAAAAGAAAATGGCAGAAGTTCAAAGAGCTATCGAAGAAGCAATGATGCTCGAAGTTCCGTTGCTCGAAAGAAATCTTGTTGCTCTTTCAACCATTGCGTCAATTTCAGTTTTAGTAGGTTTGTTCGGAACGGTTCTTGGTATGATTCGTTCGTTCCAGGCACTTGCAACAGCAGGGACTCCGAATGCAACCGAGCTTTCAACAGGTATTTCCGAAGCTCTTATCAATACAGCGTTCGGAATCTTCGGTGCAATCATTGCAATCATCGGTTATAATTTCTTCTCGACAAAAGTGAGCAACTTCACTTACATGATTGACGAAGCAACTTACAACCTGATGCAAATCTTAACAGTCAAATCCAAATAAATTAATCCGGAGATAATAAAATGGCTGTAAGAAGACCAAGAAGACCGCAGCAAGGAATTGACATGACGCCTTACGTTGATGTCATCATGCTTATTCTTACGTTTTTTATTTTAACAGCACAGTTCAAAGCAGAGCTTGCAGAAGATATCCAGGTGAAGCTTCCGAAATCAGGGAACGATACGACAAAGCTTCCCGAAAGAAACGTTATGACTTTGGTTGTGAATAAGTTCGGGGATATTTTTGCAGACGTCGATAACATCAAAGTTCGTGAAGATGTTGTGGGCGACCCAATCGGGCTTGCGGTATTCCATCCCGACAGCACAACTACTGCCGGCTATACCGACCCGAAGAATCTGAATGAGAAAGGAATGATGAAACGACCTTTGGTGGTATTTAAAGACAGGGAAAAATTCAAGAAGATGCTGATTGATTTCCGCTTGTCATCCAAGAATATTACGACCAAGGATTTGAGAATTGTGGTGAAGGGCGATAAAGATGCAGACATCGGTGCAGTTCAGGATTTGATGGACATATTAAAAGAATCCAAGAACACACGTTTCAGTCTTGTAACGGACATGGAAGTTGTGGAAGAGAAAAAATAGATAATAAAATTTTTGCCTGACTGCCGAAGCATCGGCGCAGGTAGTTAAGGAGTTTATAAAATGTCAGACGTAGGAGCACAGACAAGCAGTCACGAAAACCGCGGTCACATTAAAAAGAAATGGATGGCGAGAAAGCGTATCGGTTTTCATATCGATATGACGCCTTACGTTGACGTGATTATGCTTTTGCTCACATTCTTTATAATGACAACAACTCTGAACCAGCCGCAAGTGATGCAAATCAATCTGCCCAAAGGTGACCAAACGGAAGTTGTTAAGGTTGATATGGGTAACGTTGTGTTCATCAGGATATCCGAAAAAGGAAACATCGGCTTATCCAAAGGCAAGTCGGACGGAACCGAAGAGCAGCCGATTAAAACTGACATCAAAAAGATGCGTGCATACATAGAGCAGTTCGGCTCTGCAAACAAAGATTTGATTTTGATTCTCAAATTCCACAGGAAAGCGAAATATAATATGATGGTCGATGTGCTTGATGAGATTAACAGGTCAACAATCGAGAAACGTTACAGCTTTTCCAAAATGGAAGAGCCGGACTTGAGGGTGCTGGAAGCTATAGGGGGATAGTTCAAATGTGAAATAGTGAATCCCCGATTAAGTCGGGGAGCGAAATAGCAAAATGTGAGCCCCGGTTATTCGGGGTTTTTTGTTTTGTGAAAAGTTCTTTAAAAGTGTGAATTAATAATTGCTGAAATTGAACTTGATAAGAAGCAAGAGATAGCGTATTTTTTACAAGATGAAGAGAACATTTTTTATACTCCTGCTGATTACTAATTACTCATTATTAATTGTTCAAAGCTTTGGGCAGAGTATTACGTGGCAGAGGGTGTATGACTTAGCTAATAGAGATGATGCTGCATCTGATGTGTGCCAATCAAGTGATGGATATTTTTATGCTGTCGGCTATGCTATTGGAACCTTCAATTCTGGAGGATTTATATTAAAACTAAGCGGGAATGGTGATACACTTTGGAACAAAATTATTACTTCAATTGGGAATGCAAGAGCCGTAGTTCCTACAAATGACGGAGGGTGTGTTTTAACTGGACATGCAGATTCAACATATACCATAAAATTAAGTTCGTCAGGTAATATTGTATGGCAGAAGTTTTATGGAAGTAATGATGTTGTTTGCAATGACATTATATATACGACTGATGGTAATTACATAATTTCAGGATATGACAGAAATGGCCCTGATAAAGGTTTTGTTATGAAAGTTGATTCAATAGGCAATTTAATCTGGCAGAGAATTTATGTTACAAATGGCGACATGTATTTGGGAACAGTTGTTGAAGCGATTGATGGTAGGTATGTAGTATCAGGGTCGGTATATGAGCAAAATATTTGGCAGGCATACCTGTTCAAAATTGATACTTCAGGTAATGTGGTTTGGGAAAAAAGATTCCGGTTCAATAATTCATATACAAGTGCTGGTCACTTAGCGAGGCTTCCGGATGGTTATCTTATTGGGGGTAATACTGATAATACCAGAAAACCATATTTTGCAAGAACTAATTTAAATGGCGATACTATTTTTTCAAAAATATTTCAGTTTCTTGACGATGAGTATTTGTCTGGTTTAAAAATTGCAGGCAGTAACAAGTACGTTCTTTCAATTCTAACAACTTTAAAGATTGATTCAACGGCAAGAGTTATAGTTACAGACTCTACGGGCAATATTCAAAAACAGAGAATATTTACTTACGGTCAATATGCAAGCTTTCCTGCAGTACTACCTTTAAGCAATGGAGACATTGTATTTGCAGGCAGTGCTGAGCCGCCATCTGGTCAATGGTATGATACATACATTATTAGAACTGATAGTAATTTAAACGCTCCTCCTATCGGGATTAGACCTGTTACAAACGAAATACCCAAAATGTTTTATTTAGAGCAAAACTTTCCTAATCCTTTCAATACAAATACTATTATTTCTTATTCATTACCTGAAGGAAGAGAAATAAAGTTAGTGATATATGATGTGCTTGGAAGAGAGGTTGCTATTTTAGAAAATGGATATAAATTTGCGGGTAGATATCAAACCAAATGGAATGCTTCAAATGTATCAAGCGGCACGTACATTTTAAAACTCTATACAACAAAAATAACTCTTACTCGCAAAATGATTTTAATTAAATAATTGGAGAAAATTATTATGAAAATTTTTAAAAAAATATTATTTGTGTTTCTTATATTTCTGCTACAGCATTCAGTATTTAGTCAAGATGAAGAACAATGTAATTCTGATGTTCGTCTTATAAATAATACTTCGAGCACTGTTTACCTGAAAGTTTATCCGGTAAGTATGGTTTTCAGTGGACCAACCACACCAGGTGGAAATGCAAAATATGACTTATTAGCTCTGCAACCCCCTTATAATCCATCCAATCCACCGCCTTTTAAGTTTATCGGCGGAACAAACTCAATTAGACAGGGGCTGCAGTTTCCTGTTCTCCCTGGTTATGATGGTGCCATTGGGTTTGGATATGACTTTCAAAATGCGTATGAGCAATGTCTTTATGGAGCAGTTGGACTTGGCATTTATAAGTTTGAAGTAAGAGATGGTGATTATAATTTAATTGATACATTCTGGGTTGAATGGGATTATGGGCACAATCTACATTATCTGTATAATATGGGTTTTGACCTTTATTTAGGACTTTATTGGGAAAACTCTGCTTATAAAATAAAATTCTGGTGGGCAAACGGAATGCCTCAAACTTTAATAGCTGATGACCGATTTAACAGGTACCTGAAAGCCTGGGAACAACTAAACTCACAAGGTGCATTTATATCACGTCCCAAAGACATTGGCATCGGCAAGCTCATTTACGACAGTAATAATATGCCATTTCCTCAAGATTCAAGGAGAGATTGTTATTTAGATGATTATTGTTCCCCGAGCCACAATGAAAGAAATTGCTTCGTTTCAAATCTTTCCGGTGTGTTGAGTAATTTTCTAAGCATCCGCACATCAGTTTCAACTCCGGCAACATTTGTGAATCCATATGACCCTGAAGAATGTCCAGGTTTCTGTCCAGCGTATTCATATTTTGCTAAAGATATCGTAATCCTTCCCGGAGCGAGACTCGAACTCTACAATAATATTATCCTTACATTAAGTGAATATAACAATCCTTCACAAACAGGTGCTGCCACGCTTACACTTAAAGGAGCAAGCAGTCCAGGACAAGGCGGATACTTTCGAATGTTAGCCAATTCTCAATGCACAATAAAAGCAAATTCAAAAATGATTCTCGAATTAAATTCTACATTAGATATGTCAGCTGGTTGCCAAATAAGAGTTTTTCCGGGAGCTACTTTCTGTAACAGAGGCGGAGTCGTAAATTTGAACGGTGGTACAATAATAATTAGAGGTAATGGTATTTGCGACCAGGATGCTGTTGAGCCAATATATCAAAATGATGGACAGCTTATTTTTGCGGATAGCTCTCTTATAGAGTTCCCCGATAATTCTACAATTACAATTGATTCAAACACAGCTTTAGTCTGCAAACCAAACTCAGTAATAAAATTCGGTGAAGGTTCAAAATTAATTTTAAAGCATGGTTCTAAATTAATTGCAAACAACAGCACGTTCACATCTCTTAATGCAGGCGGGACATGGGACGGGATTTATTCTTATGACTTATCAAATGACACAATAACAAACTGCACAATCGAAAATGCTGTCAACGGAATTAATCTAATCGATAAATCATCTACACAAATCGGCTCTACACACTCGGCGGAAATTTCCGGCTGCACGTTTAAAAACTCGACCACAACAGAATTTACGAACGGAATTTATATTTCAAACTCATCGAATGTGTTAATCAGAAATAATAATTTCACATCAACCCAGCTTGTGCTCGGATTTACATCAGGATTACTCTGTGAATATTCGACGGGGGGGTTAATTATTTGTGACAACATTTTTAATAATATCAGAAACGGCATGACACTGGTTTCATCGTCATCATACATAGCAAGAAATATTTTCAACGGACAATCAAACGTAAGCGGCGGATTGTATCTCGATAACTCAAGCGGAACAATAGAGTATAACGTGTTTAATAATTTTATCAATTCCGTTCAGGCAGAATATTCATCGCCGTATATTTTAAGCAACACGTTTAATAATTTTTATTCAAACGCACTGAAGCTGAACACACAATCGTCGCTTCTTTTCAAGCCGGTTAATTCATCATCGCAGATTACATGGCTCGGCGGCAGAAATATTTTAGACGGCACACCGACAGATGCAGGAATTACAATCGGCGGAGATGCATACCCTGCAATCGATTCCGGCTACAATAAATTTTTAATCACAGGCAAAGACATAGATGGAAGCTATGGTGAATCATTTTATTATGCACGGTTAAATTACTGGAACGATGCACCGGTAATAAATCTTCCGAGTGAAAATATTACTTCACCCGAATGGAACGGAACAAGTTATCCGAACTTCGACGGCTCGAATTTAAATTCGCTCGGCTTCGGATTGTATGACACGGTTTATTACACAAACAATGGCGATAACCCGACGGCAGAAAATTTATATCACGAAGCATACACATTCGAAAGACAAAATAATTTTTCACAGGCGATTGCAAAGTATAAGTCAGTGATTCAGAATTTCAGAACGAGTAAATTTGCAGCAATGAGCGTTGCAAGAATTTTGAACTGCATGGAGAAAGCTAACTCAGCACAGAATGAATATCAGACAATCCAAAATTATTTTTCGAACATCAGAGCGAGCAACAATTATCCGAACAACCTCAGAGAGCTTGCAGAGGATTATGTGATTAAGTCGAAAGTAAAACGCGGAATGGTTGAAGAAGCAATCTCGAATTACCAAACGATGCTTCAGCAAAACCCGAACAACGCAAAAGGAGTTCACGCACGATTAAACAAGCTGTGTCTGGAGACAATGCTCGAAGGAGATAATCCGTTTAACAATTTACAATCACAAACATCGAATCATAAATCGGATTTGCTTTTTCTTGTAACCGGATACAGGAACGAACAAAATAAAATTACAATCACACAGCCGTTAACATTTAAGCTGGAGCAGAATTATCCGAACCCGTTTAATCCGAAGACAAAGATTAAATTTACTATTCCGCAAAATACATTTGTGAGTATGAAGGTTTACAATGTTACGGGTGAGTTGGTTGTAACATTGGTTAACAACGAATATAGAAACGCCGGATATTATGACGTAGCTTTCGACGGTTCATCTTTTGCAAGCGGAATATATTTCTATACTATTGAAGCGGGTAATTTCAGGAACTCTAAGAAAATGGTTTTGGTTAAGTAAGAAGCTTGCCCTCGCGAATGCGGGGGATGGTTTTGATTAAATAAAAAAAGCAGAGCAGGGACCATAACGCTAGCACGCAATTATTGGTAAAAGATAAATCCGTAAAACGGGTTTATCACCCTGTCCGCTTTTTAAACTACACAAACTTAAACAAAAAATGTCTTTAAAAATAGTTACAGCGTCAATTCGGACGAAGGAAGTCACTCCGGGACGCCCCCAGTGTCAATTCGGACGAAGGAAGTTACGCTGGGACGGTTTTTTTGCGGTTTTTGTCTTATAGAACCCCTCGTCACGAGGACGTGACACTCCCCTTTGGCTAAGGGGAGACAAGAGGAAAACAAGTTTAATTAACAAAATTTCATAAATTTAAACTAAAATCATTATGGCAACACCCATCTGGCATTATCTCGATAACCAATTCGAGAACGTAACAAAAAACAGCAATAAGCTTTCGGTCATTATTGCCAATGACCACGATTCCAAGCTTCAGGCGGAATCAGCCGACGCGGACATTCTTAATTTTTACAACCGCTTTCATCCTTTGAAAACCGACCTCTCAGCCAAGTATGGTTTGTGGGCAGCCGCAAAAGGTTTGTATAAAGGTGAAACTGCAAGAGTCGAGCAAAAGCTTGAGGAGCTCAGCGGAACTGCAATCGAAAGCTGGGATATTCAGGTGCAGGTAGTTCACAGGCGTGATACACCGGATTATATTGCGTTGCTTCCCAATTTTCGTGAGCCGTTTCAGAAAGGCGGAATTGATTTGCGCATCGAAGAGGTTCGCGGATTCAGTGAGCGGCTAAATTCTTATCCGGCTCTTGCCGCTCTTAAAGCGGAAGTGGATGCATTTCTTGCGGTGCTCGAAGGATTCAGAAATGTTCAGCAGGGAAAAGAGGAAACCGTTGGTCTTGCATCGGATAATTTGAAATCGGCAAATCAATTGTGTATGATTATGGCTTACCGAAACCTCGGTGGTTTGATGGATAAGTTCGGCGATAACCCAACTGATGTCGAAAGGTTTTATGAGCTCGAGCTTCTTCAGCAATCTCCTCAAGAAGATGAGCCGCTCCTTGTTGTTATTCCCGGAGGTGAAACATTCAATCTTCTTTCAGGCGGCTTTACCGAGACCTCACTTTTTATTCTTGTAAATACGGGAGCTACTCCGCTTCGTTTCTTCATCACAAATTCTGCTTCGGGAACGTGGGTTACCGGAGATGGTATGGTAGAAATTCCTGCGGGCGGAAATGAAATTGCAAGTGCTTCACAGCTTGGATTTATGCCGGGATGGAAATTCTTTAATGTAACGAACCTCGACCCAGCAGTCGAAGGAAGCTGCAGCGTATCGGTGGAATAAGAAAGAAGGCAGAGAGAAGAAGGCAGTTGGCAGAAGGCAGATGTTTTAAGCCCTGAGTAATCGGGGCTTTTTGTTTTCGTCAAGGATTTCCTGCCACTAATTTCACAAATGAACACGAAAAGGAAAATTGTATATATGAAAAAGTAAGAATCATATACATCATTTCTTGCATTTAATTTATTAGTGAGATTAATTCGTGCAATTAGTGAAATTCGTGGCTATAGTTTCACACAGGCAGCATGCTCTTCAAATCGAAATAGAATCTCAAAAGCTTTTCGTAGCCGGTTTTCAATTCAATCTTTCTTCTCCGCATGCTGATTCTTGCTGTCTTAACTGCTTTATCGATTTCGTAAGAAATATTTTTACTGCTGTCGCTGTCGTCCCATGAGAATGAGCGGACAATCTTTGTATGGAATCCGCTTCCGAAAAGATTTGATGAGATGCCTACAAGCGTTCCTGTGTTTAAGCTTGTATTGATTGAAGTTTTTGTGTGGTCACCGATAATGCTTCCGAGGAAGATTGAGTTTGTGTTAATATCTTCGCTTCCCAGCTTAAGCGTGATGTAAGAATAATTATTTTTGAGGTTGCTTGTTGTTGTGCCTGCACCGAGATTCACCCATTCGCACAAATACGAATGACCGAGGAATCCCAGATGCTGTTTGTTCACAAACGAATGAAGTATCGAGCTGGAGATTTCACCTGATACTTTGCAATTGCTCCCAATCCTGACAGGTCCGTAAATACTGCTGTGTGATTTAACGAGAGAGTACTCTCCGATATAAACAGGTCCAACTATGTGAACGAAAGGCTCGATAGTTACGCCTGCTCCGATATAAACGGGTCCGTGAGTTGTATCATAAGAAACAAATTTACTGATTGAAGTTTTCCTGCCGATGAACAATTTTTTCTTTTTGCAAAGATATCTCAGGTCGGATTGAATTTCGGATTCGTGGTTGTTAATCAGGTCGGAAGGATAGCGGACAACTTTTGCGAGCGGTGCGTTCTTTATTTCACGGATGTTAATGATGTTCGAAAATAAAGCGGAGAGATTATTTAAATTAAAATTCTGGTGGTCGAGCTTCGCAAGCTTGTTCGGCTCTTTGCCGTTCGCAAAAATGCATACAACATCACCGCTCTGACGCAGGAGAAAGCTTTTTTTCTTCTTTGACTTTATTAAAGATTGAATCGACTTAGCAATCTCTTTGTTGAAAATTACTCTTGAGTTGACGAAGAGGACGGAATCTTTCGCAGTGAATTCCGGTTTGTCAGCAGATTTTTCTTTGACAATATCTTTAAGCTCCGCACGCGAGAGAAATGAATACTTAGTTCTGGCAGGGAAGTTCAGCTTGATTTTTTCAAGCAAAGAAAAAGCCCCGCAGATTATTTCGGCAGTATGTCTCAGATAATTAACAGGTGCTAAACCTGAAACATGACTGTCTTCAAATATGCAGAGCTTTAACAATTAGCCGGTGTGATTAAGCGATTGCTTCTTCTTTTGTAAGCTTGGGTTTGCGTTTAGCAATTTTCTTGTTGAACTTCTCAACTCTTCCGGCAGTGTCAACTAATTTCTGCTTGCCTGTAAAATAGGGATGGCAGAGCGAACAAATTTCAACTTTAATCTGCGATACTGTTGACCTTGTTGTGAATAAGACGCCCCGATTTTCTCCGCAGTTGCAAATCACGTCGCATTTCATGTATTTTGGGTGTGTTCCCGATTTCATACCGATTCCTTTTATTTTAATTGATTGAATACAAATATATTTTTAATTGTCCTCTTATTCAATTTATAAATTGAATATCACTCCATCTATTTTTATTTTTGTTAAAATGATTAAGGAATTTGAATCTTTGTGTAATCGCCTCCGGTAAGGGCTCGAATTTAAAAGCAATAATTAAGGCAACTGAAAAGAAAATCATCGATTCAAAAGTTGTCGTTGTAATAAGCAACAACTCAGGTTCGGAAGCTCTTCAAACCGCACGACAAAATAAAATCCCTGCAATTCATTTATCAGCAAAATTATTTGCAGCTCAGGCAGAATTCGATTCTGCTTTGCTCAATCTTTTGAAAAAATATAAAATCGATTTGATTGTCCTCGCCGGTTATCTGAAAAAACTCAGTCCGATAATTGTGAAGCGATACAAAAATAAAATCATCAACATTCATCCGGCATTACTTCCCGATTTCGGAGGTGAAGGAATGTTTGGGTTGAAAGTTCACCAAGCTGTGATTGATAGTGGCAATAAAATCAGCGGTGTAACGGTCCACTTCGTTGATGAAGAATACGACAAAGGCAAAATCATTCTGCAAAAAAAAATTAATATTAAAAAAAATGAGGATGCGGTGTCATTAGAAAAACGGCTCAGAAGAATTGAACATAAAATTTATCCTGAGGCAATCAGATTAATTGAAGATGGAATTAAGGGCAGTTCTTAAAATTCATTTAAAGGTAATTTTTATTTGTTGTTCTTGAAAAATAGCCACGACCTTTAGGTCGTGGAACAGATGATAAAGGAATATAGGGCTTTAGCCCAAACCCTTGCTTTCATTGGCGTTTTTGGCTAAAGCCAATTTTATGGAGAACATATTATCCACGACCTGAAGGTCGTGGCAATTGCAAAAAAAAAGTTTGACGATTCAATAACGAAACAATTTTTGGAACTACCCATATAAAATGAGAAGAGCATTAATCAGTGTTTATGATAAGACTGGAATTCTTGAGCTTGCAAAGTTTCTTGTTGCGGATGGTTATGAAATAATTTCAACAAGCGGAACGGCAAAACTTCTCAAAGAAAATAATCCCCGATTAAGTCGGGCACAGATTAAAACTGTTGAGGAATTAACAAAGTCACCGGAAATTCTTGGCGGGAGAGTGAAGACGCTCCACCCGTTTATTTTCGCTGGATTGCTTGCTGACAGAACAAATGATTCTCACATCAATGAGATGAAAAGGAATCAGCTTGAACCAATTGACCTTCTTGTTGTGAATCTTTATCCTTTCAAAGAAACAATTAAAAAAGAAACATGCACAACTGAAGAAGCAATTGAACAGATTGACATCGGCGGAGTTTCGCTCATACGTGCTGCTGCGAAAAATTTTAAGAATGTTTCGGTTCTTGTTTCTCCGGAGCAGTATCAGGATTTTATGAAAAGTGAATTGAATGATGGTTACAGATTAAAGTTAGCTTCACATGCTTTTGGTTACATTGCTGAATATGATATGGAGATTAGTAACTATTTCAAAAATCTCAGTGGTGAAAAAAGGGGATTGTTTCCAATTCATTACACGGACAAACGTGAGCTTCGTTACGGAGAAAATCCGCATCAGAAAAGTGAACTGTTTGATGTCGGTGAGAATCCTTTCAATAAAATTTTTACACAGCTTCACGGAAAAGAATTATCATACATAAACATTCTCGACATAGATGCAGCATACAATTTGATAAATGAATTCGATGAGCCGACTTGTGCGATTCTTAAACATACAAATCCCTGCGGGGTTGCATCTTCAACAAGCGTGAAAGATGATTACATAAAAGCTTTTGCAACGGACACAGTTTCTCCATTCGGCGGGATTGTTATCTTTAATCGTCCGCTTGATTTAGAAACAGTAACCGAAGTTGATAAAATTTTTACTGAGATTATCATTGCACCGGATTTTGAAAAAGATGCACTTGAGTTTCTTCGGAAGAAAAAGAACAGACGCTTGATAAAATATAATTTTGCACTTCATTCAAATACAAAAAATCAGGAAATAAAATCTGTCACAGGAGGAATACTTATACAGGACACAGATAATATTGTTGTGAATGAATCAGAGATGAAAGTTGTAACAAACATAAAACCGACAAAAGAACAACTTGAAGATATGTTCTTTGCTATGAAAGTATGCAAGCACACAAAATCGAATGCAGTTGTTTATGCAAAAGATAAAGTTACTTTGGGAATAGGCGGTGGTCAGCCGTCACGTGTCGATTCATCGATGCTTGCAATCGAAAAAGCCAAACGTTTCTCACATGATTTGAACGGCTCAAGTGTTGCTTCGGATGCATTCTTCCCGTTTGCCGACAGTGTCATCGAAGCCGCAAAAGCCGGGGCGAAATGTATCATTCAGCCGGGCGGTTCAATCAGAGACAATGAGGTCATTGAAACAGCAAATGAACACAAGCTCGCAATGGTTTTCACAGGCATTCGTCATTTCAAACACTAAAATCATTGCCTTACTTAATAGATTCTAAACCTTATATTTGTAAATGAGATTTTGTAAATTTTCTCCCATCCTGTAAAAAAGTTAAAGATTAAATGTCACTCTTCGGTTTCCTTTCAACAGATATAGCAATAGACCTCGGCACCGCAAACACTCTCATCTACATGAAGGGTAAAGGTATCATTTTAAATGAGCCGTCGATTGTTGCTTACGATGACCAGACAAAAAAAATTATTGCAACGGGACATGAAGCAAAGCAGATGCATGAAAAAACTCACAAAGGCATCAAGACAATCAGACCGATGGGAGACGGTGTTATCGCTGACTTTGAAATTGCAGAAGGAATGCTCCGCGCATTCATCAGGAAAGTTCATTCGGGAATTTTCCCGAGCAGCAGAGTTGTGATTTGTGTTCCGAGCGGAATTACCGAAGTTGAAAAGCGTGCTGTGCGTGATTCTGCAGAGCATGCCGGAGCAAAAGAAGTTTATCTTTTGACTGAGCCAATGGCTGCAGCAATCGGAATCGGGCTTGATGTTTCTTCGCCTGTTGGTAACATGATAATCGACATCGGCGGCGGGACAACAGAGATTGCAATCATTTCGCTTTCAGGAATTGCTAACGGTCAATCGATTCGTGTGGCAGGTGACGAGTTGAACCTTTCGATAGTAGAATACTTCAGAAAAAATTATAACATACTGATTGGTGAAAGAACTGCTGAAGAAATAAAATGCCAGGTTGGCTCTGTGATGCCGTTGAAAGAAGAAGTCATCATAGAAGTTAAAGGACGCGACCTTGTTTCCGGATTACCGAAGATGACCGAGGTAAGCTCGATAGAAATCCGTGAATCTTTGGGTGAGCCGGTCAATCAAATGATAAGAGCTATAAAAGTTGCGTTGGAAAATACCCAGCCGGAGCTTGCATCGGACATTCTTGACCGTGGAATAATGCTAAGCGGCGGCGGTGCTTTGCTGAAAGGTTTGGATGAACGCATTCGTCTTGAAACAAATTTACCTGTTCACGTTTCCGAAGACCCGTTAACAGCAGTTGTGCGGGGTGCGGGAAAAGTTCTCGAAGACCTGCAAAAATTTTCCAAAGTTCTAATCAAGAGCAAGAAATTCTAATTTCAAAAATCTCCTCTACATAACCATCGTAGATGAAAACACTTCTCCAGTTTTTTGGAAACCTCAAAGAGTATATCATCTATTCCATTCTTGTTCTCACCTCTCTTATTTTAATTTTCCAGAATGAAAATATCCAGGTCCGGTTTATCAGGGCGATTGCCGTGAGTGTGATGGGAGTTGTGCAAAATACTTTTTCAATTATCCCGAATGTTTTTAAAATCGATGCCGAGAATAAAAGTCTCCGTGAGAACAACATCACTCTTTCGAATGAACTGAGCAAGCTTAAAGAGTCGAAGCTGGAAAATATCCGGCTGGCAAAGATGCTTGAGTTTAAAGAGAAGACGGGATTAAATACCGTGAGTGCGAGCATCATCGGCAAAACATTAATACAAACACGAAACAACATCACGCTGAACGTTGGTGAAAATGATTCTGTAAAAATAGGTATGCCCGTGATTTCAGATAAAGGTTTAGTAGGGAAAGTCATTGCAACAAGCTCGAATTATTGTGTTGCACAGATTCTTTTGAACAAAGACCTAAAGGTAACCGCTAAAGACCAGCGAAGCAGGGTTGACGGGATAATCGGCTGGGAGGGTGAAGGGAAAGTCCTGATGAAAAATGTTTCCAAAAGCTCGGATGTACTTGTAGGTGATGTGATTATTACTTCCGAGTACAGCAATAATTTTCCGCCGGGAATCCCAATTGGATTTGTTGCTTCTGTTGGGACAGTCGATAATCTTTTTAAGAAAATTGAGATTCAAACTTTTGCTGACTTCGAAATTCTTGAGGAAGTTTTTGTGATAAAATATTTATCAAACGACGAAAGGCAGAATCTGGAGAAGAAACTTAATCCGAAACAGAAATAAATTTGCTGGAATATCTTAAATATGCCGGGATACTATTTGGTTTAATTATTCTGCAGCTCGGAATAAACTGGCTTCTGCCGGTTACGTCATATAAAATTACTCCTGATGTAACGTTAATAGGAATCGTTTACGTATCAATCAACAGGGGAAAAATTATCGGCTCAGTTTCCGGTTTCTTTTCAGGTCTTGTGCTGGACTTAATCAGTTTCTCTTTTCTCGGGCTTAGTACATTATCAAAAGCGTCGGCAGGATTTTTCGCCGGGTTCTTTTTCAGGGAAAGTAAGATTAACAAATATCTTTCTACCTACATATTTGTTCTCATAGTTTTGTTTGCATCTTTGGTAAATAATTTTTTTTATTATGTTTTATACTATCAGGGTTCAAGCTTGCAAATCATAGACATAGTTTTAAGATATATTTTACCCACTTCGATTTATACATCGTTCATCAGCGTTATTCCGTTAATGTTTTTCAGGAAAAGATTGTTTAAGAGATAATGGATTTATCCAACAGGAAAAATTTCTATTACATTGTTACGGTTATTATAGCCGGGTTCATTATCTTAAGACTCATCCAGCTTCAGCTCATCAATCCGGAAAAATACGATAAAGATTCTGAGAAGAATTCCATAAAGACAATCATCACAACTCCTGCACGCGGTTTGATACTCGACAAGAACTTCAATCTGCTTGTTGATAATAAACCTTCATACACCGTCACAATCACAAAAAAAGAATTCGATACAAACAGGATTGAGCTCGTTGCTGGCTTAGTCGGTCAAGCTCCGGATGAAATCAGAAGCTTACTTAAAGAGATTGAAGGAACGAACAGGTTTATCCCGACACGTTTGGCAAGGGACGTTGATTTCAAAGTTGTTTCTTTCATTGAGGAGAACAGGGAATCTATTCGCGGTGTCGATTACAAGGTGGAGCCGATTCGTCTTTACCCAAACAATTTTTCTCACATCATCGGTTACACAAAAGAAATTTCTAAAGATGCAATGAAGAACCAGCAGGGAGATTATTACAAGCAAGGCGATTTGATTGGCACGACGGGACTTGAATCAAACTATGAAGAAGTTCTTCGCGGAGAAAAAGGTTATGAATTTATTTTACAGGATTCAAAAGGAAGAGAAGTCGGACCGTTGAATGATGGAAAGAATAATATGCTTTCAAAAAGCGGACTGGATTTAATTTTATCCGTCGATGCAGCGTTACAGGAATTTGCATCAAAGCTTTTGAAAGGAAGGAAAGGGGGGATTGCCGCAATTGACCCGAACAACGGAGAAGTTTTATGTTTAGTCAGCCAGCCGGATTTTGATTTAAACGATTTCAGCGGGAAGCTTTCTCCTCAGGTTTGGGCTGCGTTAAACACAGACCCTGATAAACCATTATTCAACAGGGCAACGATGACAAGGTATCCTCCGGGTTCAACTTATAAAATGGTCACTGCACTCGCATCCCTTCAGGAAGGAATCATGAAACCAAACTCTACAATTCCTTGTGAAGGAAGTTTTACATTTGGTGACAAAGTTTTTAAAGACCACGGAGCTTACGGCTCTGCAGGGTTTGTTTCGTCAATTGAATATTCGATAAATGTTTTTTATTACAAGCTTGTCTTAAGAATCGGTTTTGATAACTGGACAAAGTACGGACATTTTTTCGGGTTCGGTTCAAGAACGGGAATCGATATTCCTGAAGAGACAAGGGGATTGCTTCCTTCACCGGAATACTTCAACAAAGTTTACGGACCAAAGGGCTGGACACAGGGATATGTAGTTTCACTTGGGATAGGGCAGGGAGAGCTTGGCGTTTCACCTTTACAAATGGCGTGTTATTGTTCAACGCTTTCCAATTCAGGGACATATTATCAGCCGCATCTTGTTAAGCTGCTTAAGAATCCGGAAACCGGAGAGATGACACCGGTGCGTTACAATAAAAGAGAGCTTCCGATTGACAAAGATTATTTTAAGATAATCCAAAAAGGAATGTACCGGGTTGTGAATGGAAATGGCACTGGACGTTCAGTAAGAACTTCATCTGTTGATATTGCAGGCAAAACCGGAACAGCACAGAATCCTCACGGCAAAGACCATTCGTGGTTCATTGCATATGCTCCATATGATAATCCGAAGATTGCAATCTGTGTTATGGTTGAGAATGCAGGTTTCGGAGCAACAGTTGCCGCACCGATTGCACAGAGAATTATTCTGAGATATTTGCTTGGTGAAGAAGATGATTCCGAAATTAACGATTCAAGATATACTGCACCCGATTAAAAATTTTATCTTATGGCTAAAACAAAATTACTCGACTCGTTAAACATATATATCCTGCTTTCGGCAATCGGCTTGCTGACGATGGGCTTGATGGCGATTTACAGTGCCACCTACGGAAACGAAGCTGTTGCTTCCAATTTTACCAAACAGATTGTTGCTGCATCGCTGGGTTTATGTGTTGTGATGTTTATTGCTTACATGCCGTCGAAATATATTTCGAGCTCTGCATATATTTTTTACGGGATAACAATTATTCTGCTGATTCTTGTTAAGCTCATCGGTAGAAAAATATCTGGACAAACAAGCTGGTTTTCAATAGGCGGATTCGGAATTCAACCGTCTGAGTTTGCAAAAATAACGGTAGTACTTGTGCTTGCAAATTATATTACAAGCAAGCATAACGAAACCGACATCACAAAGCCAAGAGATTTTTTTATTGCTATACTATTTGTCCTGCTTCCGGTCGGGTTGATTATGCTTCAGCCGGATATGGGGACTGCTCTTGTTTTTCTTGCTGTGACTTTGCCCGTTCTATATTGGACTGGGATGCCTAATTATATTTTATTCATAATTGTTGCACCTGTGGTCGCTGCAATATGTGCGTTTCTTGGTGTATGGTTCTTCATTGCTTCTTTATGCATGATTCTTCTTGTTCTTGTTTTTCTGAAGAGAAATTTATTAGTGTCGTCATCTGTTTTGAGCGGGTGTATTGTTGCAGGTTTATCTGTAAACTTAATTTACAACCGGTTTCAGCCGTATCAGCAAAAAAGAATTATGGCAATGTTCAATCCTGAAGCGGATGCTTTGGGTTCGGGGTATAATGTTATTCAGTCCAAGATTGCAATTGGCTCTGGGGGACTTTGGGGTAAAGGATTTTTGCAGGGTACACAAACTCAATTAAAATATATTCCTGAGCAATGGACTGATTTTATTTTTTGTATGGTTGGCGAGGAGTTTGGTTTTGTCGGCTCTGTAATTGTTGTTTTCTTATTGCTAACTATAATCTGGCAGGCAATTCATATTGCTTATCAATGCAAGAACCAATATTTGAGCATCTGTTGCATTGGCTTTGCTACAATTTTCACTTTCCACATGCTGATAAATCTCTGTATGACTATGGGAATGATGCCCGTCATCGGTATTCCGCTGCCATTTATGAGCTACGGAGTTTCATTCTTGCTTTCAAACATGATTATGCTCGGAATAATTCTCAACGCTTACAGAAACAGAAAAGAGTATATCTGATTTGCACTTCTTAAAAAAATTCAAAAAAGTTTTACGTGAAACAAATTCACATTTAGTTATCGGGTTAGACCCTGACCTCAGAAAGCTTCCTAAGTTTTTCAAAGAAATAAAAAATGAACATCCTTATTCAGCTTTTAACAGAATTATTGTTGAAGCAACTAAAGATATTGTTGCCGGTTATAAGCTGAACATTGCATTCTATGAAGAGCAGGGGAACGCCGGCTGGGACGTAATCTCAGAAACGCTCAAACAAATTCCAAAAGATTTAATTCGTATTGCAGATGCTAAACGCGGTGACATTGAAAATACTTCCGAGCTTTACGCAAAAACTTTTTTTGAAACTTATGACTTCGATGCAATAACGGTTCATCCGTACATGGGTGAAGATTCAGTGAGACCTTTTCTGAGATTCAAAAATAAGTTTGTGTTCCTGCTGCTGCTCACATCAAACTTTGGCTCGAAAGATTTTCAGTTTCTGAAAATCACAAACAAACCTTTATGGAAGCATGTTGCAGAAAAGGCGATGGATTGGAATAATGAAAAGATTGGCTTCGTCGTGGGTGCAGGACATCACAGAGAATTAAAACAAATAACTTCCGAGCTTCCTGAAACTCCGCTGCTTATTCCCGGAATCGGTGCACAAAAAAATTCTCTTGAAAAACTTTTATCTTCACTCAATCATAAACTTTGGATAATTAACCAAAGCCGTTCGATTATTTATTCAGATTATCATGTGAAGTCAGAAAAAGAATTTAAAGAGAAGGTAAGGGAGAACGCAATGTTCACAAACTCAGAAATACAAAAAGCACTTCAATAATTTTTTTCAATTTGTGAAACTTGAAAAAACCTATCAAATCAAAATCAATTTACGAAACTGTTTTCTCTGTCATTGACGTTGAGACGACAGGTATGAGTGCGAAATACGGACGCATCACGGAGATTGGTGTTGTCAAGATTTCTAATGGACAGATTGTTGAAGAGTTTTCTTCTTTGATTGACCCGCAGCAGTTTATTCCCGTGGGTATTACTCACCTCACAGGAATTACAAATGATATGGTTTACGGGAAGCCGAAGTTTGAAGAAGTTTACCCGAAGCTAAAAAAAATAATCTGCGAATCAAGTGATGTGTTTGTTGGACACAACGCCAGCTTTGATTTCGGTTTTGTAAATGAATCTCTGGACAGAATTAATGAAGAAAAATGCACGCTGCCAACGCTTTGCACCTGCCGTTTGGCACGAAGGCTGAACCAAAAACTGCCGTCAAAATCTTTAAGCTCGCTCTCGAAATTTTTCCGTTTAAAAAGAAGACGCTCTCATCGTGCGATTGACGATGCAAAGGCAACTGCACAAATATTGATTCATTTCATTGACAGATTAATCGAGGAATTTCATGTTGAAACACTTAATGAACTTCTGGCATTTCAGTATCGGAAAATTTATGGCATGAACAAGATTCCGAAATCACTGATGAGAATCAAAGTCGATTTGCAGAACGTTCCCGAACGACCGGGAGTGTATTTCATGAAGAATAAAAAGGAAGATGTTATCTACATCGGAAAGGCAAAAAATTTAAAAGACAGAATCAGTTCATATTTTTATCACAATGTTTCGCATACAAGGAAAGTGAAGCGTCTGATTGGGCTCGTTAGAAAGTTTGATTATGAAGTTACCAACTCTGAGCTGTCGGCTTTAATGCTGGAAAGCTCATTGATAAAATTACATAAGCCAAAGTATAATTCAGCGATTAGAAAATACAGAAGGATGCCTTTCATCAAGCTCGATGTCCAGCACGATTACCCGCGTGTAATAAAAACTTATGAGATGAAAGCTGACGGAGCAAAATATTACGGACCATTCCGAAGTTCGTTGACTGTGAACTCTTTGATTGACCGGATTAACAAAAGTTATAAATTGAGAAAGTGTGATGATGTAATTTTGAAACCATCTGTTGATGCGAACCCCTGCATGTACCATGAAATTGACCAGTGCAATGCTCCGTGTAACTTCACACAATCCAGGAAAGAGTATAATCTTGAAGTCAGAAAAATCGAAAATTATATTTCGTTTGAAGGTAGCGGTGCGGTTAAACAGCTTGAAAATAAAATGAACGAGCTTGCAGAGAAAACTTATTTTGAGGAAGCATCGTTTGTGAGAGATGAATTGCTTGATTTAAAAAAAGTTGTTTTAAATATCGAGCTAACATCTTCCGAAATAAATCTGAAGAATTATGTTTTGAAGTGCAGGGATTACAGCCGTGAAAATACATTTGAAATATTTTTTGTCATAAATGGAAAACTTGTACATAAATTTGTGATTGATTCGAATGTTGAAATTGATGAGGACGAGGAGCGGAACTTGCTTGAAGAAATTCAGAATTTTTATTTTGGCGGCTCGTTGTTTAGTGAGCTAAGCATGAATCTAAAACAAAAATATACTGTACAGGAGCTTGACCAAATAAATATTATCACTAACTGGATTTGTCTGAATAATACTCAATCAATTGTTTTCAAAGTTACACACCAGTCAAAGCTGAAAGATATTTTGAAATTTATCTATGGAGCAAAACACAGACATACAAAAAATTTGAACCGGAGCTTGAAGAAGCTTACACATAATTAAATAACCCAGAACAAATGTCATTAGAACAAATCAGGAAAGACATGCAGCAGGCAAAGCTTGCTAAAGAAACGGTAAAGGCAAACCTTTTATCTACGCTGTACGGCGAGATGTTCACGCTATCAAAGAGCGGTAAAGAATTTACAGCTGAAGACGAATTGAAAATCACACGGAAGTTTATTAAGAACATCGATGAAACATTGTCGTATGATATTTCAGAAGATGTTCGCAAAAAATTAAACGAGGAGAAAATAATTCTTGAAGGTTATCTTCCCAAACAGCTTTCAAAAGAAGAAATTGAAAAGATTGTGTCGGAATTGGTTGCTGAAGGCAAAACAATGAAAGAGATTATGCCATTCTTCAAAGAAAAATATCCAAGTATGTATGACGGCAAGACGGTCAGTGAAATTGTAAAATCAAAAATCTCTTGAGTCACTTTAAATTAATAGCTGTTTATATTGTTCTGCTTAGTGCATGCATTTATTCTCAGGATAACTATGAGGTGAATCTGCAAAAAGGTAAAACCGCTTTTGAAGTAGGAAAATTCGAGGATGCTTTAAAATACTTCGACATGTTTTTGCTTCAGCGTCCGGATGATTACCGAGGTTACATCGGCAGAGGCAATACACTGGTTTTGATTAATCGCAGCGAAGATGCGATAAGAGATTTTAATCATTCGCTTGAGCTTGAGTCGGATAATGCAAGTGCATACAGCGGGCTTGGCTCTGCGTATGCTTTTCTTGGTGATAAAAACAAAGCCGAAAAAAATTATAAAAAAGCAATCGAGCTTAAACCCGACGATGTGAATTCAATGAATTCACTCGCAACACTAATGGCACGCTACGGAGATTACAAATCGGCATTTGAAATTATTAACGGTGCACTTAAAATCGATACACAATATGCAGAGGGTTACCGCAACAGATGTGCACTTTACTTTTTTACAGGGGATACTGTCAAAGCGTTTGCGGATATTAATAAAGCAATCGAACTGAAACCGAATGACCCGGTTATGTATAACACACGCGGTGCTCTTTTTCGTGAAGCGAATAGATATGAAGATGCAATTAAAGATTTCAACAGAGCAATCGAGCTTGATTCAAATAATGCAGAAGCGTTTTGCAGAAGGGGAGTTGCTTATCTTTACATGGAGAATTACGAGCAGTGTATTTCAGACATAGAGCATGGGTTACAGCTTGAACCGTCGATGGAGACATTGGTAAAAAAATATTTGGAAGAAGCAAAAGAGAAGAAAGGGAAATAATAAATGAATAAAGAAGAAATAATAAATTGTCCGAATTGTGGTGAGGAAATTCCTATAACCCAAGTTCTGAGATCAGAAATTGAAGTTAAAATGAAAGCTGACTATAATAAAAAATGGAGTGAAGATAGAAAAAAGAGGGATGATGAAATTAGGAAAGAAGCTGAAAATGATTTGTCACCTAAAATGAAAGATCTTGAAAACCAGTTGTTAGAAAAAGATAAACGACTTAAAGAAATCGTCGGAAAAGAAGTTGAACTTCTTAAAAGGGAACGTGAAGTTGAGGATATGAAAAGAGATGTCGATTTAGAGATGGAAAAGAAGTTATCAAAGGAAAGAAGTGTTTATATTGAAAAAGGGAAAAAAGAAGCTACTGAAAGTTTTAAGTTTAAAGAGAAAGAATACGAAGTCAATACTGATAAAATGAAAAAAATAATTGATGAACTTAAAAGAGAACTTGAACAAGGGTCTCAACAGTTACAAGGAGAAATTCTTGAGTTGGAACTTGAAGATACTCTGAAAAAGAATTTTCTCTATGATAGAATTGAGCCAGTTGCTAAAGGAGTTAAAGGTGCAGATGTTATACAATATGTAATTAATAATGGCAAAGAATGTGGCGCAATTATTTGGGAATCTAAACGAACTAAAAGCTGGAGTGAAGGATGGATTACAAAGTTGAAAGATGACCAGAGGGCAGTTAACGCAGATGTTGCTGTTATTGTTTCAACAAGTTTGCCTGATGGAGTAGAAAGTTTTTCTAATCATGAGGATATTTGGGTATGTTCTTTCTCAACTGTTATTGAATTGACGAATGCATTAAGATATTTATTAATCGAACTGTATAATATGAAAGTTGCTTCAGTGGGTAAATCGGAAAAGAAAGAATTAATGTACAACTATATTTTAAGCAACGAATTTACTCATAGAGTTTCTTCAATTGTTGAAGCTTTTAACACTATGGCTGATGATTTACAAAAAGAGAAAACTGCTATGGAAAAGATTTGGGCTAAGCGTGAAAAATTAATCCAAAGAATTCAATTAGGAACATCCGGCATAATTGGTGATATGGAAGGGATTGCAGGTAAATCTTTGCCTGAGTTGGATTCAGTCGAATTAAAATTTATAACCGATGGAAATGATAATTCTTAAAAATTGCTCACATCCCTTCCGAACGCAAACGCTTTAAACCAATCGAACAGGACGAGGATTTTATTTTTCAAGCTGACAAGCTTTGTCAGATAAACACTTCTCCAGAAAAGCCAAGTCGTAAATCCTTTCCATCTGACTTGCGGTGAGTTTGCAAGTGCTTTGTGGCTACCGATGTAAGCAAGCATTCCAAAGTCACGGAAATGAAACGGCTTTACTTTTCTGTTAGTAACGAGCTTGTTCAAAGATTTTCCAAGATACTTTCCCTGTTGTTGTGCAACCTGTGCAGTTGCGATAAGCGGGTCGGTTTCAAATTCAGAGCAATCACCAAGACAATAAATATTTTCGTTGCCTTTAATTTTTCCCAAAGGGACAACTTGTAAAAAATGGTCGATGATAATTTTGTTATGTTTGTTTTTTGGAAGCGAAGAATTTTTAATTAGTTCTGCCGGAGCATTACCCGCTGCCCAAACAAGCAAGCTGTATTTAAATCCATTTCCATCGTTTACATGAATTGTATCTTTGGAAACTTTGGTGATGTAAGAATTTGTTTTAACGTTGATGTTCTGCCTCTTGAAAATTTTAAGTGTGTATCGGCTCAATCGTTCATCAAAGCTGTTTAATAACTTACCGCCTGCTTCAATCAAGATTACTTCGATGTCGTAAGCAAGATTTGGATATTTCTTTTTTACATCGTGTTCGATGAAATCATGAAGCTCAGCTGCAAACTCAACGCCGGTCGGTCCACCACCGCAAACAACGAACCGAAGATGGTTTTTGATTTGCTCTTTTGTTAGATTCGGAAATGAAGCATTTTCAAAACAATCGATTACTTTGATTCTAATCTTTCGAGCATCAGCAACTTCTCTGAGAAAATATGCGTGCTCTTTTACTCCTTCGATGTTATAAGTGTTCGTAACTTCACCGACTGCAATAACGAGCAAATCATATTCAACCTCGAATCTGAATTGTGTATCGATGTCTTCACAAATTATTTTGTTGTTAACTTCATCTATGGAGACACAATATGCCTGGTAAAATTTTATGAAGCTAAGATTTCTGATTGGCTCAATGATGCTTCGGAATTCAATTGTTCCGACAGTTGTGCTTGCAAGAAGCGGAGTGAAAAGAAAATGATTACGCGGACTCACAACACTTACATCGAACAGTTTTTTGTCAATTCGTTTCAGGCAACTGAATGCACCGAAACCGCTTCCGAGTATGACCAATCTTTTCTTCATATATTGCAAAAATAATTATCGCTCGTTTCAATAATCATTCACAAAGCTATCTCAATATGAAATCATTCAGAAAAGAATTATGGTTTAATCTTTCGGGCAGAAGAGCGTATGTAAACATCACCGATGAAGTTCAAAGTTGTGTCGATGAAAGCAAAGTTAAAGAAGGGATTGTTCTTTGCAACGCAATGCACATCACAGCAAGTGTTTTTATCAACGATGATGAAAGCGGGCTTCACAGAGATTTTGAAAAATGGCTTGAAGGGTTGGCTCCGGAAAAACCATATTCACAATACAACCATAACAACACCGGTGAGGATAATGCAGACGCACATTTGAAAAGAACTATCATGGGGAGGGAAGTTGTTGTGGCAATTACAAACGGTCACCTTGATCTCGGACCATGGGAACAAATATTTTATGGAGAGTTCGATGGAAAGCGAAAGAAGAGAGTGCTTGTAAAAATTATCGGTGATTAATTTCTTTCTTTGTAAACGGACTCCTCAAAAATAATCTCAAACCGGACACCTTTATTAATTTCAGATTCATAAGAAAGTTTTCCGTTCAGCTGAGATGTTAAAAGCTTCACTAGCTGAATACCCAGCGTGCGCTCCGAGTTCAGCAAACTTTTGTCTGAAACACCAACCCCGTCATCATTAACTTCGAGGTAATAAACTCCGTCTGGATTTTTTTTCATTGTAATCGAAATTGTCCCGGCACTTCTTTTTACAAATGCATATTTGATGGCATTTGAAACCAGCTCATTGATTATCAGTCCGCAAGGAATAGCAGTATCGATGTTAACTTCTATATTTTCCATGATAAGCTCAAACCTGATGGCTGTTTTTGAACCAAGATATGACGCTTGAAAATTTTCTATCAAGCTCACTAAGTAATCTTTAAAATCTATTCTTCCATAATTTTTTGTGCTGTAAAGCTTTGTATGAACAATTGCCATTGATTTAATTCTGTTTTCACTTTCCTTAAAAATTTCTTTCATCCGTTCGTCATCAATAAAACGTGTTTGCAGCTTCATCAGGCTTGACATTATCTGCAAATTATTTTTTACACGGTGGTGAACTTCCTGCAGCAAGACTTCTTTAGAGCGGAGGGATTCCGTAATCCTCTGTTCTGCTTTTTTATTTTCTTCCAATTCATTTTGAAGTGATGCATACAAGCGTGAGTTACCCAGTGCGATGCTTGCCTGTGAAGTTATTGTATTGAGTATATTCAAATCTGTTTCATCGAAACTATTTTCATTGTTATAATCTTGCAGAGTTAATACACCAATAACCTCATCACTGTTAAGTAGTGGTGAGCTCATTATACATTTTGAAAGTATTCCCATTTGTTCTATTCCCAGCTCACAAAACTTTTGCGGAATGTTATTGGCAATCAGACACGGTTGCTTTGTCTTTATAATAAATTCGGTCCAACCGTTTGAATATTTTCTTCGATGTGCATTATGGCGTTTGCCTTCTACCATGTAAAGCGGGAATTCGATAGTATTTTCTTTTTGATTATATAGTGAGATGTATATGTTTTTCGTATCGAAAATTTTATTTGCACTTTCAAATATAAGTTCGAGGATTTTATTTTCATCTGTAAGCTTATTTAATTCCTGTCCGATAATATTTAAAGTAGCAAGCTCGTTGTTACGGACGATTAAGCTTTCTTCAAATTTTTTCTTTTCGGTTATATCTGTGATGAATCCCTCTGTAGCAGTTATTTTCCCGGCATCATTGTAGATACCCCTTCCTTGTTCCCAAACCCATTTCAACTTTCCTGACTTGGTAACTATTCTGTAATTTATTTGGTAAGGTTTTTTCTGAAGAAGCGCTTCTCTGACATTTTGCTGAACAGAGGCAATATCTTCCGGATGAACAATCTGGTTATATGACATGCCTCCTTTTTTTATAAACTCATCAGCATTAAAACCTGTTAACTCAACTATACCATGGCTTAGGAATTGTGTAAACCAAAGACCGTTTTTTTCCTCGCACAGGTAAACATAACCCGGGAGATTGCTTATGAGTGTTGAAAGGAATCTTTGGTCCTCAGTCAGTATGTGTTCCTGTGTATCGTTGTGAATATTATTTGTATTATCCTTGTTCATAAAAAAAGCGAAGAAGTACAAACCCTCTCCGCTTTGAATTTAAATTTCAAAAGAATTATTTAGTCAGAAGCATTCGTTTTGTTTCAACAAAATCTTTAGTTCTTAGTGAGTAAAAATAAACTCCGCTGCTTAGATTTGATGCATTAAACTCTGTCATATATGTTCCAGCATTCAACTCTGAGTTGACAAGCGTTGTTACTTCTTTACCGAGAATATCATAAACTATTATTGAAACAAAACTCTTTCCGGGAATTGAGTATTCAATATATGTCGATGGATTGAATGGATTAGGAAAATTTTGTTTCAGTTCAAACTTCGATGGTAAAAGCGAAAGCTCTTTTGGATTTGGATTTGGGTTTGGAAGATTTCCTGCTGCTACAACTAAAGGAATTATCCAGTCAACTTCATTATATAAAGCGTGAGCATCGCTTTCCTGCATGAAGTTTGATATGTCTAAGATTCTTACAAAGAGTCTGAATGTGATAACATGAATTCTTGCTGCGTTAAAGTGATTAGCATTATATTGTGTCTCTGCATGATTCATTCGGTTTATCAAAATGTTTCCGAATACACTGTTTAAACTATTAACACTGACCATTGCATTAATCAAATCTTCAGTATGTGCAAACTCCTGTGCAAGGTTTCCGCCTGTTCTAAACCAGAAATACCCGCTGTATGCACTCCATCCGCTTGCATTATGTGCTTTAACTCTCCAGTAATACCATGTGTTTGGAATCAATACTTCTGACTCAGGAACGGTATAACTTGATTGTGGTGCATTGCAAATATCATAAATGGCAGGGACAGTGTTGGTGTCTGAAGTAATTTCAAAGTAATAACAATCTGCACCGCTAACATCAAACCAATCTATGGTTGGTGTTATACTAACAGCATTATCAAGTACCGGCGGGTCTTTCAGTACAGGTGAATCAGGGACTTGAGTGAAGACCTGAAGGTTTAGGATGATTAAACCAAGTAGTAATATTTTTTTCATGGGTTTACCCTTTTTTACTTACTGCATTTTAATACATATTTAAGGAAAGAGCAATTACCTAAACAGGTTAAATTAAAAGGGCTGGAAATCCAGCCCTAAATAAATGTTATATCGAAAATATCTATTTAATCAAAATCATCTTCTTGATTCCAACGAAGTCCGGTGTTTCAATTTTATAAAAATAAACTCCCGATGAAAAATTCGACGCATTAAAATCTGCCTCATACTTCCCTGCATTATAAACTCCATCTGCTAACCTTGCAACCTCTTTCCCGGTGATATCATAAACAACAAGCTTAACGTGTCCGGATTTAGCCAAATCAAACCTGATGTTCGTTGCAGGATTGAAAGGATTAGGATAGTTCTGATACAAATAAAAGCTCGAAGGCAGCTCATTTGAAATCGGCTCAATCCCGAAAACATTATTTACAATCAAGTTTATATTTCTCTGGTGTCTCGGTATTCCTCCGGGTCCCTGACCCAAAACATTTATAACGTATGTTTGGTTTGTAACTCCGCCTGCTGTGATTATTCTTAATCTCAGAGAATCCGGATATGTTGTTAAAGAATCCAATGGTGTATTGGATATCTTGTTTACCATCGTCAGAGTAATTGTTCCTGTTCCCGGTGCCGGGGAAATTGTCGGAGTAAACCGCACCGACCTTGTGTAGCTCTTAACACCCGGAACGCTTACAAAAATAAAATTCGTATCCGCAAATGCGTTCATTGAATCTACAGTCTTGGAAGTTCTCATCGCCCAATCAGGATGGTATCCGTTATGACTTAACCAGCCACTGTTCCTGAAATCTGTCCACGCATGTAGTGCAATGCCGTTATAAGAAGAAACCCCGTTGTAATCTCCGAGATACTTTGGTGTTCCGCCGCCGCCGCAGGAGATGCAGTCAATTTTGAATTTCGCAGTATTAATCTTGTGGTTTGTAGTAAAGGTCTGTCCGCCGTCTGTTGAAAACGATGCCCAGATTTCTGCTGAGTCGTTCGTAGGACAGTTTCTCGAATCCATCCAGTTTACAAAAAGATATCCTGTTTGTTTATCGCACCACATTGCAGGATGCCATTGGTGGTGTGTCGTTGGATTAGCATCATCGTTAACTTTGATTGCAGATGACCATGTAACTCCGAAATCGTTTGAGTATCTGCTGAAAATATCCGGTTTGTTGCCGTCTCCCGGCGGGTCGTTTGATGCGTAAATTAAATGCAGGCGTCCTCTGTAAGCACCGAAGCTGTTGTCCGCCGATATAAAAGGATACGGTCGCGTTCGCATGTTCTCAACAGAATTTCTGCCTCCAACAATCGTTCCCACAACATTTGCAAATGCCTGTGTCGACTGTGTTGCGAAAGTTAATCCTCCGTCTATTGACCTGAAGAAAGTATATTGAGCCGCAAACGATGAGCCCCAGTTTGTTACTACATAAACGCTTCCACCTGTTGTCCCGCCGTTCGGTCCAACGCACGGCATTGCACCGGGTAATGCATGAGGGCTCAAGCTCGTTGTAACAGTAAATGAGACGCCTCTGTTTGTGCTTCTCATAAAAGTGCAACCACTTCCACTTGTCATGGTTCCATAAACATAATTTGTATAAGGTCCTCCTGATTGAACTGCGGCAATCCAGTTTTTATCAAATCCTGAATTTCCCGGAACAACGCCGTTCCAAGTTACTCCGCTGTTGGATGATACTGCAACTAATGTTCCTGTTATTCCACCGGTCATATTATCGAAGTAAACATTTCCCAAGCTGTCATGTGCAACAACGGGGTCGCCCTGATTTGTAGCTCCCCATGTTAAAGGGTTATTGCTGAAGTTAAATCCGCCGTTAGTTGTTGTATAACCTCTTGCACCAACTGTACCCGAAGCATTGAAAACCGAGATTGACTGAAGTGGGACATTGGGATTTATTGAATTATTGCCTTCTGCAACAGTAAGGGCGATAAAAAAATCTTCGAAGTAATCCGGACCTACAGTTGCAAACGGCTGCTCGTATCCGGGAGGGATTGTTTGCGGTGTATGAAGAACACTCCACGGGACTCTGTCATACTTAACGTCATCCCAGCCCTCTGGCTTCTCTGGTGCCTGTTGTGCCTGGAATAAAAATATTCCCAGGCAGACTATTGAAAATAAAAAGAATGGTTTTAAGAAAGTAAATTTTTTCATATTGGGGAATTTAGTTTTTTGATTAATCCAAGATAATAACAATTGTGAAAAGTCAAAAGTGAAAAGGCAAACGAATGAAATAAAAAAAGCCCCGATTACTCAGGGCTTTTTGTTCTTTACTCTTTGCTCTTTGCTATTTCACCAAAATCATTTTCCTGATTGAAGTGTAATCAGGCGTTTCGATTCTATAGAAATAAACTCCGGTGGAAAGATTCGCACCATCGAAATCATAAGAATATTTTCCGGCTGCAAGTGTGCTGTTAACGATGTTGGCAACAAGCTTTCCGCTGATGTCATACACATTTAAGTTAACATTTCCTTTTGCCGCAATATCAAACCTGATTTGTGTTGATGGATTGAACGGGTTCGGATAATTCTGATACAAATAAAATTCACTCGGAATCTCACCGCTGATTATTCCTATGCCTACGGCTCCAACGTTAACTGTTACATTTCTTGTGTGAACCGGTGTCCCGTTCGGACCTTTGGCAGTTACTACAACATTATATACTGCGTTAGGAACGCCGCCTGAAGTTTTTGCTCTTAACCTTACGGAATCCGTTGGTGGAACTACTAAGAGATTCCTCGTAATTCCGTTATTGGTTTTATCTATAAAAGATAAAGTTAGTGTTCCTGTGCCCGGAGGATTTGTAATAACTGCAGAGAACAGGACTGTATCAGCATATAATTTTAATGCTGGGATGCTTACAAAAATGAATCCGCTGTCATTAACTCCGTTTGCAACGGCGACGTTTGTACCGGGACTGGTCTTCATTGCAAAATCAGGGAACCATCCACCAAATGTGTTGTAGTTACCGAGTCTTGGGTCATACCATACTGCATATCCGACTTTCGGGTTTGCGAGGAACGCATCATAGTCGCCCCTGTAACAATTCTGATTTGCTCCGCATGCCGGTTGGGGATATAACCACGATGCATTTGAAATTCTCTGGTTCACTGCAAATGTTGTTCCGCCAGTAGTTGAAAAAGTTCCCCAAACGCCTGTTGTATAGGCACCGGGATTTTCTCTAGTGTCATACCACTTTATATAAAGCTTTCCTGTTGTTTTCTCGCACCAAACAGCAGGGAACCATTGGTCACTGCCTGTCGACGGACTATCATCATTCACTTTAATTCTTGCTGACCAAGTTGAACCCATGTCTGTGCTGTATTTTAATATTATATCAGGTTTGTTTCCGTTTCCCGGCGGGTCATTGGAAGCATACACACAAAATAATCTCCCTCGGTAAGTTCCGTTGCTGTTGTCCATTGCAATCATAGGATAAGGTCTAGTTCTCGCATTGTTGATATTAAGACGACCAGCCGTGTTTAATGTTCCTACATATCCGGCATCACTCAAGCTTGAAACGTTAGCAGAGAAAGTTAGCCCGCCGTCCAATGACCTGTGAAAATTATATGTAACAGGAACTGTTGAACCGGTGTTTGTAACATAAATTACACACCCGCCATTCGTTGTGCCGTTTGGTCCTACTGCAATCATTGTTCCGGGAACTGTGTTTGAAGAAGAAAAAGTTGTTGTCCAGCTTACATTTCCGTTTGTGCTTCTTGCGAAATTACCCGGTGTTTCTGCTGCGTAAAGATAACCTCCGTAAGGTCCTGTTGTTTGGTCAGCAGCAAGAGTGTTTCTGTCATTTCCGCTTACTGATAGAACTCCTGAACCCCATGTGTTACCATTGTTGGTTGATTTGTAAACATACTGTCCAGACACACCTGAAGCATAATATAAATTGCCAAGATTATCATAAGCAGACCATGGGTCGCAGCATGTGCCCCCTGCATAAATCGGCTGAACTAATACCCAGTTTAAACCGGCGTTGGTTGAATTCCATGCATTCTGCGGACTGCCGTTAGCTCCGTAGAAAAGCCATAAAGGATTGTTCGGGTTTGTTGAGCCCATCTGCTCTGCAAAATCTACGCCTATGTTATTGTTATCGAATCCCAGAGCATCGGTAACTATTACATCACTTCCATTATTGTCATGCGGCATCGAAAGATATTTCAAATATGCTTCACGCGTTGGCTTATCTCTCAGCGGGTTATTGTCATCTGAAAAATCATAGCCGTTGTAATTCAGGTTATCCTGTCCCTGAAAAAGAAAAATTCCTGTTGCACAAATGACAACAAGAGTTAGTAATTGTAAAAGTTTTTTCATAGTGATTGAATTAGTTATGAAAATAAAATGAATTGTTTAATTAGATTAATATAAAACTAACAATCAGTATCACAAAAATCAAGATACATTTACTCATGCGAAATAAAAAATGCCCGGATAATCGGGCATCTAAAAATAATTATCTTCTATCGTTTATCGTTTATCTTTTAATACTTTATCGCAACGCAGCCAAGATATTCCTGCGAGTCCTTATCATAAATTGACGCAACATATTCATTGATTGCCTGCATTCTCTCACGCAAGCCATTGTCATCTTCATACAAATCGAAGCGGTCTCTGATTGCATCGTCTGCTTCCTTCTGCGTGCCGATTACAGATGCATTCAAATTGCCGAGCAGTGTCATCATTGCAGTCATGCTTGGAACATTGATTGCAGGATTTGACGGAGTATATGCCGCACCGAGCGACGTTGCAATCTGGACAATATCTTTTCCGTTCTGAAGCATCGAGCCGAAGCTCTTTTCAATCTGTGAGATTTTCTTTTGCTCTTCTTCGGTCGGCGGGTTCGACCCTGTCTTTAGTTTCTTCGGCTTGACGTAGCCGTTAATTTTCTGAACAAATTTCTGAACAGCTTTAAATGCAGTTGATTTTTTTCCTTCTGTAAATGAAGCAAGAAAGCTTCTAACCTTTGGCATGGTTTTTTTTAATCCGCCCGGACCGTAATAACCGTTCGACCTTAAATTTCTTGCTTCACTCAACGCCTGATTCTTAGCCGCAACCAATCCGTTCTGAGCGTCAATCGAATCAAGAAACGGTGTCATGTTTGCGGTTTGAATATCGGGATTCGGCGGTGAGTAGCCGGCGAGTGTCGATATATAAGTTACTTTGTCACGCCCTTTTTGAAGACGCTGACCGTATGTTTTTTCTGATGTGGAAACCGGCATAAAAACTCCTTTGTGTTGTTATACAAAATTATAGAATATATACAAGTTATGCAAGTGAGAATTGAAAATGCTCCCGTGAGGATTTTTACTCTTTGTGTGAGGTTTATCTTAGCTCCTGTGAGATGTTCTTTCGCCTGCTCCAGACGGAAAATAGCTTGAATTAGGAATTATATTAGCTCAGTTAGGAATTATATTAGCTCAGTTAGGAATTATATTGGCTCAGTTAGGAATTATATTGGCTCAGTTAGGATAATTATTACTAAAGTTAGGAAATATATTGCTTAAGCTCGAACGAGCTTGGACAATAGTAAACCTAACTGAGAGCAATAGTAAACCTATCTGGAGCAATAGTAAACCTATCTGGAGCAATAATAAACCTCACTGGAGCAAGGGTAAACCTCATAGAAGGGATTTATTTTCTTGTGTATGTGTTAGAAAAGATGGTGGAGGTAAGATGTGGAATGGACTACTTTATCAATATCATCTTCTTCGTATCAAATCTTTTTCCTTCGATGGACAGGGAATAAAAATAAATTCCAGTAGTTAAATTTGTTCCGTTGAAATTAATTTCATAAGTTCCGGGCTGGAGATTTTCGTTTACAAGTGTTGTGATTTCCCGACCGAGTAAATCAAAAACTTTCAATGATGCAAAACTGTAAACTGCTAACTGAAAACTGATAACTGTGCTTGGATTAAACGGGTTCGGATAATTCTGCTCAAGAGAAAATTTTTCTGCAACCGTGCTGATTGGCTTTATCCCAATCGGAATATAAACACGTACCTGTTTGTTAGGACTGAAATTATATTTATCGCTGTCGGATGTATTATCGAAGTTAACGCTGTTCGCTGTTGCAAACAAAGTATCAATCTGCGGAGTGTTGGGAGCGGTGTATTTAAAAGTCCATCGGCATGTATCACTTTGGAATTGTTTCGGGTATCTGTGAGTAAGCTCGCCGTTGAATGAATCCTTCCATGCGGAAGTATCCGAAGCGACTGTATCAATTGTTCCCTGAGAAGTTGCAACATTAAATCCGCCTCTTATTGCAGGTCCTCCAATCAAACGAACCTGAAAAGTTCTTGTCTGCCCCACAGGAACGCTGTCCGGTCCGGTGATTCTGACTGTGACTTCCGGTGAAGGCATGCCTATGCCGTGACAAATACATCCGAGACCAACGCCGTTTTTCATTGTTGTGCCCGTGTATCCGTCAGGAAAAGATGAAAGTGAAATTGCGAACAGGGAAATGACGGCGATGATTACGGATGTGATGAATATTTTTTTTGAGAGTGTTTTCATATTATAAAAAAAATAGAACACAGATAACGCAGATTGGGCGGATAATCACGGATGAAAAATATTTGATTATAACAAAAGGGACGGATGTCCGTCCCCTAATTTGATGAATCTGACGAATCTGAAAAATTATTTTATCAACATCATTTTCTTCGTATCAATTTGCTGTCCGTCTATTGCGAGTGTATAGAAATAAACACCGCTTGAAAGATTTGCGGCATTGAAATCGGTTGTGTATGTTCCGGAGTTAAGATACCTGCTTACAACCACTGCAACTTCCGTTCCGTTGATGCTGTAAACTTTGATTGTAACGTTGGAATTATTTTTCACAGCAAAGTTAATCTTTGTGTTCGGGTTGAACGGATTAGGATAATTCTGTGAAATGCTGAACGATGACGGAATCTCTGATGAGATTTGCTGAGTGCTCGTAACAGGCGTATAGCTGTATGAGATGTTCAATTTATAAACTCCGCCGCCGTGCTGGAATAATAAGTTTGCTTTGTCATGGAATAAAACCCCTGCTGCAGGCGAGCTATTTACGTTAATCGTCTGGTATGTTACACCTGCATCAAGCGATAAGTAGCTGTTGCTTCCGTATTGGTCATAAGAAACTGCAGTCGGGTCGTCTTTAGCAACATCACAAGCCCACAAGCTTCCGCTCTGGTTTAGATTTACGAAGCTGACCCCCTGATTTGTACTTTTCCAGTAACTGCCTGAGCTCCATGTTGAGTGATAAAATAAGTTAAGATCCTGCCATGTATTAGCCATCATAGGAATTTCAGAACCGGATACGGTATTAATTAATGTCCAGTTCAAACCACCGTCAGCAGAGCGCCATACTTTTCCGCTTCCTGAACCGGTAATTCCGTCTCCAACTATTACAAGATTTGGATTCTCAAATTGAACTATTACATCGCACGGACTTCTGAATATTCCACCTGATTCGCCGCCGCTTAAAATAGTCCAGTTGGTTCCCCAGTTTGTAGATTTTCTAATCGGTGCATTATCAGGAGCAAGCCAAACAGTATTAGCATTATTAGGGTCAAGCTCGAGAGGCATTCCGTAAGAAGTCAGGTTGATTGGATTGAGAATGTCATACCATGTTGTTCCATAGTTAGAGCTTCCGATAATTCTTCCGCCGCCGCTTCCTTTAGCAGCAATCATTAAATTGGTGTCAACAGCATTTACAAAGAATGAGTGGCAGGCACTTCCCGGAACACTTCCGTTGAGTAAAGTCCATGTTTCTCCTTTGTCCAAGCTTCTGTATAAAGCACTTCCTGCTAAAATGAACATCCCGTTTTTATTTTTCGGATGCTGACAGAAAGGATTCCCGATATTTGATGATGCCGATTGTCTTTGGGTATAGTTTTTAGTAACAGAAACGCCTGATTGAAAAATCCATGTAACACCGCCGTCGATGGTTCTTAGAATCGCGTTATTATTAGAAGCAACTGCCCATCCCAAATTAGCATTATAAAAATAAATATTTTTCAGATATCCCTGCATCGGGTTCATCTGGTAGGTTCTCGTTACGCCTGCATCAGTAGTTTTATTGATAAATCCGCCGCCGCCGCATGTGTAAAAGATATTAGCATCAATCATATGAACGCTTGTAACCTCTGATTTAGAAGTTATCTTGTAGCTTATGGCAGTCCATGTTGTTCCGTTGTATTTGTAAATGAAGCCGTCTCTTCCGGTTGTAATTAATGTGCTTACTTTTTTGTCGATTGAAAGCAAATCCATTGTTGTCCCGGTCGTATAAGCTGACCAAGTAGTTCCGCCGTTTGCAGTGTAAATAACAACTCCGTTATTTCCGCATGCAACGCCGTTGTTTGCATCTGTAAATTTTACACCGTTGAGATTAACGCCTGTGCCGGAAGTTTGTGCAGTCCAGTTAACACCGCCGTTGATAGTTTTGTAAATCACTCCGCCGTTTCCGACAACCCAGCCGGTATTTCCGTCTATGAAAGACATTCCGTTCAAAGGTTGACCTGACACGCTGACAGTGTTCCAGGCACCTCCGTCATTGATTGAGTATACGACTCCACCGCTGCTGCCAGTAATAAAAATTTTTGCCCCGATGTAAGCAACTGCATTATGGTTTCCGCTTCCAACCGGATAAGAGCCGTAATTATTTCCGCCATCGTAAGAGCGGTAAACTGCTGCTCCGTTTCCGACGGCAACTACAACAATTCCGTCTTTGGATGTAATTGCGTTAAAGCCCTGAGCAAATAAAGTTTGTCCTGCTAATATTACAAGACAAAGTAAGGTAAGTTTTTTCATTGAATTGATTGGATAATTTTAATTGATTTGTAGATGTAAACTTAAGCATACATATTTATTTAAGCAAGCGTGCCCAGTTAGTTTATATAGGGTATCAAAAATAGGAGGAACAGTGACTCAATTAATAGAAAAACTTTTATGGAATAGCAGGTTTATGGTTTTCTTTGCTGTTATTTCAGCTATCATTTCAGCTTTGGTGATGATAATAACCGGAACTTATGATGTAATTTTGGTTTTGCAGAATATGACGACTGCATTTTCGAGCCATGAAAATTATGAGGCGTTCAGTAAAACCACAGTTTCGCTACTCGTAAGTGCAATCGATGATTACCTGATTGCAACAGTGTTTTTGATTTTCGGAATCGGGCTGTATGAATTGTTCATCAGCAAAATCGATGTTGCCGAAAAAGACGAGTCGTCCTCGAAAGTTTTAATCATTCATGACCTCGACCAGCTGAAAGAAAAGATTGCTAAAGTTGTTATCATGGTTCTGATTGTAACTTTCTTTAAGCACGCAGTCAGCTACCATTATGAAGATATGCTTCAGCTGCTTTATCTGAGCATCGGGATTTTATTGATTGCAGTTTCAGTTTATCTAACGCATAAATCCCATGACACAAAGAAGCAATGACCGAATCACACTTTTTTTTAATGATTTAAATTTTATATTTGGAAAGCAAATCAAACAAAAGCCTATCGACCTCTCTACATTTTGTTGAATTAAATATTTAGTTTGCGTTACCTCAAGTATTTCGCTTCGTTTATCCTAATAATTTTTCTGTTTCAGTCATGCGAGAAGGAAGATAATTCTGTTATCGACCCACGTCTCACTTTCCCTCAAATAACTTTTGCATTTGTAAATCCCACATCAGTCAGCTCTGCATCAATTAATGCAATTGTAAGTGCAGTAGTTGTTTCTGAAGATGGTATTGCTTCTGTCACCGGGAAGATTTTCGACCCAATCAACGCAGAAGTTTTAACCGTGCAGCTAAAGGATGATGGTGTTTCTCCCGATACAACCGTTGGTGACGGAAGATTCACAGCAAACATAACTTACAGTCCATCGTGTGTGATTGTCGGAGATTACAAAATTGAATTAGTTGCTGTTGGAAGCGGAGGGACTTCGAGTAATGTGGTTAACGTGACGTTAAATGTTTTTCAAAGCGGGAATTTACAGCCGTCAATTTCTAATTTGATTATCACACCTGACAGTGTTAGTGTAAGTGATACAACATTTTTTATTTTTATGGTAACTGCAACAGACCCAAATGGTCAATGTGATATTAGAAGAGTTTTTTATACAGGATTTAGACCAGACAACACTGAGTTAACGCCACAGGGTTTGTTTGATGACGGCAGTTGCTGTATTATTCCTCCTTTCAATTCAACCAGCGGAGATACAACCGCTAACGATACAAAATTTACTAGAAAATTTTTTGGAAATTCTCCTCAGACAGGATACTATAGATATTTTATGAAAGCCATCGACATGAGCGATGACACAAGCAACATTTTATCTGATTCAATTTACGTTTACCCTTAATGAAAAGAAATTTTGTAATCATACTTTTACTCTTTTCTATAGCAGAATGTTTTTCGCAAAGCATTCCACAGGATTATTTAGTCAGCAATAAAATTAATCTTTCCAAATCAGTTCAGAACATTTCAAACAAAGTTATTGGATTTCAGCGATTCAATGTTTTGCCAACACCATCATCGACAATTATTTCAAATTTCATTTCGGACATCATTACAATTTCAAATCCAGCAGGAGATACAATTTGGTTCGGAACGGGGAAAGGATTATCACGGACAACAAACCGCGGCGTTACATTCGAAAATTTCTACGGACTTGCTCCGTTCGGTGAAGATGATGTTTCGGGAATCGACGTTTATAAAAACTGGATAGTTGTTTCAACTGCTGTTTCACAATTAATAAATGATGAACAGATTCCGACCGGAACAGGAATAAAAGTTTCTTCCGATTACGGCGTTACTTGGTCAGCTTATCCTCAGCCAGTTGACCAGAGGTATGACACAACTATTGTTTACGGAAATCAAAACATATATGCACTTGATATTGTTGTTACCCAGCAAAATTTATCTTATGACATTTTAATCGCAAAGAAAAATCGGACATCTGACTCACTGATTTTCTGGATAACCTCATGGGCTGGTGAGCTGCGGAAGTCAATAGATTTCGGAGCAACTTTCAAACGGGTTCTTCTTCCTCCTGATAATCTTGACAGCATTTATCCGGGAGGAGGTCCATATAATTTCAGATATGACCCGAACAACCCTCCGGTTGGAAATGATAATCACAAATGTTTTGCGATTTGTTCAGAGAATGATTCAACATATTTCGTTGGAACTGCAAACGGAATCAACAAATCAACCGACTGGGGAGTCAGCTGGAGAAAGTTCAGCTATGCGAACACAGGAAGCGGTGCGGGTGTGTCAGGAGATTTTGTAGTAGCGTTGAAAGTCCAATCTTATTCAGGCAGAAAAATTATCTGGGCTGCGTCAAACCCTGCAACAAGCGGTGGCGTGAGCGGATTGAGTTATTCAACCAACAGCGGTGCAAACTGGAACAATACTCTCAGCACAACCGTTGAAGGATTTTCTCACGACATCGGATTCAAAGATTCGATTGTGTTCGGTGCAACTGACGAGGGAATCTGGCGAAGTTATTTTTCTTCAAGCTTCTCATGGTCGAAGCCCTCTATTATATATGATGAAACAATCAGGGACAGAATTTACTCGCTTGCATTTTATTCTGTTGATTCGCAGGGTGATTCGGTTTGGGTTGGAAGCGGTGACGGGCTTGCGCGAACAATCGACACTGTTCAGAGTCCGTGGGTCGGCAAGTGGAAAATTTTCAGAGCATACAGAGAAGTTACCTCAACAAATGAAACTTATGCCGCACCAAATCCATTCTCACCTAAGGATGAAGTTGTCAGAATCTTTTTCAAAACAGGGAAGACAAGCAGCGATGTTACGGTAAGAGTTTTTGATTTCGGAATGAGTCCTGTCAGGACAGTCGTTCAAAATGCAAACCGCCAGGACCCTAACATGCTTTGGGTTGTCTGGGACGGAAAAAGAAACGACGGCTCGCAGGCGGCAAACGGAATTTATTTTTACAGAATCGAAGTCGATAAAGATTTAACTTTCTGGGGAAAGATTTTGCTGCTGCAATAATTTTTGAAATGAGTTCAATGAGAAAATATTTTATCATATTACTTGCATTGATTTCTTCCAACCTGTTTGCACAGCTTGGCGGAACTCCCGGTGCATTTGCCCGTCTCGGTTTCGGTGCACGCGGAATTTCTATGGGTAATGCAATGACTTCTGTTATTACCGGGGATGTTATCGGATATTATAATCCGGCTGTGTCATCTTTTCAGAATGAACATTTGATTCAGGCGAGTTATTCGTTTTTATCTTTCGACAGGTCACTGAATTTTCTCAGCTATACAAAAAATTTCAAAGTACAAAGTGAGCTTGGTGCTGGAATAACTTTCTCCTGGATAAACGCAGGCGTAAGTAAAATTGACGGGAGAGATGCGGATGGATTTAAGATAGGTGAGTTCTCAGTTTTTGAAAACCAGTTTTTGTTTGCACCTTCGATAAGGGTTTCGGAAAAAATTGCAATCGGTTTCGGGTTCAAGTTTTATTTTTCAAAGCTGTTCGAGGGAGTTAAATCAACTTCAATCGGCTTTGACGGGGGAGCAATCTACAAAGCAAATGACAAGCTGACATTCGGATTAGCTGTAAAGGATATTAAAGCACGCTACGAGTGGAACACAACTGAAATCTACGGAGCGAACGGGACGACAACGAAAGATAAATTCCCTGTTTTATACACACTCGGAGTTTCATATTTGCTTCCTAAGAATTATGGTCTGGTCGCTTTGGATTATCAAACTACCAACAAGCGTTCCAACCAAATAAAAATGGGAATTGAAATTACTCCTGTGAAAGATATTAACTTCAGAGCGGGCTTCGACAGGTTCGACTGGAACGAGCCGGATAAATTCGGCAATTCAAGGTTCATGTTCGGCTTGGGTTATCAGAAGCTGACAAAGAATTTTATCATTGGTTTCAATTATTCATTTGTTATGGAAGCATATTCGAACAGACCTTTTCAAACAATCACAGCAGTGTTTAAAATAAAATGATGACAGTTAAAAAAATATTATCTCTGTTTCTAATAATTTTTTCGTTCACGATTTATTCGCAGAACAACGGGGCGGGCAACACAGGGCTTTCTTTTTTGAAAGTAGGAGTTACATCGCGTTCGATTTCTCTCGGCGAAGCCGTTGTCTCGATGAGTGAAGACGCCTCGGCAACATTTTACAATCCAGCCGGGTTGTTTCTTGGAAAGAAGAACAGCATTTTGTTTATGCATAACGCAGGAATTATCGGAACACGGTCTGAATTCCTGGCAGCGAAATTTAATCTCAGCAGCAGAATTGCGTTAGGGCTCAGTCTGAATAATATGAGCGTGTCTGATATCGAAGTCCGCGAAATCCCCGGTCAGCCGCTCGATAGATTCAACTCACAGAATTTTGCTCTTGGATTTTCCGGAGCATATAAAGTAAATGAAAAAATTCAGCTTGGTGTAACGGCTAAATTTATTTACGAAAAAATTTTTATTGACAATGCTGACGGCTATGCTTTTGATTTCGGCGGATTATTTCAGGATGGAAAAATTTCGTTCGGGGTAGCTTTATCGAACGTTGGAAGCATGAACAGGCTGAGAAATGAATCCACAAAGCTTCCGTCATCCATGCGGTTCGGTGGTGGATATAAAATTTCGCTTGATAAAATTAACGGCAGCTTGCAGCTTGGAGCAAATGGTTTCAAAGTTCTTGATGGCGGAAAGTTTCATCTGAATGCAGGGGCAGAATTTTTATTTAAAGAATTTCTTGCTGTCAGAGCTGGTTATCAAAGCGGTTTTGAAAATAAATCTCTAACAACAGGACTCGGCTTGAAATTCAAAGTGTTCAATCTCGATTATGCTTTTGTGCCATATAAACTTTCACTCGGCAGCAGCCATACTTTCACAATCGGAGCTTCGTTTTAATGAATGGAAGTAACCCGCTACGAAAAAAAATATCTCGATGAATGGGAAACCTTTGTTGAGCAATCGAATAACGGGACATTATTTCACACAAGAAAATTTTTAGCTTACCATCCACCCGACCGTTTCAAAGACCACTCTTTAATTTTCAGACAGGATAAAAAAATTGCTGGACTTATCAATGCAGTGGATGTTCAGCGTGACAGCAAACGATGCTTCATCTCACATCAGGGTGCTTCATTCGGCGGATTCATTTACAAAGACAGCTTATCGCTCAAACAAGCATTCGATTTGTCAGAAGCTTTGGTTTCACACTGCAAAGAAAACGGCTTTGAAAAAATTATCATCACACATTCACCTTTTGTTTATCAGAAAAGATATAACAACTATATTGATTTTGCCTTCATGCAGAACGGTTTTAATTATCTGAAGCGTGAAGTTTCAAGTGTTGTTGTGCTTGATGTGAAAGAAGATGACGTTCTGACTTTGTTCAAGCCCGAAGCTAGAACTTCTGTTCGACGTGCTCAAAAGCTTGGAGTCGAAGTTCGTGAGTCGGATGACTATGTTTCATATTATGAAATTCTAAAAAAAAATCTTGCGTTGCGGCACAACGTTAATCCAGCACACACTCTTGAAGAAATTATCAAGCTTAAAAAATTATTTCCTGATGAAATCAAATTGTTCGGAGCGTTCGTTGAAAATAAAATGATAGCCGGCGTAATAAATTTTTATTGCAATGAAAAAGCTGTGCTTGTTTTTTACATCAGCAACAACATGGAGTTTCAGCAATACCGTGCGGTGAATCTTTTGTTCTACACTATCATCAAAGAAGCTGTTCACCTCGGCTTAAGCTATCTTGATTTCGGATTGTTCACAGTGAACATGGAGCCGAACTGGGGACTCGGACGCTTCAAAGAAAATTTTGGTGCCCGCGGAATTTTGCGTGACACTTTTTATAAAGATATTTAATTTTTTGGAGGCACTAAAAAAATATTTCTTCCCTCTCTTCGCTGCAATTGTCATTTCATTTTTTGTTACTCTTCGTGTTGATATCCCAAATTATGAAATGAAACTGAAGCGTCATACTTCAATCATAGAAAACACAATCGAATATCCTTACAAGTATCGATTGTTAAATCCATTCATCGCCGACCAAACTTTCAATCTGTTTAATCTTAAGTTTTCAGAGAAACCTTCTTTTGTTATCGCTTATGCGATTCAGAATTTTCTTGTTTTCTTTTTCCTTCTCTATTGTCTCGAAAAATATTTTTCTCTTTGGTTCGATAAAGTCGGAACAATACTCTCGCTTATTCTTTTCTCAATGATTATTCCCATAACACTGACAGGCTATGATGTACTCGGTGACATGACCACTGCAGGATTGATGGCACTTGGATTTTATTTTATCAACACATCACGTGAAAAATTTTTATTTCCGGTGCTAATTATCGGAGCATTCAACGAGCTTCAGATGATTTTGTTAATCATGTTTTATTTCTTTTCAAGCTCAAAGAATTTCAAGTTAGCAAAAGTATGGCTGAATTTCTTTTTGATGGCAGTAACTTTTTTAATTTGTTACGGATTGATTTATTTTCTGCGCGGCGGACAAGCAGGACAGGAGGACTTTGTCTGGTATTTCACAAAAGATGCTGCTTTCAATATTTCACATAAGGATTGGATTCCGCTCTGGCTTTTGCTGATAACTCCGCTTTTAATTTTTGCTTTGAAAAATTTCAAAAGCAAACCAGAGTTTCTCAGACGCTCTGCAATATTTGTCCTTCCGCTATTTTATTTTGCAGCTTTTTTCTTCATAGCACGTCTAAGAGAGATTGATAAAGCATTAGTCATCTTTGAAATTCTTATTCCACTCGCATTAATGACTCTCATCCCACAGCATGTAAAACCACAAAACGATGTGCGGAATCTCGGGAATAGTTAACTTCAATCACAAACCGGTCGATGAATCACAGCTTCGTGAGATGAATAGAATAATCCATCACCGCGGACCCGACGGTGAAGGAATTTTTATTGACGACAACATTGGAATAGGAAGCACACGTCTTTCAATAATTGATTTACGGCACATTGCAGACATGCCAATGACTGATTTTGATGAGAGGTTCGTGATTGTTTTCAACGGGGAAATTTTCAATTACATCGAAGTTCGTGATGAGCTTTTAAAAAAAGGGTATCGTTTCAAAAATGATTCAGACACGGAAGTTGTTATCAACGCTTACAAAGAATGGGGAGAAGATTGCCTGCACCGGCTTAATGGAATGTGGGCGTTTTTGATTTGGGATAAGAAAGAAAAAAAACTTTTCGGCTCACGTGACAGGTATGGCATTAAGCCGTTCTACTATTATAAAGACAACGAACGATTAATTGTTGGCTCGGAGATTAAGCAAATTCTTTCGTGCGGTGTTGAAAGAAAAGCAGAGGATGAAATCGTTTATGATTTTTTAACTTTCAACTTTACTGACCATACAGAAAAAACTTTTTTCAAAAATATTTTCAATCTTACCGCTGGGTGGAAAATTAATGTAAACGGAAATAATGTAAAGATTTCAAAATGGTATGAGCTTCCTATAAATGAAAACTCTGCAAACAAAGTAACTCTCTACGAAGATTTCTATAATTTATTTTATGATTCAGTCCGGCTTCGTCTTCGAAGTGACGTTGAAGTCGGGAGTTGTTTGAGCGGCGGGCTTGATTCATCTTCAATCGTATGTGCAATGCATGAGCTTTTAATAAAAGAAGGCAAGACGGAAATTCAGAAAACATTTACGGCGACTTACAAAGAAATTGAGCTTGATGAAAAACCTTTTGTTGATGAAGTCCTTAAACAAACTAACTCAGCATCATACTTTCTTTACCCTGATGCAAAAGGTTTTGCAGAGGATTTCAATAAAATGGTTTACCATCAGGATGAGCCGTTTGCAGGCGCGACTGTTTTCGCTCAATGGAGTGTCTTTAAAAAAATTCACGAAGCAAATTTAAAAGTTGTTCTCGACGGACAAGGGGCTGATGAAATTCTTATCGGATATTTTTCTTTCTTCCCGTTTCATCTCAAAAGAAATTTGCTCAATCCTGTTAAATTTGTTTCCGAGTTTATTAATGGAGTAAACACGACACAGCTTGGCTTGTCGAAGTTTACTCAGAATTTTGTTTACTTTAACTCAGCAGGAATTCGTTACAGACATGTTTTAAAGAATGCAAATAGTTTTGTTAACTCATCATTCTCAAAATCGTACAGCAGAAGAAATCTTTTTGACGATATGGTTGCTGTGGATAATCTTCAAGCAAACCGTCTTTCGAATCTGTGGCAAATTTCTTTGCCTTCGCTTCTGCGTTACGAAGATAAAAACTCCATGGCATTTTCTGTTGAGGCACGCTTGCCGTTTCTTGACCACCGGTTGGTAGAGTTTATTTTCTCCATTCCGTTTGATGAGTTGATTAAAAAAGGTTGGACAAAAAATGTTTTGCGTCAGTCGATGAAAAATAAAATTCCGGAGAAAGTCAGAATGAGAAAGGGAAAGCTTGCATTCAGCGTCCCGCAAAAGAAATGGCTCGATGAAATCAAGTCAAGCTTAACTGACTTATTCAGCAACAGCCAGCGTTCATCAAAATTCATTGACGGCAAAAAAGTTCTTTCAATGATTGACTCAGGGAAATATAATGATAAGCTTTTATTCAGAGCAATCTCATTGGAAAAGTGGATGAGAGTTTTTAATATTAGTTCTTGATTTCATTTTAAAACATCTGTTCTTTATATTTGTAACAGGGGTGCTTCCTAAAATGGAGGCTGAGAACACACCCTAACAACCTGATCCGGATAATGCCGGCGTAGGGAAATCAAACCGAATCAAGCTTAAAGAATTTCTTACACCGCATGAACCGTAAAAGGTCGTGTGGTGTTTTTTTTATTGCGACCCCGAGCACTCGTTGGAAGCAATCTCAAAATTAAATCAGAACGAAAATGAAAAACGAAATTAACCCAAACGGTAACGGACATCTTAACGGGGACGGCAAGATGAAAAAAGAATTTCTGCCGAACAGCAAAAAGATTTATGTCGAGGGAAAAATTACTGCAGACATAAAAGTCCCGTTTCGCGAAATCAATCTGAACGATACACGATTACATGACGGAGGAATTGAGAAAAATAAATCAATTCAGATTTATGATACAAGCGGTCTTTGGGGTGATGAAAATTCAAACCCGAATGTGAATGACGGCTTACCTGCAATCCGTTTGGAATGGATTAAATCAAGTGGTGATGTTGAGGAATGTGTCGGTCGTGAAGTGAAGCCCGAAGACAATGGTTATCTCACCAAAGGTTACGAATCGTATGCAAGTAAGCGTGAGAAAGATAATGCAAGTGAAAGTTTTCCGGGAAAGAAAAGAAAAGTTCTGAAAGCAAAATCAGGTCAAGCTGTTTCACAAATGTATTACGCTAGACAGGGAATTATCACTACTGAAATGGAATACATTGCGATTCGTGAGAATCTCGGAAGAGAGCAGACTATGGATTTGTATTTAAAAAATGATTTGAACAGAAATGAATTGAACTGGCAGCACAAAGGAGAATCGTTCGGAGCAAAGTTACCGAATCACATCACACCTGAATTCGTTCGTGATGAAGTTGCAAAAGGTCGTGCGATTATTCCTGCGAACATCAATCATCCAGAATCAGAGCCGATGATTATCGGAAGAAATTTTTTGGTGAAGATAAATGCGAACATCGGAAACTCGGCAGTTGCTTCTTCAATCGAAGAAGAAGTCGAGAAGATGCGATGGGCTACGAAATGGGGAGCGGATACGGTGATGGATTTATCAACCGGAAAAAATATTCATGATACACGCGAATGGATAATTCGCAATTCACCCGTGCCGATTGGAACAGTTCCGATTTATCAGGCACTGGAAAAAGTTAACGGTAAAGCGGAAGAGCTTACATGGGAAATTTATCGCGACACTTTAATTGAACAAGCCGAGCAGGGAGTTGATTACTTCACTATTCACGCCGGAGTTCTTTTGCGATACATCCCTCTGACTGCGAACCGTTCATGCGGAATTGTTTCACGTGGAGGAAGCATTATGGCAAAATGGTGTCTTTCTCATCATCAGGAAAGTTTTCTTTACACGCACTTCAAAGATATTTGTGAAATCATGAGAACGTATGATGTTTCATTTTCGCTTGGTGACGGTTTGCGACCGGGTGCAATTGCTGATGCGAATGATGCTGCACAATTTGCCGAGCTTGAAACTCTTGGAGAGCTTACAAAGATTGCATGGGAAAATAATTGTCAGGTTATGATTGAAGGACCGGGACATATTCCGATGCACATGATAAAAGAAAATATGGATAAGCAATTAGAGATTTGTCAGGATGCACCGTTCTATACTTTGGGTCCATTGACAACGGATATTGCTCCGGGTTATGACCACATCACTTCCGCAATCGGAGCAGCGATGATTGGCTGGTATGGAACAGCGATGCTGTGTTACGTTACTCCGAAAGAGCATCTCGGACTGCCGAATAAAAAAGATGTGAAGGATGGCGTGATTACTTACAAGATTGCTGCACATGCGGCTGACTTGGCGAAAGGACATCCCGGTGCACAGTTGCGTGATAATGTTTTATCCAAATCAAGATTTGAATTTCGCTGGGAAGACCAGTTTAATCTTTCGCTTGACCCTGAAACTGCAAGAGAGTTTCACGATGAAACGCTTCCTGCTGAAGGAGCGAAGCTCGCTCACTTCTGTTCGATGTGCGGTCCGCATTTTTGCTCGATGAAAATTACAGAGGATGTTCGTAAGTATGCAAAAGAAATTGGAGTGAAGGAAGAAGAAGCATTGAAAAAAGGAATGGAAGAAAAAAGTAAAGAGTTTGTTGAGTCCGGAGGAGAAGTTTATGTTAAGTAATTTCTCACCGCAGAGGCGGAGAGTCGCAGAGAAAGTAAAATAATATAGAATATGGGAAAACAAGTTTCAGAAAAAGAATGGGTAAAATCAATTATTACAAATATTGATAAGGACATAAAAAAACTAAGTGGTAATTTATTTGTTGAAGATGGTCGAAAGCTTCCATATGCTTATGAAGTCATGGAATATGATGATGATCATGAGAAAAATCATAAATTAAATTATTTATCTTATGAAACAGATATATTGATTTATGAGAAAACTGGTAAAGAAAAATGGAAACCTAGAATTGTAATAGAAGCAAAAGTTGATAGCATTAACACACACGACGCAATTACATATAGTCAAAAATCTTTGACTCATAAAAATGTTCATCCTTATTTAAGATATGGGATAATAATTGGAAACAGAGAGCATTATCCATTACCGGGTAGATTATTTAGGCATGGTGTTCATTTTGATTTTATGATGTCTTGGAAAGGACATCGCCCAGACATTGCAGAATGGAATATGTTTATAAAAATTTTGAAGGATGAAATTCAAGCAAGCAAGCATTTGGAAGAAATTATTTTCAATTCACGTAGTAAAGAAAGAATTAAATATGTTTGTTTGCATAAACCTTTACGGCTTAAATAATATTATCTCTGCGTCTCAGCTTCTCTGCGGTGAAAAAATATGACAAATAAAATCTTAATAATCGGCGGCGGAATTATCGGACTTTCTCTCGGATGGCAGTTAGTTAAGAAGGGAATGAAAGTTGAACTGCTTGAAAAAAATAAATCAGGGAAAGACGCAGGACAATTCGGACAGGCAAGCTGGGTTTCGGCAGGATTACTTGCCCCTCAGGCAGAATTGGGTTTTGAAGAAATTGAGTTGTTTAATCTTTGCAGAAAAAGTCTTGAGCTTTATCCGATGTTTCTTGCGGAGCTTTCCAAAGACAGCGGAGTATATATAGAAGTCGAAAGAACAGGAACTTTGTTCGCAGGATTCGACAGGGACGATGCAGAATTTTTTAAACGGCTGTTTGACTTCAGAAAAGAAGTGGGTTTGCCTGTTCAATGGCTGACCGGAAGTGAAGCTCGTGAAATTGAGCCGTTGCTTTCACCGAAATGTTCTTGCGGCGTCTGGATTCCTGAAGATGCACAAGTGAACAACCGTGTAATGATTGAAGCATTGAAAATTGCATTTGAGAAATGCGGCGGACAGTTATATGAAGAACATATTGTTGAGAAGATTAATATTGAAAATGGTAAAGTAGTTGGTGCTCACTTTCATGATATAGATGTTGAGTATGATGTAGTAATTGTTGCGGCAGGTTCATGGTCGAAACAGATTGAAGGAATTCCTGACAATATTCTTCCGCCAGTTCGTCCGGTGAAAGGACAGACAATAAATTTAAAAATGAACGATGAATGTATGCTTACACATTCTATCAGAGGATACGGTAACACTTATCTTGTTCCGAAGAGTGATGGAAGGTTGACTATCGGCGGAACAGTTGAGGAAATGGGATTTGATAACAAACCGACTGCCGGTGCAATCAAGCAATTGCTTGAAGATGCATGGGAAATTATTCCTTCGATTTATGATTTGGAGATTGAAAGTATTGACGTCGGCTTACGTCCGGGCAGCAGAGATAATTATCCAATCATCGGTGATTCGGAAATTGAAGGATTATTTTTTGCAACTGGACATTTCCGAAACGGAATTTTGTTAACGCCGGTTACTGCTTATGAATTATCGGATTGGATTGTTAACGGAAATAAATCTGAAACATTGAACGATTTTCAGTTGTCAAGATTTCATAAGGAAGTGGTTCAATGAAAATAAAAATTAACGGAATAGAAAAAGTTTTTCAAAACGAAAAAACTCTTGATGAGCTTGTTCGGGAAGAATTGAACGGTAATGGTTCTGACGGAATTGCTGTTGCGAAAAATTACAAAGTGATTCATAGGCAGAATTGGAACGAAACAAAAGTAAATGAGAATGATGAAATTGAAATTGTTACAGCGGTTCAGGGAGGTTAAACCCTGAACTTGATTCAGGGTCTGTTCAGATGCTGAAACGAGTTCAACATTTATATTAAATCATTATGAATAAATTAAAAATAGCTGACAGAGAATTTAATTCGAGATTGATTATCGGGACATCTCGTTATCCGAACCCGCAGGTTATGATTGAATCGCTCGAAGCAAGCGGAGCGGAGATGATTACTGTTTCGATCCGCAGATTTAATCTGAACGGCAACGGACAGGAAAGTATTTTATCTCTGATTGACAGAGAAAAATATTTTATTCTTCCGAACACTGCCGGATGTTTCACTGCAAAAGAAGCAGTTCTTACTGCTCAGCTTGCCCGCGAATCATTGCACACAAATTGGGTGAAGCTCGAAGTCATCGGCGATGATGAAACTTTATTCCCTGATGTTGCGGAATTATTAAAAGCTGCCGAGCAGCTTATCAAAGATAATTTTGTCGTTCTTCCTTACTGCAACGATGACCCGGTTACATGCAAAAAGCTTGCTGGTATGGGCTGTGCCGCAGTGATGCCGCTCGGTGCTCCGATTGGTTCAGGAATGGGAATAAGAAATCCTTATAACATTCAAATCATTCGTGAGATGATTGATATTCCTTTAATCATCGACGCAGGAGTCGGCACAGCTTCAGATTCAGCGTTTGCAATGGAGCTTGGCGTTGACGGAGTTTTAATGAACACTGCAATTGCCGGAGCCAAACATCCTGTGCAAATGGCAAGAGCAATGAAGCTTGCCATTGAAGCTGGTCGTCTGGCTTACGAATCGGGAAGAATACCAAAACGTCTTTACGCAAATGCTTCGAGTCCGATTGAAGGAATGATAAACCGATAATGTATTCTCCGGATTTTCGTTTATTATTAATCACCGATAGAAAAAATTCTTACCATCCTATTCTGAAACAAGTCGAAGAATGTTTAAAAGCCGGAGTTCGTGCAGTTCAATTGCGGGAGAAAGATTTAACAACAGGAGAGTTAATTTTTTTAGCAAAAAAACTTCGTAACGTAACTTCAAAATATAAGGCAAAGTTTATAATCAACGAACGTATTGATGTTGCCATGTTAGTCGAAGCAGATTATCTTCATTTACCTTCCTCAAGTATTGACATCGAAGACATTAAATGTTTTAATAAAAAAATCAGAATAGGAAAAAGTGTTCACTCAATTCAAGAAGCAATCAGAGCAGAAAAATCCGGAGCAGATTATTTACTTTTCGGACCAATCTTTTCGACACCCAACAAAAAAAGATTCGGTAAACCTCAGGGGTTGAATTCACTTAAAGAAATTAATTTGTCGGTAAAAATTCCTGTGTATGCTGTTGGCGGTATAAATTCATCACGTGCACGGAAATGCATGGGGGTTGGTGCAGAAGGGGTTGCCGTGATTCGTGATTTAATGTGTTCAGAAAATCTTAAACAAAGAGTTGGTGAGTATAAAAAAATCTTGAACAAATTATGAAGTCGTGCAAACTATATGTTATAACCGACGTAAACATCCAAAAAAAATATTCCCATGTAGAATTATCTGAAATTTTGTGTAAGAACGGTGTGAAGCTGATTCAGTTCAGAGATAAACTAATGAACACTAAAGAGCTTTTTCAAACAGCGAAGAAAATGAAAATAATTTGTGAGAAGTATAAAGCTAAACTCATTATCAATGACAGAGTTGATATTGCGATGCTGTCGGGTGCGGACGGAGTTCATCTTGGCAAAGATGACATGTCTGTTAAGGATGTGAGAAAACTTCTCGGCAAAAATAAAATAATCGGAGGCACTGCTCATTCATTAAAAGAAGCAATTGATGCTGAAAAGGACGGGGCTGATTACGTTGGTTACGGACATATATTCCCGACACAAACAAAACTTAAATCAGACAAGCCAAAAGGAATTTCAAAGTTGAAAGAAGTTGTTGATAAAGTTTCAATTGCTGTTTATGCAATCGGCGGAATTATTCATTCGAATATTGAGGAAGTGCTGAGCACCGGAGTTTATGGTGTTGCAGTTTCCGGTGGAATCATCAACACAAAGAATGTAAAGAGTTCTGTAAGAAATTTTTTGAGGATACTTAATGAAAGCTAAACCTTGCGTGCTAACAATTGCCGGCTCTGATTCCGGAGCAGGTGCGGGGATTCAGTCGGACATAAAAACTTTTTTGAATCACGGAGTTTATGGCGTGAGTGTTATCACAGCGATAACAGCACAGAATAAGCGGGGGATTCAATCATCATTTGAGTTGCCTGCGAAAATAATTAAGCAGCAAATTAATTCCGTGTTAAATGATTTTAAAATCAAAGTTATCAAGACGGGAATGTTGTCATCAGATAAAGTTGTTAATGCTGTTGCAGATTCACTAAAGAGTTTCAAAGGTAAGCTCATTATCGACCCGGTTCTTTCATCAAAAAATAAATTCCGGATGTTAAATAAAAAAGGGATAGTGCTCTTGAAAAAAAGTTTGATGCCAAGAGCTTTTTTGATTACTCCGAATATTCCTGAAGCAGAAATCCTTTCGGGAATGAAAATCAAAAGCTTGGATGACATTGAAAAATCTGCTATGAAATTAAATTTATACGGCTGCAAAAATATTTTAATCAAAGGCGGACATTTGCCGGCATCAATTAAGCTTCAAAGAGGAACGGATTTTTTATTCGATGGGAAACGGTTTTATCTTTTCCAAAGCAGATGGATTGAAACTAAAAATACTCATGGAATCGGCTGCACTTATAGTGCTTCTATAAGTTCAAATCTTTCGAAAGGGTTGTCGTTGAACAAATCTATAATCTCAGCGAAAAAGTATTTAGAAGAAAAATTATCAATGACGGTAAAATTAGGAAGAGGAATTAATCCTGTAGAACAATGAAAGAAGTAAACATTAACAAGCTAATCAAAGAAGCAACGTTTAATACTTCGCGAAGCGGGGGAAAGGGCGGACAGAATGTTAACAAAGTCGAAACAAAAGTCGAATTGGTTTTCAACATACCGGATTCATTACTGCTCGATGATGAAATTAAAAATCGCCTGTCAAAAAAGCTTTCAACTAAAATTGACAAAAACGGAAATCTTAGAATCACTTCTCAAACAGAAAGAAGCCAGCTTGGTAACAAGAAAAAAACAATCATTAAGTTTGCAAACATGATTGAAGCTGCTTTGATAAAAGAAAATATCCGAATCAAATCACTGCCTTCCAAAAATGCTAAACAAAGGCGTCTTGACGAGAAGAAGATTCACGCCAAAAAAAAGAAACTGCGTGCTTACAACATAGACCCGTAAACCCTACACAAATTGAATTGAATTTCATTTTGAGTTTTGCTTGTTTAGAGGAAACAAATCGCTGCAATGAGATTTTTCTTATCAAGCTTTATATTCATCTCCCTTCTGACCTCGCTTATTTCTCAGGACAAAATTGTATATCACTTTAAAGATAAGCATGTCTTACACAAGCTTGGAAATACTTTTGCTATTACTTTTGATAAGAATGTGAGCGATGCAAGAATAAAAGCTTTTACAGATAATCTTTCCGACAAGAATTCTTCAACAAAAGCAATTGTAAAACTTTCAGGTGATTACAAAACAGCAGTCATTCAGAATGAAATCAATCTTAGTAAGCTTGCTTCCATGTTTTCAAATAAGGATGTTGTTTATTACACGCAGTGTTTCGGAATCTGGGATAAGGTTCATCATTATCCGACAGGAGAGATAATTGTAAAGTTCAGAAACGGATTTAACAGTTCTTTAATATCAAGCATGTCCGAATTTTATCAAATGAAATTTGTTGAACATGTTGAATCATTCAATGACACTTATGTTTTCAGAATTCAAAACAAGGGCGAAGAAGAAAAGAACGACGTCTTTGATGTTGCGGCATCATTAACAATGCTGTCATATGTTGAGTTTGCTCAGCCAAATTTTATCAGGGTCGGCATGTTATTGTCGGTTGGAGAATTTACAAAAACACCTTTTACTCCGAATGATTCTTTGCTTTCACAAATGTGGCATGTTGAAAACAGAGGGAACAACATTCCGGAAAATATTACGGGAATTCCCGGATGTGATATGAATTTAAAACCTGCGTGGGATATTACAAGAGGAAATCCAAATGTAATTCTTGCAATGGCAGATACTGGAATTGATACAAACCATACAGACCTCCGTGCAAATCTTACTGACAGAAATCTTTGGTATGATTCTTATGAAAAAGACCAAACACCATGGGATGAACATTCACACGGAACAGGAACCAGCGGAACTTGCGGAGCAGTTGGAAATAATTTCATCGGCACAGCGGGAAGTTCGTTCGGCTGTAAAATAATGCCTGTTAGAGTTTTCGGTCCCGCACCTTATGCACCTACGTCAGATTTAATTCTTGGCAGAGGTTTAAATTGGTGCTGGCAGCATGGAGCAAGTGTAATTAACTGCAGCTGGGGTGGTGGAATTCCATCGGCTTTACTTACTAATGCGATAAGGAATGCACGCATGTTCGGAAGAAACGGAAGAGGAACAGTTGTCTTCGGCGGTGCCGGAAACGCTGATACAAATATTATAATCTACCCTGCATCTTTGCCGGAAGTAATTGGAGTTGGTGGATTGAGTCCGTGCAACCAACGCAAAAGCAAAGTGAGCTGTGATAATGTTAACATGCTTCAGGAATGGGGAGCGTGTTACGGAGAAGGTTTATCTTTGGTTGCTCCATGCGCATTCATCGGTACGACAACTTTACTTGGCGGCTGGTGTATTTGCGGAAACGGAACTTCATGCGCTTCGCCGCTCGCTGCCGGTGTAGGAGCATTAGTCATTTCAAAAAATATAAATCTTAGTGCAGATTCCGTGAAGCTTGTTATTGAACGCTCGGCAAGAAAAGTTGGTAATTATTCTTACAACATTATGAAACAAAACGGACTGTGGAATAATGAAATGGGTTATGGAAGGATTGATGCTCGTGCTGCTCTTGATTTGACTCCGCCCGGACCAACTTTTGTTTCCGACATGGTTCCTCCAATCATAAAATTCATACCACCTGAATCGAGAAAGTTAATTTTTCAATTCAATGTTACTGGGAATATTTCCGATAACCAGCTTGTAGCTTTCGGAAACAATGTTCCGAGATTATATTATTTTACTTCACAAAATCCGTCCAATGGAATCTCATTGCCTGTATCAATCCAGGGAAACAATTATACTTTCAATTTTCCGTTGATGAATTATGGAACGCGCATGTTCTATTATATTGCTGCTCAGGATACTTCTTCAAATTATAACGTCATAACATATCCACCGGGAGGCAAGGGGGCAAATCCTCCGGGAACAATTCAGCCGTTAAAATTACTTTTTTTTCAGAACACCACAAGCCTTGATACGTCTTTTTCGTTTTCGAACCTGCAGATTCCGATTGCGACACTCAGGGAAACAACAATTGTGTCAACTAAAAATATTTCAACTTCAAAAACTATTCTTGATGTTGTTTGCGGAATTGACATTACACATACATATCCCGCAGATTTAACTGTGAGCTTAATTTCACCTCAGGGGACGGAAAGTATTTTATGTGTGAGTGTCGGATACGAAGGAGATAATTTTACAAATACTTTTTTTGATGATGAAGCGACAATCCGAATCGACAGCTCGATTGCAGTCCCGCCTTTTACGGGAACATATAAACCTCAAGAGCCCATGTGGTTTTTTGACGGAGAAAACTCCGGCGGTGACTGGAAGCTTGTCATTACAGATAACGCATATGGCGATGGCGGATTTTTAAACAGCTGGGGATTGACGTTTAAGTTTTCAGATTACAATGAGCAAAACATTATACCAACAAAATTTTCTCTGGTGAAAAATTATCCGAATCCATTCAACCCAAAGACAAGAATTGTCTTTAATGTTGCAAGAACTTCCAAAGTCAGAATTGCTTTGTATGATGTAACAGGACGATTAGTTGGAAATATTTTAAACGAAACACGTCAGCCGAAGCTTGAAGACTTTTTCGATTTCGACAGCAATGATTTATCATTTAACGGAGGAAGAGGTCTTGCCAGCGGAATTTATTTTTACAGCATGTATGCCGAGGATGAATTTATTGAATCGAAGAAAATGATTCTATTGAAGTGAGCTTTTAGATTTTTAAGGATTTGTTAAATCTCTCCAGCGAATAATCTTCCATTTATCATCTGCTGTCGGACGCGATAAAGACATATCAACAAAGCCGCTGAAGTTTGTTATATCGCTGGGATTAAAAGTAATGTTAAGGTTAAAGCTTCTTTTAACATCAACGTCTAAGCTGTCACCCTGCTGAAAGACAATGTTGTTCCAAATCAGGTTCAAGCTTTGAGTATTGGAAAATAATCCTTCCGTAGTTTTCATATCTGTCTGCCTGTCCCACGATATATCTACACCAAGGTCGTAATCAAAATATGTGAAGACAAATTCGCTTGCAAGAAGCTGTCCGTAAATTGTTGAGTCGCGGAAGGTGTATGCGTATTTGAAATTCTGGAAAAGTCCTTCGACAGTTTTTTGGTCTGACAAAATGCTTTCGTTGCCGAGTGAGTTATCAACCTTAGGCGAGAAAGGATTAAAACATGAAATCAATAATGAACAGAGAATCAAAGTTAGTAAAAAATGAACAACAAGTTTATTCCGATTATTCATTACTCAATACTCATTATTAATTACTAAAGTTTGCCTTTAGTTCACTCCAGGTGAAATCAGTATCATTCTTCCGGAAATCATCCCAGCGGGAAATAGAATAAAAATTGTTTTCATCGGCGTTGAGAGAGAGAATTATTTTGCCGAGAGCAGACTTTGGAATGTTTGTCAGGTTGTGCTGGAAAACAACAATGTAATCGGAGGTTAAAATGGATGAGTCAGTTGTTATCGGGTTAATAACGGTGTTTGATAAAAATAAATTTGATGATGCATTAATGTTTGTCTGGGCTATTAGATTATCAAAATAAAATTTCTCCGAGTTAATATTCCAGTTCCTGAAAATCTCTCCGTAAATTTGCTGTGACTTTGAATCAGGAGTATATCTTAAATCCTGCCTTAAGCATTTAATATAATTGACAGAATTTTTTTCGATTAGTGCGTTAACGAGATTCCTCGAGACCGCATCAGCAGTCAAAGGCGGCTCAAAAGTTGAGCGTGTATTCTCCGGCATCTGTGCCTCACGTGTGTCAAACAGCCCGCAGCAGCAGAACAGCACAAGAAGAAAAGGAAGAAAGTATGTTTTAATTTTTTCTTGCAAAGATTATCAATCTTGGTGAAGCTTTAATGTTAAATTTACTTCCGGCATAATCTCCGAATATATTTTTAATCTTTAATGATGAACGCTCAAACATTTTTTCCATTTGTTTTAGAGAGTACAAATAAACTCTTTCGGTGAATTCATTTACGTCAGCTAAGCTCTTTCCAATTAAAAAAATCTTTTTGTAAATAAAGTTTCCTTTAATATATCTGTGCTGAAGAATTAACTTGCCGTTAACTTTCTTTTTATCAAATGAAACTAAGTTTCTCCTAAGATATTCTCTGTTCAGGAAATCAAAAACAAACCAGCCGTTGCTCTGCAATGAATTTGAAATTGAGCGGATTACTTTTTCATTCTCACTGTGTTTTTCAAAATATCCGAAGCTTGTGAAAAGATTTACAGCAAGTGAAAATTTATTTTTATGCCTGAGCTTTCCTGAGAAATTCCGCATATCGCCATTTTCAAAATGTAATTTACTTTTATAAGCTGAATATTCTTTGGCTAATTTTTTCTTCGCCTGACAAATCAGAAAATCCGAAAGGTCAATTCCCGTTACATCAAATCCATTCTTTGCAAACAGAAGGCTGTGTCTCCCGTTACCGCAGGGGAGGTCTAACACTTTTGCATCTTTCTCAAGCTTAATATGTTTAGTAATCAAAGAAACAATTTTCTTTGCATCGTTATCATCCCTGTGTTTATAAAGGTCGAGATAGTCCTGCGAGCTGAACCAATCTATAAACCACTCGGATTTTTTGTTCAAAGAACGATTCTGCCTTCCATGGCTTTTGCAATTGTGATTTCATCTGCAAACTCAAGGTCTGTACCGACGGGTATGCCTCTTGCTATGCGTGAAATCTTTATGTTCAGCGGCTTAATCAGCTTGGTAAGATATGTGATTGTGTATTCGCCTTCAACGCTTGGGTTGACTGCAAGAATTATTTCATCAACGTCTTCCGACAATCTTGTCAGCAATTCTTTAACTTTAATATCTTCCGGTCCGATTCCATCTAACGGGGAAATTATTCCGTGAAGAACATGATACTGTCCTTTGTATTCGTTAGTCCTTTCGATTGCAAAAACATCGCCCGGCTCTTCCACAACGCAGAGAATTTTTTTATCGCGTTTGTGTGATGTGCAAATAAAACACGGCTCATCTTCGGTGATGTTACAGCAGACTGGACAAAGCTTAACTTTATCTTTTAAGTTCAGTAACGCATCTGCAAAAGAAATCAGCTCGTCGGGATTTGATTTTGCAAGATACATTGCAATACGCTGTGCGGTTTTTCTGCCAATGCTCGGAAGCTTCGACAAATGCTCCGCAACTTTCTCTAATGTTTCTGATGTGTACATTTATCCTAAGTTCAATCCCGGAATGTTCGGCAGCATGCCCTGTGTTGCTTTGTTCATTTCTTCCTGCGACATCTTTTGTGCAGACTCAATCGCTTTGTTTACCGCCGCAACAACGAGGTCTTCGAGCATTTCTGTATCGTTCGGATTTATAATTTCTTTTTCCATCTCAAGCTTAACAACTTGTATTCTGCCGTTCACTGTTGCTTTCACCATTCCGCCGCCCGATTCTTCCGTTACGGTTTTTTGTTCAAGCTCTTCCTGAACTTTTTGCATCTTCTCCTGTAGCTGCTGAACCTGTTTCAACATTCCCGACATTGGATTTAGTTTCATCGTGTAGTTTTATTTTAACAAATATAAACCGAAGCGGTGTAAGATTAAAGATTATAAGATTGAAGATTTAAGATTGAAGATTAATTCCAGCATTTGTGTATTATATTTGTATCAATCTTAAAGGAGGAAAAAATGAAAATCACTTTCTTCTTAGCGTTTCTACTAATTGCTCTCAGCTATAATTTTATTTCTAACAATTCAGACGGACATTTGCCGGACGTAAAATCATATTACGACGGTCCGTTGTTTCATTATGAAGCCGATACCGGAGTAAGCTGCACGGCAGTTCCGCCGAATACAAGTGTTATCCGAGATGACGGGACTTACGAAAATGGTTACCGCTCGGTTAGCGAAGGTGACTCAACAACTATGGTGCACAAAATGGTACTTGGTCCCGGCAGAACAATCATTTCTGTTTGCTGGGCTTTGACTGCATTGTCTCCATCAGGCAGCTTGACACACAATATTATTATTTATGATACAACTGGACCCGGAGGTGAACCCGGAAACGTAGTTGCCAGGGTAGCAAATGTTCAATCACCGACTATTGCCATATTTCCAAACCATTCAAGATACTCTGCATCTGTAAATATTGGACCGCTTCCTCAAAGAGCATATTATATCGGTGTTCAATGGGATAATAACCCGATACTTCCATTCTTTTGTTCGGCAGATGAAAACGGTGTAAGCGGAGGACCCGGTTATCAGAGGATGGGTTCCTCATATCCTCCTAATTGGGGTCTTAATATGCCGGTGTTTACTCCTTGGGATAACTGGAGCTTCAGAGTTGAGCTTGCTCCGCCAGTCGGAATCAACGGCAACAGCAACCAGCTTCCAACTCAATACATTTTAAACCAAAACTTTCCCAATCCGTTCAATCCATCGACAACAGTTGAGTTTGCATTGCCGAAAGCGGGGAACGTATCAATTTCTGTTTATGATATAAGGGGTAATGAGGTTTATAGATTGATAAATAAAACCAAATACGACGAAGGAAATCACAAGGTCGTGTTTGGTATGTCGAAGTTTGCAAGCGGAGTTTACTTTTATAAGTTTGAAGCGGGGGATTTCAGAGATACGAAGAAGATGATGTTTATCAAATAGCGAAGTGTGAATGTGAAATGGCTAATTTTAGCCCGGCGGAAATGTCGGGCTTTTTGTTTAAAGTCTAAAAGAGGAATTTCCCGTCTTTGATGGTGTTCTGCCAAGGCAGAATTTAAATTAAATCTTGTAGTGGACGCATATATGCGTCCTTCTTGAAACTCCGATTTTCACTGTTAAATTCTTTGTTCAACTTTTACTTTTGCATTCATTACAGACACAGCATATTTAAGAAATGGATGACCCAGAGGGTGCCCCCTGCCTTCGCAGGAATGACACTAATCCGTTGCAAGTTCAAGAGTAGAGATATATTTTTGTAATAACAAATGACACTGCTCCAAAAAATAACACATAAGCTTTCAGGTTTAAGCAAAGAGAAACAGGGGAAAGTATTGAGCTTTATAGATGAGATAGAAAATAATTCTGAAGAGAATGACTGGAATAATTTTTCTGTTCAATCGATAATGTCAGAGCATGCTGCAGAAGGTTCTGTTACTTATTCCGAAAGCGACATCAAAGAAAAGTGGAGTTAAAAAAAGAAGGAGCAATCGCTCTGCTCCGTTTTCCACAGACCGACCTTAACGAATCCAAACTAAGACCAGTATTACTTATCAAGAAACTTCCCGATAATTTTAATGACTGGCTTGTCTGTATGATTTCAACAAAGCTGCAGAAAGAAATTCCCGGTACGGATGAAGTTATTTTAAAGGCATCCGATGATTTTCACGCTTCGGGTTTAAAGCATGAAAGCTTAATAAGAATTTTACGATTAGCTGTTGCTGAAGAAAAAGTATTCGCTGGTGCTATCGGAGAAATAAATTCTGAAAGATTAAAAAGAATCAAAAGAGAAATTACAGATTGGCTCACATTATAATTCATAACTAAACTAAAAGCCCAGCCATCCGCCATAGGCGGACAAGTTAGGCGGGCAAGGAGAAATAAAATGAAAAATCCGGAAGTGGAACGCGTTGAAGGAATGATAAAGCAATACCTTCAGCAAATAAAAGTAAATCCCGACGAGTGCTATAACCAGCAAAACAATGCATGGTATTGGTTCAGGGGCACGGCGAAGATAGAAATTTTCGTTTCTGAAAGCAGGGTGAGTGACATTGATATCCGTTATTACCTGCGGATTTATTCGGCTGTGTTTAAAGTCCCGCAGAATAACCAGAGTGCATTTTACCGCCGGCTGCTGGACTTAAATGATACCTCGCTCGGAATGAAATTTTCTACGTTCAACGATTTTGTTTACGCTACAACGGAAAGAAATATCGACGGCATGGATTACAAAGAGATGACTTCGTTAATTTATAATCTTGAGCTTTGGGCTGACATATACGACGACCAGCTGAAAAAAGAATTTCCTGACTCGGGAACACCGCCATCTCCTGGTCCGGGGGGAAGGTAATAAGTGAATTTAATAATAAGTAAATGAAAATCTTTTCGGTAATATTTATTCTAATGATTCCGGTAAGGGAATCGTTTTCCCAAAGAGATTCATCAAAGGTATTTTTACTTCCTGAATTAACAATTACACAAGTTCAAAAAGGGATGAAAGCAACTTATGATTTTAATTCAGATAAAAATATTTTTTATTCTACGGATTCTTTCCTTATAGCAAATCCTCATAAAACAAATTATAAAGTTCTTTACAATGATATTGACAAGAAAAGTTTTAATAATTCAGGAATGAAAACTTGGGCTGCGGTTTCTTCTGCTGTTGGCTTTGGATCGGGGTTTATTGTTAGTTTCATTCCATTTGGTGCTCATCCCGTTGAAAGAGAAATTTCTATCTGGGACCGGCTGAAATTCTCAATGGGTTGTGGATTAGCATTTGGAATTGCAGGTGCGTTAATTGGTGCATTAGTATCGAAGCAGGAGGATTACATGTTTGATAATCTGTCTTTTGATAAAAAGCGTCAATTGATTCTAAAAGCATTAAGAGAAAATAGAAAATAAAATGGACACAGCATTAATAATAGTTGGCGTCATCGGAGTTTTAATGTTTGTTGCATACATATTTCTTATTTACAAAACTTCCCACGATGACCAAAGAGCAAAGAGCAAAGAATAAAGAATAAATCAAGGTTAAGGTATGATTATCCAAAAAGAATTTTCGCTCAAGCCGAAACGAAGGGGGTTTCATTTAATCACGAATGAAATTCTCGGACATGTTCCTGAGCTTAAAGAAATAAATTCCGGCACTGCACATATTTTTGTAAAGCACACTTCATGCTCGCTTTCAATAAATGAAAATGCCGACCCGACTGTCCGAACAGACATGGAAAAACATTTTAACAAGCTTGTCCCCGAAGATGCTGATTACTTTGAGCACACATTTGAAGGACCCGATGATATGACTTCACACATCAAATCAACAATCATCGGAAGCGGAATCACTATTCCAGTATCACACGGAAGATTTAATCTCGGAACGTGGCAGGGAATTTATTTATGCGAGCATCGTAATCACGGCGGAGCGAGGAAAATTGTGGTGACGATAATTGGAGAATGAATGAGTTATGAAGTTGAAAGTTGAAAGGTTATAAAGTTGATTAAGAAAGGAAAGAAGATTTCGGAAGAAATCAAATTCAAAAATCCGTGGTGGAGTTATAAAGTTGACAAATACTTTTTTCCGAACGGAAAGGAAGGGGAGTATCATTATTGCTACACCGACGGTTCCGCTTTTATTATTCCTGTTCTGCCCAATGGAAAAATTTTACTCGTCAATCAATACAGATATTTGAATGACCGTTTCAGCATAGAATTTCCCGGCGGCGGAATAAAAGAAAATCAACTGCCCGATGACATCGCAAGAAAAGAGCTCATCGAAGAAACAGGTTATGAAGGTGAGCTTGAGAAAATCGGAATCTTCAATCCATACAACGGAGTGACCAACGAGATTTGTCATGTTTACATCGCTCAGAACTTGAAGCCCTCTAATCAATTTGTTAAAGATGAAGGCGAAGAATTTGAGTTTATTGAGCTAAATGCTGAAGAAATTGACTCAATGATTGCATCAAACGAGATTTATGACGGGATGACGATGGCTGCGTGGGCTTTGGCACGCCGAAAATTCACTAACGAATAGCATGAAAATGTTAATTGATTTTGCAAGCTAATGAACATAATTTAGAGCAAATTTATTTCACATGAAGAAAGTATTTATATTATTTTTAATGTTTGGCTCAAGCCAACTGTTCAGCCAGACGCTTACGTTTACAAGAATATCTCCCGAAATAGTTATCGGTGATACAACCGGTTTCGAAATTGTTTCTTATGGTAAATTAAATCCAAGCATCACAACTCAAATCAGGATGATAAGAACAATCGAGGATTTAACTATCGGCTGGCAACCACTCGGGACTTCAATTTGTAATTATAATGCATGTTACCCGCCGGATGCAGATACAGTTACTGCAACTTATACGCCAGCTGCTTCGGATGATACTATCTCAATTCATTTTTATGTTAGGGATATTAATTACGTTTTTATTCATGGAGCGGGACGGGTTAGAATCAGAGCTGAGCTGGTTTCAAATCCATCAGTGTATCTTGAGCAGGATTTCAGGGCGGTAACTCCGTTAACAATTGGCATTCATCAGATAAGCACGATTGTAAAAGATTTCAGCTTGAACCAAAATTATCCCAACCCGTTTAATCCATCAACAAAAATAAATTTTGCAATTCCAAAGAGCGATTATGTTTCACTCAGAGTTTACGACATTCTCGGAAGAGAAGTGAAAGTTCTCGTGAATGAAAATTTATCTGCCGGTGAATACGAAGTTGGCTTCGATGCAAAAGGATTATCATCGGGGATGTATTATTACAGCTTGCGGGCAGGAGAGTATGTTTCGGTGAAGAAAATGGTTCTCGTAAAGTAAAAAAATTATTTTGGCAGGCGATACACAAGTAAGAAGCAAAGATTTATCATTAATCGAACGGACATACCTTCCGCAGATAGTCGGAGGACTTTGGCTTACGTTCAAGCAAATGTTCAAGCCGAAGTTCACACGCCAATACCCCGAGGAAAAGTGGACTCCGCCGCCATCGTTCAGAGGCAGACCTGTTTTAGTCAAAGAGAAAAACGGTGTTGAAAGATGTGTTGCATGCGGACTTTGTTCGCGGGTATGTCCTGCACTCGCAATCGAAGTTTTGGCGTCTGAAACGGAGCTTGAGAAAGAAAGATATCCGGTCAAGTTTGAAATCAATATGGTTCGCTGTATCTTCTGCGGTTTCTGTGAAGAAGTTTGTCCTGAAGAAGCAATCGTGATGAGCGATGAATATGTGCTGACTTTTACTTCACAGGAGCAGGCAATCTTTGGCAAAGAAAAACTGTTAATGAGTACGGACAGATTAAAGAAACGTCTCGATTTTTTACATCAAAATGTTTGAAATGAAAAAAGTTTTACTCTCTCTTTTATTTTCTGTTTTATTTATTTCATCAGCAAAATCCGGAAATAATTTTTCAGACCCGGGAAAAGATTCCGTTGATATGCTCAATGTTTTCACTGCGAAGCTTAAAGACAGTAAAGTTTATTTGAACTGGAAAGTTACTAATGTAAAAGAGATAGGATATTTTGAAGTCGAACGGAAATCACCTAAGGATAAAAACTATGAATCGGTTACTAAAGGAAGCGACAGAATAAAAGTAAGCGAGTTCGATGATAAGTCCACTGACGCAAACAGTTTTAAAGTTTTAAAGTTTTCATTTGAAAATGAACCGACGTTTGACGGAGTTTACTTTTACAAGCTTGTGCTTTACAAGTCATCGGGAGAAAAATTGTTTGCGTCCGACGAAATCAAAATCGGAATAACAAACGTAAAGAATTTTGTCCTTGAGCAGAACCATCCGAATCCATTCAATCCCACAACAGGAATTAAATATGAATTGTTTGACGAAAGCTACGTTACTTTGAAAGTGTTTGACCTTATCGGCAGGGAGATCGCAACTTTAGTTGATAAGAAAGAGGCTGCCGGGATTCACTCTGTTGAGTTCGATGCTTCGAAATATGCAAACCTCACAAGCGGAATTTATTTTTATAAGCTCACAACCGAAAAATCTTCAGAGGTTAAGAAAATGATTCTAACCAAATAATTATTTCAGCTTCACTTCGTATTCTTTTTCCATCTCTTCGCCTTTTCTCAGAATCTTCAGATTTATTTTATCTCCGTTATTTAATTCAACAATTATTGCCAACAAATCCGAATCGCTGTTTATCTTCTCACCGTTTGCTGAAATGATTATGTCTTCTGCTTTTAATCCGTTCTTGTCGGCGGTACTGCCGTTCTCTACAGAAACAATTATTGCTCCTGTGACATTTTTAAGCTTGAAATAATTTGCAATGTTTTCATCAACAGTTTGCATACGCATCCCGATTAAATAATTTCTTTCGATGTTTCCTTCTTTCTTAATTCTGTCGATAATTCTTTTCACTTTATTTATCGGTATCGCAAAGCCAAGCCCGATGTTTCCGCCAGTCATGCTGTTGCCTGTGTAAATTAAAGTATTCATCCCGATAACTTCGCCCACACTGTTTACCAACGCTCCGCCGCTGTTTCCAGAGTTGATTGCTGCATCGGTTTGGATCATACCTCTGTAAAATTTATTTTGTCCCGCACTCAATTTCATTCCAGTTGCACTTACGACTCCGACAGTAACAGTTGGCTTTTGGTTTACTTCAAACAACCCGAAAGGATTTCCGAGAGCAACGACCCACTCACCAATCATAACATCATCTGAATTTCCGAGCTTCACAAAAGGTAAATTTGTTTTATTCACCTTGAGCAAAGCAATATCATTGTAAATATCTTTCCCGACAATTTCTGCATCAAGATGGTCGCCGTTTGTAAATGAAACTTTTACTTTTGTTGCATTGCCAACTACGTGGTCGTTTGTAATTATATACCCGTCTTCGGAAATTATAAAACCTGAGCCAAGTCCGTGAACTTCCTGTTTGTATGACCTGTTTCCGAAAAATTGTTTGAAGAACGGGTCGTTGCCGAATGCGTCACCAAAGGGGTCTTTGTATTCACGAATTTCTGTGACGTTGATTCCAACAATCGCTGATGAAACTGAGCTTACTGTTCTTGTGATTGCATTTTCACGACCATCGGTAATATTTTGGTTCGATTGTTCACGAACAATCCTTTCGTTTGCTTTAAGCTCGCTTGCAAGTTTGCCTGGGAAAATATATTTCCCAAAAATAAAGCCGCAACAAAGTACGGCTATGAATCCGAAGATTACTAAAAAAGTTTTTGCTTTCATAGTTTGTTTTATTTTCTTTTTACTGCTCTTTTTACAGCGTCAATTATGTGCTTGCTTGAAATTCCGTATTTGACAAAAAGCTCGCCCCATTTTCCGGATTCACCGAATGTATCGTTCACAGCAACCATCTCAACTGCAACAGGGTATTCGCGAACTAAAGTTTCTGCAACTGCTCCGCCGAGACCGCAATGAATCTGGTGGTCTTCTGCAGTTACAATACAACTGGTTTGCTTTGCATATTTTACAATCGTTTCTTTATCGAGCGGCTTCAAGGTGTGCATGTTAATAACATTAACACTGATTCCTTCTTTAAAAAGTTCAGTGGCAGCGAGGATACTTTCCCAGACGCAAAGTCCGTTTGCAATAATTGTACAATCCTTTCCTGTTATCAAAACATCAGCTTTACCAAATTCAAAAGTTGAATTCATGTTTGTAAAATTTGCAGACAGCTCTCTGTAAAACCTGATGTAGAATGGACCGGTTGTTTCAGCACAAAGATTTACCGCTCTGAATGTTTGGTTGTAATCACATGGTGTAATAACGTGCATGTGCGGAAGGATTCTCATTATGGCTGCATCTTCAAGTGATTGATGAGTTGCTCCGTCTGGTCCTACGGTTAATCCGCAATGTGACGCACAAATCTTTACATTCATTTCGCTGTAAGCAATCGATTGTCTGATTTGGTCAAACGGTCTGCCTGTTGCAAACTCTCCATAAGTAGACGCGAAAGGAATTTTCCCAACCACTGCAAGACCTGCTGCAACTCCCATCATATCCTGCTCTGCAACACCGACAGAAAAAAATCTGTCCGGAAACATATCACGGAACTGGTCTGTTCTCACCGAGCCGGTAACGTCTCCGCCGAGAACGACAACGTCCGGATTTGTTTTGCCAAGCTCAATCAATGCATCTGCAAAACCTTTTCTGGTTTCTTTAATCTCCGGATTTTTTATATCAAAATTTTCTGCGAATGAATTTTTGTTCAGTTCCATTTTATGTTTAGTTGCAATCTTTAGTTTCTTTAACAGTATTAAATTTAATCAGCTCATTGAATTTATTAATTTTTATGATTTGAAACGGATGAGTCATAACACTTCCAACTTTGCAGTTTTTTCCGGATGATGTTTCTTTTACGTTTACCGTCATTGTTTTGTTATCGCTGTTTATATTTTCAACTTGAATAGAATAGCCGTCAGATTTTTTTGCTCCCATAAATACTGCGATAAGAGTTGACTTGGTAAAATCGACATCCGGAACAACCGGTCTTTGGTCTAAGTTCTCATAAACTTTATTCATCACTGTCTGGTAGTCTTCATTATTTTGAATGACCCAAACCTTTGACTCTTCATAGCCGCCGTAATTTACTTCCCTGATAACTTCAAACGAAATATCTTTTATATTACTGCTCTTCTCGGAAGAATTGCATGAATAAAATAAAGTGCATGAAATAAAAATCAGTGATGTTAAAATTAAATTCATTGTAGTATTATTTAGTTGAATAATAATCTACGAAGTCACCGAACTTTGTCGGCTTCAATTCTGACAAAGCAACTTTCCCCTGCTCGTCATTCGGAGGAACACCGTGCCATTTGTAATTATCTTCCATGAATGAAACTCCGCGTCCCATTTTTGTGTGAGCGATTATCACAGTCGGTTTCCCTTTAATTGATTTTGCTTTATCAATCGTATCAAGAATTTCCTGCATGTAATGACCATCCAATTCAATCACTTCGAAGCCGAATGCTCTCCATTTATCGGTAAGCGGTTCAAGCTTCATTACATTTTCCGTTCTGTTGTCAATCTGGCAATTATTTCTGTCAACGAAAACCGTGAGGTTGTCGAGATTATGATGTGCCGCAGTCATAGCCGCTTCCCAGATTTGTCCTTCGTCAAGCTCGCCGTCTCCGCATATACAGTAAACATGATTCGGTTTTTTATCTAAACGTAAACCAAGTGCTGCACCGACTGCAATCGAAAGACCTTGTCCCAAAGCACCGGAAGCAATTTCAATTCCGGGTAAGCCATGAGTTTTTGCCGGAGCAGGATGTCCCTGCAAGCGTCCGTTTATTTTTCGGAGAGTTTTTAACTCATCGATTGGAAGGTATCCTCTTCTCGCAAGCGTTGCATACCAGACAGGTGCAATGTGTCCGATTGACAAAAAAACATAATCGCGAAAATCACCGTAAGCATCATCGGGAAGAAGGTTGAGCTTATTAAAATATAATGCAGTGAAAATATCTGACATTCCCAACGGTCCGCCTGAATGTCCTGACTTGGAAATCAAAAGCATGTTCATAATATCACGCCGGATTTGTCGAGCCATTTCGTTTAGTTCATCGATGTTTGTGAAGACAGGATTTTTTTTGGTGGGAAACATTTTTAAAATTAAATTTTCAGTATTAGATTTTTCAGAATTAAAATTGATTTAAAAATCTTATATCATTTTGGTAGAGAAGCCGAATGTCACCGATTCCGTATTTCATCAGTGCAATTCTTTCAACGCCGAAACCGAAAGCGTAACCTGTGTATTCTTCGGAATCGTAGCCAACAGCTTCGAAAACTTTGGGGTGAACCATTCCGCATCCGCCAAGCTCAAGCCAGCCGCTGTGCTTACAGGTTCGGCATCCTTTACCGCTGCAAATGAAACACGTAATATCCATCTCTGCCGACGGCTCTGTGAAAGGGAAGAAGCTCGGTCTGAATCTTGTTTTTGTATTTTCTCCGAAGAAAGTTTTTACAAAATAATTCAGAACACCTTTCAAGTCACGCATTGTTACATGCGTATCGACATACAATCCTTCAACCTGGTGGAACATAAAATAATTTTTTGGTGTAACAGTTTCGTTCCTGAAAACTTTTCCCGGGCTGAGAATTCTAATCGGCGGCTTGTTGCTCAGCATCGTTCTTATCTGAACAGACGAAGTATGTGTCCTCAATAAATATTTTTTTTCTTTGTCGAATTTATTCTCCACATAAAAAGTATCCTGCTGGTCGCGGGCAGGATGATATTCCGGCGTATTCAGTGCATCGAAGTTATGAAACTCATCTTCAATTTCCTGACCAACCGTAATTTTAAATCCAATCTCTCTGAAAATTCTGACAAACTCATTCAGAGTTTTTGTAATCAGATGCTCTCTGCCTGCAGAATAATTTCTTCCGGGAAGGGTTAAGTCAATGTCAGAATCTTTTTTCTCTGATGCAGATAAATTTTCTTTTGATGAGTTGTACTTTTCTTCGGTTTGTCTTTTAAGATTGTTCAGTTGTTTTCCGAGAACAGCTTTCTCTTCCTTAGAAGATTTTTTCATTTCATCGAACAAAACAGAAAGCAATCCGTTGCGTGAAAGATACTTCAGACGGAACGATTCAAGCTCTTGCAAATCCGAAATATTGAAAGATTTTATTTCTTCTTCAATCTTTCCTAACTGCTCAACCATGGTAAGTCAGTTAATTGCGAATTTTACAATCTCATTGAATGCTGACGGGTTATCGTAGGCAAGCTCTGCGAGAACTTTCCTGTTAATCTCTACATTTTTTTTCTTCAATGCGTGAATCAGCTTTGAATAAGTCGTGTTGTTTTCTCTTGCAGCAGCGTTGATTCTGACTGTCCACAAAGTACGCATGGTTCTTTTCTTGAGCTTGCGTCCGACGTATGAATGCTGTCCCGCTTTTTCTACGCTGTGTTTTGCAACTGTTATTACTTTGCTTCTTCTGCCCCAGAATCCTTTGGCTTTTTGTAAAACCTTTTTCCTTCTTTTTCTGGATGCTACTGAGTTTACTGAACGTGGCATTTTATTTACTCCTTAGTTTAAAAATTTATTTAGGTAACATTCTGTTCACTCTGTAAGAATCAGCATCGGAAACCAATCCTGAGCGTCTTAGCTGGCGGATTCTTTTAGACGATTTTTTTGTGAGAATGTGTCGCTTGAGGGAATGTTTTCTTTTGATTTTTCCAGTGCCTGTCTTTTTAAATGACTTTGCAGCACCGCGGTTTGTTTTCATCTTTGGCATTTTTAAATTTTATTTATTTTTAAATTCTGATGATTTTATTACTATTGATTTTGAGATTCTTCTGTTTGCTTTTGTCTTTGATATTGTTCTATTTTTTTCTTGTCGGGAATGAACATCGTTGTCATGTGTCTCCCTTCCATTTTCGGTTCCTGTTCCATCTTCCCTACTTCAAGAAGCTTTTCAATTACTGTGTCAAGAAGACGTCTGCCGATATCCTGGTGAACCATCATTCTTCCGATAAAAATTACTGTTGCTTTTACTTTGTGCCCCTGAATTAAAAATTCTTTTAAGTGTCTTGATTTAAATTCCAAGTCATGTGTATCTGTGTTCGGATGGAATCTTACTTCTTTAAGCTGTGATGCTTTATTTTTTTTCTGTTCTTTCTCTTTCTTTTGTTTTTCGTATCTAAATTTTCCAAAGTTTCCGATTCTGCATACTGGTGGGTTCGCATTCGGTGAAACTTCAATAAGGTCTAACCCGCTCTTTGCTGCTTCGTTTAATGCTGCCTCTGTTGGCATGACGCCACGCTGGTCACCATTCTCATCAATTACTCTGACTTCTTTAGAGCGTATCTGTTTGTTGATTCGATTCTTTTGCTCTTTAATAAATTCTCCTTTTAATTTTTGGAATTATTTTTTCTGTATGTTTCTTTCTTCGTTCAACGAAGTAATAAAATCTTTCAATTCAAATTTTCCTATGTCTCCTTTTTTGTGAGCACGCACTGAAATATTTTTGTCGTTCTTTTCTTTATCACCGAGAACAATCATGTAAGGAACTTTCTTTATTTCCCAGTCACGGATTTTGTATCCCACTTTTTCATTCCTGTCATCAAACTCAACACGGAATCCGTTTTGTTTCAATTCATTGTAAACTTCTTTCGCATAATCAAGATGGTTGTCTGTGATTGGAACAACTGCTGCCTGAACAGGTGCGAGCCATAACGGAAAATTTCCTGCGTAATGCTCGATAAGAATTCCGATGAACCTCTCGAAGCTCCCGAAGATTGCACGATGAACCATCACAGGTCTGTGTTTCTGTCCATCGCTTCCTTCGTAAGTGAGGTCGAATCTTTCGGGAAGATTAAAATCAAGCTGAATGGTTGCGACCTGCCAGTCACGATTCAACGCATCTTTAATATGTATATCAATCTTCGGTCCGTAGAATGCTCCGTCTTTTTCTTTGACTTCATAGTTAAGCTGATTTGCTTTTAAAGCTGCAGCAAGTCCTGCTTCTGCATTATCCCATGTTTCCTTTGTGCCCAACGCTTCATCGGGCATGGTTGAAAGAAAATAATTCGGACTGAACTCGAAGAGTGCATAAAATTGTTTCACCAATTTCATCACTCCGGTTATCTCTTCCTGAATTTGTTCGGGAGTACAAAATATATGAGCATCATCCATAGTAATTTGTCGGACTCGGAACAATCCGCCCAATGCTCCGCGTAATTCATTTCGATGCAGCCGTCCAATCTCGCTCAATCGAATCGGCAAATCTTTATAGCTTCTCATCTTCGAGGAATACACAAGGGTTGCTTCCGGACAATTCATTGGTTTCAAATAATATGTTTCATCTCCGTCTTCAATCTTGAACATGTTATCTTTAAAATGTGTAAGGTGTCCCGATTGCTCGAACAATTTATCTTTAACAACAATTGGTGTGTTTATTTCCTGATAGCCATTGTTGTCGTGGATGTCCCTCCAATATTTTTCTAGCTCTTTGAAAAGAATCATTCCGTTCGGCAGCCAAAACGGTGCACCCGGGCTGACTTCATGGAACATGAACAGCTCAAGCTCTTTGCCGAGCTTTCTGTGGTCACGTTTCTTTGCTTCTTCAAGCAAGATGAGATAATCATCAAGCTGTTTCTTTTTCGGAAAAGATATTCCGTAAATTCTCTGAAGTTGTTGTCTGTCTGAATTACCTCTCCAGTATGAACCTGAAACAGAAAGAAGCTTTACATTTTTCAGTTTGGAGGTTGTCGGCAAATGCGGACCACGGCATAAATCAGTGAACTCGCCTTGGTGATAAAGCGAAACAACGGATTCGTTCTTTGCAATGTCCTCAAGGATTTCTACTTTGTATTCGTCTTTACGTTTCGACTTAAAATATTCAATCGCTTTCTCGCGTGGCAATTCTTCACGGACAGTTTTTAAATCACGTTTGGAAATCTCAAGCATACGCTCTTCGATTTTTTTTAAATCTTCTTCCAGGAATTTATGCTCGCTATCGACGTCGTAATAAAATCCGTTTTCAATCGGCGGACCAACACCAAACTTTGCTCCGGGAAAAAGCTCTTCGATTGCCTGTGCCATGATGTGGCTTGTCGTATGCCAGTAAACCATTTTGCCTTTGTCATCGGTGAACTTGTAAAACTTAACCTGTGCGTCATCTTCAATCGGCTGAACCAAATCAACAAGCTTATTGTTTACCTCAGCGACAAGAACATCCTCAGCAAGCCCGCTGCTGATGGACTTCGCAATCTCATACGACGAAACGCCTTTTGGAAATTCTTTCGAGTTGCCGTCGGGGAAAGTTATTTTCATGTGTCCGTTGATGCCCAAAATTATTTTATCTGGTAATACCTGCTGATGACATCCATCTCTTTCTGAATCAACCCGCGGTTAACTCCTGAGTTGATATAGTCGTCATAGAGATACTGGTTGTCGAGATTATAATCGTTGTCACGCATGTTTGCCTGGAAATAAGTCAAAGCTTCGCGTTCATCGGATTTCATGAAATCGGAAGTTACTCCGGCAGAATCTGATTTTGCACGAACTCCCGCTTTGAGTAAATTCATTAACTGAGTAAACTGTTTTATAACCTGGTCGTTCATGTAAACGCCGGATTTTTTCCCAATCACTAAATCTTCCGTAATAACTTGATGTGCTTTTGCAATGAATCCTTCACTCTTCAAAGGTGAAATCAGTGTTTGTGAAATGATGTCGCTGAACACACCCTTTATTTTTGTAAAGTAACCTTCCGACTGAACAATCCTCACATCACTTAATTTTGTAATGTTCATTTCCCACTTGTCTTTTGCTTTGACTGTCGGCGGTGAATCAAGTGTTTTCTTTCCTTGTATCAGAATGTTTGTTCCAAAAACTTTATTCGGGTCCGGCGGAACAAGATAAGTTATATCCGCTGCTGCACCGAAAATAAATACGCCCGGTCTTGACGAAAGATTTCTTTGCAGAACTTCCGCAGTTGTAAGCAGGTTCATATTCGGTCTGTTGAAATCGGTTGATGTTGATAAGAATCTGTAAGCCCAATCCATCGAAGTGAATAAAGCGGAGCTTGTATAAACCGAGCTGCTGCTCATCTGTGTTAGTAAACCTGCATCCGCCTCATTTAAATTTGAGTAACCTTCAAACTTGAATGAAATTGCTCCGGCACTGTTAGGCAGCGTATAAAGTGACGGAATCAAAATGACATTATTTTTTCTGACAGAAATACTTAGCTGCCAGTAAACGTCATCAAAATTCTTTACTGAATTTATTATCATGTCCTCTTTGTAAATAAATTTTATGAGCTTCTCAGGACCGATTGAGATTGTCATCATAATCACATAGTTGTGCTCTTTGTAATCTTCATCGTTTGTGTTCAGCACTAGGTCGTTGATGGCAATTGTGAACGGGTCAAAAAGATTTACAATATCTTTTTGTGAATAAAGCTGGGCAAAAAGATTTGTTGAAATAAAAAAAACAGATAAAAGAAAAATAAGTTTTTTCATTTGATTGAGTTTTAAATTTGTAATGATATAGAGGTAAGCACAGCTTAAAAGGGAAGTATGCGAACCTGCAATCATCTTAATTGTTTTTATGTGGACGATGAGGGATTCGAACCTTCGACCCCCACGATGTCAACGTGGTGCTCTAACCAACTGAGCTAATCGTCCGTTGAGCAATCTTACGAGAATGTCGTCCAAGCTTGAGACTGTCAGGTGTTCCCGACATTGTCGGGACACTTTGGTATGCGTTTCTTTAACGCATTGTATGATAAAAGGACAAATTTATCCCGAGCAATCGGGATTTATTTTTGTATTACAAAGTTACTCAAACTTGAGAAGCTATTCAAGGAAAGTTAAGGATTACGGTTTACCATAAATTATAAATTATTAATTCGATATTATTGAGAATACACATGGTGAAAATAATTACAAGCGACTTCAAAAACTTCTGGAATGATTTAAAGCGGGTTTATCCTGCTTCTCTGAACTGCATTTCATCCAATTGGATTCTGTCAGCTTTTGTTTTGCTTGGGATTGCTTCATGTTTCTATCTCGATACAACAATCCGTGCATCGGTTATAATTTTTTACGGATGGTTTGCTGATGAGATTTTTAATTTCGGAAGATGGTTCGGTAACGGGCAGCCCACGCTTTTATTGTTTCTGACTCTCTACATCGCAGGAATTATTTTGAAAGATGACAAATGGCGGCGAACCGGATTTCTTATTGGTGAAGTTTATTTGTTTGGCGGCTTGATTACTTTGATTTGTAAATCTTTCTTCGGGAGATACAGACCATACCTGAATCAAGGCGAGTTTGCTTTTGCCGGCTGGAACTGGAGCGATAACAATTACTTTTCATTTTTCTCAGGACACTCACAAACAGCAATTGCGATTTCTGTCGTGCTTGCTTCTACAACCGAAAACAAAATTCTCAAAACTTTTTATTATTCGCTTGCAGTCATAACTTGCTTAAGCAGAATTTATCATGACCAGCACTGGCTTTCGGATGTTTTTGTTGGAGTAATTGTTTCGCTTCTAATCGGCTCGCAGATTGTGAAGTTTAATAAAGAATCTCACCCCTCTCTTTTGGAGAGGGGGCAGGGGTGAGGTTATGCCCGTTTTTCTTACAGCAGAATGGCGGAACCTTGAGTTTTAATTCCGTGCTTGACACGGAATCCATTAAAGATGGAAATGAAATATTATTTTAGACTTAATAAGCTGGATGCCGTATCAAGTACGGTATGATAAAACGATGTCAGTTTTTCTTACAGCAGAATGGCGAAATCTTATTCTTGTCTCATACAAAGTGCCTGACGAAGTTCTGCAAAAATATTTACCGGACAATCTTCATCTCGATAAGCTCAACGGAAGTGCGTTCGTCAGCTTGGTTGCTTTCGATTTCATCAATACAAAAGTTAAAGGAATGAAAATGTTTTTCCATTTAAATTTTCCTGAGATTAATCTGCGTTTTTATGTTAACGACGGCAAACGCAGGGGAGTGATGTTCATTCGTGAGTTTGTTCCCAAGCCGATTGTCGTGCTTGGTGCGAATTTTTTCTTCAACGAAAACTATTCCGCAGCAAAAATGAAAAGCGAAATTACATTAGGTGGAACTCTCAAAGCAAAACATGAAATTACGTACAAAGGAAATTATAATTTCATCGAAGTGGAAACGGTTAATAAATCTTTCATGCCCGGTGAAAATTCAACCGAGCATTTTTTCAAAGAGCATGAATTGGGTTTTGTTAAAAGCCGCAGCGGAAAGACAAACGTATATAAAGTGGAGCATCCTTTCTGGCAAGTATATCCGATAAAAAAATTTAATATCAACACTGACTTTGGGAAGCTGTACGGTCAGCAGTTTTCTTTTTTGAACAAGCAGGAGCCCTTCAATGTAACATTTGCTGAGGGTTCAAATGTAAAAGTTTTCACAGCAGAGAAATATTCTGAACTTCAATGATTCCAACTGTAAAATATTCTGCGAAACCGAAGTTCATCCGTTTGCTCAACGGTGACTTTGAAGAAGAATTTAAAAACGATGTGCTTGTTGGCTTAACTTCATTCCCGAAATTTCTTCTGCCGAAGTATTTTTACGACTGCACGGGCTCGCTGCTCTTCGAAAAGATTTGTGAAACGCCTGAGTATTACGTTACACGAACCGAAAGCTCAATCCTCAAAAAATATTCAGATGAGATTGCAGAAATTAACTCCGCTCAAAAAATAATAGTCGAGCTTGGAAGCGGAAGCTCGATGAAAACAAGATATCTTCTGAATTCTTTTTCTAAGATTAACGATTTCATTACATATATTCCCATCGATGTTTCGGAGATTGTGATTGAAAGCTGTGAAAGACTGAATGAAAAATTTCCCAAAGTAAAAATCTCCGGCATTGTTGCTGAATACACGCAAGGCTTAAATTTTATCTTCGGTAAAATTAATGAGCCGAAGCTGATTATCTTTCTCGGCTCAAGCATTGGGAATTTTACTCCAAGTGAAGCAAAAGAATTTTTGAAGAGCATAAGAAGTGCGATGAACGAAAACGATTCGCTCTTAATCGGCTTCGATATGAGAAAAGATGTGAACGTGCTGAACGCCGCTTACAATGATTCGCAAAACATTACGGCACAGTTTAATTTAAATATTCTTCAGCGGATAAATAACGAGCTTGGCGGTGAGTTCGATTTGAACAAGTTTGAACACAATGCATTTTTCAACGAGAAGGAATCACGAATCGAAATGCATCTTGTTTCTAAAGAGGAGCATGATGTTTGTGTCCATTCAATCAGGAAGAAAATTTATTTTGCAAAAGGCGAAACAATCCACACGGAAAATTCTTATAAGTTCACCGACGAAATGATTAACGATTTATCCCAAAGTGCCGGCTTGAAGCTCCGAAACAAATGGTCAGATGAGAAAAAATATTTTCAGTTGGTCAGCTCCCGAAGCAAGAAGAACTGCAATTAATGTAAACCTGAAATGAGTTGAAAGCTCGTCAATGAAAATGTTTTTGTAACGATGTTCCAACTTTATATTTAAGCTGAGCGGAGATTTATGGTGTGAAAGGAGTTAATGCTTCTTTGATTGTCTGCCTGTCAATCGTTTCTCCGTCATTAAGACGGGAGACAATATTTTCAATTACTGTTTTCGCTTCGTCCTTCTTCAGCTCTTTTATGAAGCCGTCGTAAATGCTTTTGCCTGCGGTTGCACGGTTTATTTCGTAATGTTTATTGTGCTCGTTAAGCTCGGTGTAATAAACGACACGGAATTTTTGATTAAACTTTGTGTCCTGGTAGATTTCGAACATTATTTTGTCGGATTCAAACATAAACAATTATTAAGATTTTTAAGATTATCAGGTTATAAAATTATTTTATAATGAGAATTCATTCAATTGAATAATTTATTCTTGAAGCAAAGCTTCGGCAATACTCGTCGGCTCATCTTTTCCGAAATCTTCTTTGACTGAATCCCAAAGTTGTCCGATTTCAGTTTGTTTCGGGATTAATTCCTCGTCAATAATTTCTTCACCGTTTTTGAAATTCAATTCGCAGGCATGAAGCTTACCGGGATTTTTGTAATCATAAATCGGTACACCGAATCTTCTGCAAACAACAGGTCGTGCTTCATAAATTGTGCATTCACCTTCATTACCGAGAGCGGGACATGGAATTTGTTCGGAAGCAACTGTGTTTTTTCTCTTGTCAAGATATTTCTTTGCAGATGATTGCAGACGGCTTCTTTCTGTCTCATCAATCTTTGCAAGATAATTTTTTATTACATCTGCATCGAAAGAAGTTATCCTGAAAATTTGTGAGCAGCAAGCAGAACAACCGCGGGCACATTTAAGCCGAGCCCCATATTTATTTTTATTGCGTGTAAATTCCTGTTCAATCAAATGTGTCAGATTGATGTATTTCGGGGCCAATTCGTCACTGTTCATGAGTTTCTTTCATTGAAATACTTGGCTTGTTGCGGTAGATTTGTAATTATTATGATTAAATTGAAGATGGCATCTTTAGCGCCTAAATTTTTTACAAGTATAATTTTAGCCGGTGCACTCTGCTATGCATTTATTGATTTCAGTTTTTCCGGCAAAGACGAATCTAAAGATTCAAAGCCAGAGATTAAAGATACTATTAAAGCAGAAGAAAAAGTTGCCAACAATCCAAAGCTGCAGAAAGTTGTTTTTAGGATTGAAAAGATTGAAGGTCTGGATGAAATGGTTGAAGATTATATGAAGTATTATTTCCCGATAATTTCCGATGAAGCTCTTGCAGAAATTCAGGCATCAAAATACGTCAATAAAATTTTGGTGAACGATACACTCGGCATCGTTGAGTTTTATCTGAACTTTTATTCTCCGAAACATTATTTAGCTGACCTTCCGCAGATTATTTGGGAACTGAACATTCCTGAGTTTACATCCCGGATTTTTCAGTTTCATGAGAGCGATACAATTTTGATTGACGTCTGGCCCAACGTTGTAGGTGCACCGAAAACGAAAACATTCACGGGATATTACGAAGCGTTCCGATTGCGTAACTGGCCATCATGGAAAGACCCTGAGTCAGGTGATTCAGTCAGACCAACTCCTCCCGGTCCGAATAATCCTCTTGGCTTATTCGTTGTACATTATGATGAGAACTCGCTTCGGTATTTTCACGGGACGAATAAAAACTATTTATTGAAAAATGAATACAGGGCGTTGTCGCATGGATGTGTGAGGAATGATAATGGGAACATTGCAAAGATGAAAGAATTCATTTGTAAAAGAATTGTCAGAAGCAAAGATTTGACAAGCTGGCTTGGAAGCAAGACATCCATGATTTACGATTTAAAGGAAGAAGATAAATTTCCTGTGCGGATAATTTATAAAACTTTTGACATCAGCTCGGATTCTTACGGTGGCTATATAATTTTCTTCAAAGATGTTTACAACTACGCAAAAGGTTCGGGCTGGAGCAAATTCGATGAACCGGAGCTCATGACTTTTACAAACACAGAAAATATTTTAGCTGAATATAAAAAAGAAATTCCGCAAAGCAACATAACAGATGATAAACTGATATTAATTTTAGAAAGTTTAATTTCGAGCCACAAAGATTATGAGAAGTATTACTTTTCTGATTTGCTAACAGGCAAGAATTAAAATTTTCTTACAACATCTACATCCTGGAATGCCACGTTACACCGCTAAGCCGGTTTATTATCTGATATTTTTTTCTTCCCTGCTGCTCGCTTCTCAATTCTATGCACAGCAAAATCCGCTCACAGACATTAACTATAAAAAATTCACATTGGAAATTTCATCAAAGGACTCCGTCATTTCTTTGACAGACAGATTTATGATTGAAGGCACAGTAAGTATTTATCTTGACTCCATAGAAGTAAACGCCAGCGAATATTCGGTCAATCATCGCTTTGGAATAATTACTTTTAACAATTCATTCAAGCAAAGATTTATCGTTAAGACGAAAGCATTTGTTGTCATTGCTTATAAATATTATCCCTTCAAGCTGCAGGATGTTTATTCACGCTTTGAAGTTTTAGAGCAGGTAGATTCCACAAGAACAGACACAGTGAGGGTTGCAGAAATCAAAACTGATTTCATTGAAGATATATTTGCAGGTTCAGAATTGCAGAAGTCGGGAAATATTTTCCGGGGATTCACTGTCGGGAATAACCGTGATTTAACACTCCAATCCGGTTTCCGCTTACAGCTCAACGGCAAGCTTTCTAAAGACATTGATATTGTTGCTGCACTGACTGATGAAAATACACCAATACAGCCGGAAGGAAACACACAGAAGCTTCAGGAGATTGATAAAGTTTTTATTGAGCTGAAATCCAGCAATGTAATTGCAACACTTGGTGACATCGATATCCAATATGATGACAAAGAATTTTTTAAGTTCAACCGAAAGCTTCAGGGAGCGAAAGGTTTTTTCAATTACGACAAATCGAATTTAAATTTATCGGCTGCTTTATCACGCGGAAGTTTCAGCACAAACTCATTCAACGGGATAGATGGAATTCAGGGACCATACCGCCTGACAGGATTAAGCAATGAAGTAAACATAATCGTCATCGCAGGAAGCGAGAGAGTTTACATAGACGGAATAAAAATGGAACGAGGTGAGAACAACGATTACATAATCGATTATTCAAATGGTCAAATAACTTTCACGAACAGACGCTTGATTACAAATGCTTCCCGGATTATTGTTGACTTTGAATATTCGGACAAAAAATATTCGCGTTCGTTTCTATCCGGTGAAGCGACAACATTGATGCTGAAAGATAATGTAAAGCTTTCTCTTTCTTATGTTCGCGAGAAAGATGACAGAGACAAAGCGATAGATTTTAATTTATCAGACAGCGACAGAGTTTTGTTGTCGCAGGCGGGAGATGACCGTCTAAAAGCTTCGAAGTCTGGAGTAACTTTCGTAGGAAGAGATACCGCGGGAATTCCGCTGGGTTCTTACATTGAAAGAATCGATTCCACAAACGGACAAAAATATTATGTGTATGCTCCCGGAGATACGAATGCAGTTTTCCAGGTTTCATTTTCTTTCATCGGGTCAGGACGCGGTGATTATTCAAGTCTGAGCAGTTCTGTTTTTCAATACGTCGGAAAAAATAACGGGAGTTATCTGCCGATTATAATTCTTCCGCTGCCGGTTTCTTATCAATCAATAGACCTCGGCATGGATTTTAAGCTGTCGAAAAATTTTCTTTTCAGAGTTGAAGCTTCCGGAAGTGATTTTGATAAAAATCTTTTTTCAGATGCCGATGACAAAAACAATAAAGGTCTGGCTTTAAATTCTTCAATCGTTTTCAATAACCTGAACACAAATTCAAAGTCAATGAAGGTCGAAGCAATTCTGAAGCAAAGATTTGTGAACAAGCTTTATAACCCTGTTGACAGGTTGAACAAAGTTGAATACAACAGAATCTGGGACATTCAGGATTCGCTTCTGCTTTCTGAAAATACAACTGAGCTTGAGCTGAAATTATTTCCACTAAGATTTATCAGTATCAGCGGAATCGGTGGCTACATAAGGAGAGGCAATGTTTTTAATTCATTCCGAAGCGTTGTTGACGTTGATTTCAAAGGGGATTCACTGAAGCTGCCGTTTGTGAAATATAATATTGATTTCGTTTCGGGAAAAGATATCAGCTATGATTACAAAAGCTTCTGGATAAAACAAAACGGAGTTACAGGGTATAACATCAAGCTGAGCAAAACAAAAAACTCATCGATGCTTATAGCTTTTGAACTGAACGGTGAAAATAAAACGATAAGAGCCGTCAATGTTGATACTGTAAGAACCGGAAGCTTTCGCTTTTATGAATTCAAGCCGAAGCTGAGTATTTTTTCTTTGTTTAATTTTGATGTGAGTTTTCTTTTCAATTATCGCATTGATGATATTTACAACCTTGGCTCTCTTACCCGCCAATCAAATTCATTTACACATACTTTCAATGTCAGATTCAGCGACCCGAAATTTTTCTTTTCAACGAATGATATTACTTCTTATGAAAGAAAGTTCACGGAAGCATTTCAGATCCTTGGTTTAGGAAATAATAAAACACTGCTTGTTACTTCACTGAATAATTTCTGGTTTCTGAATCGTGCTATGCAAACAACATTGTTTTATAAAGTGTCGAGCCAGCGAACAGCAAGGTCGGAAGTGATTTTCATCAAAGTTCCGGTCGGGCAGGGAAATTATAAGTATCTCGGCGACCTGAACTCGAACGGACTGCAGGACGAAAATGAATTCGAGCTTGCTGCCTATGACGGTGATTACATAAAAATTATCCGACCAACAGACCAGCTTTTCCCAACGACAGATTTGCAAAGCTCAGCGTCTATTAATATTTCACCGGCAAGATTTTTGAATTCACGAGCGAACAATGGATTTGAAAAAGTTCTGAAACAAATTTCATTCGATACTTATTTGACAGTCAGTGAAAAAAGCAAAGACCCTGTTCAGAAAAATATTTATTTGCTGAAGCTCAGCAAGTTTCAGGACGACATCAATACTATTTCAGGAAATAATTCTGTACAGCAGGACATAAATTTGTTTGAGAACTATGAACTGTTTGGTTTTCGTGTGAGATTTTTACAACGCACAAGCTTAATTCAATATTACACAGGTAATGAAAGACAATTGAACATCGAGAGGTCGGCAAGGGTAAGATTATCTTTCACAAATGACTTAACTTTGATAACCGATTACATCAGCGAGACACGAAGGAATCTCGCACCAAATGTTGTCATAAGAAACTGGAATATTTCTTCACGGGGAGGAGTGTCAGAAATGATTTACAAACCGACAGCAAAGATTGAAGCAAGCTTCAAGTTCGAGGCGAAACGTTCTAACGATAATTATCCATCAAGCCCAACCCAAGCCGACTTAAATAATCAGTCGCTTCGCATGACTTATGCTTTTGTTGATAAAGGCAGGGTGCGAGTTGAAATTTCACGCAACGAAGCATTGCTGAATGCAAATCCTTTGTTCGTTCCTTTTGAATTAACCAACGGCTTAATTGTAGGAAAAACTTTTTTGTGGTCGCTGAACGTTGATTTCAGAATTTCAACCTTTATTCAGGCGACTATGAGTTATTTTGGCAGGGCTGAAGGGAAGTCAAGAGTGATTCATAACGGCACAGCGGAAGTTCGCGCATACTTTTGATTGAAGATTGAAGATTAACCGTATAACAATTAAGATGAGGAAACTTTCACACGAAGAAGTAGGAAAGAAAAGGATTACGCTTGATGAAGCAAAGAAACGTGAGCGGAATCCAATCTATGTTCTCTGCGATAACATCAGAAGCATTTACAATGTCGGTTCAATCTTCAGAACTTCTGATGCCGCTTTGGTGAAAAAGATTTTTCTTACAGGTTACACACCTCATCCGCCAAGACCGGAAATTGAAAAAGTTGCTCTTGGCTCAACTGAAAGTACAGTGTGGGAATATATAAAAAATCCTCTTGAGGTTGTCAAGAAATTAAAGAAAGAGAAAATAAAAATTGTTTCATTAGAGATTACCAATGAGAGCAGAGATTACACAGAGATTATACGAAATGATTTTCCGTTGTGCCTCATTCTTGGGAATGAGTTAACAGGCGTATCGTCTGAGTTAATTAAACATTCCGACTTTGCTCTTGAGATTCCGCAGTATGGCTTTAAGCATTCTATAAATGTTTCTGTGGCTTACGGGATTGCAGTGTTTGAAATGGTGAATCTTCTTAAAAGCTAATAAGAGTTAGAATAAACTTCCTCGCCGTTAAAATACGTCTTCCACACTTTCGCTTTCCCCAAATCATCAGGATTCATTTTGAATAAATCATCTTCCATGATTACAAAGTCTGAAACTTTATCAACATAAATTTTTCCACATGCGTTTTCATTGAAGTTCGAGTAAGCATTATTGATAGTGTAAGCTTTGATACAATTGTGTAAATCAATTTTTAAATCAGGAAGGAAAGTTTCACAATCAGATTTACGAGTAACTGCAAGCTGAATATTTTTAAACGGATTCACGCCAACAATAGGGAAGTCGGTTCCAAAGTTAACTGTGCAGCCATTAATAATGAGATGTTTGTAATTATGTGTGATGTTCACAATACTTTGCGGAAGTTTTTTCTGAACAGTTGAAATATCATACTTCAAATGAATTGGTTGAACTGATGCAATCACATTTAATCTTTTGAATCTCTCAAAATCTTTTTCCTGAATATGCTGTGCGTGCTCGATTCGTGTTCGTCTGTCACATTTGCCGTTTTCATTTTCAATTTCTTCGCATAAATCCAGAACTTCGGTTACGGCTTTGTCGCCGATTGCATGAATAATAATTTGATAACCATGTTTATCAATTTCTTTAGCAAGCTTTTGCAGGAGACCTTTCTCTGCAAAATCGGTTCGTTGTCCGTTATGATTTCTTCCAAAATAATTTTCGCTGAACAAAGCTGATTCCGAGCCAAGTGCACCGTCGTAATAAGATTTAAAACCCTTGATTGAAAATAAGTCTTTGTCTATTGCTTCGGTGAACTTCTCATGGCTTTTTAGATTTTCAAATTCTTCAAATGGCAAATAAGAATTGATTCTGATTTTTAATTTTCCTGTTTCATAAAGCTGTTTGTAAACTTCCAAATCTTCGGGTTGAGTAATATCAGTTACCTGAGTTATTCCATAGGAATGAAATACGCGAATCATGTCTTCCACGTCTTTGCATTTTTCGTCGAGGGTAGCTTTCGGCAAGCGTTCAAAAACAAAATCCAATGCTTCCTCTTTGATGATTCCGTTAGGTTGTCCGTTTATATCTTTAACAATCTGCTCGTCATTGAACTCATTTAGTTTTTCGGAAAGTCCGGACAATTTAAAGGCAAGGTTGTTTGCTATTGCGGAATGATAATCGTAGTTGGCAATGAAGAGTGGCTTGTCAGAATAAATTTCATCGGCAGAATTCATTTCACTTGCAACCAGAGATAAATTCAGATTGCTTCCGATGAGCCATTCTTTCTTTGGATTAGCTTGGGAATATTTTTCGAGTGTTTGTTTTAAAGTGGAAAGATTTTTAACAGAGGAGCAATCAAGACGTTTCCTCATCTGCGAGCCGTAAACGAGATGAAGATGTCCGTCGATAATTCCGGGGAGAACCAATTTATTTTTAAGGTCGATAACTTCATCATACTCATCTGAAATTGATTTTGCTTGTTCATTGCTTCCGGAAAAATCAAAATGATTATCCTTCACGCCAAACGATTCGTAGAAAGAGCCATCCGGCTGCCAAACCTTTGCGTTAATAAAAAGGGTTAGGCTCAATCTTGAAAACCATTAATGTTCTTTCTTTAGAAGGCGTGTCATTAATTTTTTTGCAGCGATGTGCGGGTGCTTGTCCAGGAAGAGAACTTTATAAACCTGCTCTATGATTGGAAGCTCGACCTTATGAATTTTTGCAAGTTCATGAACTGACTCTGTTGTGGCAACACCTTCTGCAACCATTTTCATTTCATGCAAAACATTTTTCAGTTTTCTTCCTTTGCCGATTTGCTCTCCGACGTACCTGTTTCTTGAAAGCTTGCTCATGCAGGTTACAATCAAATCGCCGATGCCTGATAATCCGTAAAATGTTTTTTCCTTTGCTCCGAGTGCAACTCCGAGCCGTGTAATTTCTTTTATACCGCGTGTCATGATAGCAGCTTTTGTGTTATCACCGAATCCGCAGCCGTCAGCGATGCCTGCCGCAATTGCGATTACATTTTTCAAAGCACCGCCAAGCTCGACACCCGGAACGTCATTGCTCGTGTAAACACGCAGGTACTCATTCGAGAAAACTTTCTGAACAAGCTTTGCACTCTTTAAGCTTTTAGAAGCGGCAACAACTGCTGTCGGCATATTTTTTGAAACTTCTTCTGCGTGTGAAGGTCCGGAAAGGACAACAATCTTTTTGTCCTCAATCATTTTGAATACATCTTTGAAAATTCCCGAGACAGTTAGCAGAGTTTTATTTTCGATACCTTTGGAAACAGAAACAAGCGAAGTTTTTTTGAATTCATAATCTTTGAAATTTGTGAGCACGTTTCTGATAAACTGAGTTGGAGTAGAAACAACAATTATGTCTTTGTTTTTTACAGCTTCATTAATATCGTTTGTGATTTTTATTTTCGGCGGAATTTTTATTGAGGGCAAGTAGTAAAAATTTTCTCTGTGCTTATCTAATGTGAAAGCATATTCTTTTTTAAATTCCCAGAGTGTAACATCGTGTTTGTTGTGATGGAGCAGGACAGCGAGAGCCGTTCCCCATCCGCCTGAACCGAGAATACAGATTTTCATAGGGCAAATTTATCAAGATTAATTCTTTGGAGGTAGTCAGAAGGCAGAGGCATCACCGCCAAGGCGGGACGTTCCGAAAGGCAGATGTAAGAAGGCAGATGGCAGAAGGCAGAAAGAAGAAAAATTAAAGCAATAAGTTTTCTAAAAAAAGCAGTTGAAAGAAAAAAAGAACCGTTTGAGTTTTTGTAAAAAGCATTGTGGTATGGTAAAAAGCATTTCTCATGAAGCCAAAAGCATTTGGTGAATGACAAAAAGTGAAAATGGAGTGACGAAAAGTGAAATGAGCGGAGAAAAATACTATGCGAGATGAAGAAAGCAAGAAGTGAGTGTCAAAAAGTGAGCGTTGAGTGACAGAAAGTGAGTGCGGAGGGAAAAAAAGCTTGCTCCGAGTGATAAAAAGCTTGAAATCAGCTTGGAAACAGGGAAAATGGGTTTTGGTTTAGGATTTTGGGTATTAAAAAAAGTTCTAAAATATGGGATTCACTCCTGCATTTACTTTCTTTTCTTTGATGAAAAGAAAGTAACAAAGAAAAATCAAGTCCGGATAAAAATCAGCTAAAATTGATTTCGCTTCACTGCAGGAAAACAAACTTGTCCTTCGGACTTCGGACAGAGTTTTCCTGCTAACGCTTAGCTCATCAATTTTTTAACGCTGATTTTTATCATGACGGTTAAGTATAAAGAACTGCACGGGAACAATTTTGTAAGTAGTTATGTATCATGAGGACAATCACAAAATCAAATTAACAAAATTAAACCAACACAACAATGAATCAAACACAAGAAAACCATCTCACACGTGCGGAAAACACGGATGAGGTGATGGACGAGAATGCGGGAATAGTTGCCGGCGTTCCTCAGCTTCTGGCGAAGCAAACAGATTTAAAAAATTCCATAACAGCAGTGAAGCAAAAAGACCAGCAGAAAGGCGGAGTGTTATCGGGCAAGGCACAAGATAAATATGATGCCGAAACTCTGATGATTGACAAAGCACTTGAAGTGGCGGCGGGATTATTTACGCTTGGCAAAGATACGGGCAACAACGAGCTGAAAGATACGGGCGACATTACGAAATCGAAACTGACAGCGATGCGTGACACACAGCTGATACCGTTTATCACAAATATTTATGATAAGGCGAATGCAAATGCGGCGGCACTTGTGCCATATGGTATTACAGCGATAATGATAACGGAATTTCTGACAAGGATAACGAATTATGACAATGCACTTGGTGCAAGAGAAGGAGCACAGAGCACAAAGACAGGAATGACAAGCTCACTCGGAGAATTTGTAAAAAGCATGGACGAAATCTGCGAAGATATAGGAACGCTTTCACTTGTGACGAAAAGCGGATTCCCAGAATTTTATGTGTCTTTGCAATCTGCATTGGTAATCAGAAACCTCGGTGAATCGAGCGGAGTTCTTGCAGGTGAGTTAGCGGAATCCGAAACGAAAAATCTTTTTAAAACCGGAATTACTGGAACTACGAAGTTCAAGCTGTCGAACAGGGGAGCAACTATATTGCAATATTTTTTGAATACAAACGGCGGACCCGGAACCGGAGGCATAGAGCTGAACCCGGGCGAGGAAGTTATTAAGCTTGCAAGCGAGCTTGGAAATCCGGGAGCTACGTATTTGAATGTAACGAATCTGAGTGCAACTGAGACCGGGAATTACAGGGTGAAGAGGTATGTGAATACGTGA
>Ga0247727_10000112_pt1 | contig 178467 bp, 170 predicted proteins | sample WisWelCaveWW1625_FD_202498 | JGI IMG/M metagenome (GOLD analysis project Ga0247727, IMG submission 202498) | Biofilm microbial communities from Wishing Well Cave, Virginia, United States - WW16-25 | ecosystem: Environmental > Aquatic > Deep subsurface > Groundwater > Cave microbial mat... | reverse complement strand
ATCTCGACCCCGGGGTGGTTGGCCGGCACGAGGGCTACGGTAATGCCGATGTCGTCGCCGCGGCCGAGGAGGTTCTCCGGGTCCATCAGGCGGAAGGCGAGCCCGACCAGCGTCGCCTGGGGTCCGAGCGTGATGTAGCGCTTCTCCCAGGAGAGGCGGACGCCGACCACCTCCTGGCCCTCGTGGCGGCCGCGCGTGACGTAGCCGACGTCGCGCATGGTGGCCGCATCCGAGCCCGAGGTCGGCCCGGTGAGCGAGAAGCACGGCACCTCGAGGCCCTTGGCGAGGCGTGGCAGGAAGTGGTGCTTCTGCTCGGGCGTGCCGTATTTCTCGATCAGCTCGCCCGGACCCAGCGAGTTCGGCACCATGACGATGGTGCAGGCGTCCGGCGAGCGTGAGGCGATCTTGCCCAGGATCAGCGACTGCGCCTGGGCGGAGAAGCCCAAGCCCCCGTGCTCCTTCGATATGAGCATGCCGAGGAAGCCGTGCGCCTTGACGAAGCTCCAGACATCCTCGGGGATCTCGCGCTGGCTGTGGCGGATGGTCCAGTCGTTGAGCATGCGGCAGAGCTCGTTGGTCGGCCCGTCGAGGAAGGCCTTCTCCTCCTCGGTCAGCGTGATCGGCGGAACGGCGCGCAGCTTCTCCCAGTCGGGCTGGCCGGAGAAAAGCTCGGCGTCGAAGCCGATGGTGCCGGCATCGAGTGCCGCCTGCTCGGTGGCCGACACCTTGGGCAGGATGCCCTTGATCTTCTGGAACACGGGCCGGATCAGCGCGGTGCGGCGGATGGCGGGCACGCACAGGCCAAACAGGGCCAGCGTCGGCACCCAGGCCAGCAGGCCGAGCGGGCCGTACGCGGGCTCCTCGAACTCGCCGTGGATCAGCCCCGTCTGCCAGGCCAGGGTTGCCGCGCCCAGGGCGGCCGCCCATACCCACAGCGGCGCCCGGCGCATCGCGAGCGCGAAAACGCCGACCAGGCACAGGAGCATGAATGCGAGTTCCGCCATCATGACCGCCTCCCCAACGGCGCCGCGCGCCGTCCTATCATCTTAAGGAATTCAAGCTCTTGAGAGTACTCAAAGTTGACGCTTACGTCAACTTTAGCGCCTCCCATGCGTGACAGTCGGCTTGGTCCACTGCCTAGGGGTATACGAGTGATCGCTATTTTTTAGTATAGCGAGTTTCCCTTTGCGGCGGAAAGCTTTGCGTTGCCTATTCAGCTCGGGGGTTGGCGTTGCCCATCGAAGGGCAATGCAGACCCGCCAGGGCGGTTCCCGCGGGAGAGGAGAAGCGCAATGCGGGTCGGCCTGGTCGTGCTGGCGCTCGGCCTCGGCGCGCTCGGCCTGGGCGCGGCGGGCGATGATGCCCGACTCAAGGCCTACGGCCGGCACCTGGCCCAGGAGTGCACAGGCTGCCACCGCATCGATGGCGTCGACAACGGCATTCCCTCCATCGTCGGCTGGGATCCTGAAACCTTCGTGACAACGCTCGGCTTCTACCGCACCGGGGCACGCACCAACGCGGTCATGGTCTCGGTGGCCGGCTCGCTCGACGCCGAGCAGGCACGGGCGCTCGCCGCCTACTACGGCTCGCTGCCCAAGCCACCGGCGAGGGGAAAGAAGTAGGCCCTTTGCGTTCCCGGAAACCGAGGCCTCCGGCCGAGGTTATCCGGGACCTTCCCCCATGGTGTTTGATCGCATCCGGCAAGACCCCGGCTCTGCGCTGCCCCGCACGGGGCGCTCCGGCCGGGGACGCAAGACAGCGGGCCGGCGCGGCATGTCGGCCGGCTCTTGTGACGCTATCCCTTCTTCTGGTCGGCCGGGGGCGTCTTGGCGAACATGTCGGCGGTGATGGCGTTGTACCAGCCGATGCTCTCGGCGTAGTTCTGTTTGCGCACGTCGGCTGCCTCGCCCTTCTGCGACACGAACGAGCCTGAGGGATCGAGCTTGCCGTCCTTGGGCGCATAGTTGGCGCCGACTTTGACGTCGTCGTCGGGCGCCAGCAGCGACCAGCAGGTGTTGCGGTAGCGCGCCGGGAACTTGTCCTTCTTGGCGAGCGCGGCGAGGATATCGTTGGCGACCACCTTGGCTTGGCTGTTGGCCGAGAACGCCGACTTCGGCATCTCCGCCGCGATCGCGGCATCGCCCAGCACGTAGACGCCCTGCACCTTCTTGGAGCCGAAGGTCTCCGGATTGATCGGGCACCAGTCGCCCTCGGTGCAACCGGCCTTGACCGCAATCTCGCCGGCGCGCTGCTGGGGAATGATGTTGGCGACGTCGGCCCTCACCTTCTTGCCGGCCTTGGCGACGATTTCCTTGGTCTTGGGGTCGACGCTGACGACGGAGAAGTCGTCGATCTCGGTCGTCAGGTTCAGCTCGATGATGTCCTTATAGTACTTGTCGAAGGCCTCCACGAACACGGGCTGCTTGGAGAAGGTCTTCTTGGGATCGAGGATGACGAGCTTGGACTTCGGCTTCCGCGTCTTTAGGTAGTGCGCGATCATGCAGGCGCGCTCGTAGGGGCCGGGCGGGCAGCGATAGGGATTGTTGGGCATCACCATGACGACGGTGCCGCCGTCACGCATGGCGACGAGCTGCGCGCGGATCGCCCGCTTGCCGGCGGCCGCCGTGGTGTAGCCGTGCGGCATGACGCGCGAGGCCTCGCGCGAGTAGCCCTTGATGGAGTCGTACTTGATGTCGATGCCCGGCGACAGCACCAGGCGATCGTAGGCGTAGGTGCGCCCGCCCCGCGTCTTGACGAGCTTCTTGGCCGTGTCCACGTCGCTGGCAAAGTCGTGCACCACCTTGACGCCGAGCCGGCGCAGCCCGCCGTAGCCATGGTCGAGCGACTCGAGCGTGCGGAAGCCGCCGATGTAGAGGTTGGAGAAGAAAGAAGAGCTGTAGATCGGATTGACCTCGATCAGCGTGACGTCGAGCTCCGGGGCGTCCTTCTTGACGTAGTGGGCAACGGTGGCGCCGCCCGCCCCGCCGCCGACGATCACCACCTTGGCGGCCCCTTGCGCGAGCGCGAACGGTGCCACCGCCGACGAGGCCATGGCGCCGGCGCCCGCAGCCCCCGCCAGCCGCGCGAAGTCTCTCCTGGAAATGCCGGACATGTGTCGCCTCCCATAACGTTCAACGCGGACGAAACCGTTCGCCGCGTTGTGAATTGCGCCGGTACATTCCAGGATGTTAGGTGTGTTGGCAATCATCGGCGCGCTCGATTCCGTGCCCGCTCGCAAGTTTCGAGGGGGCCTGGATCGGCGGGGGCCCACATCTTATATAAGAGAGCGAGGAAACCTTCGATGAGGCGCACCATGCAGTCCGCCAGGCTCGATCGACGCGAATTGGCCATCGGCGCCGTCACCGCGCTAGCCGTGGCCCTGATGCCGCGGCAGGCCTCGGCGCAGGACGCGGCGCAGGCCTGGGAGCAGGCCGTCAAGGCGGTCCTGGGTGATGCCAAGCCGGCCGACGGCAAGGTCACAATCGAGATGCCGGAGATCGCCGAGAACGGCAACACCGTGCCGTTTACCCTTTCGGTCGAGAGCCCGATGACCGAGAAGGACCACGTCAAGGCCCTGCACCTCATCGCCACCGCCAACCCGCAGCCGGGCGTGGCTACCTTCCGTCTCACCCCGCTTTCGGGCAAGGCAACCGTTTCCAGCCGCATGCGCCTGGCCCGGACGCAGGACGTGATCGGCATCGCCGAGCTCAGCGACGGCCGCTTCCTGATGAGCAAGCGCAGTGTCAAGGTCACCATCGGCGGCTGCGGCGGCTAGGCCAGGGACAGGAGAGGACACGCACCATGAACAAGCCCCGCATCAAGCTGCCCGACAGCGCCAAGGCCGGCGACGTCATCGAGATCAAGACGTTGATTTCCCACGTCATGGAGACGGGCCAGCGCCGGGACCCCGACGGCAAACCGATCCCGCGCAGCATCATCAACGCCTTCTCGGCCAAGTTTGCCGGCAGCGAGGTCTTCAAGACCGAGCTGCATCCCGGCATCTCGGCCAATCCCTACCTGTCCTTTTTCATGCGGGTGCCAGGCCCGGGCGAGTTCGAGTTCACCTGGATCGAGGATTCGGGCAGCCGGGTGGTCGAGAAGGCCAAGCTCAACGTTGTGGCCTGAGCCCCGTGAGCGAGACCTAGGCGATGTCCGACGAGCCGGTTTGCGCCCAGAAGAGCCCCTACCAGGTGACGCTGGAGGCCGGGAAGCCCTATTTCTGGTGCACCTGCGGGCGCTCCAGCAAGCAGCCCTTCTGCGACGGCTCGCACAAGACCACGACCTTGCAGCCGCACCGCTTCGTGGTGGACACCGCCGGCACCTTCAACCTGTGCGGCTGCAAGAGCACCGACGATAGGCCGTTCTGCGACGGCACCCACAACGTGCTGTGATCGGCGGCCTGCGGCCTGATATTTGAGCACAAATCCCGGACGGCGCCGCCACGCGTTGTAGGGGCAGGGTCGCGCTGCTAGCCTGAGCGCCTGTGACTAGAGCAGGATCGCTTCGGCTTGCATCACGCTGTCACCGCAACGCACGTTTCGGCCGAAGCGTGAATCCTGCTCTACACTGTAGTTGAGAGCGAGATTCACGTTTTCAGGTGGAAGCGAAAAGTGCTTCCACCCGAAACGTTCTCGCTCGCGGGCAACTGGGGGCCGGCGGCCGCAATGGAATACCTCCTTCAGCAACTCATCAACGGCATCACGCTCGGCTCCATCTACGGCCTGATCGCCATCGGCTACACCATGGTGTTCGGCATCATCGGCATGGTGAACTTCGCCCATGGCGACGTTTTCATGCTCTCCACCTTCATCGCCCTGATCTTCCTGATGGCGCTGACGCAGATCTTAGGGATCGGCTCCCTGGCGGTGGCCCTGTTCGTGGTGCTGATCCTCGGCATGCTGCTGACGTCACTGTGGGCCTGGGCGATCGAGCGGCTGGCCTACCGGCCGTTGCGCGGCTCGTTCCGCCTCGCCCCGCTGATCTCGGCCATCGGCATGTCGATCTTCCTCTCCAACCTGGTGCAGGTGACGCAGGGTCCGCGCAACAAACCGGTGCCGTCGATTCTGAGCGACGTGATCATCATCAGGGAAGGCGCCAACTATGCCGTCACGCTCTCCTACAAGCAGATTCTGATCGCCGTCGTCACGGCGGCACTGCTCGCGATCTTCTGGTACGTGGTGCAGAAGACCACGCTCGGGCGTGCGCAGCGGGCCTGCGAGCAGGACAGCCGAATGGCGGCGCTGCTCGGCATCAACGTCGATCGGACCATATCCCTGACGTTCGTGATGGGCGCGGCGCTGGCGGCGGTGGCGGGCATGCTGTTCATGATCTACTACGGCGTGGTCCACTTCAACGACGGCTTCGTGCCGGGCGTGAAGGCCTTCACGGCCGCCGTCCTCGGCGGCATCGGCTCGCTGCCGGGCGCGGTGCTGGGCGGGCTGCTGATCGGCCTCATCGAGACGCTGTGGTCGGCCTACTTCTCGATCGACTACAAGGACGTCGCCACCTTCTCGATCCTGGTCGTGACGCTGATCTTCCTGCCCTCCGGCCTGCTCGGCAGACCCGAAGTCGAGAAGGTGTGAGGACCCAGGCCATGGACGCCGCCCAACCCCGCCCCATGGCCACCAGCGCCGTTGCTTCCATGCTGAAGGACGCGCTCGGCAGCGCGCTGGTGGCTCTCGGGCTCGCCGTGCCGATCCTGGCCCTGCGCACCGAACAGAACATGGCCAACGAGCTCATCCTGCAGCCGCGCTGGGGCTATGTGGGGATCGCCGTCCTGGCGGCCTTCGTCGGCCGGCTGCTCTACCTCACGGCGGCTCGGGCGCCGAGGCTGCCGCGCCCGCGCGCAGGCCTTTCGACCGCCGCCGCCGGCAACGCAGGGCGCATCTTCGCCGTCGCCGGCCTCGCCTTGCTCCTGCTCTACCCGCCGCTGGCGCTGACGCTCGCCGGCAGCGCCGGCTCCATCAAGTGGATCGACAATTTCGGCATTCAGATCCTTATCTACGTCATGCTCGGCTGGGGCCTCAACATCGTGGTCGGCCTGGCTGGTCTGCTCGACCTCGGCTACGTCGCCTTCTATGCGGTCGGCGCCTACTCCACCGCGCTGCTGGTGCACAACTTCGGCTTCGGCTTCTGGCTCTGCCTGCCGATCGCCGGCATCATGGCCGCCTTCTGGGGCATCATGCTGGGCTTTCCCGTGCTGCGGCTGCGCGGGGACTATCTGGCCATCGTCACGCTCGCCTTCGGCGAGATCATCCGCCTCGTGCTCATCAACTGGGTGCCGGTGACGGGGGGCTATGCCGGCATCTCGGGCATCCCGCGGCCAACGTTCTTCGGCATCCCCTTCAATGCCAGCGACGAGGGCTTTGCGGCCGTCTTCGGCCTGGAGTTCACCCCCCTCTACCGCACCATCTTCCTGTTCTACGTGATCCTGGCGCTCGCCCTCCTCACCAACTGGGTGACATTGCGCCTGCGCCGGCTGCCGGTCGGGCGCGCCTGGGAGGCGCTCCGCGAGGACGAGATCGCCTGCCGCTCGCTCGGCATCAACACCACCAACACCAAGCTCACCGCGTTTGCCATCGGCGCCGGCTTCGGCGGCTTCGCCGGCTCGTTCTTCGCCGCCCGCCAGGGCTTCATCAGCCCGGAATCGTTCACGTTCCTGGAGAGCGCGCTGGTGGTGGCCATTGTCGTGCTCGGCGGCATGGGCAGCCAGATCGGCGTCGCCATCGCCGCCATCGGCATGATCGGCGGCACCGAGATCCTGCGCGAGCTCGACTGGCTCAAGCGCATCTTCGGAGCCGACTTCGAGCCGACCCACTACCGCATGCTGCTGTTCGGGCTCGCCATGGTTCTGCTCATGATCTGGCGGCCGCGCGGACTCATTGCCTCGCGCCGGCCCTCCATCTTCCTGCGCGAGCGCCGGGCGGTGCGCGCCGAGCTGGTCCGCGAGGGGCACGGCTGATGGCGTCACCGGCCGCCCCGCTGCTCGCCGTCGAGCACCTGACCATGCGCTTCGGGGGCCTGATTGCCATCGACGATTTGTCGTTTGCCGCCAGCAAGGGCGAGATCACGGCCATCATCGGCCCCAACGGCGCCGGCAAGACCACGGTCTTCAACTGCATCACGGGCTTCTACAAGCCGACCAGCGGGCGCATCCTGCTGGCGCTCGGCGGCGAGCCTCCGGCCGGCGAGATCGACGCCCTGACCGGATCGGGCCGGCGCTGGCGCCATGGCGCGGCGGGCACCATCCTCCTGCTCGAGCGCATGCCCGACCACGAGATTGCGGCCCGCGCCCGGATCGCGCGCACCTTCCAGAACATCCGCCTGTTCTCCGGCATGACCGTGCTGGAGAACCTGATCGTGGCGCAGCACAACCCGCTGATGCGGGCCTCGGGCTGGACGCTGCTGGGCCTCATCGGCGCGCGCAGCTACGTCGAGGCCGAACGGCGGGCGGTGGAGCGCGCCACGTACTGGCTCGACAAGGTCGGGCTGATGGAGCGCGCCGACGATCCAGCGGGCGACCTGCCCTACGGCGCGCAGCGGCGGCTGGAGATTGCGCGCGCCATGTGCACGGAGCCGGCGCTGCTGTGTCTCGACGAGCCGGCCGCGGGCCTCAACCCGCGCGAGTCGTCCGACCTGACAACGCTGCTGAAGGCCATCCAGAGCGAGCATGCGCTGTCGATCCTGCTGATCGAGCACGACATGACGGTGGTGATGGAGATCTCCGACCACGTCATCGTGCTCGACTACGGCCAGAAGATCGCGGACAGCACGCCGGAGGTGGTGCGCAACGACCCCAAGGTGATCGCCGCCTATCTGGGCGTCGAGGACACGGAGGTCGAGCAGGTCGAAGCGGAGATCGCGCGATGAGCCGGCGAGAGCCAACTCCCTCTCCCTGCCTGCGGGGAGAGGGTCGGGGTGAGGGGGCAGCCGCGCCGCTTGCTCCGTCGCTTGTCGCTGCCCCTCACCCTGACCCTCTCCCCATGCTGAGGAAGCATGGGGAGAGGGAAATGGAGAGCCTGCCATGAGCGCGCCGCTGCTCTCCGTGCGTGGGGTCAAGAGCTTCTACGGCAACATCATGGCGCTGAAGGGCGTGGCGGTCGACGTGCACGAGCGCGAGATCGTCACCCTGATCGGCGCCAACGGGGCGGGAAAATCCACGCTGATGATGACCATCTTCGGCAACCCCCGGGCGCGCGAGGGGGCCATCTTCTATCGCGACCGCGACATCACCCAGCTCCCCACCCACGAGATCGCGCGGCTGCGGATCGCCCAGGCGCCGGAGGGCCGGCGCATCTTCCCGCGCATGACGGTGCGCGAGAACTTGCAGATGGGGGCCGAGATCGACGCGGGCCGGCATTTCAACACCGACCTTCCCCGCATCTGCGAGCTGTTTCCGGTGCTGGCCCGCCGCCTCGACCAGCGCGGCGGCACGCTGTCGGGCGGCGAGCAGCAGATGCTCGCCATCGCCCGCGCCCTCATGAGCCGGCCCGAGCTGTTGCTGCTCGACGAGCCCTCGCTCGGCCTTGCCCCCCTCATCGTCAAGCAGATCTTCGAGGTGATCGCCGAGCTCAACAGGCAAGGCATGACCATCTTCCTGGTCGAGCAGAACGCCTTCCATGCATTGAAGCTGGCGCACCGCGCCTACGTGATGGTGTCGGGCACCATCACCATGAGCGGCACCGGCAAGGAGCTGCTGGCGCGCCCCGAGATCCGGGCCGCCTACCTCGAAGGCGGACGCCACTGAACCATGCTGGACCACATCTACGACGGCGGCGAGAATGCGCTCTGGACCTTCATCCTGGTCACCTTGATCATGGGCGGCGGGGCCGCCTTCATCTCGGGGAGGGCCATCGCCCAGACCTGGCGGCCCTACTGGCACGTCCCGTTCTACATGCTGGGCCTCGCTCTGCTCGTGCGCTTCTGGCATTTCGCCCTGTTCGACGAGCCGTTCCTCTCGCTCAAGAGCTACGGCGTGGATTTCATTGTGGCTTTTGCCGCCGCCTCGCTCGGCTACCAGCTGGTGCGCGCACGCCAGATGGCCACCCAGTACGATTGGCTGTTCCGCCGCTATGGCCTGCTCGGCTGGAAGCGCCTGCGCTGAGCGGGCCCAGATTCTGAGCGCTGATGCTTGTTCACGCGCCAGGGCGCCGCCTCAAATCGACGTGACTTTGACTTACTTTCGTTGGATCATCGGCGCCGAGGCGGGATCGACCCCGCCGCGATCGTGAGTTTCATGTTTCGGTTGGACGAGACAAGGGAGGCCTTGATGAAGAAGGTGTTTTGGCCGGTGCTGGCCATCGCAGCTGCGGCTGCCGTAGGCGCCGGCGCTGCTTCCGCCCAGGTGAAGGTCGGCGTCGCCGGCCCACTGACGGGCCCCAACGCCGCCTTCGGCGCGCAGCTGAAGAACGGCGTCGAGCAGGCGGTCGCCGACCTCAATGCCAAGGGCGGCATCAACGGGCAGAAGATCGAGCTCGTGTTCGGCGACGACGTGTCCGATCCCAAGCAGGGCGTGTCGGTGGCCAACAAGTTCGTCGGCGACAAGGTGCAGTTCGTGATCGGCCACTTCAATTCGGGCGTCACCATGCCGGCGTCCGAGGTCTATGCCGAGAACGGCATCTTCATGATCTCGCCCTCGGCCACCAACCCGAAGATCACCGAGCGCAACCTGTGGAACGTGTTCCGCACCTGCGGCCGCGACGACCAGCAGGGCGAGGTGGCGGGCAAGTACATCCTCGACAGGTACAAGGGCAAGAAGGTCGCCATCGTCCACGACAAGACCACCTACGGTCAGGGCCTGGCGGATGAGACCCGCAAGTCCATGACCAAGGGCGGCATGAAGGAAGTGCTCTACGAGGGCGTCAACCTCGGCGAGAAGGACTTCGCCGCGCTGGTCTCCAAGATCAAGGCGGCCGGTACCGATCTCATCTACTGGGGCGGCCTGCACACCGAGGGCGGCCTGCTCGTGCGCCAGCTGCGCGACCAGGGCGTCAAGGCACCGCTGATGGGCGGCGACGGCATCGCGTCGGACGAGTTCGCCGCCATCGCCGGCCCGGGCGCCGAAGGCACCTTGATGACGTTCGCACCCGATCCGCGCAAGCGTCCCGAGGCCAAGGCCGTGGTCGCCAAGTTCGAGGCCAAGAAGTTCAACCCCGAGGCCTATACGCTCTACAGCTATGCCGCCCTCGAGGTCATCGCCCAGGCTGCCGGGGCGATCAAGTCGGTCGACACCAAGAAGGTGGCGGCCGAAGTGCGGGGCGGCAAGGGCTACAAGACCGTGATCGGCGAGCTCAAGTACGACAAGAAGGGCGACATCACGCGGCCCGACTATGTCATGTACACCTGGAAGAAGGGCGCCGGCGGCAAGATCACCTACGTGCAGAACTGAGCGGGCGCGCCCGCGTCGAAACCAGCCAGAGGCAGCCCCCCGGCTGCCTCTTTGCATTCGAGCGCCGCCGCACGCGTTGACCAGCGCCAGGCGCGGCGGCAAGCTGTGGGCCGACAGCTCGTGTGATGATCGAGAAGTCCGCCGCATCGTGTTGGGCTGGCTCTGTGAGCGGACTTCTCGATCTGAATCACACGAGGAAGTCTGATTTGGCCAGTGTCCTTCAGATCGCGAAATTCGTTCCGAGCCGCCGCACTGTCAGACGAATTTCGCGATCAGGACACTAGGTGGCCGGAGGCCCGATTGAGCGCGCCACTCAACCTCATCACCGACGTGGCCGGCGTGCGCGTCGGCAACGCGCAGGATGCTGCCATTGCGACCGGCGTGACGGCGATCGTGTTCGATGCCGGCAACGTCGCCTCCGGCGTCACCCGGGGCGGCGGGCCCGGCACGCGCGACACCGCCCTGCTCGAGCCCGAGATGACGGTGGCCGGCATCGATGCCGTGCTGCTGTCGGGCGGCTCGGTGTTCGGGCTCGATGCCACGGGCGGGGCGCTGGCCTGCCTGCGCCAGGCGGGGCGCGGCTTTCAGGTGGGCCCCGTGCGCGTGCCGATCGCCGTGCAGGCCACCACCTTCGACCTCCTCAACGGCGGCAACAAGGATTGGGGCCGCATGCCGCCCTACTGGGAGCTGGGTTTCCAGGCGACGCACGCGGCCCGGGGTGGCGCGTTTGCGCTGGGCACCGCCGGCGGCGGCTTCGGCGCCACCACGGCCACGCTCAAGGGCGGCCTCGGCTCGGCCAGCGCCACCACGCCATCGGGGTTCACGGTCGGGGCCATCACCGTGGTCAACGCCGTGGGCTCGGCCACCGTCGGCGAGGGGCCGCACTTCTGGGCCGCGCCCTGCGAGGTCGGCGCCGAGTTCGGCGGCCTGGGGCTGCCGAGCCCCATGCCGGCCGGCGCGCTCGCCCTGCGCATGAAGGGCGGCTCGCCGCCGTCGACCACCATCGCCCTGGTCGTTACCGATGCCGTGCTGAGCAAGGGCCAGGCCAAGCGGTTCGCCATCATGGCCGACGACGGCCTCGCCCGCGCCATCCGCCCGTCGCACGCGCCCATGGACGGCGATACCGTGTTTGCGGTGGCCACGCTGGCCAAGCCCCTGCGCGAGCCGGCCGTCGACCTCGCCGACATCGGGCTGGCGGCGGCCGACTGCCTGGCGCGCGCCGTGGCGCGGGGCGTCTACGCGGCAGCGGCGTTGCCGTTTCCGGCGTGCCCGCCGGCCTGGTCGGACCGCTTCACGCCCGAGGGCGCGCGGCGATGAGCCGGGGGCGCCTCATCACCGCAACCCTGATCGGGGTGGCGCTCGCCATCCTGCTCGGCTGGCAGCTGCACCGCGAGCGCCTGGTCAAGGCCTGTCTCTCCGCAGGCGGCGCCTGGACCGGCACGGCGTGCGGGCCGCCGGCGGTGCGCCCAATCCTGCGCCGCGACCTGCAGCGCTCGTGATGGGGTGTTAGAACCGGAAGCTGAAATAGCCCGGCCCGTCGCTGCCGCCGTCGCGCGGGTTGCCGCGGTTCTGCCAGAAGTCGATGGTCTCGCGCCGCAGCGTCTCGCGGCAGCTGCGCCCGCACTCGAGCCACGTCCCGCCCGGCAGACGCACCTCGAGCCGGCCGTTGGGGCCGTTGCGCACCGGGCCGGAGATGGTGGCGCCGCTGTAGCGGCTCTCGGCCGTGACCCAGCCGTAGCCCGCATCGCCGGGCGGACCGCGCCGCGACTGCGCCTCGGCCGCCGGCGCGAGCAGGACGGCAGCGACGCCGGCGAGCGCGGCGGTGGCCAAGAGGCTTGGAGTGCGCATGGAAAAGTCTCCTCGATGGGGCAGCTTGGGCCCGCAAGCCCGATTTGCGCGGGACCCTACAGCAAGAGTGCGGCACCATCCCGGCCGGGCAATTCCAACCTGGCGATGTTCACCCCCCTGTAGCCGAAGCGTCACAGTTGTTTTCTTGCTGACATTCGCGGAGACGCGAGCGTGAGGCAATCGGCGTCGAGCAGGCGGATCACCGGCGACACGGGTCGTGCTGGAAGCACGCCTTCGGCATGACGACGGTATGCCGGGCGTTTGGTCGCTCCTATCGCAAGCGTGGCTTGAGTTCGCGGAACGGCTCGTTCGCTCACGTCATCCCGGCGCCGTTCGCGCGAGCGCGAACGGGACTAGGCCGGGACCCAGTCCGCCGCGCCACAGATGCGGGTGTGCGGGAGGCGCAGGGGGAGGAGAAGAGTGGGCCTCGGCCTCTGGGAATGCAGAGGAGGGACGGACCGAGGTCAGGCGATGCGGCCGGCGAGCTCGTCCTCGATATGGAAGCGGATGATGTCCTCGAAGCTCTGGTCCGCCTTGAAGCCGAGCTCCAGCGCCCGCTCCGCCGCGAACCGGCGCGGCCAACCGGCCACGATCTGCTCGATGAAGGCATCGGGCTCGCGGCGAATGCGCGCCACCACCTTGTCGCCGGCGACCTTCTTCAGCGCCGCGATCTGCTCGCCGACCGTCACCGCCAGGCCCGGCATGGTGAGCGCGCGGCGCCAGCCGGTCTGGGCGAGGTCGAGCGCGGCCGCGTGCAGCAGGAAGCCGACCGCGGCGCGCGGCGAGGCATGCCAGTGCATCACGCCCTCCGACACCGGCAGCACCGCCGGCTCGCCGGCCAGCGGCTCGCGCATGATGTTGGAGAAGAAGCCGGACGCGGCCTTGTTGGGCTTGCCCGGGCGCACGCAGACGGTGGGGAGCCGGATGCTGAGGCCGTCGAGGAAGCCCTTGCGGCTGTAGTCGGAGATCAGCAGCTCGCAGATCGCTTTCTGCGTGCCGTAGGAGGTGAGCGGCGTGTGGAAGAACTCGTCGCCGATCGCCTCCGGGAACGGCGCGCCGAACACGCCAATCGAGCTGGTGAAGACAAGGCGCGGCTTGTGGCCGGAAGCGCGGATGGCCTCCAGGAGACCGCGCGTGCCGTCCATGTTGATGCGGTAGCCCTTGTCGAACTCCTGCTCGGCCTCGCCCGAGACGATGGCGGCGAGGTGGAAGATGACGTCGGGCTTATCGGCAAGCAGCCGGCCGGCCTCGCCCGGCCCGGGCAGATCGCCGGTGCGGATGTCGACCGGCATCTTGGCGGCGGGCGGCGGCTCGGCCGGGACGACGTCGTGCAGCGTCATGCGGGAGATGGCCTGGCCGCCGAGCGACCCGTCGCGGGCCAGCCGCTGCGCCAGCTTGCGCCCGACCATGCCGGCGCCGCCGATGATGAGGACTTTCATGGCTTCTCCCTAGATCTCACCCCAGCGTCACGCCGCACGCCTTGGTCCAGCCGAGGCCCTCGACCGTGCCGCGCCTGGGCTTGTACTCGCAGCCGATCCAACCCTTGTAGCCGCTGGCGTCGATCTCGCGCAGCAGCCAGCGATAGTTCAAATCGCCCGCGTCGGGCTCGCCACGGTCGGGTGGGTTGGCGATCTGGTAATGGCGGGTCAGGCCCGCGTACTCCTTCAGGGCGACGGCCACGTCGCCGTCCTCGACCTGGCGGTGATAAAGGTCGAACTGCAGGCCGAGGTTGGGCTCGCCCACCTCGTAGATGATGGCACGCGCCTCGGGCAGCTTGTTGAGGAAGTAGCCCGGGATGTCGCGGCGATTGATCGGCTCGATCACCAGGTCGACCTCGGTCGCCGCAGCCTTGCGCGCCGCCTTCTTGAGATTGGCGACGAACGTGTCCCGGCGCGCGCCTTGATGCACGAGGCCCGCCATCACATGGATCAGCTTGCAGCCGGTGGCGGCCGCATAGGCGAGCGCCGTTTCCATGTCGGCATCGAAGTCCTTCTCGCGGCCGGCAAGCGCCGCGCGCCCGCGCTCGCCCTTGGCTGCATCGCCGGCGGAGATGTTGAACAGCGCCAGCGCCAGAGCGTTGGCCTTCAGGCGGGCGGCGATGTCGGCGGCAGGAGCCTCGTAGGGGTTGCCGATCTCGACGGCCTTGAAGCCGGCCTTGGCTGCCGCCTCGAAACGGTCGAGCAGGGGCACCTCCGTGAACAGGAAATTGAGGTTGGCGCAAAAGCGGGGCATGGGGCTCGGGCTCCTCTCGAAGGGCGATGGGCTGTGGGCGCGATTGGCGGCTCGCTCGGGATGTCGGTGTCAAAGCGTGAAGCCGCCGTCGCAGACGACTGCCGAGCCGGTCATATAGGCCGACTCGTCGGAGGCCAGATAGACGGCGATGTGCGCCATCTCCTCGGCCGTGCCGAGCCGGCCCAGCGGCTGGCGCTCGATGAACATGGCGCGGGCCTTGTCCTCGCTGCCGACCTGGGCCCCCAGCGCCTTGATGCGCTGGTCGAGCGAGGGGGTCTGGATGGTGCCGGGGCAGATGCAGTTGCAGCGGATGCCTTTGGCGATGAAGTCGATGGCAACCGCCTTGGTGAGGCCGACCACGGCCGCCTTGGTGGCGCCGTAGGCGTAGCGGTTGACGACTGCCTTCTGGGCCCCGGCGGTGGAGGCGATGTTGATGATCGAGCCCTTGCCCTTGCCCAGCATGCCCGGCAGGAACGCCTTGATGGTGCGGTGCATAGACTTGACGTTGAGGTCGAAGGCGAAGTCCCAGTCCTCGTCGGTGCAGTCGAGCGCCGTGCCGTGGTGCACGATGCCCGCCGCGTTGAAGAGCACGTCGACCGGCCCGAGCTTCTTGGCCAGCGCCGTGATGGCGGCCGAGTCCCTCACATCGAGCTTGACAGCCTCGGTGATGCCCGCCTCCTTGAGGCCCGCGAGTGCTGCCTCGTTGACGTCGCTCGCCACCACGCGTGCGCCCTCGCGCGCAAAGGCGATCGCCGTGGCGCGGCCGATGCCGGCGCCCGAGGCGGTGCAGAAGGCGAGCTTGCCTTTGAGGCGATCGGACATGGCTGCTTCCTCCCCTGGGGATGGCGTGCCCGCGCAGGACCTTATTGCGCCGGCACACGCTTGGCCACCCCGGGAAAAGCCGGCGCCGGTCAGGTGGTGGTCTGCCGGGAGGCGGCGGGCAGAACCTGACGCGGCCGGCTGTCCTTGGTGGTGAGATAGACGGCAAGGCCGGCGGCCAGCGCGATGGCAAGCGTGGCAAAGATCCACTGGTAGGCGAGCAGCGAGTAGCCGGGCCCCGGGCCCGGGAACAGCGGCGGTATGAAACCCGTGAGAACGGGGAGCAGCGCCGAGCCCAACAGCGGTGCCATATTGCCGATGGTGGCGCCTCGCCCGGCCAGATGATCGGGCACGAGGCTGCGGATCTGCGCATAGAGCACGCTGCCGTAGGCCGACGATGCGCAGAGGAGAAACAGCAGGCCGACGGCGGTGGACAGGGATACGGGTACGATCGCCAGCACGGCGAGCGAGGTAAGCGCCAGCGAGGCCGAGGCGGCCACCACCCATTTGCGCGTGTTGAGAAGGCGATCCATGGGGCCGACCAGCAGCGTGCCCAGCGTCTGGGCAACGGCCATGCCGAGCAGCACGTTGCCGCGCTGCAGCGCGTCGAGCCCGTGCACGTCGTGCAAGTAGGGACCGATCCAGACCACCTGCACGGTAACGAGCGCGGCATAGGCCATCATGAACAGGAACAGCATGCGCAACAGGCCGGGCGTGGCGATGACGCGGCGCAGCCCTTCGATCGCGCCGGTGGCATCCGTCGGCCCGACCGGCGCCGGCACCCATCCCGGCGGGCGGTCGCGCACGATCACCAGGAACAGATAGCCCACCAGCATGGCCACGAGCCCCATGGCAATGAAGCCGAAGCGCCAGCCCACCATCTCCGCGGTCGCCGCCAGCGGCGGGCCTGCAAGCACCACGCCGAGCTGGCTCGAGGCCGTCAGCCAGCTCAGCATCATGCTCCAGGACAGGCGCGAGAACCAGTGCGAGACGAGCACGACGCTGGCGGTGAAGCCGGCGGCGCAGCCGAGCCCGGTGACGAAGCGCGCGACGGCGAGGTGCGCGCCGGTTTCGGCCAGCCCGTGCAGCATGGCGCCCGTCGCCATCAGCACGGACAGGAAGGCGACCGTCCGCCGCGGCCCGAAACGATCGAACGCGAGCCCGAGCGGGATCTGCGCCAGCAGCAGGGCGAAAAAGAAGCTGCCGTTGGCAAACCCCAGCTCCTGGGAGGACAGCGACAGATCGCGGATCAGCTCCGGGCCGATGATCGAGGTCGCGTTGCGGAAGAACTGCGACAGGATGGCGAGCAGCGACAGCATCCCCAGCAGGCCGGCGACCGCGGTCCACCTCGGCCTGACAACTGCGGGAGTTGTCGGCGCAGGCCTGGAATGCGGCTCGCTCACCTCGGCTGTCCCCCGCTCCCCGCACGGTCCCCAGAGCCCGTGCCCGCCGCTGCTACCACGGTCTTGTTCCGCCCACACCCCATTATGCTGAAATACCTAAAGCAGTCATTGCCGGCATTCAACAAATACCGCCTGAGCATGACTGGACTGCGGCTCAGGACAGAAGCGGCGCCGATCGCGGCCTCGCATCCCGGGCGGTGAGATAGACGGCAAGGCCGGCGGCGAGCGCCAGCGCCAGGGTTGCAAAGATCGCCTGGTAGGCGGCTGCCGAATAGCCCGACGCCGGACCCGGGAACAGCGGCGGGATCAGGCCCGTCAACATCGGCAGCAGCGTGGCGCCGACAAGCTGCGCCATGTTGGCGGTGGTGGCGCCGCGCCCGGCCAGGTGATCGGGGAAATGGCTGCGGATATGGGCCAGCAGAATGCTGCCGTAGCCAGAGGCCGCCGACAGCAGCATGAGGCAGGCAAGCGCCATCGGCAGCGACAGCGGCAGCGCCGCGAGGCCGATCAGGGTCGCCAGCGACAGCGCCGCGCAACCAGCCGCGACCCATTTTCGCGTGTTGAAGACGCGGTCGAGCGGCCCGACCAGCAAGGTGCCCACCGTCTGGGCCGCCGCCATGGCGAGCAGTACGCTGCCGCGATCCAGCGGCCCCAGTCCGTACACATCGTTCAGGTACGGTCCGGCCCAGAGCACCTGCACCGAGGCAAAGGTGGCATAGGCGACCATGAACAGGCTCAGCACGCGCAGCAGGTTGGGCGTGGCGAGCACCAGCCGCAGCCCCGCGAGCGCGCCGATGGCCTGGCCGGCGAAAGGGGCCGAGTGGGCGGCGCCCGGCGGCCGGTCGCGCACGAACGCCAGGAAGAGCACGCCGACGAGCGCGGCCAGCGCCGCCGAGGCAATGAACGCTGAGCGCCAGCCGATCAGCTCGGCCGCCGCCGCCAACGGCGGGCCCGCCAGCACGATGCCGATCTGGCTCAGCGCGAACAGCCAGCTCATGGCGGTGCTCCAGTAGGCACGCGGATACCAGCGCGAGATCAGCACCACCCCGCTCATGAAGCTGCCGGCGCAACCGAGCCCGACCAGGAAGCGGGCCGCCGTCAGCCCGGCACCGGAGGTGGCAAGCCCATGCAGCAGCGCGCCGGCAACCATCAGGACGGAGAGCGACGCCACCGTGACGCGCGGCCCGATGCGGTCGAAGGCCATGCCGACGGGGACCTGCGCCACCAGCAGCGCCAGGAAGAAGCTGCCGTTGGCAAACCCCAGCGCCTGGGAGGAGAGGTCGAGATCGCGGATCAGCTCCGGGCCGATGATCGACGTGGAGGCGCGAAAGAACTGCGACAGGATGGTGGTGGCGGCCAGCATGGCGAGCAGGACCGAGGCTGCGCCCCAGGCGGGGGCGGCGGCCGCGTGAACCCCTTCGGGCGATTGCGCCGGCTCGTCCTTCACCGCATCTCTTCCCTACCCGCCGACATCCGCCGACCGGCCCGTCAGGCGGCGGCTTCCGGACGGGTGCCGCTGCCCGATTTGACCGGCTCGGTCCCGTCGCGCTCCGAGCGCAGGTGCCGGCCGAGGTCGACGGTGGCGCGCCAGCCGATGCTGTGGCGATGGCGGGCGAGCCACTTCTCCGTCTCGCTGCGGCCGGCGCCGTGGAGGTAGGTCAAGAGCTCGAGCTCGGGCTTGCCCTTGCTCTCGGGCGTCAGCGTGCTGGTAAAGCGGCCGGCGTCGATCAGATGGAAACGGTGGCGGGCGAGGCGCGCATCCGCTCCCTGGGTGAAGCGCGCCCAGCGGCGGTGCAGACGGCGCACGGTCTCGATGATCTCGATGTCGCGCACCAAGGGTTGGCTGAAGGTGAGCTGGTTGATGCGGGCGGTGATCTCGCGCGCGGTGGTCGGCACGCCGTCGCTGCGCAGCGGGTTGAGCTTGATGATCAGCGTGTCGCCGACCGGGCTGTCGCGGGCGAGCGTGACGAGGTCGGGGTTGGCGGAGAAGCCGCCGTCCCAGTAGGCGCGCCCGTCGATGACGACGGCATGGTGAATGGTGGGCAGGCAGGCCGAGGCCAGCACCGACTGCACCGTGAGCTCGCGGCGGCGGAAGAGGCGGGGCAGGCCGGTGGTAACGTCGGTAGCCGCGATCAGCAGCTCCGGCCCCGGGCTGGTGCGCAGCAGCGCAAAGTCGACATGCGCCTCGAGCAGCTTGCGGAAGGGGTCGAAGCCCAGTGGATTGAAGTCATAGGGCGAGAACAGGCTCGCCACCTGCGCCAGCGTGTTGGAGCGGCTGATGCCGGCGAGCCAGGGATTGAGGCGCAGGAGGTCGGGCACGCCCGCCTTGGCGACGGCCTCCCACACGGCTCTGAGCTTGGCGCGCGCGCCTGCCCGATCGCCCTCGATGAGGCCGGCGGCGAGCGCCACCGCGTTCACTGCTCCGGCGCTGGTGGCGCTGATCCAGCCGATCTCGAGCGTCTCCTCCTCGAGCAGGCGGTCGAGCACGCCCCAGGTGAAGGCGCCGTGCGCGCCGCCGCCTTCGAGGCCCAGATTGAGACGCTGCCTGCGCCGAAACATCCTCAATGGAGAAACCCCCGCTAGTGTCCTGATCGCGAAATTCGTCTCAGCGTGCGGCCAACTTGGAACGAATTTCGCGATCTGAAGGACACTAGCAAAACCTAATGATGCTAGTGTGATTCAGATTGAGAAGTCCGCTCACGAACCCGGCCCAGCGCGATGGTGCGGACTTCTCGATCATCACACTTGCCGCCCTGGTGGGCGCAAGAAGGCGCGCATCACGGCCGCATCATGGCAGCACGTCGCGCGCCAGCACAACCGGCACGCCATCGATCGTGACATAGCGCGCGCGGATGCCGTAAACGGCGGCAAGGTGCTCTTCCTTGAGCACGTCCTGCGGCGTGCCGGCGGCCACGGCGCGACCGCCTTCGAGCAGCACCAGCCTGTGACAGAAGCGCGCGGCGAGCGACAGATCGTGCAGCGCCACGACCACCGCACGACCCGAGCCGGCGAGCGCCGTGAAATGGCGAAAGAGGGCGAGCTGGTGCGCCGGATCGAGGCCGGTGACGGGCTCGTCGGCGAGGAGTGCGCGCGGCTCCTGGGCGAGCGCGCGGGCGACCAGCACGCGGGCACGCTCGCCGCCCGACATCTCGAATACCGGGCGGTCGGCGAGGTGGGCGATATCCATGGCCGCAAGCGCCGCGTCGATGGCGCGCGCGTCGGCTGCGCTCTCACCGGCGCCCATGGCCTGATGCGGCAGCCGCCCCAGCGCCACCACCGCGCGGGCGGAGAGCGCCCAATGCACGATGCGCTCCTGCGGCAGATAGGCCAGCGCCCGCGCCAGCGCCGGCGGCGACCAGTCGGCGATCGACCGGCCTTCGATCATGACCGCGCCGACGCCCGGCCGCACCAGGCCGGCGAGCGCGCGCAACAGCGTGGTCTTGCCGGCGCCGTTGGGGCCGATGACCGCCGTCACCTCGCCGGGATGGGCCACGAAGTCGAGCCCGCGCAGGACGGAGCGCGACCTCAGCGCCACGACCAGCCCTCGCGCTTCGATCTTCATGGCGCCAGCTCCGACCGGGTCCTGAGCACCAGCCAGACGAAGAACGGCGCGCCGATCAGCGCGGTGAGCACGCCGATCCGCAGCTCCACCCAGGGCTGCAGCAGGCGCAGCGCCACGTCGGCGACCAGCAGCATGACGGCGCCGCCGAACAGGCTCGCCGGCAGCAGCAGGCCGGGGCGATTGCGCGCGAGCGGGCGCAGCACGTGCGGCACGATCAGGCCGACGAAGCCGATGATGCCGGTGACGGCAGTTGCCGCCCCGACGCAGAGCGCCGTGCCCGCCACAACCGCCAGCCGCGTGCGGTCGAGGTCGATGCCGAGGCTGCGGGCCGCGTCCTCGCCCAGCGTCAGGGCATCGAGCGCGCGACCGACGGTGAGCAGCAGGGCGATGCCCAGCAGCATCAGCGGGGCGGCCAGCCGCACCTGCGTCAGGCTGCGGTCGGCGAGCGAGCCCATCATCCAGTAGACCATCTCGACGGCAGCGAAGGGGTTCTGCGACAGGTTGAGGGCAAGCGCGATCAGCGCTGCGGCAAAGCTCGAAACGGCAAGCCCCGCCAGGATCAGCGTCACGGGCCCGCCACGGGCTCCGGCGAGTGCCAGAACGGCGAGGACCGCGACCGCCCCACCAATCAGACCACCAGCCGGCAGCGCCAATGCGAACAGCGATGTCAGACCCAGATGGATGGCCAGCACCGCGCCCAGCGCCGCCCCGCCCGAGACGCCGACCAGGCTCGGCTCCGCCAGCGGGTTGCGCAGATAGCCCTGCAGCGCCGCGCCGGCGAGGCCGAGCGAGCCGCCGACGAGGGCGCCGAGGACGGCCCGCGGCAGGCGGATCTCCTGGAAGATCAACCGCCCAGCATCACCCGGGAGGCGCAGGCCGAAACCGGCAGGCCCCGTCGCCAGCGACAGCAGGAAGGCCGCCGCCGCCGCGCCCGCGACCAGGCCGAGCAGCCGCAACCCCCTCGCGTCGCGCTGGCCAGCGGGCGGCATCATCGCGCGGGCGCCCCGAGGCGCACCCGGGCCTGCGCCAGCCACTCGATGGCATCGGCGAGGTGCGGCGTGCCGCACAGCCAATGGCGCCAGGGCACCTCGAGCGACGCCACCTGCTCACGCAAGCGGCGCAGCGCCGGATGGCGCAGGTTGTCGGCGACGATGGTGCGGTACTCGTCGGCGCCGCTCGACAGCACCAGCAGGTCGGGCGGGCGGGCGATCAGCGACTCGAGCGGCACCTGACCGGCCCGGGTGAGGCGATAGTCGAGGCCGAGGTTGCGCAGGCCGGCGGCCGCCAGGGCGGCGTCGGCCAGGCTCCCCGGCCCCGAGATCGAGCCGCCGATCTGGTAGATGACGGCGCCGGGGGCGGGCGTGGAGGGCGCAGGGAGCCGGGCCATGCGCCGGTCGAATTCGAGGATCATGGCCTCGCCCTCGGCCTCGGCGCCGACGGCGGACGCAATCAGCCGCACGCTCGCGCGCACGCCCGCAAGGTCGTTGGCGAGCGGCACCACCACCACGTTGCGCCCGAGGCGCTTGAGCAGATCGACGGTCGCCGATACGCCGAAGGGCCCCGCCAGCACCAGGTCGGGGTCGTAGCGCAGAACGTCCTCGGCCAGCCCGTGCGTTATGGCGAGCCCCCGCGCCTTGTCTGGGATCGCCGACACGGCGGGATCGGCGGCCAGGTGGGTGACGGCGGCGATGCGCGCGCGGGGGACGAGGTCGACCAGCACCTGATCGGTGCACAAATCGAGCGAGACGATGCGGCCAGGGGCCGCCGCGCCCTGCCCGCCTGCGGCCAGGCCGAAGACGGCCCACAGCCCGAGCACAAGCAGAGCGCGGCCAAGCACGTGCGTTCCCGTCCTCTGTGGCTGTCGCGGGCCTACTTGGCACCGCTGCCGAGGCCGTCGACACCGCCAAACGTCAGCTTGACGCCGGCATAGGCGGCAACCGGCGCCGACTCGAAGCCGAACACCTCTTGATACTTCTGATCGAGCAGATTCTCCACTCGCCCGAACACCTCCACGCCCGGCTGCAGCTTGTAGGAGGCCGCGGCCGACACCAGCCAGTAGTCGTCGAGCGTGAGGCGCTGCACGGGGAAGAAGGACGGCAACGGGAAGGCCAGATCCTCCGCACGGCCATTATAGATGGCCGACAGGCTGGCGGTGCCGCGGCCCTGCGCGAAGCCGTAGGTGACGTCGGCGCGACCCGCGTGCGGCGGCCGGCGCGCCTCGCGCAGGCCGTCGGGATTGGTGGCATCCGTGTAGGTGTAGGCGCCGCCGAGGGTGAGCGCGCTCGTCAGCTTGACGCGGCCTGAGACCTCCACGCCCTCGCGCTGGCTCTCGCCGGGGAGGTTCACCGCCGTGAACGTGAAGGGCGCGGGCCCTGGCGCCGTGCCGTTGATCTTGTCGGTCAGGGTGGCACGGAAGTAGGTGACGTCGAGGATGGCCCGGCCGCGCCAGAAGGTGAACTCGAGGCCGGCGTCCCAACCGATGCTCTCCTCCGGCAGCAGGGCCGCGTTGGGGACGAAGAACGGGCTGGTGCCGAACTGCTCGAACATGGTGGGCAGCTTGATGGCCGTGCCGGCGCTGGCGTGCGGCCGCAAGCCGATCTCACGCAGCACCAGGGAGGCCGCCGTGCGCCAGGTCGTGAAGTCGCGGAAATCCTCGTTGTCGTCGCGGCGCACGCCGGCGGTCAGGAACAGCACATCGCCGAAGCCGCCGCGCCACTCCCCCGTGTAGGCCATGCGCTCGCGCTCCCGCCGCACTCCGTCGCCGAAGTCGCCGAACGGCGTAAAGCGCTCATCCTCCCGCTCGACCCGGCCCGAGAACGTGTGCTTGGCCCAGATCGCCGGCGTGTCGAGCCGATAGGTAGCGAGGTAGGCCAGCTTGTCGGCTTCGCTGACATTGCGGGAGTAGGAGGCAAACGCCGACCGGTCGGTGTCGGCGGTGATGGTGCCGTTGTGGTTGATGCGGAATTCATGGGTGAGCGCCCCGCCCAGCGTGTCCCAGCGCAGGTTGGCGCCGGCGAGCAGGACGCGGTGGTCGAGCGTGGAGCGGTCGTCGACGGCGATCGCAAGCGTGCCCGGAATGGTGCCGCCGAAGCCGTCGCGATCGGAGGTCTTGTGGCTGTGGCGGACGGAGAAATCGAGCGTCACGCCGTCGAGCAGCTGGGCGCCGCCTCTGAGCGCAAAGGTGCCCAGCCGCGAGCCGTCGCGCTCCTCGCCCAGGGGGGCGATATTGAAGCCGGCGCTGTCGCGCCAGCTGGTGGAGGCGGAGAAGTGCGCCTTGTCGTTGCCGCCGGCGACGCGGGCGGCGACATCGCGCGTACCGAGTGAGCCAGCTTCCGTGCGCAGCGTCACCGCCATCGGCCCCCGGCCCTGGCGGGTGATGATGTTGACCACGCCGCCCACCGCGTTGGAGCCGTAAAGCCCGCTCATGGGCCCGCGGATCACTTCGATGCGCTCGATCTCCTCGGCCGACAGGTTGGAGAAGTCGAACTCGCCGTCGGCGGTGTTGTTGGCCTCGATGCCGTCGATCAGGACCAGCGTGTGGTTACCCTCGGCACCACGGATGCGCACCTGCGTCATGTTGCCAGGCCCGCCGCTGCGGCTGACCGAGACGCCGGGCAGGCTGCGCAGCGCATCGCCCGCGTGCCGCAGCTGCTGGGCGCGCAGCTCCTCCCCGGTGACGACGGTAACGGCATTGCCGATGGTGTAGTCCGGCGCGCCGGCGATCAAATCGCCGCTCGTCTGTGCGGCGGGCGGACTCCCAGCGGGCGCAGCCGGCGGGGCAGCGAGCGTGGCACCCTGCACGACGATGCCCGGCAGCGCGGTCGGCTGCTGGGCGAGGCCGGCGGCGGACATGAGAGCGAGGGGCGAAAGCCCCGACAGAGCAGCAAGCAGCGACTTGGACGACGAACGCATGACGCCTCTCCACGGTTGGCGTGGAAAAGCCGCGGGCGACCAGTTCGGTCGGGACGAACGACAAAGCCCGACGCGCGCCCCGACAGCGGGGCCGCATCATTCAGATCTTAGCTGGCTTTGCTTCCCCCTTGGCGGACATGACCGGCGCGACTCTTCCACTCGTACACGAGCCGTCGCCACTACGGGTGTCCGCTCAACCGCACGCCCCGCGCGGATGATGGGCGACTGGTGCCGGCAGGTCTCCTGGCTCACGGCTCGTGCGCGTCGCACCCGCCTTCCCGCCGGTTGCCCGGCAGTGGCATGAGGGCACGACGCTTGCCGCTTACAGTTGCGGGGGCAGCCGCGGCATTGAGGAGACACCCTCGCACCGCGTTCCCTTTTCACCCATCGAGCCCGTTGCCGGCCTCGACGGGAACCGTCACGCACCTTGAGCGAAGCAAAGCGCGAGCAGGGATGTCAATGGCCGCCGTGGAGATCGCGCGCGATTTCTCAGCCGCGCTGGCCGTCGGGCAACGGAATGGCCGGCCCGACCTCGATGCCGACCCGCCCCACTCGCATTCCCGGAGGCCGACGCCTCGGCGGAGGCCATCCGGGATCTTGCCCCGTCGTGATCAAGCCGCTCACGGCAAGCCCCCGGCTCTGCGCGCTCCTGCCAGGGCGCCCCGGCCGGGGGCGCAGACGGAGAGGTCGGGAGACTCAAGTCGCGCGCCCGGTCAGGCCGTGGCGGGCTCGAGGCTGCCGGCGTCGGCCCGCGCGGGCTCGGGCAGGTCGAACAGCAGATCGAGCGTATCGAGGAAGGTGGCGACGAGGTCGAGCAGCGTGCCGAGCCGGATGCGCCCGGCCACCAGGTACTCCTCCGTCACGGCCAGCTGGTCGAGGCCGTCGAGCCCCGCCTTGTCGCGCGCGACGAGCCCGCGGCTCCGCAAGAACACAAACGCCACGTTGCCGGTGTCGAAGTCGTGCGAGCTGGTGTCGCCGAGCTCGGCGGCAGCATCGACGAGCGGCGCGGTGCCCGCCACGAACAGCGCGATCAGCGGCTTGAGCCGGCTCTCGCGGCGCTTCATCTCCTCGGCGCGGGTGCGCGCCTGCAGGAGGCGCGCAGTGAGGCTCAGCTCCAGCGCGCGCACGGTGTCGAGGAACTCGCGCAGCTCGCGGCGCTGCCGCGTCACGCGGGCCGTGCTCAGGTTCTGAGCCGCGTCGGCGAGTGCAACCTTCTCGGTCAACAGATCCTCGCCCATGGCGAGCGCGGCGTCGAGGTGGTCGCCTAGCAGATAGAGGCTTGGATGGCGTGGCAGTGCGTCGGCGGCGGCCATGTGTCCCTCGTATCCCCGCTTGGTGTGGGCAGGACGCACGACAATCGCCTGCTGCAGCCCGACGCACGAATCAAAGACCGATTCGCCCGGCTCAGCCTAACGGCGCTTTTGGCTTTTCAACGGCGCAGTGCCGCGAGCAGGCCCGTCTGCTGGTCGCCCGCGCCTGCCAGCTGCGCCAGCGCGCGCTGGGCTTCGGTCTCGGAGGTGAAGACGCCGACCACGTCGCGCGGGCCGGAGGAGGGCGCGCCCTGGGCGGTGACGCCGCCGCGGGTGAGGACCAGTTGCCCTGAGGGATACCGCACGAGCTCGTAATTCGAGAGTTCCATGACCTGCCCCCTTGAAGAGATCCGGACCAGCGAATTTCCTACGCACTCGACGGTGCTGTTGCGGACCCCGTTCTACCCCGACCGGTCCGCTAGGCGGCATCACATAAGTGTCACCAACCGGAGAGTCAATCGGCACCGCTCAAGCCTGAACAGACATTCAGAATTTCCACTCGCGCATCCGCCCAAACGCCCTCACCGAAGACGCACTCCCAACGTCAAATAAGACACACGATCGCAGTGGCCTGCGCGGGCCTCAACTGCAGCCGCTGGTGCCGCCGCAGGTGTCACACTTGAGGCAGGTGCCGTTGCGCAGCAGCGTGAAGTTCCCGCACTCGCGGCAGCTCTCGCCCTCGTAGCCTTTGACCCGGGCTTCCGCCGCGCGGCCAGCCTCCAGGTTCTCCTTGGCCATGCGCGCCTTGGCCCGCACCTCCAGCTGATCGGCGAGCTGGCGCGCGATCTCGCTGACGGAGGCATCGACCTTGGCTTTGGCCGGGACGGCGACCTCCTGCTGGAGCGCCGTCAGCGCCGCCATGCCGGCTTCGAGCCGCGCCTTTACCGGCTTGGCAAACGCGGTGCTCACCTCCTGCTGCAGCGAGGCGACGGGGCTTTCCGGCTCGGCTTCGGCCGCGGCGATGGCAATCGCGCTCGAGGAGGAGCGCAGCGCCAGCACGCGGCTCTCCTGCCCGCGCAGCAGCCCACGCGAGACGAACCGGGCGGCCGGCGGCGGCGCCTGCTCCTCCAGCTCCTCCTCCGACGAGCCAAGGCCGGTGTTGGCGATCTCGCTGACGTCGACGTGGGCTAGGTCGTTGCGCCCGAGATAGGAGACGGCCAGCTCGCGGAAGATGTAGTCGAGGATGGAGGTGGCGTTCTTGATGGTGTCGTTGCCCTGCACCAGGCCCGCCGGCTCGAAGCGGGTGAAGGTGAAGGCGTCGACGTACTCCTCGAGCGGTACGCCGTACTGGAGGCCGAGCGAGATGGCGATGGCGAAGTTGTTCATCAGCGAGCGGAAGGCGGCGCCCTCCTTGTGCATGTCGATGAAGATCTCGCCCAGCCGTCCGTCCTCGTATTCGCCGGTGTGCAGGTAGACCTTGTGCCCGCCGACGGTGGCCTTCTGGGTGTAGCTCTTGCGCCGGTTCGGCAGCTTCTCGCGCTCGCGCTCCCGGACACGCTCGACGATGCGTTCTACGATCCGCTCAGCCATCACCGTGGCACGCGCCGCCATCGGCCTGTCGGCGGTGAGCTCGGCGGCGACCTCCTCGGCCTCGTCGGCATCATCGGCCAAGAGCTGCGCGTTGAGCGGCTGCGACAGCTTGGAGCCGTCGCGGTAGAGCGCGTTGGCCTTGAGGGCGAGGCGCCAGGAGAGCATGTAGGCCTCCTTGCAGTCCTCCACGCCCGCGTCGTTTGGCATGTTGATGGTCTTGGAGATGGCGCCGGAGATGAAGGGCTGGCTCGCCGCCATCATGTGGATGTGGCTCTGCCACGACAGATAGCGCCTGCCCTTGCGGCCGCAGGGGCTGGCGCAGTCGAACACGGGCAGGTGCTCCTCGGCCAGGTGCGGCGCGCCCTCCAGCGTCATGGCTCCGCACACGTGCTCGTTGGCGACCTCGATGTCCTTCTTGGAAAAGCCCAGGTGGGCGAGCAGGTCGAAGGCTGGGTCCATCAGCTTGTCGGCATCGATGCCGAGCTTGCCGGTCAGGAACGCCTCGCCGAGCGTCCAGCGGTTGAAGACGAACGAAATGTCGAAGGCGGTCTTGAGCGCGCCGTCGAGCTTGCGCAGCACCTCGTCGGTGAAACCGCGGGCCTTGAGCGTGGAATGATTGATGGCCGGCGCCTGGGCCAGCGTGCCGTGGCCGACCGCGTAGGCCTCGATCTCCGCAATCTCGGCCTCGCCGTAGCCGAGCGTTCGCAGCGCCTCGGGCACCGCCTGGTTGATGATCTTGAAGTAGCCGCCGCCGGCGAGCTTCTTGAACTTGACGAGCGCGAAGTCGGGCTCGATGCCGGTGGTGTCGCAGTCCATGACGAGGCCGATGGTCCCCGTCGGCGCGATCACGGTCGCCTGCGCGTTGCGATAGCCGTGCTCCTGGCCGAGCGCGATGGCCTGGTCCCAGGCGCGCTTGGCGGCCTCGATCAGCCCGTCGTCGGGACAGGAGGCAGCGTCGAGCGGCACCGGCAGGGTGGCGAGCTTCTCGTAGCCCTCGGTGAGCCCGTAGGCGGCGCGGCGATGGTTGCGGATCACGCGCAGCATATCGGCGGCGTTGTCCTCGTAGCCCGGAAAGGACCCGAGCTCCTTGGCCATCTCGGCCGAGGTTGCATACGCCACGCCCGTCATGATGGCCGAGACGGCGCCGCAGATGGCGCGGCCCTCGCGGCTGTCGTAGGGGATGCCCGACGCCATCAGGCAGCCGCCGATGTTGGCAAAGCCGAGCCCCAAGGTGCGGTAACGGTAGGAGAGCTGGGCGATCTGCTTGGATGGGAACTGCGCCATCAGCACCGAGATCTCGAGCGCGATGGTCCACAGCCGGCAGGCGTGCTCGAAGGCGGCAACGTCGAAGCGCTTATCCGGCCCCGGCCCGGATGGGCCAGAGCGAGCGTAGCTCGCTTGTGCGCCTTCGGCGCGAGAGCCGAACATCATCAAGTTCAGCGAGGCAAGGTTGCAGGCCGTGTCGTCGAGGAACATGTACTCCGAGCAGGGGTTGGAGGCGCGGATCGGCCCCGACTTCGGGCAGGTGTGCCAGTCGTTGATGGTGGTGTGGAACTGCATGCCGGGGTCGGCCGAGGCCCAGGCCGCGTGCCCGATCCGCTCCCACAGATCGCGCGCCTTCACGCTCTTGACGACGCGGCCATCGAGGCGCGCAGTCAGCGCCCAGTCCTTGTCCGTCTCGACCGCCTCGAGGAAGGCATCCGTCACCCGCACCGAGTTGTTGGAGTTCTGGCCCGAGACCGTGAGGTAGGCCTCGCTGTCCCAGTCGGTGTCGTAGGTGGCGAACTCGATCTCCTTGTAGCCCTGGCGCGCGAACTGGATGACGCGGCGGATGTAGTTGTCGGGCACCAGGTCGCGGCGCGCCTCCTTGATGGCGCGCTTGAGCGCGGGGTTCTTGGTCGGATCGAAGCAGGCCTCGTCCTCGGCCTCGCAGTTGACGCAGGCCTTCATGATGGCCTTGAGCCGCCTCTGGCAGATCTTGGAGCCGGTGACGAGGGCCGCTACTTTCTGCTCCTCCTTCACCTTCCAGTCGATGTAGGCCTCGATGTCGGGGTGGTCGACGTCGACCACCACCATCTTGGCCGCGCGCCTGGTCGTGCCCCCCGACTTGATGGCGCCGGCGGCCCGGTCGCCGATCTTGAGGAAGCTCATCAGGCCCGACGACTTGCCGCCACCCGAGAGCCGCTCGTTCTCGGCGCGCAGCTTGGAGAAGTTGGAGCCGGTGCCGGAGCCGTACTTGAAGAGGCGCGCCTCCCGCACCCACAAGTCCATGATCCCGCTCTCGCCGACGAGGTCGTCCTCGATGCCCTGGATGAAGCAAGCATGCGGCTGGGGATGCTCGTAGGCAGACGTCGAGGCGGTCAGCTCGCCGGTTACGTGATCCACATAGTAGTGGCCCTGGCTCGGCCCATCGATGCCGTAGGCCCAATGCAGGCCGGTGTTGAACCACTGCGGGCTGTTGGGCGCGCCGAACTGCATGGCGAGCATGTAGCGGTGCTCGTCGAAGAAGGCGCGCGCGTCGTCCTCCGATGAAAAGTAGCTGCCCTTCCAGCCCCAATAGGTCCAGGTGCCGGCCAGGCGGTCGAACACCTGGCGGGCATCCGTCTCCCCGCCGGTGCGCTCGGCCGCCGCCCGGCCGGCCAGCGCCCGTTCGTCGGGGGTCGAGCGCCAGAGCCACGACGGCACCTGCGTCTCCTCGACGCGCTTGAGGCGCGCCGGCACCCCGGCCTTGCGGAAGTATTTCTGCGCCAGGATGTCGGCGGCCACCGCGCTCCAGTGCTCCGGGACCGCGAAGTTGTCGAGCCGGAACACCACCGACCCGTCGGGGTTCTTGATTTCAGATGTCGCGCGGCGGAAGGGGATCTTCTCGTAGGGTGACTTGCCTGCCGTCGTGAACCGCCGCTTGATCTGCATTGTTTTTGCCCCGTTGGAACGTTCGGGCGCGCACGCACAACCAGGCCGCGCAGGTGTGTTGCTCAAGGACGCCACGGACGCACGACCCCACGCTTTGCGAAGCTCTTCTTCTCCGCATCGCGTCAGCGCCTGCCTCTATTCCCCCTACTGTCGGTCGGCGGCGCGGGTTGTCACTGGAGGGCGTTGCAGCCGGGTGGCCGGCGCCCATGGAGGCAAACTATGACGATTCGGCGGCTGTCGTCTACGACCGCTTGTGGGTGGTAGGTGGAACACATACTAAATGTAGTAGGTAGAAAACTACCGGTCGGCAGGGTGTGGATTTGGGCCTGGGATCGCCGGGCGCCGCCGGCTTTGGCAGCGGCAGGGGCGGCAGTGAACCCCAAGCAGCGCCGCAGATTCGCCCGCTCAATCCCCAGGCCGCCCACAGTATGCCGATTCCAGACCCTGGGCTGTGGCAGTTCTGCCGCGGCCGCAGGCAGCATGGACAGACGCCCGCAAGCCGGGCATTAGAGGGGCCGAGGAGCTGGATCGGAGCCCATGGGAATTTTCACCGAAATCTTCAGCTGGTGGGGCGGCAACACCTGGTCGAACCGCATCTACACGTCCCTGCGGGGCAGGCTTGTGGGCACCGACGACGGCGGCAACCGCTACTACGTGCAGAAGAAAGGCATCGGCCCGCTGGGCGTGCCACGCCGCTGGGTCATCTACAGGAACTTGGCCGAGGCCTCGCAGGTGCCGCCAGAATGGCACGGCTGGATGCACTACATGGTCGACACGCCGCCGACGCAGGAAGACTACAAGCCGCGGGACTGGCAGAAGCCGCACCGCATGAACATGACCGGCACGCCGCAAGCCTACCGGCCGAGCGGCAGCATCCTCGGCAGCGGCCGGCGACCGGCGGCGACTGGCGACTACAAGCCGTGGGAGCCACGCTGAAGCGCTGGCGCGGTCACGCTACCGCCACGTTTTTCGCTCCCCCTCGGCCGGCATCAGCGAGTCCAGCTTCCACCAGGCATGGCGCAGTCCGCACATCCTAGCCCTCCGACACTGATCAGGCCCGGCCGGCCTGCGCTCGGCCTCGCGCTGGCCTTGGTGGCCGCCGCGCTCGCGACCCCGGTGAGCGCGCAGCGGCTCGAGAACCAGGTCGCCATCTTCGCGGCGCTGGACAAGGTGACGGCCAAGATCTCGCGCCTCGAGGTGCCGCTCGGCCAGACCGCCACCTTCGGCGCGCTGAAGGTGACGCCGCGAGTGTGCTACACGCGGGCAGCCACCGAGCCGCCCAAGACCACCACCTTCGTGGAGGTCGAGGAGATCCTGCTCGACGGCAAGGAGAAGCGCATCTTCTCGGGCTGGATGTTTGCCGAGAGCCCCGGCATCAACGCGGTCGAGCATCCCGTGTTCGACGTCTGGCTGACGGACTGCACCCACCCGCGCGGGCCCCCGCCGCGCACGCCACAGGCGACCGGGCCCGCTGCCACGCCGCAGCAGCCGCAGCCCGCCGATCCCGACCAGCCGCGCCGCCGCCGCCCGCCGCGCTGACGTGGGTCTGTCCCCCCTGTCTCCGAGGATATCCTGTTGCTAGCGCGTGAAGTTGTGGTGTTTTCGTAGCTCGTCAACTGTCAGCTTCTTTGTGGTCGGATGAACCGGGCGGAAGCTGGGGCGTCCCGGGTCCGCATGCCTCAGGCGGCTCGCTTGTGGCCGGTCAGTTTCTTGGTTCGACCTGAAGCCCGTTTCTCCGTCCCGACCCGCGGTTCGGCGCGGGCGGTGGGTCGAGGCGCGGTCGAGGCTGGCCGTGGTGCCGACCTCGAGGCTGGCTCCGCCGCTTCCAGGCCACGCCTTGACGGCGCCGAGCCCGCTGCCAGACTGGGTGCGGGTCGGGATGGTGAGGATGAACTCACCCTCGCTGGTGTACCGCGCCAGCCGGTGGGGCCCCAGATCGATAGCGACCTCCCCGTCGGGATAGGAGCGCACCTGCACCCTGGCCCTGACGAAGTGCGGGCGCAGCCGGCTTTCTGGCAGCTGCAGCCGCCGGCCGCCCCACGCCAGCGTGTTGTCGTTGCCCACCACCCGTTCCTCGATGACGCACACGATGTCGCGCCATGCCCCCTCCCGATCGGCAACGAAGGCCGTGCCTTCCTCCTCGGGCGCGATCGCAAACAGCCGGCTCCGCCATGTAATGCGCTTTGAGCCAGGCGTTTGCCGCCTCAACCGTCCTGATGCCGGCCAGCCGCAGCTCCTTGGGCAGACGGTCCTGAAGCGTGCGAAACAGTCGCTCCGAGCGCCCCCGTGCCTCCGGCGAGTAGGCCGCGATGTGCTCGATGCCGAGTTGTTTCAAGGCCCGCCCCACCTGCGTCAGGTGCGTCTTCGACACCTTCTCACCCGCCTTCGGCGTCTCGAAGTAGTGACTGCCGCGATCCGTGTAGAGCGCCAAGAACAACCCATGCTCCGCAACAACCTCGCGCAGCGCCTGGAACGTCGAGGCCGTCCCTTCCTCCTCCACCAGGAACAGCGACAGAACCTCGCTCGTCGCATCGTCCATCGTCACAATGAGATCGAGCGGCGGCTCTCTCTCCAGCCAGGCGTGCCGCGGGCCTGCTCCAGCATCGCCGCGGCATTGCCCCAATGGCAACGCGCCAGGGCCGGCCGGAGCTTGCTCATCTGCGCGTGCAGTCGCCGCTGCACGACACCGCCGACGAGCTTTGCGCCGTCGCCAAGGACCTGAAGCTCGCCGCGGGCGACATCGTGCTCGGCGCCAACGCCACCGAGACCACCATCAAGCGGCTCAACGGCGAGGGTCGGCTGGCGCAGTACCGCGTGGTGCATTTCGCCACCCACGGCACGCTGGCCGGCGAGATCTCCGGCACCAGCGAGCCCGGGCTGATCCTCACGCCGCCCAAGGAGCAGACCGAGACCGACGACGGCTTCCTTTCGGCCTCCGAGGCCGCCGCCCTCAAGCTCGACGCCGACTGGGTCATCCTATCGGCCTGCAACACGGCCGGTGGCGCGGCCGGCGCGGAAGCGCTCTCCGGTCTGGCGCGGGCTTTCTTCTACGCGGGCGCCCGCGCGATGCTGGTGTCGCACTGGGCGGTCGATTCCGCCGCCACCGTGAAGCTGATCGCCCACGCCGTCGGCGCCACCACGCGCGACAAAACCCTCGGCCGCGCCGAAGCACTGCGCCGCGCCATGCTGGCCATGATCGACGGCACCGATCCCAAGCAGACGCACCCCGCCTACTGGGCCCCGTTCGTCGTCGTCGGCGAGGGGGCGGCGCTGAAATAGCCAGCGCGCCGCTCAGGCCGGATGCCGCGTCTTGATGATGTCGAGCACCAGATCGGGGCTCGCATCCTGTGGAAGGCGCATGAAGTCGGCCTGGTGCGCCAAACTCTTCTCCAGGAACTTGTGGAACTCGACGCGGTCGATCTCGACGGTGCCGAACTGCTTCAAGTGCTCGGTGACGAACTGCGTGTCGAGCAGCGAGAAGCCGCCGTGGATGAGCCGCCCGATCAGATGCACCAGCGCCACCTTGCTGGCGTCGCGTGCGGTCGAGAACATGCTCTCGCCGAAGAACGCGCCCGACAGCGCCACCCCGTATAGCCCGCCGACCAGCCGCCCGCCCTCCCAGGTCTCGACCGTGTGGCAGTAGCCGGTGTCGTAGAGGTCGCGATAGAGCGCGCGGATCTTGCGGTTGATCCAGGTGGTGCGCCGGCCGGGACGGGAGGCGGCGCAGCCGTCGATCACGCCCTCGAAGTCGCTGTCGACTTTGATCTCGTAGGTGCCGTTGCGGATGGTGCGGGCGAGCCGGCGCGGCACGTGGATCTGGTCGAGCATGAGCACGCCGCGCTGTTGCGGCTCGATCCAGTAGAGCGCGGGGTCGTCGGCGCTCTCGGCCATGGGAAATATCCCACAGGTGTAGGCCTTGAGCAGCACCTGCGGCGTAATCTCGATGATGATGTCGTCGCGCGACGCCATTTCTCAACTCTTGGCGGATATTCCGCGATCCCGGTAGTCCTTTCAACGAATTATGGTTTTTGCAGGAATTTCTCGAGCCAGTGGATGTCGTAGACGCCGTTGGCGATGTCGGGCTGGCCGACCAGGTCGACAAACAGCGGAATGGTGGTCTCGATGCCGTCGATGACGAACTCCGATAGGCAGCGCTTCAGCCGCATCAGACACTCGTTGCGGTTCTTGCCGTGCACGATCAGCTTGCCGATCAGGCTGTCGTAATAGGGCGGAATGCGATAGCCCTGGTAGGCGCCGCTGTCGACCCTGACGCCAAGGCCGCCCGGGGGGTGCCAGTAGGTGATGGTGCCGGGCGAGGGCCGGAAGGTGCGCGGGTTCTCCGCGTTGATGCGGCACTCGATGGCGTGGCCGGAGAAGGCCACCTCCTCCTGCGTCAGCGTCAGCGGCGACCCGGCCGCGATGCGAATCTGCTCGATGACGAGGTCGAGCCCGGTGATCATCTCGGTGACGGGGTGCTCCACCTGCAGGCGCGTGTTCATCTCGATGAAGAAGAACTGGCCGTCCTCGTAGAGGAACTCGACCGTCCCGGCGCCGCGGTATTGGAGCTTCTGCATGGCCTTGGCGACGGTGGCGCCGATCGCCTTGCGCGCCTCGCCGTTGAGGGCCGGGGAGGGAGCCTCCTCCATGATCTTCTGGTGCCGGCGCTGCAGCGAGCAGTCGCGCTCGCCCAAGTGAATGGCGTTGCCCTTGCCGTCGCCGAACACCTGCACCTCGATGTGGCGCGGCTTGTCGAGGTATTTCTCGAGGTAGACGCTGTCGTCGCCGAAGGCAGCCTTGGCCTCCGCGCGCGCCGTCTTGAGCGCCATGTCGAGCTCTTCGGCCGAGCGGGCAACCTTCATGCCGCGCCCGCCGCCGCCGGCGGCGGCCTTCACCAGCACGGGAAAGCCCAAGTCCTTGCCGACCTTGGCGGCCTGGGCCTCGCTGGTGATGGCGCCGTCGGAGCCCGGCACGGTCGGGATGCCGAGCTTCTTGGCCGTCGCCTTGGCCTCGATCTTGTCGCCCATCATGCGGATGTGCTGCGACGTTGGGCCGATGAAGGTGATGCCGTGCTCCTCCAGGATCTCGGCAAAGCGCGCGTTCTCGGACAGGAAGCCGTAGCCGGGATGGATGGCATCGGCGCCGGTGATCTCGCAGGCGGAGAGCAGGCGGGGAATGTTGAGATAGCTCTCGGCCGCCTGCGGCGGGCCGATGCACACGCTCTCGTCGGCCAGGCGCACGTGCATGGCGTCGGCATCCGCCGTCGAGTGCACGGCAACGGTGGCGATGCCGATCTCCTTGCAGGCCCGCTGGATCCTGAGCGCGATCTCGCCGCGGTTGGCGATCAACACCTTGTCGAACATCGCTGCGCGCCGGCTCCGCTGAAACGCTACTCGATGATGGCCAGCGGCTCGCCGAATTCTACGGGCTGGCCGTTGCCGACGAGGATGGCGGTGACGACGCCCGCCTTCGGCGCGGGGATATGGTTCATTGTCTTCATCGCCTCGATGATCAGCAGGGTCTGGCCCTGGGCGACGCGGGCACCGAGCTCCACGAACGGCGGTGCGCCCGGCTCGGGCGCGAGAAAGGCCGTGCCCACCATCGGCGAGGGGACCATGCCGGGATGCTTGCTCGGGTCCTTCACCCCGGCCTTGGCGGCTCCCGCCGACTGGGCAGACGCCGAGGCCGCGGCGGCCATCGACACGGCGTGGACCGCAATCTGCCGGGCCACGCGCACGCGCACGCCCTCGCGCTCGACCTCGATCTCGCTCAGGCCGGTCTCGTCCAGCAGCCCGGCGAGCTCGCGGATCAGGCCCTGCTCGAGGCCGCCCTTGCTTTTCACGTCCTTGCCCATGCGTTCAGCCAGTCCCGTTCGCCCGTCTCAGGTCTTGGCCGCCGCCCCGCCGGCAGCCGCCCTTGCCAACAGATCGGCCATCGCCTCGACGGCCAGCTCGTAGCCCTTCGGCCCGAAACCGCAGATCAGCCCGTGCGCCGCCGGCGCCACATAAGAATGATGCCGGAAGCTCTCGCGCCGGAACACGTGGGAGAGATGCAGCTCGATCGTTGGCTTCTCGGCCGCGTTCAGCGCATCGAGCACGGCGATGGAGGTGTGGGTGTAGGCGCCCGCGTTGAGGATGATGCCGCAGGCCTGTTCGCGCGCCTCCTGGATCCAGGTGACCAGCTCCCCCTCCGAATTCGTCTGGCGAAAGTCCGCGGCAAGCCCCAGCGTCTTGGCCCGCACCTCGGTGCGCCGCCGGATGTCGCCGAGCGTCTCGGCCCCATAGATCGACGGCTCGCGAACACCGATCAGGTTCAGGTTCGGTCCGTTGAGCACGAAGATCGGCTTGGGCATCTCCCGTCGCCTGGGTGTTGGCGTGAGACCTGGTAGCGAGACTGGTTTCGCGGGTACCGCGCCGCATACATTTTCGATCAGCTGCGCCCCGTGTACCAGCTTTCCAGCGCCCGCGAAAGGTCGCCGCGGCCGGTTGTGCAGAGCCAAATTCGGCCCGCTGTGTGACCCTGCCCCGCGTCCGCACGCGGCGCCGCCAAGGGCTAGCAGACCTTGCAGCCCTCCTTGCGCACGTCGGCCACGTGCTTGTTGAGCAGCTCCAGCAGGTTCTCGGGCGCCCCGGGAATGATGCGGTCGCCGACGATGAAGTGCGGCGTGCCCTGGATGCCCATCTTGGTGGCAAGGCTGCGCGTAGCGTCGATTTCCTTTGTCACCTCCGCCGAGACCATGTCCCGTTTCAGCTTGGCCAGGTCGAGACCGAGCTTCTCGCCCACGCGCAGCGCCGAGGCCTCGTTAGCCTGACCCTGGCTCTCCAGCATGGCGCGATGGAACTCCCAGTACTTGCCTTGCGCCTTGGCGGCCAGCGCCACCCGCGAGGCCTCCTCGGAGCCCTTGGACAGGATCGGGAACTCCCTGAGGACCACCCGCACGCTCTTGTCCTTGTCGATCAGCCGGGCCAGCTCCGTGAACGCCTTCTTGCAATACCCGCAGTTGTAATCGAAGAACTCGATCACCGGCACATCACCCTTGACGTTGCCGACGATGGGCGAGCCCGCCGGCCGGAACAGGTCGGCGGCATTGTCCTTGATGGCGACGGCCATGCGCTCGGTCTGGATCCGGTCCATGCGCGCCTCGAGCGCCGTCTGCGCCTCGAGCAGCACCTCCGGATTGTTGACCAGGTATTCCTTGATGAAAGCCTCGATCTCCTTGCGCTGGGCCGGGGTGAAGCTGGTGGCCGTAGAGCTAGAGCTGGAGGGCGCCGGCTGGGAGGCGGTCGGCGTGGGCGCCGGGGCCGTCTGCGTGGACTGACCCGGGTTCTGACCGACCGCGAGCGTCGCGCCGACGAGAAGGATGGCCGGCGCCAGCAGCGCGGCGCCCTTCTTCGAGAGCAGCGCTCCAAGCCGCTTCAGCATGAACTCTTTCAGCATTCGCCTGGAACTCCGCTTTGGGTTGGATTCTGCACTTGGTTACCTCTGAGGCTTGGTCGTTAGGACTATGTCCTCAGCGCGTGTCCACTTGGGGCTACCCATCTTCAAGCCCATTTGAGCCCGCTTTGCCTTAATCTGTGCATCTCCCGGGTCGCCCTTTATGAGAGATGCTTCCGCTTGCGCAAGAAGAGCTTCAGCTTGTCTTCCGCTGCTGCCATAGGCGCGGACCAGCAGCTCCCAGGCCGGTGCATATTTTTTTTCGTTGGCAGTCGCCTTCTCAAGCAAGCCAATGGCTTCAGGCAGTACACTCTTGTCATCCATAGCAAGGAGTACTTCAGCAAGGCGGGCCTGTATTTGCGGGGCGGAGCCGCTCAACAATTGACTAGCCTTCCTCAGGGGCTCGACCGCCTGCCTTGGCTGCCCCGAAAAGAAATACGCGTCGCCTTTCAACTCTAAGAAGAACGGATTGTCAGGCGCGTCCCGGATCAACGCGTCTATGTCCCCAATGGCGGAAGCGCTTTTGCCCCTGCCGTTTCTGGCGATTGCTCTGGCATAGCGGGCCGGCAGAGTGTTGATCGACGTCGGATATTCCCTGAACACTTCCGCAGGCGTCCGCATAAATCCGTAGAGCTTTGCGCGCATCAAATCGTGACGAAGCCGGAGTTGTGGAGAATCAGCATAGCGAGGGTCAGAGTAGTAGGGACTGCGCTGTGCTTCCTCTCGAATCCGTTGGATACGCGTGCTTGCGTCGGGATGACTTTGCAGGTACGGGCTTTCCGTCCGACGCCCCTCGAATTGAACGAGGCGCTCGAAGGTTTCGAGCATTCCATGCGCGGATTGCTTGGATCGCCTAAGAAACTCCAGACCAGCGGCATCTGCTGCAGACTCTTGTGACCGCCTCAGCATCAGGAACCGGTTGACGCTCATGGAGGCGCCACCCAAGGCGACAGCTTGACCAGCCGGACCAAGGTCTCTTAGCGAGTCGCTGCCCCCAGCTGCGCCGGCCACCATCAGACCTATGCCGAGCATCTGGAGCAAGAGTTGCTCCGACTGCGTTCTCTTGATCTCGGCACTGAGGTTCGCAATATGGGCGCCGGCTATATGGCCTGTTTCATGCGCGATGACCCCGATGATTTCATTGGGCGTCTTTGCATGAATTAACGCGCCCGTGTGAATGAACACATTGAGGCCATCGAGGACAAAAGCGTTGAAGGAGTCGTGATTCACGATCCGCACGGTTATTCGATCCCCGCCGAGCCCGGCTGCGGCGAAAATCGGCCGCGCGTAGTCTCTCAACAGGGCTTCGATTTCCGTGTCGTGAATCAATGACAGGCCTTGCCCTGCAGCGGGCGAGACAGCAGCTATCGCCACCGACGCCGCATAGACCGCGGCCATCGACGCGGCGCGCCATCCCCGTGCGCGGCGGGCGCCGGGGCGGGGCTGCGGCGCCCGCGCGCCCCGTTCGCGATCTCTATGTGCTTCCACGGTGCAAAACTCGTGTCCGAAAGGCCCTTCAGCAACGCGGGGCAAACCACGGCCGGCGGCCGCCGCTGGCCTAGGCAAAGCGAGCAGCCCCGACTATAAGCCGCATGCCCTCGATACGCCACCCGGCTCAGGCGCTACGATCGGCACGCAAGGTGCGCGGGTAGGGCCGAACCGTGGCGGTTTGAGGGCCTGCCGTGACAGGAGTGTGACCATGAAGGACCGGCCCGCAGGCTTGGCCGAAGCCGCTGCGGGGCGTGCACTCGCGCCATCGCGGCGCAGCGGCGTGCCGCCGTTCATCGTCATGGACGTGATGGAGGCTGCGGCGCGACGCGAGGCGCAGGGCGACAAGGTCATCCACATGGAGGTGGGCCAGCCCGGCACGCCGGCGCCGCGGGCGGCGCTGGAGGCGGTCAAGCGCGCGCTCGATCGCGACACGCTGGGCTACACGGTGGCGCTCGGCCTACCGGCGCTGCGCCAGCGCATCGCCGCTCACTATCGCACCCGCTACGGCCTCGACGTCGCGCCCGAGCGGATCGTGGTCACTACCGGGTCCTCGGCCGCCTTCGTGCTGGGCTTCCTGGCGCTGTTCGATGCCGGCGCCAAGGTGGCCCTGCCGGCGCCTGGCTACCCCTGCTACCGCCACATCCTGACCGCGCTCGGCCAGGTGCCGGTGTCGCTCGTCACCGACGCGGCCGGGCGCTGGATGCCGACCGCCGCCGATATCGACCGTGCCGCGCGCGAACAGGGCATCGCCGGGCTCATCATCGCCAGCCCCGCCAACCCGACCGGCACCATGCTGGAGCCGGGCCGCCTCGCCGCGATCGCCGACGCCTGCCGGCGCAACAGGATCTGGTTCGTGTCCGACGAGATCTACCACGGCCTCACCTACGGCATGCCGGAAGAGACCGCATTGGCGCATTCGGACGAGGCGGTGGTGATCAACAGCTTCTCGAAATACTTCTCCATGACCGGATGGCGCATCGGCTGGCTGGTGGTGCCCGATGCGCTGGTGCGGCCGATCGAGCGGCTCGCGCAGAACCTCTACATTTCTCCGCCGACGGTGGCGCAGATGGCAGCGATCGGCGCTTTCGATGGGCTCGAGGAGCTGGAGGCCAATCGGGCCGTGTATGCCGAGAACCGCGCGCTGCTGCTCGGCGAGCTGCCCAAGGCCGGCCTCGAGCTGATCCTGCCGGCCGACGGCGCCTTCTATCTCTACGTCGATGTCGGCCAGTTCACCTCCGACAGCATCGCCTTCACCAAGCAGATGCTGGCCGAGATCGGCATTGCCGCCACGCCCGGCGTCGACTTCGATGCCGAGCGCGGGGCGCGCTACGTGCGCTTCTGCTACGCCGGCACCACCGCCGACATGGCCGAGGCCGCGCACCGGCTCAAGGGCTGGACGCAGCTGCGCTAGCGCGGGGGAAGTTCAGTCTTACTCGGTTACTTGCAGGCCTTGGCCGTGGCGGTGCATTCCCACAGCAGCCCCTTCATCTCGCACTTCTGGCTGACGGCCCCGATTTTCACCGCGTCGCCGAGATGGGCCTTGGCTGAATTCTTCATAGCGGCTTCGGCCATGAAGGAGGCAAACCCCTCGAGCGCGCCCGTACCCCAGCCGCCCGCCTTGATGCATTGAGCGGCATGGGCTGAACCTGCGCCGGCGAACGTGCTCATCGCCACAACAAGTGCAGCTCTCGCAATCTTTTGCATTTGACCCTCCGCAACAACCCTGCCCGACGCATAGTGCACGTGCTCAGGCGGCGGCGGCAAGGTTTGAACGCGAATGCCGCTCCGATCGCCGACGCGCGTGTGTCCTGCGGAACCCGGTTTCTTGCGCGGCAAGGTCGCGAACCTGCCAGACGGCGCCGGGCGACCACCGACGTAGGTCCGGTGATCGCCCCGCAAGACGCGCGCTGCTCCCGGTTTACTACTCACCGGAGCCGCTGCCACCAACCCTTGCGGGCGGGCTGCGCCGGCTCCTCGGGCGCCGGCGCGGGCTCCTCCTTGACTGGAGGCTCCGGCGCCGTGATGGCCGCAGCCGTCATAGGCCGCGGCGGCTCGGGCTCGGTGGCGCCGCGGCCTTGATCGGCGGCAGCCGACCATAACGGCTCGGGCGCGGCCCTGACCTCCGCCGTTTCATAGCGGGGCGGCTCGACACGCTCCATGCGGGGCGGCTCGGCGTACTCCACGCGTGCCGGCTCGGCCGACAGGTGCTGAGGCTCGATTGGGAGCTCCCGCTCCGGCTCGGGCGAACGCGCCCCGTCGGCCGGCTCGGACCTGTCGGCATAGTGCTCGCGCGGCGCCGCTGCCCCGTTGCCGTCGCGGTCGTTCGCGACAGCATCGTCGGGATGGCGCGGGGCGTCCCGGTCACGGCCACGCCGCCCGCCGCGGCGCCCGCGCCGCCGCCGCCGGCCAGGCCGATCCTGACGGTCTTCCTCACCGTGACCCAGCGCCGGCTGCTCGCCGAGCCCGGCCGCCTCCCCGACGGGCTCGTCGTAGGCTTCTGGCTGCCGCACGCGCTCCTCGTGGTGTACGCCCTCGGGGGCGTCGTCGGCTTCGCCGTTGGGTGCGCTGTCGGCGCGCTCGCCGCGGTGGCCGCGATGCTCGGGCCGGTCGTCGGACCGCTCATCTGGCCGCTCGTCGCGCCGGCCGCGGCGACGCCGCCGCCGCGGCGGACGCCGACCACCGTTGTCGCGCTCGGCCGCAGGCCCACCCGTCTCCTCGACGAAGTCCTCTTCGCTTTCCTGACCCTGGCTCTCGCCCTGACCTTGGCTCTGGCCCTGGAAGCCCCATTCCATATTGACGGCGGTACGCTCCGGCGCCTTCTGCGGGGCCATTTGCACGGCCGACTTCTCGATGGCGAAATTGGCGCCCTGCATGCGCTCGCTCGCCTGCACCGCGATGGCAACGCCGTAGCGCCGCTCCATGTCAGTGACAAAGGCGCGCTTGTTGTTGAGGATGTAGAGGGCAACCTCTGCGGTGGTGACCGCCGTCAGCGAGTTGCGCTGGTCGCGCAGGAGCTGGTCCTCGAGCGCGCGCAGCACGGCGAGCGCGACTGACTCGGTCGAGCGGATGATGCCCGTGCCCTGGCAATGCGGGCATTGCGAGGTCGAGCCCTCGAGCACACCGGTGCGCAGGCGCTGGCGCGACATCTCCAGCAGGCCGAAATGGCTGATGCGTCCGACCTGGATGCGGGCCCGGTCGTGGCGCAGCGCATCCTTGAGGCGGTTCTCCACCTTGCGGTTGTTGCGCCGCTCCTCCATGTCGATGAAGTCGATGACGATGAGGCCGGCGAGGTCCCTGAGCTTCAATTGTCGCGCGATCTCCTCGGACGCCTCCAGGTTGGTGTTGAGCGCCGTCTCCTCGATGGAGAACTCGCGCGTCGCCTTGCCGGAGTTGACGTCGATCGAGACCAGGGCCTCGGTCTGGTTGATGACGAGGTATCCGCCCGACCGCAGCGTGACGTAGGGGCTGAACATCGCGTTCAGCTGCCGCTCGATCTGGTAGCGGGCAAACAGCGGCTCGGGCTCCTCGTACTTGACGACGTTCTTGACCTGGCTCGGGGAGAGCATGCGCATGAAGTCGAGCGCCTCGGCGTGTGCCGCCCCGCCCGCCACCACGATCTCGTCGATATCCTTGGAGAAGAGGTCGCGGATCGAGCGCTTGATGAGGTTGCCCTCCTCGTACACCAGGCACGGTGCCGTGGAGGTCAGCGTCATGTCGCGCACGCTCTCCCACAACCTGATCTCGTACTCGAAGTCGCGCTTGATCTCCTGCTTGGTGCGTGCCGCGCCGGCGGTGCGAATGATGAGCCCCATGCCCTCCGGCACCTCGAGCTCCTGGGCGATGGCCTTGAGGCGCTTGCGGTCCTGCGGCTGCGTGATCTTGCGCGAGATGCCGCCGCCGCGACCCGTGTTCGGCATCAAGACCGTGTAGCGGCCGGCGAGCGACAGATATGTGGTGAGCGCCGCGCCCTTGCTGCCGCGCTCCTCCTTGACGACCTGCACCAGGATGATCTGGCGCCGCTTGATCACCTCCTGGATCTTGTAGGAGCGCATGCGCCGGCGCGGGCGCTCCGGCACCTCCTCGAGGGCATCCTCGGAGCCGACCTCGTCGACCGAGCCGACCGTCTCGGGCGCCTCGGCCGGATCGCTGGCGATCTCCTCCACATGGCCGTTGCCTTCCGCCTCGCCGGCGTTGGCCGCCTCGCCGTCGCCGTCGCCGGGGAATGCGGCACGGGCAGAGGTGGCCGGCTCGTCGGGGCGAGCATGCTGACTGTCGGCCTCGGAAGCGCGCTCCCGGGCCGGCTCGTGAAGGGCGTCTTCGCCGTTCTCGATGTCGGCGGCTGCCGACCGTCGGCCGTTGGGCTCGCCCAGCTCGTCGCGATCGTCAGCCGGCACGTCGTAGGACTGTGCGTCGGATTCGCCACGGGCCTGACGGCGAGCTTCCCGCGCCTCGGCCCGTGCATCGGCTTCAGCCTCGGCTTCCGCTTCCGCCTCGGCCTCCTCGGCCAGCAGCGCCTGCCGGTCGGCGACGGGGATCTGGTAGTAGTCGGGATGGATTTCGCTGAAGGCGAGGAAGCCGTGGCGGTTGCCGCCGTAGTCGACGAAGGCGGCTTGCAGCGACGGCTCGACGCGCGTCACCTTCGCCAGGTAGATGTTGCCTCGGAGCAGTTTGCGCGCGGCAGATTCGTAGTCGAACTCCTCTACCCGTCCGTTGCGCAATACCACGACCCGAGTCTCCTCGGGATGCGTGGCATCCATGAGCATTCTATTCTTATCCATGTGATTGGGTCCTTGGCGCCGAGGCGGGCGGCACGAGGCCGGCCGTGTGCGTGCCCGCTATGGGACACGCCCCTCGATGGTGCGCCGATTTGGTTGGTTGCATGCCTTAGACCGCGGCGGCGGTGGGTGCGCCCGGATGCCGAAGGATGACGGGGCGCCAATGCGACAATCGGTGCAGCGAAGCTGCAGAACCGAAGCCCGGTCCCCGATCGACCAGCATTATCCCAGTAAGATGAACGTTCTGCCGTCATGGTCCACGTGATGTGGGAAGAGCGCTGGCGTCCAAGCCTGCCGCTCCTCGTCTGATGCCCGGCCTCGGGCAAACCTCGCGAACTGTCCGCGGCGTTCGCATGCCGCTTCCCGTCCTCGTTCCAGCTGCCGCCGGCGGCGCCAGCAAAGCCGGAACCCGTACCTCGGGAGTAGAGCGAAACCGCGAGACCTCCCCTTCAATCCCCCGGTGAAAAAACCGTCGGGAAGGCGATCGCGCCTCGATCGTAACGAAACGCACCGTCGCATCGCGCCAAGCGAGGCCCTGACCGTTGCATCTTTCGCAGGCGGCGAGCATCGGCTCCGGGCCTGCTTGGCATGCCGTGGGGGGCGCCGCCGGAAGACGGATGCGGCGATAAGCGCACAAACTTCTAGGCCTTCGTCCTTTCTGTGGCAAGAAAGTTTTGCCGGAGGCCGTTCGGCCGATACGCCCTTGATATAGTCTACGATTCGGCAAACAACAGGTTAAGGTCGCGACCGCGGGACGGTTGCGAGAGCAACGAGGGTCAGGATGGCAGGGCCTGGCAGGCGATGGGCAAGCGTGGCATGGGCGTGTGCCTGCGCGGCACCCCTGCTGGCCCCCATCGCCGCCGCCGCCCAGACCGAAATCGTCAAGACCATGCCGGGCGCGCCCGCCCCGGCGCAGGGCGAGGCCCCCAAAGGCAGCCCCGAGACGGCCCGGCCCCCGCCCAATTCGGCCCCGTCGCGCTGGTCCGCCGAGGTCACCGACAAGGCCGCCGCGACCGTGGTCGTGACGGCCGCTGAGGTCACTGGCGACGACCAGCGCACCCGCCTTGCCTTGGTGCTGTCGTCCCGGGTGCCCTACCAGATCTTCACCCTGGCCGACCCCTACCGCGTCATCATCGACATGCCGGATGTGGATTTCCGCCTGCCCAGGGGCGCCGGGCAGCAGGGCCGTGGCGCCGTTCAGGCCTACCGGTACGGGCTGTTCGCCCCCGGCAAGTCGCGCGTAGTCATCGACGCGCGCGGGCCCGTGCGCATCGAAGCCGCGCTCGCCGCGCTGCGGCCGGGCTCCAAGTCCATGCGCCTCAGCATCGATCTGACGCCGACGGACCGGGCCTCGTTCCTGGCCCGGCCACCACCGCCGGCGCCACGCCCACGCGAGGCCGCCCGCACCCCCGATCAGGACGACGTGAGACGGCAGAGTGGGCCCAACCGCGACGCCAAGCCCGTCATCGTCGTCGATGCCGGCCACGGCGGGGTCGACCCCGGCGCCGTCAACAGAGAGGTGGTGGAGAAGGACGTGGTGCTGGCGGTGGCCCGCCACCTGCGGGCAATCCTGGCGGCGAAAGGCCGCTACGAGGTGCTGATGACACGCTCCTCGGACGTCTTTGTGCCGCTCGACCGCCGAGTGGCCATCGCCCAGCAGAAGGCGGCAAGCCTGTTCATATCGATCCACGCCGACACGGTCGGAGCGCAGGAGTTCGCGCAAAACGTGCGGGGGGCAACCGTCTACACGCTTTCCGAGCTGGCCTCGAGCAAGCAGGCACAGCTCCTGGCCGACAAGGAGAACGCCGTCGACATCCTGGCCGGCGTCGACACCGGCACGGAGGTGGAGACCGACCAGGTGAAGAGCATCCTGATCGACCTGATGCGCCGCGAGACCGCCAACTTCTCGGCCGATTTCCGCGGCCGCTTGCTGGGCCACCTGAAGCAGTCGGTGGCGCTCGCCCGCGACCCAGCCCGCTCGGCGGCGTTCAAGGTGCTCAGGCAGCCCCAGTGTCCCTCCGTGCTGGTCGAGCTCGGCTACATGAGCAATGCCCAGGACGCGCGCCTGCTGGCGTCGCCGGAGTGGCAGCGCCAGGTGGCGAATTCGATCGCGACGGCGGTCGACGAATACTTCGCCAGGCGCGTCGCCCGCACTCCGTGACAGCCCTACGAGTTCGAGCAGCCGGCGACGACATGAAGCAGTGCGATCCGGGAAACTGTGAGATAGTGCGGCCACTTGCTGCCACATTCCGTGCTATGGTGCGCCGGTCGCGCATGGTGCTTGCTGCGTCCGGCCGGCTCAACCTTTTGTGCGCGACACGACGGGACCCCAGGCGATGAGACCCGCTCCGATCCTTCCGCCGCTCCCCGCACCCCGGAAGAAGCGGCGGCGGCGCAGCTGGCTGTTGGGCCTGCTCGGATTCGGGTTCGCCTCCGCCGTTGTGCTGTTCGTGGCGGTTTCGGGCGTGGCCGGGTTCCTGATTTGGCAGGCCTCGCGCGATCTCCCCGACTACGAAAGCCTCGAGAACTACGAGCCGCCGGTCATGACGCGCATCCACGCGCACGACGGCAGCCTGATGGCCGAATACGCGCGCGAGCGGCGCATCTTCGTGCCGATCAACGTGGTGCCGAAGCAGGTCATCGCCGCCTACCTGTCGGCGGAGGACAAGCGCTTCTACGAGCACGGCGGCCTCGATTTCACTGGCATCGGCCGCGCCGGCTACAAGTTCGTCACCAACATCGTCAACCGCTCGGACCGACGCACCGAGGGTGCCTCCACCATCACCCAGCAGGTAGCAAAGAACTTCCTGCTGTCGAGCGACCGCACGCTCGAGCGCAAGCTCAAGGAAGCCATCCTCGCCATCCGCATCGAGCGCGCCTACTCCAAAGACCGGATCCTCGAGCTCTATCTCAACGAGATCTATCTCGGCATGGGGTCCTACGGCGTGGCCGCGGCCGCGCTCAACTACTTCAACAAGGAGCTGAGCCAGCTCGAAATCGAGGAGGCCGCCTACCTGGCGGCGCTGCCAAAGGCACCCAACAACTACCATCCCTTCCGCAAGACCAAGGAAGCGACGATCCGGCGCAACTGGATCATCGATCAGATGGCCGACATCGGCGCCATCAGCCAGGAGCAGGCCAAGACCGCCAAAACCAAGCCGCTCAAGGTCAACGTGCGCCCGCTTGGCACGCAGATCTACGCCGCCGACTATTTCGCCGAGGACGTGCGCCGCACGCTGGTGGCGCAGTTCGGCGAGGACGGCCTCTACGGCCGCGCCGAGCGCATTGCCACCAGTGAACGCAAGGCCAACGGCGGCCTGTCGGTGCGGACCACGCTCGACCCCAACCTGCAGCGTATGGCCCGCAAGGCGCTGATCGACGGGCTCGTCGCCTTCGATCGCGAGAAGGGCTGGCACGGGGCGGTGCAGAAGATCGACATCGCCGGCGACTGGGGCGTCGTCCTCTCCGGCATGGACGTGCCGAGCGACATCCAGCCCTGGCGGCTCGGCGTGGTGCTGGAATCGCAACGCACCAAGGCGGTCGTCGGCCTGCGCCCGGCGCGGCAATCGGACGGCAGCATCGTCGCCGAGCGCGAAGCCGTGGAGATCCCCTTCGACGAGGTGAAATGGGCCCGCTCCGGCCGCGTCGTTCCCAAGGCGGTGACCGACGTGCTGAGCCCGGGCGACGTCATCTGGGTGTCGCCCAAGAACCCGCAGCAGCCAGGCGGCACCTGGTCGCTGATGCAGATCCCCGAGGTCGGCGGCGGCCTCATCGCCATGGACCCGCATACGGGCCGCGTGCGCGCCGTGGTCGGCGGCTTCTCGTTTGCGACCAGCCAGTTCGATCGCGCCCTGCAGGCCAAGCGCCAGCCGGGCTCCTCGTTCAAGCCGCTGGTCTACGGCGCCGCCCTCGACAACGGCTACAAGCCCACCAGCATCGTGCTCGACGCCCCGATCGAGATCGACCAGGGCCCCGGCAAGGAGATCTGGCAGCCCAAGAACTACGACGGCACGTCCTCGTTCGGCCCGTCGACGCTGCGGCTCGGCATCGAGAAGTCGCGCAACCAGATGACGGTGCGGTTGGCGCAGGACATGGGCATGCCGCTGATCGTCGAGTACTCCAAGCGCTTCGGCGTCTACGAGGATCTGCTGCCGGTGCTCGCCATGTCGCTGGGCTCGGGCGAGACGACGCTGCTGAAGATGGCGACCGCCTACTCGGTGTTCGCCAACGGCGGCAAGCAGGTGCGCCCGACGCTGATCGATCGCATCCAGAACCGCTGGGGCCGCGCCATCTGGGTGCACGACCAGCGGCAGTGCGGGGATTGCAAGGCCGACACCTGGCGGGGCCAGGCGGAGCCCAACGTGCCCGACGACCGCCGCCAGATCGTCGATCCTCATACCGCCTACCAGATCACCTCGATGATGGAGGGCGTCGTGCAGCGCGGCACCGCCCAGAACATCAACAAGATCCTCCCCAACGTGCCCGTCGCCGGCAAGACCGGCACCACCAACGACGAGAAGGATGCCTGGTTCATCGGCTATACGCCCGACCTCGTGGTCGGCGTTTTCGTCGGCTACGACGCGCCCCGCCACCTCGGCAAGGGCATGACCGGCGGCCACGTGTCGGCCCCCATCTTCGCCAACTTCCTGAAGATGGCCCTGGCCGACAAGAAAGCCGTGCCGTTCCGCATTCCGCCCGGCATCAAGCTCGCCCGCATCAACCTGCGCACGGGTCTGCGCGCCCAGGGCGGGGAGCCCGATTCGGTGATGGAGGCCTTCAAGCCCTACGAAGACCCCGACGACGCCTACTCGGTGATCGGCTTCACCAACGAGAGCGGCAGCTTCATCGGCCAGGACCAGATCGACCAGCCGCGCAGCCTGCAGAGTGGCCGCAGCGTATATTGACGCTATTTCTGCCGACATCTGCGGAAAGCGCGAGCCGACCCCATCGACGTCGCGCAAGCGGAGGGCCGGCGACACGCGTCGCCGAAGGTGCCGCACGTTTGGTCCCCCCTATCGCGACTGTGGAAGGCCACCTGCTCCGCTTGACCGAACTCGCACGCTCCGGCGTTCGACCCAATCACCACCATCTACACTTTGGCCCCGCTTTCCTATATCTAGCGCTCGAATAACAACCGCCGCGCGGCCTCGAGCCCGCGCCAAGGAGGCCGCCCATGCGCGCCGAAGCCCAGAAGCTCACCGAAGCCATCCGCGATGCGCTCGCCCTGCTGCGGAGGCATCTTTGACCTCGATACGGCGCCCGCGCGTCTCGCCGATCTCAACCGCCGCGCCGAGGACCCCAGCCTCTGGAGCAATCCGCTGTCCGCGCAGAAGCTGATGCGCCAGCGCCAGTCGCTCGACAACGCGCTGGCGAGCTACCGCAAGCTCGAGCGCGATTTTGACGACGCCGTGACGCTGATCGAGCTCGGCGAGGCCGAGGAGGACGAGGGCTCGATCGCGGAGGGGGAGGCGGCGCTCAAGAAAATCGCCGGCGAGGCGCGGCGCCAGCAGGTCGAGGCCCTGCTGGCGGGCGAGGCCGACGGCAACGACGCCTACGTCGAGGTGCATGCCGGTGCCGGCGGCACCGAGAGCCAGGACTGGGCCGAGATGCTCTCGCGCATGTACGCGCGCTGGGCCGAGGACAAGGGCTACAAGGTATCGCTGGTCGAGCAGAGCGCGGGCGAGGAGGCCGGCATCAAGTCGGCGACCCTGCAGGTCAAGGGCGAGAACGCCTACGGCTGGCTCAAGACAGAATCCGGCGTGCACCGGCTGGTGCGCATCTCGCCATATGACGCCAACGCGCGGCGCCATACCTCCTTCGCCAGCGTCTGGGTCTTCCCCGTGGTCGACGAGCACATCGAGATCGACATCAAGGAGAGCGACTGCCGGGTCGACACCTACCGCGCTTCGGGCGCCGGCGGCCAGCACGTCAACACCACCGACTCGGCCGTGCGCATCACCCACCTTCCCACCAACATCGTGGTGGCGAGCCAGCAGGAGCGCTCGCAGATCAAGAACCGGGCCATCGCCTGGGCCATGCTGAAATCGCGCCTCTATGAGCTCGAGTTGAAGAAGCGCGAGGAGAAGGCCAACCTCGCCGCCGCCGGCAAGACCGAGATCGGCTGGGGGCATCAGATCCGCTCCTACGTCATGCAGCCCTACCAGATGGTGAAGGACCTGCGCACCGGCACCCAGAGCTCGGACCCGAAGGGCGTGCTCGACGGCGACATCGATGCGTTCCTGGAGTCGGCCCTGGCGCAGCGCGTGTCGGGCGGGGGACCGGCCAAGGTCGAGGATATCGACTAGCGTTCGCGTCACGCGCGGGTCCGCTTGCGCAGCTCCCGTGGCGTGCGGCCAAACCACTTCTTGGCGGCGCGCGAGAAAGCACTGAGTTCGGAGAAGCCGAGGAGAAAGGCGATCTCCGTCATGGGGAGCGCCGTTTCGTTGATGTAGTGATCCGCCATGGCCTTCCGGGTTTCATAGAGAAGATCGCGGAAGGTGGTGCCGGTTTGCGCAAGTTGACGCCTGAGTGCGCTTGGCGAGACGTCCAATGCTCCTGCTGCAGCGGCAATGCCGACTTTTCCGTGGGGCAGGCCCGCACTGATGTAGGAGATCACGCGCGACAGCGGGTCTGCGGCCTGCTCGCGTTCGCTCAGCGCCTTCTTGGCCGCTTGCACGAGGACCTTGTAGAGCTGCGGGTCTGCGGCAAGCAGTTCCTTGTCCAAGGCACGCGTGGCGATGCCGATCCGGTTCTCGGCCTTCTCGAAGCGCACGCGCGGCCCAAAGATGCGCCTGAACTCGGCAACGGCTCTGGGCTTGATGCGCTTGAGCTCCACCAGGAGGGGAAACGAGGCGTCGCGCATGATGTGGCGAATGCGCGCCACTCGCACGGAGGTTTGTGCATCCATCAATTGCGCGCTCGGACCGAATGCCGCCGGCATGGGTGTAACTATGTAGCTCATCCTCGGTCGCTCCTCGAAGCGAGGATCGAGCCGGTCCGAGACGAGCGCCAGAAAGCGGACGTAGTCGTTGAGCGCAACGCGCAGCGTTGGTGCATTGCTGATCACGTAGTCGAGCGTGCCCGTCGTTCCCAATTGAAACGTTTCTCCCAACTGCGCGCCGAACGCATCATTGCTGGTCTCCCGCGCAACGTTCTCCAGGAGCTGCGCAAGGCTGCGCAGAGGTATCCGGGCGTCTGCAATCTTGACAACGGCCGGGTCGATGCCAACCGCGCGTGCCGCGCGTTGGAAGTCGAGGCCGCGCCCGCGCATGAACCTCTCGATCGTGAGCAAGGTCTGCGCAAGGGCTGTTCGTTGGCCGGCAGAAGAGCCCATCGCATGCGGCTCCCCAAAAGCGGCCGCAGAGCGCGATCAATGCTGGCTGGTCATACCTGATCCTTCATTCGCTCGCGGCCAGTTGTATCTCATGTCAAGTCCGGAGCATCTGCGGTCAAGTCTGCGTTTTCCTCCGACGCTAGTCATTCTACACAGCATTGGGCGTTGAAGCGATCACGCCGTGTGCGGTTGCGACCCAGCGTCGGCAATGGACGCGCGATTGCTCCGGGATTGATGCCAATGACGGACATGAGAAAAAGCCTGTTCAGAAGGCCCTTGTTCATGCAGGTGCGCGATGCCGTGGTGGAACGCATCGCGGGAGGCGAATGGGCGCCGGCGACGGCACTGCCCAACGAAATCGATCTGGCGCGCGAGATGGGGGTGAGCGTTGGCACTCTCAGAAAGGCGCTCGATATCTTGGAGGCTGAGCGCATCCTTTCCCGCCACCAGGGTCGCGGCACCTTTGTCAACGATCAGGCGTCGGGGGAGTTGGCTTTCCGCTTCCACAACATCAGAACGGCGAGCGGGGAATGGGTATACAGCACCTTCCGGGACGTCGAGGTGTCGGCAGGCCGGGCTGATGACAGGGAAAGGTCGCGGCTGCAGCTCGGCGAATCGCAAAACGTCTTTCGCATCCAGCGCGTGCGGCTCTTCGCTGGGAACCCCTATATGCTCGAGCGGAGCTGCGTGCCCGAGGCTCTGTTTCCAAACCTGAAAGAGGAGACGATCGCTCCCCACCAGCTTCGAGAAATCGCTGCAGCATACGGTGTCGCGCTGGCTCGCGCGCAGGAGCGGATTTCAGCGCTTGTTGCCGACGAGACGGTCGCGGAGCGACTGCAGATCCCCGAGGGCGCCGCCATCCTACTGCTGGACCGGGTCGTCTACTCGAGCGAAGGGACGCCCGTCGAGTGGCGTCTTGCTCAATGCCATCTGCACGATGGACACTATCGAGCGGATATGACGTGAGCCGCCCGACCAAGTACACCGTGACCTGTCCCCATTGCGGCCTTGTCCTGACCATCAGTGCAGGGCCGGCCGAGCCGTCCCTTTCATACGATGCCAACGAGTGGGCACGGCTGTGCAAGCGGGCCGAGAGGCACAGTCCGGCATACTGCATCTCCGAACCCCGAGTGGGCGGTCCAAAGGGGCAGTAGTTGGGTCCGTTGACGCCGGCAGCGCAACTTTGTGAAGGCGCCTGTTGCGCTGGCACCCAAGTTGGTCATCCCAGGGAGCCGGTGCCGGGCGCGTGAGCATGGAGGATACAAGTCAGTGGGGCGCGGCTGCGGCAAGCTTGCGCTCGACGCTCTCGCGCCACAGGGCGAGGCCGGGCGTGACGAGGAGCTCCATGACGAGGCCGCCGATCATGCCGGGTGTGGGAAGTCCGGCGGTGGCAAGCGCGTAGAGGCGGGCGCAGCCGCCGATCAACACCAGGCCCGCCAGCAACCGGAAGCGCTGCCCCTTGGCCTCGATGCCCGGCACCGTGCTCCAGAAGGCCAGGCCGATGGCCAGCATCAGGCCGGAGAGGTAGCGCAGATGGCTGTCGCCGCTGCGGGACAAGACCGCTGCGGCATCGAACCCGCGCGGCCCCAGCACGATGCCCGCAATGCCAGCCAGGATAGGCACGAGCGCCAGGGTTGCCACGACGATCTGCAGCAGCCGGCGCTCGGCGAGTGGAGACGGCATGGCGCACCCCGCGATGTCGTTGCCTGTCGATCCTTGGGGTGCGCGTTGCCTGGAGAAGCGGCAGGACAGCGCGGGTGCAACCGCCGCGCCGTCCCGCCCGCTTCGGGCTCACATGGCCGGCAGGATGGCCATGTCGCCGATCTTGCCCGTGAGGCCCTGGATGGCGCCTACCGGCTTCGCCGCACCGGTGGCGAGGTCGACGCTGTAGAGCATGCCGCCGGCCAATAGCCAGCCGGTGTTGGCGCCCTTGCCGTCCGACCAGATGTCGAAGGCGATCGCGCCGTCGAGCTTCACGCCCAGCATGCCGATGGTGTTGAGGATGCCGTCGTTGGGCGGGGCCTGCTTGACGAGTGCGCCGATGGCGACGTCGATGTCGTAGAGCGCCGTCTCCTTGGTGCCGGCGTAGCTGTTGGAGTAGGAGCCCGCGGTCACCTTGGGCTGCTTGCCCTTGTTGGCGTCGGCATCGGCGTATTTCAGGCTGCCGTCGACGGTGGTCTTGCCGTCCTCGACGTTGATGCGATAGCTCATGCCCGTGCTGGAGAGGACGCGCAGGCGGTCGGCGACCGGATTGAAGTCGACCGAGAACATGGCGCCCTCGGGCAGCTTCTCGGACAACTGGCTCTTCTTCTCCCACTTGCCGGTCTTGGCGTCGACGGTGACGATGGTGCCGTCGGCGGTGACGCCGTAGAGCTTGCCGTCGGCGGGGCGCACGTCGAAGCCGATCAGGCTGGCGCCGCCGGCGAGCCCAACCATGCCGACGACCTTTCTCTGGTCGGTGTCGATCCAGACGATCGACTTGCCGTCCTGCAGCGCGGCAAGCGTGGCCGCCTCGCTCTTGGTGCCGGCGATCGCCCCGGCCGAGATCGCGGCCAGCACGGCCAGCGCGGCGCTGGTCGTTTTCGAAACTTGCATGACTTTCTCCATCTCCACGATGCGTTCGTGCTCCACAATGGAGCTGGGATGGGGTACGCAGCCTCGGCCGGGATGGTTTTCATCCTGCGTTTCACGAATTGGTGATGCTCGAGTTGCAACCCCATGATCGAGATCGTGCAGATCCGCGAGGAGCACATCGGCGGCTTCCACGCCACCCTCGACGTGGTGTGCCGGGAGCGCACGTACCTGGCATTCGTGGAGGCGCCGCCTATGCCCAAGACGCGTTCGTGCGCAACAATATCGCCAAGGGCTACCCGCAGCTCGTCGTGCTGTCGGGCGCAAAAGTGGTGGGCTGGTGCGATGTGACGCCGTCGGACCGGTCGACGATGCGCCATTGCGGCACGCTCGGCATGGGCCTGCTGCCGGCATGGCGCGGCCGCGGCCTGGGCGAGCGCCTGATTCGGCAGGCCTTGGATGCCGCGCGTGCATTTGGGCTCCTGCGCGTAGAGCTGTCGGTCCGGGCGGACAATACGCGGGCGACGGCGCTTTACCGCAAGGTCGGCTTCGGGATGGAGGGGCTCAAGCGCGACGCCATGCACGTGGACGGCGAATTCCACGATGTTTTGCTGATGGCGCTGCTGTTCGAGGCAAAAACAGGGCATAGGGGATGAGGCGCGTGTCGATTTGGGGTAAAGTAGCCCAATGAGCAAGACCTACAGCCCAGGCCCCGAGGCCGACGCCATCGGATCGTCCGGTATGCGGATGCGGGCGAATTCCGGCGGGGCATTGTGGCTTTGGGAGAGGCTCGACTAATCGCGTGAGCCTAAGCCCCACGAATGGCTTCCAATCCAGCGGATCCAATCTCGGAACATGGTGTCAGACCCGCAAGGTCTGATACCTCTTTGCGCGTGCTCGCAACCGCGGGCTTTGCCGACTACGCCCTGATCGACAGCGGCGACGGGCGCAAGCTCGAGCGCTTCGGCCAGGTGACCGTCGACCGTCCTGAGCCGCAGGCGCTCTGGCGGCCGGTGCTGGAGCCCGGCGTGTGGCTGCGCGCGGACGCCGCCTTCAAGAGCAGCGGCGGCGAGGAGGAGGGCGACGGCGGGCGCTGGTATCGCAACAAGCCGGTGCCGGACACCTGGCCGCTCGGCGTGCTCGGCGTCACCACGCTCTGCCGCCTGACGGGGTTCCGGCATCTGGGCCTCTTCCCGGAGCAGCTGCCGCACTGGCAGTGGATGCTGCAGCGGCTGCAGGGCATGCGCGGCGAGACGCCCCGCGTCCTCAATCTCTTCGCCTACACGGGGGCCGCCTCGCTGATTGCCGCCAGGGCCGGCGCCGAGGTCACGCACGTCGATGCCTCCAAGAAGGCGATCGCCTGGGCCAAGCAGAACCAGCAGGCCTCCGGCCTCGGCGAGGCTCCGGTCCGCTGGATCGTCGAGGATGCACGCAAGTTTGCGGCGCGCGAGGTGCGGCGCGGCAAGAGCTATCACATCATCCTCGTCGACCCGCCGAAGTTCGGACGCGGGCCGGAGGGCGAGGTGTGGGACGTGTTCCAGCACCTGGCGCCTTTGCTGCGTGACTGCGCCCTGCTGCTGGCGACCGGCCCCGCGGCGCTAGTGCTCACCACCTACGCCATCCGCGCCTCGGCGCTGGCCATGGACGGCCTGCTGCGCGAGTGCCTGGCCGCACGCCGCGGCATTGTCGACAGCGGCGAGCTCGCCGTCCTGGAGGAGGCGGGCGGGCGCCTGTTGCCGACGTCGCTTTATGCGCGCTGGGTGAGCGAGCCCGACCCGCGATGAGGCCGCGCCCCGAGCCCGCGCGCGGCGCCACGCGCGCCATCACCAGCCTGCAGAACGAGCGCGTCAAGCTCGTGCGCTCCCTCGAGATGCGCAAGGCCCGCCGCGAGACCGGTCTGTTCACCGCGGAGGGCGTATCCGTGCTCGCCACCGCCCGCGACGCCGGCTGGGCGCCCAGCATGCTGCTGTTCCTCGCCGGCAGCGCGCAGTCGGGCATGGCGCGGGCGCTGCTCGACTGGGCGCAGGGCGCCGGCGCCGAGTGCCTGGAGATATCGCCGGCCGTGCTCGCCAAGCTCGCCGCCAAGGACAACCCGCAAACCATGCTAGGCGTATTCGAGCAGCGCTGGGCCGCCGAGCCCGATGCCAACGCCGTGGCGGGCGATGCCCTGTGGGTGGCGCTGGAGGGCGCGCGCGATCCGGGCAACCTCGGCACCATCATCCGCACGGTCGACGCGGTGGGCGCGAGCGGCGTCATGCTCGTTGGCAATACGGTCGATCCCTACGCCCGCGAGGCGGTGCGCGCGAGCATGGGTTCGATCTTCGCCGTGCCGCTGGTGCGGTGGTCGCCGGAGCGGTTCCTGGCCTGGCGGCAGGCTTGGCCGGGAGAGGCGGTCGGCACGCATCTTGGCGCTGGCGAGGACTTCCGCGCCGTCAGCTACCGCGCACCCACGCTGCTCGTGATGGGCAGCGAAGGCCCCGGGCTGTCGGAGGCGCTCGCCGGCGCCTGCTCCCGCCTCGTCAAGATCCCGATGGCCGGCCGGCTCGACAGCCTCAATCTGGCGGTCGCCACGGCCCTCATGCTTTACGAGATCCGACGCGCCACGCTGCGCATTCGGGGCGACGGACCAAATCGTCTCTAACCTTAACCTCGTGTCCACCCACCCTGTGCCACGATCTCAGTGTATTCTCCAAGCCTTGGTCTTCCGGGGTGAGAAATCGGCGATGACGATCGAGTATCAAAGAGACAATGACCAGTCCCCCCGGGGCACCGGCCAGGGGTTCAGCGCCATCGTGGTGCTGATCGTGCTGGCCGGTGGCGCGCTGATGTATTTCGGCGCCGTCGGCGCCTTCGCCAGCCTGCTCGACTTCCTGCGCCTGCGCTGAAACGGCCTCGGGCTACTGCCCCGGCGGCGGCATGCCGTTGGCGCTGCGTTGCACCGACATGGGGTCGTCCGAGCGGCGCGACTTGCCCTCGAAGAACGCCCCTTGCTCGATGGCGAGCGACCGGTGGAACACGTCGCCCTCGACCCGGCTGGCGGCCTGAAACATCACGCTGTTGCCGCGGATCGAGCCCTGCACGCTGCCGCGCACCACGATCTCGTCCGCGATCAGCGCGCCCGTGATGCGCGCGTGCTCGCCGATGACGATGCGCTGGGCGTAGATGTCGCCCTGCACCTCGCCTTCGATCTGCACCTCGCCCTTGGAGTCGAGATTGCCCGTTATGCTCAGGTCCGAGCCGATCACGGACGGCGTTCCGCTCGCCCGCATGGGAGCGGGCCTGGCATTGGGCACTTGCGGCGGGCCGTTGCCCGTCCTCGGCGGGGCCATCCCCGTCTTTCCAGCATCCGCGAACGAGCCGTCCTTGTCGGGCTTTCTCGTGAACATCGACGCACTACTCCCCGTGCTTCCCGTGTTGCAGGCCCCTCTTAACACGGATAACGCCGGCGGTCATCGCCGAGGTTGGCTCCCGCCACCGGGACCAGATGCCTCGCGACGCCGCCTGCCGGCGCGGACCGCCAGCGGACCGCCCCCGCGTCCCTGGTTCCCTGGCGGAGGGGGTGTTAGCATCCCTCCCTACCCTTCGCGGGTGAAAGCGGCGATTTCTCGGCGCACCGGCAAATCAGCCAGGATCGCTGCCGCAAGGCGGCCATCAGGAACACGGATATGGCGAAGCGTAGCCTCTACATTCGCCCGCTGGCGCGTGTGCCCTCCGGCGCGCGCGAGGCCGGTGCGGGGCTGCCGGCCATCGCCGTGGCCGGGCGCAGCGGCCTCCGGTTCGCCGCCGCTGAGATCATCGAGCGCGACGGGGGTATCGTCCGCCGGCGCACGGTCGGCGCGGTTGAGGTTCTTGCGGAAACGTCGCCGGGCCTGCCGGCGCTGCTCGGGCGGCTCGCGGAGCCGCGCGCGGGGATCGCCGGCCTGGCGCTCGACCGCCCGCGCATCATGGGCATCGTCAACGTCACGCCGGACAGCTTCGCCGACGGCGGGCGCCACGCCACGGCGGCGGCGGCGATCGCGCACGCCCTGCGGCTGGAGGCGGAGGGGGCCGACATCCTCGACATCGGCGGCGAGTCGACCCGCCCCGGCTCGGGCGGCGTCGATGTGCAGGAAGAACTCTCCCGCGTCATGCCGGTGATCGAGGCGCTCGTGCCCCGCGTTGGGGTGCGCCTGTCGATCGACACGCGCAAGCCCGAGGTCATGCGCCGCGCCGCCGCCGCGGGCGTGCATCTCATCAATGACGTCTCGGCGCTGACGCACGCTGCCGACAGCCTTGCGGCCGCCGCCGAGACCGGCCTGCCGGTCATACTCATGCATGCCCAGGGCGACCCGCGCACCATGCAGGATGCGCCGCGCTACGACGACGTGGTGCTCGACGTCTACGACATGCTCGCCGCCCGCATCGAGGCCTGCGAGCGGACGGGCATCCCACCCGCGCGGCTGATCGCCGATCCCGGCATCGGCTTCGGCAAGACGCTGGCGCACAATCTGGCCCTGCTCGCCTCGCTCAGCGTCTTCCACGGGCTGGGCTGCCCGATCCTGCTCGGCGCCTCGCGCAAGAGCTTCATCGGCGGGTTGACGGCCGCGGAGGTGGACGACCGCCTGCCGGGTTCCATCGCCGCGGCGCTGATCGGCGCCGCACAGGGCGTGCAGATCCTGCGCGTGCATGACGTGGCGGCGACGCGCCAGGCGCTGGCGCTGTGGGAAGCCGTCTAGGCGCTCGCGCCCACCAGCTCGCGCTCGAGGGCCTTGAAGGTCTTGGCGTATTCGCAATAGAGCCCGACGATGAGCCGGGTCATGGCGAGCCGTGAGTCGTCCATGGCGGTCATCTTGCGGGCCGGGCTGCCGCCGTACATCCAGCCGCTCTCCAGCACCTGGCCGGGCGTGGTCTTGGCCGCGGCGGCGAGCAGCACCCGGTCCCCGATGACCGTGCCGGGAGCAACGAAGCTGCCGATGCCTATCAGCGTCTCGTCGCCGATCACGCAGTCGTGGATGGTCACGTTGTGGCCGACGGCCGAGTCCCGGCCCAGGGTCACGCCTTGCCCAGTCGTGCAGCGGATCACGGTGTTGTCCTGGATATCGGTGCGGGCCCCGATCGAGATCGCCGCATCGCCGGCGTCGAAATCGTTGCTGTACCAGATACTGGAGGACTCGGCGGCGATGAGCCGGCCCTTTACCGTCGCCGTGCCGGCAATGAATACCGAAGGATGCACGTCGGAGCCGGGTGCGAGCGTGCGGCGAGACTCGGCCGAAGCCTTGCAGGAGCGCGCGATGATCTGCGCGCGGCGCTCGGCAACCTCGCCGGGGCCAAGCTCGCGCACTGGCTGGGCCGGGCTGCCGGCATAGAGGAAGCCGCCCGCAATCTGCTTGTTCGGGAACACGGTCGCGCGCGGCTCGAAGGCGACGTTGTCGCCGACCACGGCGCCGTCGAGGATGACGCCGCCATCGCCCACCACCACGTCGCTGCCGACCGTGCAGGCGTGCACGCAGGCATTCTCGCCGATCGTGACGCGGTCGCCGAGGATGCAGGGGAAGATCTCGTGGTTGATGTGCAGCGTCGAGCGGGGGCCCAGATGCAGGTCATCGCCGGCAGTGACGAAGTGCCCGTCGGCGCGGATGACGCTGAGCGCCCCGAGCCAGGCGCGCTCACCGAGCGTGACGCGGCCGAGCACGGCCGAGCCGGCGCCGGCATGGGCGAGCGGTCCGGCGAATTTCGGCGCGATGCCGGTGTAGGACAGGATGAGCGGAGCTTTGGCTGACATGGCCGCCAAAGTATCCATCCGCATCGATTTGGCAACAGCGCGGGCATGAGCGCTCAATCGAGCTCGAAGGCGCTTCTGTAATCGAGCTTGAGGCCCGGGTTCTGGTCTTCCTTGCGCAGGAAGCAGTTGCCGATCGCCAGCACCTCGATCTCCGACCCCATGAAGCAGCGGAAAGCGTCGTTGGGCGTGCACACGATCGGCTCGCCGCGCACGTTGAAGCTGGTGTTGACCACCACCGGGCAGCCCGTCTTGGCCTGGAAGCGCGAGATCAGGGCGTGATAGAGCGGGTTGGTTTCCTCGTGCACGGTCTGCACGCGCGCCGAGTAGTCGACGTGGGTGACGGCCGGGATGTCGGACCGCGGCACGTTGAGCTTGTCGATGCCGAAGAGCGCGCGCTCGGCCTTGGACATGGCCCGCTGGCGCTGCTCGCGCACGGGCGCGACCAGCAGCATGTAGGGCGAATCGGTGTCGAGCTCGAACCATTCGCCCACCTGCTCGCGCAGCACGGAGGGGGCGAAGGGCCGGAAGCTCTCGCGGTACTTGACCTTGAGGTTGAGCGTCTTCTGCATGCTCGGCGAGCGCGGATCGCCCAGGATCGAGCGGGCGCCAAGGGCGCGCGGCCCGAACTCCATGCGGCCCTGCATCCAGCCGACCGCCTTGCCGTCGGCCAGGGCCGACGCCGTCATCTCGATCAGGGCGTCCTTGGTGAGCGTCAGGAAATTTGCGCCCGCGCGCGCCAGCTCGCGCTCGACCGTGCCCTGGTCGAAAGCGGGCCCGAGGTAGGAGCCCTGCATGGCGTCGGGCCCGGACCTCGCCGCCACCCGCGGCTTATCGAGATGCATGTGATAGCCGACCAGGGCTGCGCCCAGCGCCCCGCCGGCATCGCCCGCGGCCGGCTGCACCCAGATGTCCTCGAAGATCCCCTCGCGCAGGATCTTGCCGTTGGCGACGCAGTTGAGCGCCACGCCGCCGGCGAGGCAGAGCCTGCGCTGCCCGGTCTCGGCGCGGATCGAGCGAGCGAGCCGCAGCACCACCTCCTCGGTCACGGCTTGGATCGAGGCGGCCATGTCCATGTGGAACTGCGTGAGGGGCTCGGAGGGGTCGCGCACCGGTGCATCGAACAGGCGCGCGAAGGCGTCGTTCGTCATGGTGAGCCCGGTGCAGTAGTCGAAATAGGCCTGATCGAGGTGGAACGAGCCATCGTCCTTCAGGTCGACGATATGGTCGAGGATCTGCTTGACGTAGACGGGTTCGCCATAGGGCGCGAGCCCCATCACCTTGTATTCGCCCGAGTTGACCTTGAAGCCCAGGTAATAGGTGAAGGCCGAGTAGAGCAGGCCAATCGAGTGCGGGAAGTGGATCTCCTTGAGCAGGTCCAACTCCTTGCCCCGACCCAGCGCCAGCGAGGTCGTGCTCCACTCGCCGACGCCATCCATGGTGAGGACGGCCGCCTCATCGAACGGGCTCGGATAGAAGGCGGAGGCGGCGTGGCTCAGGTGATGCTCGGAGAACAGCAGGCGCTTGTCGTCGAAGTCGGGCGCCAGCTTGCGCAGCTCGGTGGTGAGCATGCGCTTCTGGAACAGCTTCTCGCGCAGCCACACCGGCATCGACATGCGGAAGGAGGCAAAGCCGCGCGGCGCGAAGCTGAGATAGGTCTCGAGCAGGCGCTCGAACTTGATGAAGGGCTTCTCGTAGAACACCACCGCATCGACATTGCTCAAGCTGCAGCCGCAATGGGCGAGGCAGTAGCCGATCGCGCGCACGGGAAAGCGCGCATCGTGCTTCTTGCGCGAGAAGCGTTCCTCCTGCGCGGCAGCCGCCACCTGGCCGTCCACGACCATCGCGGCGGCGCTGTCGTGATAGAGGGCCGATATCCCCAGAACGCGCATCGCAACCGCCCGGCCGGCTCAGAACAGCGTGTAGATGAACGGGGCCACGGCGGTGCCTTGCGTCAGCACCAGCAAGCCGCCGAACAGGCCGAGCACGACCACGATCGGCGCCAGCCAGAACTTCTTGCGCGCCCGCAGGAAGCGCCACAGCTCGTGCACGATGCCCATGCGATATCTCCTAGAATTGGTCGCGCAGACTTTCGGGAGCCAGCCGCGGCTGCTCGCGCACCCGCCAGTAGCTCGTCGCCGCCGGATCGCGGCGCAGGCGCAGGAAGTCGTTGCCGGCAAGGCGCGCGGCGATGGCGAGCGGGGTCACCACGGCGAAAAAGATAAACCCGAGCACGATCGGCGCCATGACCGCGCCGAGCAGCAGCCCGAGCTTGGTCCAGGCCCAATTGAGCGGCGCCAGCAGCGACGGCTGGACGAGCGCCAGCACCAGGAAGATAGTGGCCAGCGCCAGGGGCACCGGCACCCACCTGTTGCGGTGCCAGGCGAAGTAGGCCGTCACCAGCACGAAGAACGCCGTGAAGACGAGCCCGAACGACCTGTTGCTCGCCGTCTCGACGTCGTGGTGGCTCGCGCCGAACTCGTGATGACCGGTTGCTTGCGCCATAGCCCCAAAATAGAGCAGGCAGGTTAAGAACCGCCCGATCTGCCGTGACCACGGCAAACATGCTTTGCAATCGGTTAGCGGCTGTTCAACGAGCGGGCATTCGGGCCACGGCGGCCTTCCGCGGCCCGCCCCTGCTTGCTAGACTTCACCAACGGCACCGAGGACCGAGGAGGAGAACGCCCATGCAGCTCAAGGTTTTGCCCATCAGCCGCGACGAGTGCAGCGCCGCCGAATGGCAGGTGCGCGTCGATCTCGCCGCCGCCCATCGCTGCGCCGTCATGCACGGCTTCCACGAGGGCATCTTCAACCATCTGACGCTGACCATACCGGGCAAGCCCGACCGCTACTACCAGATCCCCTTCGGCATGCACTGGTCGGAGGTGAAGGCGTCTTCCTTCATGGAAGTCGGCATCGACGACGGCAAGGTCAAGCGCGGCGCCGGCGACGTGGAGCGCTCCTGCTTCTGCATCCATGCGCCGATCCACAAGGCGCAGCCCAAGACCGCAGCCGCCGTGTTCCACACGCACATGCCCTACGCCAGCGCGCTCACCCGCCTGGAGGACCCGCGCATCAAGGAGATCGGCCAGACCGAGGTCGGCATGATCGGCGAGATCGCCTACGACGAAGAGTACACCGGCCCCGCATTCGATCCCGACGAGGGCCGGCGGCTCGCCAAGATCCTGGGCGACAAGGGCGTGCTGTTCATGGCCAACCACGGCATTACCACGGTCGGCTCGTCGGTGGCGCAGGCCTACGACCGGCTCTACTACATCGAGCGCGCCGCGCAGGTGCAGATCTACGCCATGTGGACCGGCCAGCCCTTGAAGCGGCTGCCCGATCCGATCGTCGCGAAGACCATGAAGAGCATCGGCGGCGCCGGCCTCTACGACGGCCCCACTCCGGCCGAGCGCCATTTCGATGCGCTCAAGCGCATGCTCGACCGCACGGAGCCCGACTACAAGGACTGAGGCTATCCGGCGCGCTCGGCCGGCATGACGGACGAGCGCGTCGGCCATGGCATGCTGCCGCGTCCGGACAGCAATTTCACGAGTCCGAACACGACGACGGCGGCGAGGCCGCCGACGATCGCGGCCGCGCCAATCTGCGCCACGGCGCTGGCGCCTCCAGGGCCGACGCCGGGCCCCTGAGCGGCTGATGCCACAGCGGCGAACAGAACCAGCGAGATCACGGACAAGACGGAGATTTGCAGTGGGCGCCGCATGGGCTACTCGCGCATGTCGGCGCGGAAGGTCTTGGAGACCACCCGCCAACCCTCCTTGAGCTTGAGCAAGGTGAGGTAGTCGGTGAAGTAGCGCGGGTGCAGCGAGCACTCGAGCTTGACGAAAGCGGTCTCGGGGCCGGAGAGGTCGATCGAGACGATGCGGTCGGTGCGTTTCTGGCCTTTGGACTTGGCCGACGGCCGGCTTGCGACCGCGTCGAACCACTTGGCGCGCGGCCAGTCGCTCACCGCGCCGCCCTCCATCCAGTAGAGGTGGCTGCCTTCGTGGAAGGCGGCAGCCAGCTTGCCCGTGTCACCCTCATAAAGCCCGTCGAGATAGGTCCAAACCACCTTCTCGATCGCCTCGATCTCGCCTGCCATGGGCGCGTCTCCTTCCCGGTTCGTGGCGCGCCGTGGCTCAGCGCTTGGCCTTGCCGTCCGACACCATGTTGAGGACCTCGACCTTGCGGTCGGCCACCAGCTCGCCGACGATGGGGCGGAAATCCTTGAAGTGCTGGCTGTCCTGGTGCGCCTTGATGGCGGCGTCGTCCTGGTAGACCTCGAGCATGACGAAGCGGGTCGGGGCCTTGGGATCCTGCACCACGTCGAACTGCAGGCAGCCCGGCTCGTTGGCGAGACAACGCTTGGCCTGCGCCGTCATCTCCTTCTGGAACTCGGCTTCCTTGCCGGGCTTGGCGGTCAGGTAGGCGATGATGGCGCGCATGGGGTTTTCCTCCGTCTGCTCGTTGCGATGGTGCTGCACCCTCGCATGGAACCGGGGCCACCGTCAGCCCGCAGGGGGCATGGCTAGAACCCCGGCCCGAACGGGACTGGATAAAGTCGGCCGCCGGCCCGCGGCACCTCTCTCGCCCAGCCTTGTGCTCGTCTTGTGCCTATCGCGCGTCAAATCGTCCCTCGCAAGCCCTCGGCGCGACCAAGGCGGCGCAGGGCTTGGCCGGCGGACCGCCCCGCGCCGCGCCTTTTGTGTCACATGCGCGGCGCAATCTCTTGGCTCTCCCTTGATACCGGCTCCAGTCCCGGGCTTCAGTGCGCCGCTGGGACCGTGGGGGCGGCTATGAGCTATATCGTCATGATCCGCTGCCCGACCCTCGACAGGGCCGTCCCGACCGGCATGACCTGTGACATCAAGACGTTCGGCGCGCTCACGGAGCTTGGGCGCCTGAGCTGCCCCGCCTGCGGCCAGGTGCACATCTGGTCCGTCATGGACGCGTGGCTGCGCGACGGCGCCTACCGCACCGGCCAGCTGGCGCCGGCCCTGGCCACCAAATAGCCGCCTAGCACCGCTTGCGGTCTTGCCTGTCAGCCGCCGAACACGACCTTGTGCATGATGCGCCCGGGCACGAGGGTAAACCCGCCGGCTATGACGAGCGCTCCTAAGAAGAGGCCGAGCATGGTCAGCATGTGCCCGCGCACTCTGTGGACGCGCGCGAAGTAGAGGCCGGCCGGCAGCATGATCAGGGTGAGGATCGAGAGCAGGTGGATCGGGCTCCAGGGGCCCCACAGGCGCATATCGTGGATCCAGAAGGAGCTGATGGCCACCACCAGCATCACCCCGATCCAGATGTAGCCAAGCGTGCGATGCGGCAGCGTGCCCTTGGGGGCGGCGATTTGCACGACGCCGAGCGTGAACGCGGCCAGCGCGGCGAAGGCGTGCAGCTGGATGGCGAAAGGCGCGTTCAGCAGCGGCGCAAGTGTCATCTCGGAGGCCCCTATGTTAACATCTTTAACATAGGGGCGGCCGACGGCCGGAGCAAGCGCGATCGTGACACGACGACGCTATTGAGCCGTCAGAACGGGATCTCGTCGTCGACCTGCTTGTCGAAGCCGCCCTTGGCGCCGGAGCCGCCGCGCTTGGCGGCCGTGCCGTTGGCCGGCGCGCCATAGCCCGCCTGCTCGTCCTCCTGCATGCCGGCTTGCGCACCAGTCCCGGCGCCAGCGCCACGGGCGTCGAGCATGGTGAGCACGCTGTTGAAGCCTTGCAGCACCACCTCGGTGGAGTACTTGTCCTGCCCGTCCTGGCCCTGCCACTTGCGCGTCTGCAGCTGGCCCTCGATGTACACCTTGGCACCCTTCTTCAGGTACTGCTCGGCCACCCGGCACAGCCCCTCGCTGAAGATCACGACGGAGTGCCACTCCGTCTTCTCGCGCCGCTCGCCGCTGGTCTTGTCGCGCCACGTCTCGGTGGTGGCGACGCGCAGGTTGGCGACAGGGCGGCCGTCCTGGGTGCGGCGGATTTCCGGGTCTTTGCCCAGATTGCCGATCAGGATCACTTTGTTGACGGAACCGGCCATGGGGCACTCCTCTCAGCTCTTGCCGCCCGTCTTGCCGTATCTGGGGCGGCCACGACTCTCAAGGCGCGACGTTAGCCGCTGGCTGCGGCCGGCGCCCGGCTCTCGGGTTGCTTGTCCACGCTTTTGCGAAGCGTATCCTATCCGGCGACTATGTTCGCTTTATGTTCCAAGATAGCGCAGGCTCACACCCAGCGCAAGTCCCCGCACACACACGCACTCGCTAGCACCAGAGGGCAGGGCACCGGAGGGCAGATTTTGCCAGTGGTGAGGCCGTTTCGGTGCACCAACAGTACTATTTTCGGGTACCCCGCCGCCGCGGACGGCTGCCAGCAACTGCATTCGACCGGGGTCGCAGACCATCCGGGCGCAATGCACTCGCCTCCTCTCGGCCCAGGTCGGCGCGCACATCGCCTGCATGGACCACATCGGCAAATTTCAACCCCGTCAGCTTCTCGATCTCCTTGACGGTGCTCAGAAATTCCTTGACGCGCGCCAGCTCGCCGGGGTGCCTCAGGCATGACCTCGAGGACCGAAGATTGGTCCGCTAGGAGCGCAATCGACCGCAACGCCTCATCCTCGACCCAGACGGCGATCTTCCAGAACTGCATCGGAATCTTGGCTTTGAAGCGATACTTCGGGTCGGTCTTGTCATTGAAGACGGGGCCGGCGAACACGCTAATGCGCTGGCGCTCCGCTACGGCGTTGCGCAGCACATAGGTCTCCACCGCGCGCCATCGCAGCTTGCCCTTGCTGCCGGGCCGGTCGAGCCTGCTGCCCTGGTTGAAGAACCCGACCTGCGGGGCTGCGTTCGTGTAGAAGAACGTGTCCTTCTCGGCCGCCACAGCCTCTTCGCGAACGCCCCATCCAGGATCGCCGCGCATGATGATGTGTCCCTTCTGGAACATGCGCGCCTTGCGCTCGTTGGACTGTGGGTCGGGATGGCCCGGCACATTCTGGTTCTCGTAAAAGGCCCTAGCCATCTGCTCCTTGGGGTCGATGCGGTCGTCAGGCCGAAACGCATCGGACGCCTCCGCACCCTCCATCGGCAGCTCGTCGTCCACGGTTAGCGATTCGATGTCGAGATCGTGCAGCGTCGGATCGTCCTTGACCGATTTGTCAGCACGCTTGATCGCCTTGATGCGGGCGCCGTCTATGTTACAGGCGGTGAAATACGCGAGCCGGCGCTCGGCGTTCATCACGATGGAAAAATGGTGATAGCGGAGCTCGTGCGGATCATCGCCGCGCGCAGCATCCAGATTGCGCGCCGCACGGTGCGGAACCCGATCGAGCGCAGGCAGGGCAACCAGGAAGCCGGGCAGGAAGCCAGCCTCGTAGCCGCCGCGATTCGAGAAGTCCTCCGGCTCCCGTCTTGCTTCCGATCCTTCCGAGTGGAAAATGACGGGAGCGGGCTTTGGGTCGGTACGCCGGGCATCCACGTCCGCGCCTCCGAGCAACGGAGCGCGCACGTTGATTTCGACCGGGAACGTCCATGTGATCGAGCCGTCGGCATGCGAGCGCGCCGCGGATGCGGCCGAGGACGGCGGAACGGCGGCGGCCTCCTCGAGCGGGGCGATGGGTGGCAACGAGGCCCAAAACCTCAACGCCTCGTCCAGTCGGCGTTGCTGGGTTGCGTTCACGGAACGGAGTTTCGCGCGCAGGTCCTTGACGATGGCACTGATGCGGATGCCCTCGTTGATCTCCGCGTTCAGAGCAGTTCCGCTCTTGGCGCGCCGCTCCAGATGCGGCCCACCCCAGTGATGCAGCGCAATCGCTTGCCACTCGTTGTTGAAGACGGGTGATCCCGACGAGCCCTGCTCGGTATCGGCTACGTAGTGCAGCACCTGCTCGGTGTCGGGGCGCGAGACCAGGCGGTTCTCTCGCAGGACCAGCTCCTTGTAGCGGCCTTGCGGGTGTTGCACGACGTTGGCGACCTCCCCGAGCGCATGCTTGTCCGACGCGTCCGACAGCGGCACGTATCCGAAGCTTTTCAGCTCGCGCGGCCCATCGATGCGCTCGCCCACCGCGACCAGCGCATAGTCGAGGCGGTTGATCTCGTCGAACACGAAGAGCGCGGTTGGATCCAGCGCGAACCTGGTGACGCCGCGAAGCGTATTGGCGTGGTCGAGCTCGTAGTCGAACTCGATGCAGAGCTGCTGGGCCCGCGCCGGCGCCGCGATGACGTGATTGTTCGAAAGAAACAGACCGGGCGCGACGAGGAAGCCCGAGCCCAGAGGGCGGCCGTTGCGAAAGGCGACGCGGGCCACGGCGTCCGCCGCCCGGCGGCCGCGCGTGAAGAATGCCACGCCGACAAAATCCAGAGTGGCGCCTCGGATCGCTTCCGCACCCGCCATCGCCTCCGACGACGTTGCGCCGCGCTTGCTGGCGGTGCTTGCCTGCGACCGGATCGCCAGCGCAACGATCTCAGCTTCCTCGCGGCTGAGCTGGGCCTTGGTCTGCAGTCGCCTGACCAGGCGCGCCGGGTCTGTCTCGGAACCCAGCGGATTGCCGCTCGCAATTTGGCTGAGAGATCTCGCGATATCGGCGTCTGCATTGGCGAGACGCCGGCGCACAACTGCTTCCAGGCCTGGCTGCGATGTATTCATGGCGCTGCTCCCAATCAACTTGTCTAGCAATAGCTAAAATCTAACCTCCCTTGTCCGCGACCGCCAGACAGAATCCCGCAAGCAATTGTCGATCGCCAATTCCCGTTAACGGATCGTCGCGCGCACTCGAAGATTTTGTACGATCTCCATTCAAGATGCGCCGCGCGGACGCGGCCGACCCGTCGTGCGAACCCCGGTCGGCAGTTTGATGACACTTTCGTGACGGCAACGGATGACGTATCCGAGGCTGCCGGGCGCTACTGCGCTCTTGCCGCATCCGCCGCGGCGGCGAGGTCGCGCATGACGCGCTGGCCCATGGCGGACGATGCCGGGCAGTCGGCAGCGCGCAGCCGGTCGTAGATGGCGGGCATGTCGCCCTTGAAGCCCGGGGCCATGGCCCGGCGCGCGATGCCGGTCGCCACGGCGCCGTTGCCAAAGCGCGGGCGGCACATCAGGCGGGCCAGATAGTCGGTGATGCGGCCCTTGTAGCCGTCGGCCGCCGACGCCTCGCTGGCAGCGCGCGCAAAGCCCTGCCACAGCTGCTGCTGCGTCGACGTCGCCCAGCCGGCGGTCTGGTCGGCGTCGGTGAGGGGGCCGAGGGCCTCGGTCAGCCGCGCCTGCAAGGGTCCGCCCTCGATGCGGCCGATGCCGGCGCGCAAGGCGGCGAGGTGGTCGGCACCGGGGGGCTGCATGACGATCTGCGCCATCTCGGAGAAGGCTGAGCTCTCGCCCGTAGGCGGCGTGGTGCGCCAGACGACGGCGCCGGTCATGTCGGTGCCTTGCATCCTGGCGCTGGACATGTCGGCGCCATGCAGCCGGGCCATCTGCAGGCTCGCACCCTCGAGCTCGGCCCCGCGCATCACCGCGCCTTCCAGCCCGGCCAGCGACAGGTTGGCCCCCTGCATGGCGGCGGAGGCGAAATCTGCCATCTGCAGCTTGGCGCCGGAGAGATCGGCGCCCTGCAAGGAGGCGAGCAGGAAATTGGCGCCCTGGAGGGAGGCGCTGGAGAGATCGGCCCGGTCGAGCCTGGCGCTGGCAAAGTTGGCACCGTGCATGATGGCATGCGTGAGCTGGGCGCCCTCCAGCTGCGTCTCCTCCAGCCGCGCGCCGGCCAGATCGACGCCCGCCATCCTGGCCTCGCCGAGGCGTGCGCGCGAGAAGTTGGCGCCGCGCGCACTGGCGCAGCGGGCGGCGGCGCGGCTGTCGGTGAGCAGCAGCGCGTCGAGATCGACACAGCCCATCCAGGCGCCGCGCAGATCGGCGCCGGCAAGGCTTGCGCCCTCCAGGTCGGCGCCGGTCATGTCGGCCTGATGCAGATCGGTGCGGTCGAGCCGGGCAAAGCGCAGGTCGCGGCCGCGCAGGTTGATGGATGGCTCGCCCGGCGTCACGTCCTTGTCGACGACGAGATCGAGGTCGGTGACGTTGAGGTTGCGGTGGAAGACGCCCAACAGCGCGGCAGGCGCAGCGGCACTCGAGCCCGTGACGAAGCCAGCCTCGCGGGCGCCGGCCAGGCGCTCGGCCGACCAGGGCGAAGCCCGATCCATCGGCTCGCCCGGGATGGTGGCGGCGAGCAGGGAGAACGCGGCCACGGCGCACAGCAGGAGCGCCGTGAACGTCAACCCGAGCGGGTGATACCGGCTGGTCCTGGCAAAGGCCCTGAAGAACGAGGTCTCGAGACGCAGCAGGAAGACGCCGCAGAAGACGATGAGGGCGATGTCGGCGCCGAGCGCCAGGCGATGCGCCCAGGTGATGTTGATATCGTGGAAGGGCAGGAACACGAGTTGCAGGTAGAGCAGCATCAGCACGGGCATGACCACCAGCGTCAGCCAGGACATGCCGTTGAGGAAGAAGCCGAGGACGCGGCTGCGCTCGGGGCCGGCAAGGGCCTGCACGAAGAAGAAGTTGTCGAGCTCCAGGCGCAGGGGATGCGTGCGCTGATCGGAGGTCTCGAGCATGCGCACGGCGGCGGCGAACTCGAGCGTCTTGCGGGCGAGCAGGACGAGCTGGCCGACCACACCCGCGTGCAGAAGCACGAGCACGATCGGTGCAAACAAGAAGAAGCGCGTCAGGTCGATCTTCACCTGCAGCACGGGGAGCGTGATGTCGGCGTTGAGCAGCAGATCCTTGTGGGTGACGCCGGCGAGCGTGATGAGCAGATAGCTCATCAAGCCGATGTAGATCAGCCAGGCCGCGTTGGCGGAGTTGCTCGAGCGATTGACGGCCTCGAGCAGGGTATAGGGGTTGACGGGCGTCTCCGCCTCGATCAGCCCAGGGCTGCTTTCGTTCATGCCTTCATGCCCCCGAACTGCGGCACCTTCCCTGCCCGCAATTGCCGCGACCATAGCGGAGAAACTGTGGCGGGGTAACCGGAGGGTGCTGCGGGCCGCCGGCTGCGGCTAGCCCTGCACGGAATAGCCGCCGTCGACGGGGATGGCCGTGCCAGTGACGAAATCCGAGGCCTTGCTGGCAAGGAATACGGCGACGCCGCTCATGTCGGCGGGCGTGCCCCAGCGGCGGCAGGGCGTGCGCATGAGCACCATGCTGTTCAGCCCCGAGACCTCCTCGCGCGCCCGCTTCGTCAGGTCGGTGTCGATCCAGCCCGGGAGGACGGCGTTGACCTGGATGTTGTCCTTGGCCCAGGCGGTGGCCAGCGCGCGGCTCATCTGCACGATGCCGCCCTTGGAGGCCGCATAGGCCGGCGCGAACGAGGCGCCGAAGATCGACATCATCGAGCCGATGTTGATGATCTTGCCGCCGCCGGCTTTGAGCATGTGCGGGTAGGCCGCGTGGCTGCAGGTGAAGGCGCTGGTGAGGTTGGTCTCGATCACCTGGCGCCATTCGGCCAGCGTATAGTCCTGCGGCTGCTTGCGGATGTTGATGCCGGCATTGTTGACGAGGATGTCCAGCCGGCCGAGCTGCTTGACCGCGTCCTCGATCATCTTGCGACAGGAGGCCTCGTCGGCCACGTCGACCCCGAGCACGGCGGTCTTGACGCCGAGCTTGGCGAGCTCGGCCGCGGCCGTCTCGGACTTGGCCTTGTTGCGGCCGGCAATGGCGATGGCAGCACCGGCCTCGGCCATGCCCCGCGCCATGCCCAGCCCGATGCCGCCGTTGCCGCCGGTGACGACCGCGACGCGGCCGGTGAGATCGAACAGTGACATGCGCGTCCTCGCGTTGGGGAGAAGGCAATCGGCAGTCGGCAATGGGCAATCGTAGACGACGACCACCCTACTGCCTAATGCCGATTGCCTAATTCTCACCGACCGCCGAGGAAGCGGGCGATCACGACCACGATGATGGCGCCGATGGTCGAGATCAGGATCTGCGTGCCGTAGGGCACGGCGCCGGTGATGCTGGTCACGGCAACTGGCAGCGGCAGGAGCTCGTAGCGCACGAGCGCGCCGCCGACGAAGGCGCCGATGATGCCGACGACGAGGTTGCGGATGAGGCCGCCGCCGCCGATCAGCAGGCCGGCGAGCCATCCGGCGATCAGGCCGTTGACAGCCATGATGATGAGCGGTGTGTAGGGCTGGATCTGCTCCAAAGTCATGTCAAGCCTCCCATGCGCGAAATCCCCGCAAGCTCAAGCTACGCCATGGCGCAAGGCGCCGCCTCGATAAAGCGGCGGCGGGTGGCGCTCGCCGGGAAGGCGTGGCAGTGCAGCGACACACGCAACTGCAACCAAACCGTCGTGGCCCCGTCACACTATTCGGCGGCGGCGCGGGCGGGTGCGGCGAGCCAGCCGTCGAGGTCGGCGAGCGCGCGCGCCGTCAGCAGCCGCTTTTTGGCGGCCCCCCGCTCTTTGCCCTTGATGCGGTTGCCGGAGGCATCACGCGTGGGGGGATCGAGCGGCGGGAACAGGCCGAAATTGACGTTCATCGGCTGGAAGGAGCGCTGGCTGCCATCGTCCGCCAAAATGTGGCCGCCGGTGATGTGACCGAGCAGCGCCCCGAACGCGGTGGTCTGGGGCGGCGGCGCCCAGGGCCTGCCGAGGCGCTGGGCGACAGCCGCCCGGCCGGCAAGCAGGCCGATGGAGGCGCTCTCGACATAGCCCTCGCAGCCGGTGATCTGGCCGGCGAACCGGAGCCTGGGCTGGGCCCGCAGGCGCAATTCGCCGTCGAGCAGCTTGGGCGAGTTCAAGAAGGTGTTGCGGTGCAGCCCGCCGAGGCGGGCGAACTCGGCGTTGGCGAGGCCCGGGATCATGCGGAAGATGCGCGCCTGCTCGCCGTGCTTGAGCTTGGTCTGGAAGCCGACCATGTTCCAGAGCGTGCCGAGCGCATTGTCCTGGCGCAGCTGCACAACGGCGTAGGGGCGCTCGCCCGGCTTATGGGGGTTGGTGAGCCCGACCGGCTTCATGGGGCCGAAGCGCAGCGTCTCGCGGCCGCGCTCGGCCATCACCTCGATGGGCAGGCAGCCGTCGAAATAAGGCGTGGTGGCCTCCCACTCCTTGAAGGAGGTCTTCTCGGCGGCCAGCAGCGCGTCGAGGAAGGCTTCGTAGTCGGCCCTCGTCATCGGGCAATTGATGTAGTCGGCGCCGGTGCCGGCGGGCCCGGCCTTGTCGTAGCGCGACTGGCGCCAGGTGACGCTGGCGTCCACGGAGTCCAGGTGCACGATGGGCGCGATGGCGTCGAAGAAGGCAAGCTCGGTCTCGCCGGTGAGCTGCTGGATGGCGGCGGAGAGGGCTGGCGACGTGAGCGGCCCGGTGGCGATGATGACGCTGTCCCAGTCGGGCGGGGGCAGGCCGGCGATCTCGCCGCGCGCGATCGTGACGAGGGGGTGCTCGGCGAGCCGGCGCGTGACCTCGGCCGAGAAGTGGTCGCGGTCGACGGCCAGCGCGCCGCCGGCGGGGAGCTTGTGGGCATCGCCCGCCGCCATGATGAGCGAGCCCGCGCGGCGCATCTCCTCGTGCAGCAGGCCGACTGCGTTGTTCTCCGCATCGTCGGAGCGGAAGGAGTTGGAGCAGACCAGCTCGGCCAAGCCGTCGGTCTTGTGCGCCTCGGTGCCGCGGTGGGGCCGCATCTCATGCAGCACGACGGGGATGCCGGCGGAGGCGATCTGCCAGGCCGCCTCGCTGCCGGCGAGGCCGCCGCCGATGATGTGGATGGTTTGGGGCATGGGCCGGAACCTAGGCGCAAACCGCCGCCTGCTCAACCGTGCAGGAGCAAGCCTGAAGGTGCATGGGTCCCGACCTGCGTCGGGATAGGGGGCAGTGTGGACGGAGCAGCGTCACGACGAGCGTCATCCCGGCGGCGTTCGCGTGCGAAGCCATGCGAACGCGAAGAGGCCGGGACCCATGCACCTGCGATCTGGCTCTGCGGTGCGGCTGCGTGCGCAGGCGTTTCAACTACGAGGAAGAGCGACTGTGGACAACCGCATGGGTCCCGTGCCTTCGGCGCAGGACGTGCCGCCCTGCGCCTGCACGGGATGACGTCGCAAGAAACCATGATCGGGCTTATCCCCGCGTCTCCAACCTGTGCCTACAATGGCGGCGCCGCTTGCCAGCGACGGGACGTGGATGCGCATCCGTCCTTCACGGGGCAGCGGCCGGCGCCTGGATTGAAAGCTCGGATGGCTCGAGGTCCAGGAGGCCCGGGACGACCGGTGCCGGTGAAGCGCCAGCAATGGCGGGAAGCCGTCGCCCGCCTTAAGTGGCTCAAGGTGTGATCGCAAGGCCCGATGAGGGCCGAGCGTGAAGCCAAAGTATGAACCGGGACAGAAATCGCCGAACGCGGGTGCCGAAATCGCAACCCGCGGCGGTCGCGAGGCCGCCACTGGGCCGCAAGGCCCCTCGGTTGCCGAGTAGGCACCCGTGTCCCGTTTTTTGTAACTGACATCTGCCGCGAGCAGGTGCCAGGGCACTGTTGTTGAGAAAGTGGATGGCCGGCGACACGGGTCGTGCTGGAAGCACGCTTGCGGCATGACGACAGTATGACGCGCCTTTGCAGCAAGACTCTCACCGGTGTGTCAGCGCTTGCAGAGCCGGCAACACGCGTCGTGCTGGAAGCACGCCTCCGGCATGACGACGGTATGACGAGCCTTTGGCAGCAAGGACTTCGCCGTTGCGTCAGCCAGATAGCACCTAGGCCGGCGGCCGGCGGCGAGGCAATATCCAGGTCTCGATCGCGTCATCTGCCACAGGAGCCTTGCCATGACCCGTGCTGCCTTGCTTCTCGGCCTGTCGTTGGGATTGGGCGCGCTTGCGCTTGCCCTTGCCCCCGTCGCCACCCTGGCTCAGCAGACGCCCGCGCCCAAGAAGGCGGCCGCCGCCCCCAAGGCCGGCAAAGGCGAGAAGGTGTGCCGCTACCGGTTCCCGACCGGCGAGATCAAGACCTGGGTGTGCAAGCAGGCCGAACCCTGCTGCGCCTGGGACGCCTTCAGCTACGTCAAGTGCGGCAGCACCGTCACCGGCTGCCTGTAGCCGTCGGCAGCGCCAAGGGCCGCGGACGTACCGCGGCCCCTCGATGGTCCGGCCTCGCGCCGGCGCGGCAGAGCGTGCCCTCAGTTGAGCTTGCCCTCAGTTGAGCTTGAAGGTCAGGCGCGCCGTGATGGTCTGGAACTGGATGTCGACGCTTTCGCTCAGGAACACGGTGCCGGCCGTCCCCGACGTCGCCGTCGCGTGGGTCGCCGAGCCCAGGTCGACGTAGTTGTACTCGATGCCGAGGACGAGATTTCGCAGCACCGCATACTCGAGACCGCCGCCGGCGGTCCAGCCGTGATGCCACTCGCTCGCGCCCGCCTTGCAGGTGCCGGCCGTGCAGGCGCCGGCGAAGGCAAAGACGCTGTCGGCCACGCGCGAGTCGATCTCGCCGCCGGCATAGCCGCCCTTGGCGTAGATCAGAACCCGGTCGAAGGCGTAGCCGATCCGGCCCGTGAGGGTTGCGTACCAGTCGACCTCCACCGCCCAGCGGTCGCTGGCCGGGAAGAACGGGGTGATCGTGCCGTTCTCGCCGAGCCCGCCGCCGCTGATGCTCGCCTCGGCGCCGAACACGAACGGACCGGACGTGAAGTTGTAGCCGGCATGGCCGCCAACGACGCGACCGCTGAGGTCCTGCGCGAAGGCACCCGAGCCGTCGGGGCCGGTGGCCCAGAACGGCGAACCCGTGATGGCGTGGTCGCCATCGCCCCAGCCGTAGCCCGCGTGCAGGCCGACGTAGAAGCCGCGCCAGCTGAAGGGCACGTAGGCGTACCTTTCGACGGGTGGGGCCCCGCGATAAACGCCGTCGGCCACGGCCCCCGCCGACGCCAGGCCGAGCGATACGGCCGCCACCACTGCAAGAACGACAGACCGGAACACTCTCATGTTTCTCCCTCACGCACGTTGCTCGGGCCCGCCCCGCACGCGGCAGCGCCCCGCCAGTTCGCCCGGCAACCTAGGGAATCAGTTCCACGCCGCAAAGCCGGCAGAGCAACAGGACTGGGGATAACGCAACGGCGGCTGAGGGCCGCCGCAACTACAAGCATAGTGCAATCTATCAGGTGCTTACGCGCAGTTTTTGCAGCCGAAAGCCACTGCCAGCGAGCATCGCCGCCGGGCCTTTTTCCCCAGTCTTCAGAACTTGAAGTTGAGGCCGAAGCGCACCGCCTGTGTGCTCGGGTCGACCGTGGCCGGCCCGGCGCCCAGCGCGCCGGCCGGCGCCGTCACCTCGTCGAAGCCGTAGTACAGATACTCGACCCGCGCCCGCCCTTGGAAGCGCCGCTGGAATCCGGCAATGTGCGCCGCGACACGCTCAAGCCCAAGCCTTGCGAGGGAGCAGCTGCGAATGGGCCTCACCTATCACGTTCTCGACGTCTTCACCGACAAGCGCTTCGGCGGCAATCCGCTGGCGGTGGTGCTCGACGCCGACCGGCTCGACACCGCCGCTATGCAAGCCATCGCGCGCGAGTTCAACCTCTCCGAGACGGTGTTCGTGCTGAAACCCGGGGGGCCCGCACACACCGCGCGCGTGCGCATCTTCACGCCGGCCAGGGAGCTGCCGTTCGCAGGCCACCCAACGGTCGGCACCGGCGCGCTGCTGGCGCAGCTGCGCGCTCCCGCGACCCAGACCAGCGGCGATGCGCTGGTGGTACTGGAGGAGAAGATCGGCATCGTCCGGGTCGGCGTGCGGCTGCGGCCGAGGGCGGCAGCGTTTGCCGAGTTCGATGCGCCCAAGCTGCCCGAGGAGGCGGGCGCGGCGCCGTCGGCCGATCGGCTGGCCGAGGCACTGGGGCTCATGCCCTCCGAGATCGGCTTGGAGAACCACCGCCCGACGCGGTTCACCGCCGGCAACGAGTTCGTGTTCGTGCCGATCGCCTCGCTCGAGGCGATGGCCAAGGTGCGGGTCGACTCATCGCACTGGGACGCGGCCGTCGGCGGCACCGGCGCGTTTCTCTACTGCCGCCAGACCGTGCACACCACATCGGCCTTCCACGCCCGCATGTTCACGCGCCAGCACGGCATCATCGAGGACCCCGCGACCGGCTCGGCGGCGGCGGCCTTCGCTGGCGTCGTGCATCGCTTCGATACCTTGCCGGGAGGCCTGCACAAGCGTGTCATCGAGCAGGGCTTCGAGATGGGCCGGCCGAGCCTGATCGAGCTGTCGATGGAGATCGAGGGCGGCAAGCTGCAGACCGTGCGCATCGGCGGCCATGCCGTGCGTGTGGCCGAGGGCACGATCGAGGTATAGGAGCCAGGCGCCTCGGCTATCCGTCACTTGCCCTTGCGTGGCTTGCCCTGCGGCTTGACCGCTTGCGCGGCGATGCCCGCCTTCAGCTCGTCGATGCCGGTGCGCACCGCCTGCTGCAGGGCCCACACGTCGCCGTGCCAGGCCAGGAAGTCGAAGCCGCGCTGCGCGCAATCGAGGCCCGAGGGCAGGTCGGTGACGAGGCGACCGAGGCTCTTGCCGTGCCGCTTGGCCGCCGCCGTCACGCGCTCGATCGCCGCCACGAATTTCGGGTGCGCGAACTCGCCGGGAATGCCGAGCGAGCAGGACAGGTCGAAGTGGCCGACCCACAGGCAGTCGACGCCCTTCACGGCGGCGATCGCGTCGGCGTTCTCCGCGCCCGCCGCCGTCTCGATCTGCACGAACAGGCAGTTCCTCGCATTGAGGGCGGCGAGCTTCTGCGGCACCGGCCCGCCCGTATAGTTGTCATGCGCCAGGCCCACGCCGACGCCCCGGTTGCCGTCGGGATAATACTTGAGGAACGAGACGAGCTCCTTGGCCTCGCGCGCGTCGTTGACCAGCGGCACCATGATGCCCTCCGCACCCATGTCGGCATAGCGCGCCAGGTGGTCGTAGGACTTGGACGGCACGCGGAAGATCGCCGGCAGCTGCGCCGCCTCGAAGTAGCGCACGCAGGATCTCACCACGTCGGTCGAGAAGCCCGAGTGCTCGGTGTCGAACAGCACGAACTCGCAGCCGGCACCTTTGAGGATGTGGCCGATGCCGGGGGTCGCGAACTCGACGACGAAGTGGCCGAACTTGAAGCCCTTGTCCTTGCAGAGGCTCTTGAGCGTGCGCGCCGCCATGCGGTTTCCCCCGGTCTGCATCGGCAAGATCGCGGCGATGGTAGGGGCGCGCCGCGGCCTGAGCAAACATCATCTGCTCAACCGCGAGGCACGCAACGCGGCAGGCGACGCGCTCCCGGAATTTTGCCATGCTGGGCGCCGGCGCTCCCTCTCGCGGACACTCTCGTGACCAAGCTCGACTGCTACTACAGCCTCTCCTCGCCCTGGGCCTATCTCGGCGGGCCCAAGCTGCAGGACATCGCGCGCCGCCACCGCGCGCAGCTCACGCTCAAGCCCTACGACTTCCAGGTCGTCGTGCCGAAAACGGGCGGCGTGCCGCTGCGCACGCGGCCCGAGCCGCGGCGGCGCTACCACCAGGTGGAGCTCGCGCGCTGGAGCCGGCATCTCGGCATGCCGCTGGTGCTCGAGCCCAGGCACTACCCCCAACAGGTGCCCGCCGACCCCAGCTGGAACAAGTACGCCGGCTGGATGGTGATCGCGGCGCAGGACGCGGGCCTCGACGCCTTCCCGCTCTCGCACGCCATCCTGCGCGCGCTGTGGGCGGAGGAGCGCGACATCGCGCAGCCCGAGGTGCGGGCCGCCATCGCCGACGAGAATGGCTATGACGGCGCCAGGCTGATTGCCTTGGAAACGAGCACGCGCGTGCAGACGCTCTATCGGCAATTCTCGACGGAAGCGGAAAGTCTCGGCATATTTGGAGCGCCAACGTTCGTCGTCGCAGGCGAGCTCTTCTGGGGCCAGGACCGGCTCGATTTCGTCGACCGCAAGCTCGACGCCATCGAAGCCCGCGACGAACCGCCCGGCATCCGCCAAGGGCGCGAGCAGGCCTTCAAGGAGGGGTGAGTGCGACCCGAACGCGGGCAGCCGAACGGCTATGCTTCCCCGCTCTCCGGACCGCCGAGGGGCGTCCAGCGGTAGATGTCTGCCACGGGCATGGCCAGTCCGAGCGCCGGCAGGTCCAGGGCCTGCTCCAGGCTCGTCAAGCTGCGCCTCTGCCAATCGGCATCCCGGTCGTAGGCGCAGACCTCGACGGCCTTGAGCGACACGGTCACGTAGTGCCGGCAATTCGGCACGCTAGCATAGACCCGCCGCCGCCAAGCTTGATCGGCCTTGGTGTTGCTCCGGGACAGGACCTCGAACAGCACCAAAGCGTCGTCAGTAACGGGGAGGTCCGTAGCTGCGCCTTCCTTCACGAATACATCCGGCTGCGGCAAACTATGAGGCGACGCTGGCACGCGCGTGCCCACTCCCGGCAAGGGCAGCCATTTCACGCCGGTTCGCCCCTTGTGGGACATCAGGTAGGTGACAATGTTCGCGACCACCACCTGATGGCGCTCGATTGGCGCCGGGTTCATGACTGCCACCCCCTCGATCAATTCCCAGCGCTCCTCCTCCGGCCGCGAGTCCGTGAAGGCCAGGAACTCCTCGATGGTCATCTGCTGCTCGGGCGCGAGCTTGGGGCGCGCGGTCATGGTCGATCTCGCAATTTCGATCTGGCCAACCTATCACATTTCGGGGGTCACCGGGACAGCGGCAACCGTCAACGCGGCAGGAAATACCGCGTCGGCTCGAGCTCGCGGTCGTCGTGAGCGTAGAGCGCGCGCTCGAGCGGTCCCAGGCTGGCGGCGAACAGGCTGGCCGCAATGGCGCGCGACAGGCGATTGGCCCCGAACGCAAGTCCGGGGATGTCGCCCGAGAGCGCCGCCTGGCTCATGGTCGAGCCGGCATTGAAGCAGTACAGGTTGCCGATGCCTGGCACCGTCCCGGCGTCGCGCTCCATCAGCTCGAAGCCCGGGCCCAGGTAGGGAAAGCGCGCCCCCTCGGGAAAGCGTGCAGCTTCGCCAGGTGAGATGCGGTCGCGCCAGAGCAGGATCCGGTCGGCAAAGGCGGCGAGCTCGGGCCGCAGCACCAGATCGACAGCAAAGCCGGTGGCTATGACGACCGCGTCGAAGGCATAGCGCGCCTGCTCGGTGACGACGGCGACTCCTTTTGCACCTGGCACGACGTCATCCCAACCCTCGCCAAAGTGCAGCGCGAAGCCCGCATGCCTGTCGCAGCGCAGGACCGACTCGTGCGGCGGCGGCACGCCCTCCGTGAGAACGTAGCTGTAGATGCGCCAGCGTGCGGCGTCGTCGAGCCGGCTGAACCCATGAAAGAAGCCCGGAAACACGGTCCACTTCGACTTGTTCACCTGCGGCAGGTTGGCCCGGCGCGAGAAGAGGCGCACCTCGCGCGCGCCCGCCTCGATGGCCACCGCCGCGTTGTCGAAGGCCGACGCGCTGGCGCCGAGCACGCCGACCTTGCCGCCCGCAAAGCGCGCGAAATCGATGTCGTCGGCGGAATGGAACACGCGGGCCATCGCCGCCGGCGCGCCCGCGAGCGACGGGAAGGCGGGCATGTAGGGCGCGCCCGCGCCGTCGCGCCCACCCGCCAGCACGACCTTGCGCGCGTAAACCGTCTCGGCGTCGCTCGGCCCGGCAAGCTCGACGCGAACGAAATCCTCGAGCGGCTCGAGCCGGCGAACCTCCGTCCCGTTCTCGATGGCAACACCCGCCACCTCGCGCACCCAGAGCAGGTATGCGAGCCAGTCGGCGGTGGCGACCTTGTAGAGGCGCTCCCAGCCGTCGACCCCGTACTGCGCCTCGTACCAGGCGCGGAAGGTGAGCGCGGGAAAGCCGAGGTCGGGACCGGTAAGATGCTTGGGCGAGCGCAGCGTATCCATGCGCGCGTAGGTGCCCCACGGCCCCTCGCGACCGTGTGGGGCGCGGTCGACGATGCGCACATTGCGGACCCCATCCCGCGCCAGTGCCAGGCCCGCCGTCTGCCCGCACATGCCCCCGCCGATGATGAGCGCGTCGAGCGCGGGCCTGCCGTCGGGCCCCGTGACGGCCGGTACCCAGTTGGCGGCCGGAAAGTTCACGCGCTCAAAGTCGCGGCGGACCTGCATGGCCAGCGCTTCGAGGCCGGCGGGGCGCTCGCCTGCCGGATCGGTATGGGACGTCATCGAGCCTGCACCAAAATCTGCGAGCGATGGGTCCGACCCTAGACCAGGCGCCGCCGGCCGGCATAGAGAGGGGCCTGCGACAACCTCGCCCCGCCACATTTCCGGGGCTTGTGAGCCGCAGGCGGGTGCCGGGGCGTCCGCGTCATCGATGAGGAGGCCGCGAATGCTCGCGCGATTTTCAACTCTGCTCTGCCTTGCCTGCATCCTGCCCGCGCTGGTCCGGCACAAGGCCAACGTCGCCGCGCGGCTGGACGCCAACGGCGGCTCGAGGTCGTAGCCATGGACATCGCCGTTCCGCAGACGCTCGCCGAGTGGAATGCCGCGGGCAGCCAATACCTGCCGGGGCACCTCGGCATCACCTTCGTCAAGGTCGAGCCGCTGGAGGTCGTCGCCACGCTCGCCGTGCGCAAGCTGCTGGGTGCCTGGAACGGCTTCCTGCACGCCGGCGCGGTCGTGACGCTGGCTGACACTTGCTGCGGCTACGGCACCGTGCGCAGCCTGCCCGAGGGCGCCGCCGGCTTCACCACCATGGAGCTCAAGAGCAACTTCTTCGGCAGCACGCGCGAGGGCGTGATCGTGTGCACGGCGCGCCCGCTGCATCAAGGCCGCACTACGCAGGTGTGGGACGCGACCGTGACGCTTGAGGGCGCAGCCAAGCCCATCGCCCAGTTCCGCTGCACGCAGATGCTGCTCTGGCCGAGATAGCTGCCTTCCGTGTCAATGCCACCTGGGGTTTTCACAGGCGAACTCACCTTCTCCGCCTGCAGACGCAGGTTCTCGAAGATGATGAGCTGCCCCCGGCGGACGTCTCGGGGAAACGCCGCGCCAAGCTGCGCCGCGGGAAGGAGAGGACTGCCGGCCTGGGTCGGATCGCCCCCGCGCGCGAATGTCGGTCGCAAGATCAGCAACCTGCGTGCCAGCTCGCGCTTTCGCGAACGACCGCTGGATTCGGCATCCTGGGAGCACCTCGCGCGCGCACGCGAGGACATGGCGCGCGCAACTGCACAAGTGGCGGGCAGGCTGACGGATCCGCACGCCGATGGGAAAGCGCGTTGGAATCACGAAAGCCAGGCCCACACCTCGGCGCCGACGCATGGGCAGAGCAGCGGCGTGCCGAGTTCGGCGCAGCAGCAGACGCGGCCCCAGGCCGCCATGTCGTATTCGATGGTGGTGCCGCGGCGGCTGTGCACGACCGTGAGGGCGAAGGCGCACTGCGGGCACAGCGAGCGAACGTGCCGGGCCACCTCGGACGTGCGGTCGTACGCCCCCTCGAGCCTTGCTGGCTTTGGTGAAAACATGACGGAAAAAATATGCAATGGGAGCTCCGGCACGAGAAAGCGCGTCGGGGAAAAAACAGAGTTTCGCGGCCTCCCGTCGACCCGCGCCGCGCAAGATTTTCCCTGCCGCCGCCACGGCTTGATACGGGGTGCGGCACATTCGCCATCGATCGCTCCGTCTCGGACCATCTTGATCTCGCAGCGCGGCAATTGATCGTTGACTCGCACTCGGGGATTGGCTCCCGTGTGCCGTGTCCGACCACCACCGCCCCAACGGGAGCCGCCGATGACGCAGTCAGCCAATGCGCCGGGATTCTCTACGCTTGCCGTCCATGCCGGGGCGGCACCGGACCCCTCCACCGGCGCGCGCGTGACACCGATCTACCAAACGACGGCGTACGTCTTCAACGACGTCGATCACGCCGCCTCGCTGTTCGGCCTCGAGGCCTTCGGCAACATCTACACCCGCATCGGCGGCCCGACCCAGGCGGTGCTCGAGCAGCGCGTCGCCGCGCTCGAGGGCGGCACGGCGGCGCTGGCTGTGGCCTCCGGACACGCCGCCCAGGCGATCGTCTTCCACACGCTGCTGCAGCCGGGCGACGAGTTCGTCGCCGGCCGCCAGCTCTACGGCGGTTCGGTCAACCAGTTCAACCACTCGTTCAAGAAGTTCGACTGGCGCGTGGCCTGGGCGGACGCCACCGACCCGAGGAGCTTCCAGAAGGCGATCACGCCCAAAACCAGAGCGATTTTCTGCGAGTCGATCGCCAATCCCGGCGGCATCGTCGTCGACCTGCCGGCGATTGCCGCCATCGCCAGGAAAGCCGGCGTACCCCTGATCGTCGACAACACGCTGGCCACGCCCTATCTCTGCCGACCCAAGGAGCACGGCGCCGACATCATCGTGCATTCGCTCACCAAGTTCATGGGCGGGCATGGGAACTCGATCGGCGGCGCGATCGTCGACTGCGGCAGCTTCGACTGGCTCAACGCCAAGCACAAGTATGGGACGCTGGTCGATCCCAACCCCAGCTACAACGGCATGCGGCTGGCCGAGACGTTCGGCAACTTCGCCTTCGCCATCGCCTGCCGCGTCATGGGCCTGCGCGACCTCGGACCGGCGATCTCACCCTTCAACGCCTTCCTCATCCTGACCGGCATCGAGACGCTGCCGCTGCGCATGGCCAAGCACTGCGACAACGCGCTCACGGTCGCCAAGTATCTCGCCAAGCACGAGCGGGTGGAGTGGGTGAACTACGCCGGCCTGCCGAAGAACAAGCACTACGAGATTGCCAAGCGGCTCTGCCCCAACGGTGCGGGAGCGGTATTCACGTTCGGCTTGAAAGGCGGCTACGAAGCGGGTGTCAAGCTCGTGTCCAACGTCAAGCTGTTCTCGCATCTGGCCAACATCGGCGATGTGAGGAGCCTCATCATCCACCCGGCGTCCACCACCCACCGCCAGCTTACCGACGAGCAGCGCAAGGCCGCAGGTGCGGGTGACGACGTGGTGCGGCTTTCGATCGGCATCGAGGATGCCGACGACATCATCGCCGACCTGCAGCAGGGATTGGCGGCGAAGTGAAGTCGAGGCGGCCGGCCAGCAAGCGGCCGCCTACGCGGCGGTGGCGGCTGCGGCGGGCTCGCCAGCCCAGCGCTTGGAAAGTAGCAGGGCCTCGATCTGCGCGGCCGGCAGGGGCTTGCTGAACAAGAAGCCCTGCATCTCGGTGCAGCCTTCCGCGCGCACGGCGTTGAGCTGCTCCTCGGTCTCCACGCCCTCGGCGGTGGAGGCCATGCCGAGGCCCTTGGCCATCGCCGCCACGGCGCGCACGATGTTGAGCGAGCCCACGCCGTCGGCGATGTCCTTCACGAACGAGCGGTCGATCTTGATCTTGTCGAAGGGGAAGCTCTGCAGGTAGCTCAGCGACGAGTAGCCGGTGCCGAAGTCGTCCATGGCGATGCGTACCCCGAGCGCGCGCAGCTCATAGAGGGTCGACAGCGTCGCCTCGCTCTCGTGCAGTAGCGCCGTCTCGGTGACCTCGAGCTCGAGGCGGCCGGGAGCCAGCCCGGAATCGGCAAGGGCGCCCATCACCACCTGCACCAGGCCGGGCGTGCCGAACTGCACCGGCGACAGGTTGACGGCGATCTCGAGCCCATCGGGCCAGGTCGCGGCGGTGGCGCAAGCCTGCCGGATCACCCACTCGCCGAGCGGCACGATGAAGCCGATCTCCTCGGCCAGGGGGATGAACGCGCCGGGTGGGATCACGCCCTTGTCGGGATGGCGCCACCGGATCAGGGCTTCACACCCCCTGATCGCGTTGCTCTCGAGGTTGACGACCGGCTGATAGTGGAGCTCGAACTCGTTCCTGGCCAGAGCCTTGCGAAGGTCCCATTCCATCTCTCGGCGCTGTTGCATCAGCGCGTCCATGCCCGGCTCGAAGAAGCGGAACGTGCCGCGGCCGTCCTCCTTGGCGCGATAGAGGGCGAGGTCGGCGTTGCGCAGGAGCTGGTCCGCCTCCGACCCGTCCGCGGGGCCAATGGCAATGCCGACGCTCGTGCCGATGATCACGTGCTGGCCGTCGATGTCATAAGGCTTGCTCACTTCCTCGATGATGCGAAGCGCGAGCGCGGTGGCGTCAGAGGGCTGGGAAAGCGCCGACTGCACGATGGCAAACTCGTCGCCGCCCATGCGCGCGACCGTGTCCACCTCTCGCGCCACGGAGCGCAGGCGCTCGGCGGCCATTCTGAGAAGCTTGTCGCCGGCGGGGTGGCCGAGCGTGTCGTTGACGGTCTTGAAGCGATCGAGATCCAGCAGGTGCGCGGCCACGGTCTCGCCGCGCCTGGTGCGTGCGAGCGCCTGCGCGAGCTGCTCGTTGAGCAGGACCCGATTGGGCAGGCCAGTGAGCGCGTCGTGCAGCGCCATGTGCGCGATCTTGGCTTCGGAGCGGCGCTGCTCGGTGATGTCTTGATGGGTGGTGACCGTGCCGCCGTCGAGCATCGGCTGGGCCGTGATCGCGATGCAGCGCCCGTCGCTGAGCTCGCTGAAGAATTGCTCGTGTCCGGCGTCATCGCGATGGCGCAGCATCACGTCTACTATCTCTTCGGCGGATCTGTCGAAGCCCAGACCACTGCGGATGCGCTGCTCGACGATTTGGCGCAGCGTCGTGCCGGCCTTCACCTGGTCCAGCGCAAGCCCGTAGATCTCTCGATAGCGGGCGTTGCACAGCACCAGGCGGTCTTCGGCATCGAACATGGCCACGCCCTGGACCATGTTGTTGAGGGCCGCATCCAATTGGATGTTCTGATTGCGAAGCTGCTCCTCCTTGACCATCAGCAGCTGGTTTTGCTGCTCGAGCCGCGCGTTCAGGGCCTGGCGCTCGGTCACGTCTTCGTGGGTGCCGACCCAGCCGCCCGTCTCGATGGGATGATGGATGATGCTGACACTGCGGCCGTCCCCGAGTTCCACCACCCGGACGTCCGTGTCCTTCCTCTCGACGAGTTTCAGGATGCGCTCGATGTACCCCTCGCGATCGGCATCGCTCCCCTCGAAGTTGCCCTTGCCCAGCCGATACTCGAGCATCTCGCGCAGGTGCGTGCCGCGCTTGGTGACGTCGTGCGGCAGCGCGTACATTGCACAATACTGGTCGTTGCAGACGATCAGCCGCTTGCCGGCATCGAACATGACGAGCCCGATCGGCATGTTGTTGACGGCTGCGTGCAGATGGCCGCGCTCACGCTCGGCTTCCTCGGCAAGGGCGCGGCCACGCGCCTGCTCGCGCTTGAGCTCGCGCGTGCCGAGCGCGACGAGCCCACCAAACAGCGGGGTCACGCATAGCGGGATGACGAAGGCGAGGAGAATGTGCCCGCTCCGGCTCGAGGCGTCGACCAGAAGCCAATCGAGAAGCACCGACAGAAGCGCGGAAAAGGCCGTAACGAAAGCCGTGGTCCACCCCAGGCCCAGCCGGCTCACGATCCCGACGAGGGCGTGCGCATCGTGCAGCGGCTGCGGCGCAAGCCTCTTGCGCAGGCCGGCCCAGTCGGGCGTGCGGCGCCGGGCCGCTGTGGCGAGGTAGGAAGCCCGGCTCTGGACCACCCGCAGCAGGGAGGCGGCGCGCGTTAACGCCTTTTCAACCAGCTTCGACGCGTCCGGGCCCGTTTGGTTCATCGCTGCAATGGATTTCTGCCGCCACGGCGGTCGACGACCGTATCGTTGCGGTAGATTTAGGCGCGATAACTTAAGGAAGCGTCTCGGCGGCGCAGGCCAAGCCTCGCGACGGCGGCGGGCCTCAGCCCTCCTCCCGCTCCTTGGCCATCTCGGCCATGCGGTTGTCGAGATAGCCGCCGACAACCTGCATCAGGTCTTCCATCCGGTCCTGGAAGAAGTGGTTGGCCTCGGGCACCACCGCGTGCGCTATCTTGACGCCCTTTTGCACCTTGGTCTTGGCCGCGAGTTCGGCGACGGAGGCGGTGGGCACCACGCGATCCTTGTCGCCGTTGACCATCAAGCCGGACGAGGGGCAGGGGGCCAGGAACGAAAAGTCGTAGAGATTGGCGGGCGGCGCCACGCAGATGAAGCCATCGATCTCGGGCCGCCGCATCAGGAGCTGCATGGCGATCCAGGTGCCAAACGACACGCCCGCGATCCAGCACGAGCGGGAGTCGGGGTTCTGCAGCTGCAGCCAGTCGAGCGCCGAGGCGGCATCCGACAGCTCACCTGGGCCGTTGTCGAAGTAGCCCTGGCTGCGGCCGACGCCGCGGAAGTTGAAGCGCAGCACCGAGAAACCGCGCTCCACGAACATGTAGTAGAGGTTGTAGACCACCTGATTGTTCATGGTCCCGCCGAACTGCGGGTGCGGATGCAGGATGAGCGCGATCGGGCTATTGGACGAGGCCTCGTGGTGATAGCGGGCCTCGAGGCGCCCGGCGGGCCCGCTGATGATTAGCTCAGGCATGCTTGGCTGCGCTCCGGGGTGGCGTCAGGACAAAGGCGGTCTTCGGCGGCGCCAGCGCGCCTTCGCACAGGATCCGGAACGAGCGGCAAATATACTTGACTTGCACGCTCGGAATTTCCATATATCCGGGGTGAAGATTAGAACAGTTCGAAAGAGCTGATCGAAAAGCGCTCGTGCCGAACCGCCCGCTGCGGCGGTGTCATAGCACGGGCTGGGGTGTCGAGTGCAAGGGTCGTGTGCGGCCGATGCGGCCGCGGATTGCGTCAACAGGAGCCGTACGGTCGTGGAGTTGAACACCAGGGGCAGGTACGCGGTCATGGCGATGGCCGACCTCGCCAAGCACGGCGCCGCCCGCTCGCTGCCGCTGCCAGCCATCGCCGAGCGCCAGCAGATCTCGCTCGCCTACCTCGAGCAGCTGTTCCTCAAGCTGCGCCGGGCCGGGCTCGTCGACAGCGCGCGCGGACGCTCGGGCGGCTATCGACTGGGCCGGCCGGCAGAAAGCATCACGGTGGCCGACATCATGGCGGCGGTGGAGGAGGACGTGCGCATGACCCGCTGCGCCGGTGAGGCCGAGAAGCCCTGCATGGTCGGGCAGCGCTGCCTCACGCACGGGCTGTGGGATGCACTGGGCGACCAGATCGCGGCGTTCCTCGAGAGCGTGACGCTGCAGGAGGTTATCGACGGCATTCCCCGGTCCAAGCACGCCGTGCGCATGGGCGCACAGGGGCTGGGCCACAAACCGCTCGGGATCAGCGCCGAATGAGCCGGCAGCGTACATATCTCGACTGGAACGCGACGACGCCGCTGCGACCGCAGGCGCGCGCGGCCATGCTGGCAGCACTCGACGTCGCCGGCAACCCATCCTCCGTGCATGCGGAAGGGCGTGCGGCGCGCGCGCTCGTCGAGGCCGCGCGGGAGCAGGTGGCGGCATTGGCCGGCGCCAGCCCTAGCGAGGTGGTATTCACGAGCGGCGGCACCGAGGCCAACGCCTGGGTACTCTCGGCGGACTGGGACCGTGTGATCGTGAGCGAGATCGAGCACCCGTCGGTGCTGGTGCCGGCGCAGGCGCGCGGCCCCTCGTCCGTCCGCCTGATCGACACGCAGCGCGAAGGGGCCGTCGACCTCGGCGATCTGGCCCGCGCGCTGGACCACGGCAAAGCCGACCGCGATCTGCTGTCGGTGCAGATGGCCAACAACGAGACCGGCGTGCTCCAGGACGTAGGCGCCATCGCCAGCACCGGCCGCGAGCGCGGCGCCGTCGTCCACACCGATGCCGTGCAGGCACTCGGCAAGGTCGCGGTCGATTTCCGGGCGCTCGGCGTCGACTACCTGTCGATCTCGGCCCACAAGATCGGCGGGCCCAAGGGCGTCGGCGCGCTGATCGTGCGCCAGGGCGCAGCGCTGCCCGCCCTCATCACCGGCGGCGGCCAGGAGCGCCGGCGGCGTGGCGGCACCGAGAACGTCGCCGGCATCGCCGGGTTCGGCGCGGCCGCCGAGGCGGCTGGGCGCCAGCTCGAGGAGTTCGCACGTCTGCGGGCTCTGCGCGACGGGCTCGAGCGCGAGGCAAAGCGGCTCGTCCCGCAGGCCATGATCGTGGCCGAGCAGGCGCCGCGGCTCGCCAACACGGCCTGCATCGCGCTGCCCGGACACAAGGCCGAGACTCTGGTAATCGCGCTCGATCTGGCCGGCGTGGCCGTGAGCGCGGGCGCCGCCTGCTCCTCCGGCAAGGTCGGCCCCAGCCACGTGCTGGCGGCGATGGGCCTCGAGCCTGCCATCGCCAGCTCTGCCATACGCGTGAGCATCGGGTGGGAAACCACGGAGCGCGACGTCGCCGCTTTCCTCGACGCCTGGGCGCACGTCGTCGCCCGCCGCGGCGAGCGCGCGGTCGCATGAGAAGAAGAAGAGAATCGGATCAGGGGTAGTTGCGAAGATGGCGGCAGTCCAACAGACGGTTGATCAGGTCCGACGGATCGACGTCGACCAGTACAAGTACGGCTTCGAGACCAAGATCGAGTCCGTGAAGGCGCCCAAGGGGCTGAGCGAGGACACCGTCCGCTTCATCTCCGAGAAGAAGGGCGAGCCAGCCTGGATGCTGGAATGGCGGCTCGAGGCCTTCCGGCGCTGGAAGACCATGACGGAGCCGACCTGGGCCAACGTGCGCTATCCCAAGATCGACTTCCAGGACCTCTACTACTATTCCGCGCCGAAATCGACCGAAGGGCCCAAGAGCCTGGCCGATGTCGACCCCGAGCTGTTGCGCACCTACGAGAAGCTCGGCATCCCGCTGCGTGAGCGCGAGATACTTGCGGGAGTGAAGGGGGCGGGCGTGCAGAACGGCTCGCGCGTTGCCGTCGATGCCGTGTTCGACTCGGTCTCCGTCGTCACGACCTTCAAGGAGGAGCTGGCCAAGGCCGGCGTCATCTTCTGCGCCATCTCGGAAGCGGTCCGCAACCACCCCGAGCTGGTGAAGAAGTACCTGGGCTCGGTGGTGCCGCAGTCCGACAACTTCTACGCCTCGCTCAACTCGGCGGTGTTCTCCGACGGCTCGTTCGTCTACGTGCCCGAGGGCGTGCGCTGCCCAATGGAGCTCTCCACCTACTTCCGCATCAACGAGAAGCAGACCGGCCAGTTCGAGCGCACGCTCATCATCGCCGACAAAGGCGCCCACGTGTCCTATCTGGAGGGCTGCACGGCGCCGATGCGCGACGAGAACCAGCTGCACGCGGCCGTGGTCGAGCTGATCGCGCTCGACGATGCCGAGATCAAGTACTCGACCGTGCAGAACTGGTATCCCGGCGACAAGGCCGGCAAGGGCGGCATCTATAACTTCGTGACCAAGCGGGGCGACTGCCGCGGCCGCAACGCCAAGATCTCCTGGACCCAGGTCGAGACCGGCTCGGCCATCACCTGGAAGTACCCCTCCTGCATCCTGCGCGGCGACAACTCGCGCGGCGAGTTCTATTCGATCGCCGTCTCCAACGGCTACCAGCAGGTCGACAGCGGCACCAAGATGATCCACCTGGGCCGCAACACCTCGAGCCGGATCATCTCCAAGGGCATCGCCGCCGGTCATTCGAACAATACGTATCGCGGGCTGGTCTCGGCGCACCGCAAGGCCACCAACGCGCGCAACTTCACCAACTGCGATTCGCTGTTGATCGGCGACAAGTGCGGCGCCCACACCGTGCCTTATATCGAGGCCAAGAACGCTTCGGCGCATTTCGAGCACGAGGCCACCACGTCGAAGATCTCCGACGACAAGCTGTTCTACTGCAGGCAGCGCGGCTTGAGCGCGGAAGAGGCGGTGGCGCTGATCGTCAACGGCTTCGTGCGCGACGTGCTGCAGCACCTGCCGATGGAGTTCATGGCCGAGACGCAGAAGCTGATTGGCATCTCGCTCGAGGGGTCGGTTGGATGAGCTGCTGGTTCAAGCCGCACACCTACGGTTACGGCGCCACGCCCGCCAACTGGCAGGGCTGGGTTGCAACGGCAGCCGTCATGGCCGCCGGCCTCGCCGTCTCCCTTCTTATGCTGGGATGGCAGCCCGAAGCCGGAACTGGGCCTGGCGCTTGGCGGATTGCCCCGAGGGCATTGGTTATTTTTGCGTTGACAACCGGCTTTGTCTGGCTCGCGCGCGTCAAGACCGATGGACAATGGGGCTGGCGATGGGGAAAGTAGGTGCAAGGACGTAGATGAATACGAGGGGCGGGAGCCAACCCGGCCCTAGGGGCAGCGGAGCGAAATGTTCAGGGAAAGGCCTGGCGGCGGTTTGCCGGAGGCCTAGCTGTATGGGAGCAAACAGATGCGTGATGCGGCGGAAATGGTGTCGGCGGTAATGACGGCGAGGCTGAACCGGGAGCTGGACGAGCGGGAGTGCAAGCGGCGCAACGCCTTGTCGAAAACGAGCCCCGGCTTCGTGCTGCGCACGGGCGATGTTGGCACCGTGGTCGAGACGTTCGGCACCGGCGAGGCATTCCTGGTCGAGTTCAGCAAGAACGGCAAGGCCGCCAAGGGCGAATGCGACTGGATGGGCGTGCTCTACCCGACCGAGATCGAAGTCTTGGGAAGTGCGGAGAAGGGCTAGAGCCGCCAGAGGCGGCTTCAGCCCGAGTGGCGTAGGATGATGTGAGCAATGCTTGAAATAAGAAACTTGCATGTGAAGCTGGCCGATGAGGACAAACCGATCCTGAAGGGCGTGAGCCTCGAGGTCCCCAAGGGCCAGGTGCACGCCATCATGGGCCCGAACGGTTCGGGCAAATCCACCCTCGCCTATGTCCTCGCCGGGCGCGACGGCTACGAGGTCACCGAGGGCGAGGTGCTCTGGAACGGCGACAACGTTCTGGAGATGCAGCCCGACGAGCGCGCCGCCAAGGGTGTGTTCCTGGCCTTCCAGTATCCCATGGAGATCCCGGGCGTCGCCACGCTCACCTTCCTGCGCACCGCGTTCAACGCCGTGCGCAAGAAGCGCGGCGAGAAGGAGCTCACGACTCCTGAGTTCCTCAAGCGGGTGCGCGAGGAGGCCGCCAAGCTCGGCGTCAGCGAGGAGATCCTGAAGCGGCCCCTGAACGTCGGCTTCTCGGGCGGCGAGAAGAAGCGCATGGAAATCCTGCAGATGGCGGTCCTCGAGCCGACCTTGTGCGTGCTCGACGAAACCGACTCCGGGCTCGACATCGACGCGGTGCGCATCGTCTCGGAGGGCGTGAACAAGCTGCGCTCGAAGGATCGCGCCATGCTGGTGATCACCCACTACCAGCGGCTCCTCAACTACATCGTGCCCGACCAGGTGCACGTCATCGCCGACGGCCACATCCGCAAGTCCGGCGGCAAGGAGCTGGCGCTCGAGCTGGAGCGCACCGGCTACGCCGAATTCAAGACCAAGGCCGCCTGAGCCCGGCCGGCGGGCGAGCAATATCGTCGAGCGCTGTGGAGGCGCGACACATGAGCGTGGCTGCAACCAGGACCAAGGCCGAGCAGGCCCTGACGGCAAACTTCGAGGCCGTGTTCGCCAGGCTGCCGGGCGGGCACGCCATCGCCGAGGCGCGCAAGGCTGCCATCGGTCGGTTCGCGAGCCTCGGGCTGCCGCATCGGCGCATCGAGGAGTGGAAGTACACCGACTTGCGCGTGGCCCTGAGGGAGGCGCTGCCGCCGGCGCTGGGCAACGGCGCCGCAGCCAGGCCGCAGGAGATCGACGCGGCGCTGGGCGAGCTGGCCGCGCTCGATGCCCATCGCATCGTCTTCGTCAATGGCGGGCACCGCGCGGACCTATCCGCCATCGCCGTCGCTCGCGGGCTCGAGGTGGTGACACTGGCGCAGGCGCTGGCCACGTCGGCCGATCGCGCCGGCTCGAGTCTGACGCGTGGGGCCGCCGCACAGGAAGCCATGGTGGCGCTGAACACTGCCTTCATGACCGACGGGGCGATCGTGCGCATCGCCAGGGGCGCTCGGATCGACAAGCCGCTGCTCGTCGTGTTTGCCCGAGCCGGGACCGAGGCGCGCTTCGTCACCACGCGCAATATCATCGAGGTGGGAGAGGGTGCGCGCGCCACCATCATCGAGGCGCATGTCGCCCTGGCCGGAGCTGCCCAGGGCCAGACCAACGCGCTCAGCGAGATCGCCGTCGGCGACGGCGCCCACCTGACGCACGTGCAATGCGCGCTGGCCGGCACCGCGGCGAGCCACATTTCCACCTGGGTGGCGACGCTGGGCCAGGACGCGGCCTACCGCGCCTTCCAGCTCACGGCCGCAACCGCGCTTGCCCGCAACAACCTGCTCGTCACCTTCGAGGGCGAAGGCGCCAAGCTCGACATCTCGGGCTGCTTCCTCGGTCGCGGCGCCGAGCACATCGACACCACGCTCGTGGTCGACCACGCCGTGCCGGGCTGCGAGAGCCGCGAGCTGTTCAAGGGCGTGCTGGCCGACCGGGCGCGCGGAGTGTTCCAGGGCAAGGTGATCGTGCGGCCCGATGCGCAGAAGACCGACGGCAAGCAGATGGCGCAAGTCTTGATGCTGTCGGAGGACGCCGAGTTCGACTCCAAGCCCGAGCTCGAGATCTATGCCGACGATGTCGTCTGCGGCCACGGCTCCACCGCGGCCGAGATCGACCCCGACCTGCTGTTCTACCTGCGCTCGCGCGGCATTGCCCAAACCCAGGCCCGCACCATGCTGATCGAGAGCTTCATCGGCGAGGCCATCGACAAGATCGAGGACGAGCGGCTGCGCGAGGCGCTCGCGGGACTGGCCCTGAGCCGGCTCGGGCCTTTGCTGTCGGCCAAGCTGTGAGGCGCGCCACCGAGCGGGCCGGAGGATCGACATGAGCGCGATTGTGAAAGGCACGGACTTCGCGGGCACGGCCGCCTACGATGTGGAGGCGATCCGGGCGGACTTCCCGATCCTGTCCCGGCAGATCCACGGCAAGCCGCTGGTCTACCTCGACAACGGCGCCTCGGCGCAGAAGCCGCGCACCGTGCTCGACGCCATCGCCTTCACCTACGCGAACGAATACGCCAACGTGCATCGCGGGCTGCACTATCTCTCCAACGCCGCCACCGCCAAGTACGAGGACGCGCGCCAGTCCGCGCGCCGCTTCCTCAATGCGCCAAGCGCCGAAGAGATCATCTTCACGCGCAATCTGACCGATGCGGTGAACCTCGTCGCCAATTCGTTTGGCATGGACTTCAAGGCGGGCGACGAGATCGTGCTCTCCATCATGGAGCACCACTCCAACATCGTGCCGTGGCACTTCCATCGCGAGCGCAAGGGCTGCGTGCTGAAGTGGGCGCCGATCTCCGATAGCGGCGAGTTCCTGCTCGACGAGTTCGAGCGCCTGCTGTCCCCGCGCACGCGGATGGTGGCCATCACGCACATGTCGAATGTGCTGGGCACGGTGGTGCCGATCAAGGAGGTGGTGCGCATCGCCCACGCCCGCGGCATCCCCGTCCTCGTCGACGGGGCGCAGGCGGCCGTGCACATGACGGTCGACGTCCAGGACCTGGACTGCGACTTCTACGCCTTCACCGGCCACAAGACCTATGGGCCGACCGGCATCGGCATCCTCTACGCCAAGAAGAAGCACCTCGATGCCATGCCGCCCTACCAGGGCGGCGGCGACATGATCGAGAGCGTGCACACCGACCGCATCACCTACGGCGTCGCCCCGCACAAGTTCGAAGCCGGCACCCCGCCGATCGTGCAGGCGATCGGGCTCGGCGCCGCGCTCGAGTACATGATGCTGATCGGCCGCGACCGCATCGCCGCCCACGAGGCCGAGCTCAAGGAATACGCGCACGCCCGCCTGCGCGAGCTGAACTGGCTCAAGGCTTACGGCACCGCCAGGGACAAGGGCGCCATCGTCTCCTTCTCGATCGACGGGTTGCACCCGCACGACATCTCCACCATCATCGATCGTTCGGGCGTGGCTGTGCGGGCAGGCCACCACTGCGCCCAGCCGCTGATGGACCGGCTCGGCGTCACGGCCACCTGCCGGGCGTCGTTCGCCATGTACAATACCAAGGCCGAAGTCGATGCCCTGGTTGACGCGCTGATCAAGGCGCACGATTTCTTTGCGTGAGGCTGGCGTCATGCCCGCCTGCGCGGGCATGACGCCGAGTTTGGAGCCGACAATGGACAACAAGACCGCAGACCAGGTGGATGTCGCGGCGGCGGAGCCTGCCGCGGCGACGGCTGCACCCGGCTCGTCGATCCCGGCGGAAGAGCTCGAGCAGCTCACCGCCGACATCGTCGCCGCGCTCAAGACCGTCTACGACCCCGAGATCCCAGCCGACATCTATGAGCTCGGCCTGATCTACAAGATCGACGTCGACGACGCGCGCAATGTCGCCATCGACATGACGCTGACGGCGGCAGGCTGCCCCGTGGCCGGCGAGATGCCGGGTTGGGTGGAGAACGCGGTCGGTGCCGTCCCGGGCGTGGGCCAGGTCAGCGTCAAGCTGACCTTCGACCCACCCTGGGATCAGAGCCGCATGTCGGACGAGGCGCGCCTCGCCCTCAACATGTTCTGAGGCGCCGCGGCGCCCGATTGCGCGTCGCGGATGCCGCTCGGCGTCACCCCGCGAGATAGCCGCCGTCGACCGGCAGCTCGGCGCCGGTGATGTAGGAGGCCTCGTCGGAAGCCAGGAACAGGTTGGCGTTGGCCACCTCCTCGATGCGCCCCTCGCGCCCCATCGGGATCGCGCTCAGCATGCCGGCGCGCACGCTTGGGTCAGCCGAGAGCACCGAGGTGCGCATCGGCGGCATCAGGCCCGGATGCACCGAGTTCACGCGGATGCCATCCTTGGCGTACTGCACGGCCGCTGCCTTCGTCATGCTGCGCACGGCGCCCTTGGCGGCGTTGTAGCCCATGTGTACGAAGCTCTGGCCGACCACGCCGGAGATCGACGAGATGTTGACGATCGAGCCGCGCTGCGCCTTCTGCATCTCAGGAATCACCGCGCGCATGCCGAGGAACACGCCCTTGGCGTTGATGCTCATTTGCCGGTCCCAGGTGGCGAGGCTCAGCCGGTCGGGATCGCTGCCGCTCACCCCGGCATTGTTGACGAGGATGTCGATCCGGCCGTGCGCCGCCAGCGTGGTGGCAACCACCGCCTCCCAATCCGTCTCGATCTGCACGTCGAGACGCTGGAAGCGCGCTTCCCCGCTGTTCGACTTGATCGATGCCGCCACCGCCTGACCTTCGGCGTCCATCATGTCCGCTACGATCACCCTGGCGCCTTCGCGGGCAAACAGCCGGGCAGTCGCCGCTCCCATGCCGGAGGCCGCGCCCGTCACGATTGCCACCTTGTCCTGCAGGCGCATGGTTCTCCTCCCTCGGGGCTCGGGCGTACGCACTCGCCCAACCGTCGTTGCTGGCCATTCTTCTGGCGAGCCCGATTCTAGAGCAGATGAACCTCGCGTGCCACGGCGCCTCCGTCATACGGCAACCAAGATTGCAGCCGAGCATACCGGGACTTGGTTGTCGGAGGATGTTATGCAGTAACCTCCGAACTCACCCCACGTTGGAGCTGACCCATGCGCACCCTGCCGGCCCTGCTTCTCGGCTCGCTGCTCCTCAGCGCGGCCACCAATCCGGCAACATCCCAGGATCGGCGCGACCAGCCCCCCGCAGGCACGCCAGGCGTGATCACCGGCGGCAGCAGCAACACTTCGATTAGCGGGCAGGGGGCCGCGCGCCAGGGCGATACCACCACCGGCGGCGACAGCGTCGTGCAAGGCTCGCCCGACGTCTTCATCAACGGCCGCCCGGCCGTGACCATGGGCGACAAGACCGGCTGCGGCGGCGTCACGGTCGGCGGCTCCAGCAACGTCTTCATCAACGGCAAGCCGGTGGCCCGCGCTGGCGATCTCACGTCTGGCTGTCCTGGCAAGTAGGCCGGAGACGCGGGGGCATGCGCGCGGTGACCAATGTTCGCCTGATCGTCGTCACCCTGCTGTGGCTGGCGGCGCTCGCGCCTGTGTCCCAGCTTCTCGCCCAGCAGCCCTCGCGCGAGCTGCAGGACCTGCAGGAGACGGCGCGCACGCTCTACAGAGGGGGCGACTTCGCCGGAGCCCTGCGCATCTACGAGCGGGCGCTGCCGCTGGTGGTGCGCGACTTCGGCCCCGAGCATGAGCAGACCGGCATCCACTACCATTCGCTGGGCCTTACCGCCGAAGCCGCCGGCAACCTGCCCAGTGCGGAGCGCTACTTCGAGCAGTCCGTGCGCATCCGCGACAAGGTCTACGGGCCCGAGAGCGCCGGCGTCGCCATGGCATTGGAAAACCTCGCCTCCGTCCTGCTCAAGACGGGACGCCCCGACGCGGCCGAGCCCTTCATCCGGCGCGCGCTCAAGATCCGTCAGGACTTGATCGGCCCCAACCACGCCTTCGCCGCCAGCGGCCATTCCGGCCTCGGCGACGTCAACCTGGCCCGCGGCAACCACCTGGCCGCGCTCGCCTCCTACCGCGAAGCGATCCGCCTGCTGGCGACCCAGGACACCTCGCACGTGATCGTGAAGGCGATCGTAGAGGACGAGATCAAGCGCTTCCGCGACACCTTCGTCGGCCTTTGCCGCGCCGCCTGGCAGACTAGGGCCGCGCCGGGCACGAGCCGGTCTGCCCTGTTCGAGGAGACGTTCGCGGCGGGACAGCAGGCCTGGAACACGCAGGCCGCCTCCGCGCTCGCCAAGATGACGGCCCGGCTCGGCGCCGGCGACACCGATCTCGGCCGCCGCATCCGCGCCGTGCAGGACCTCTCCGACCGCGTGCTGCGCCTCAACGCCGACGACCAGAAGTTGCTCACCGACTGGAGTGCGGTACAGCGCGCCGATCCGACCTACTCGGCCCTGCTCGAGGAGTTCCGCGCCGCCAGCATCGCCCGCGGGCGGGACCAGGCCCCCGCCATCAAGCGCCAGCGCGAGCTGGTGGAGCAGCTGCAGGCGGCCCTGCAGCGCTGCCCGCCGGGGCAGAAGAAGGCCGGTTGCGAGGGCAGCGACCGCGAGCGCAAGGCGATCACCAAGGAGCTGGGCGAGCTCTCCCAGGCAACCTCCGCCGGGGCCGCCGAGATCATGGCCCTCCATGCCCGCATGGAGGCGGCGGAAAAGGCGCTGCCGGGCCATGCTGAGTTCACGCGGCGGCGCACCGCGGTCCGCGACGACATCGACCGCGGCGAGCGCGAGGTGAAGGCGGCGCGCGCCGGCATCATCCGAGCGTTCCCGGCCTACGTGGCGCTGGCCGACCCCAAGCCGCTCGGCGTGGCCGAGGCGCAAGCGCTGCTCGGGCCCGACGAGGCGCTGGTCGCGGTGCTGGTCGGCTCGGTCAAGAGTTTCGTGTGGGCCATCTCGCGCGAGCGCACCGAGTGGGCCGAGATCGAGATCGGCGCCAAGGCGCTCTCCGACGAGGTGGGGGCGCTGCGCAACGGCCTCGACCCGCTGGCCCAGCAGGACGCCGAGGGCAGCGTCGGCAGCCGCGCCGGGGTGGTACAGGGCTTCGACCTCAACCGCGCGCACGCACTCTACAATCTGGTGCTGGGGCCGGTCGCGCCGGTGCTGGCCGGCAAGCGCCACCTGATCGTTGTGCCGACCGGGCCGTTGTCGAGCCTGCCGTTCCAGGTGCTGGTGACGGCGCCGCCTGTCGTCACCGGGTCGGCAACCGAGGTGCTGCGCAACGCGTCCTGGCTGATCAAGACCCACGCACTCAGCGTGCTGCCGTCCGTGCCCTCGCTCAGCGCGCTGCGCAAGCTTCCGGGCGGAGGGTCCGGCACGCGGCCGTTCTTCGGCGTTGGCGATCCCATTCTCGACGGTCCCGACCCCGCCAGCCGGCAGCGCGGCGCCAAGCAGCGCGCGGTCGCCGCCCCGGGCCGCTTCTACCGCAATGGCCTCGCCGACGTGCGCGCCGTGCGCGAGCTGACGCCGCTGCCCGATACGGCCGACGAGCTGCGCACGATCGCCCGGGTGCTGGGCGCGCCGCCCGAGGCCATCAACCTGCGCGAGGCGGCCTCCGAGACCAGGGTCAAGACCACGCCGCTCAACGAGTACCGCGTCGTCCACTTCGCCACGCACGGGCTCGTGGCCGGCGAGCTCTCGGGCCTGAGCGAGCCGGCCCTGGTGCTGACGCCGCCCGCCACGCCGAGCGATGCCGACGACGGGCTGCTGACGGCCTCCGAGATCGCAGCCCTCAGGCTCAACGCCGACTGGGTGGTGCTGTCGGCCTGCAATACGGCGGCCGGCGAGGGCCAGGGCGCCGACGCGCTGTCGGGCCTGGCGCGGGCCTTCTTCTACGCCGGGGCGCGAGCGCTGATGGTCTCGCACTGGGCAGTCTATTCGACCGCCGCCACCGAGCTCACCACCGGCACCTTCGCCACGCTCGCCGCCAACCCCGGGCTCGGCCGCGCCGAGGCCTTCCGGCGCGCCATGCTGGGCCTGATCGCCGACGGCAAGGCGCCTTCCTACTGGGCCCCCTTCGTGGTCGTGGGCGAAGGCGGCGCCGCCCAGCGCTGACTTGGGGCGTGTGCTGGTGCTTTATACCGCCGAGCGCATGAATTGACTCGGCGGGCGTCCCGCACGTCATCCCCGGCTTGGCCAGGCTTGGCCGGGGATCCGTCCAGGTCGATGGCCGCGCAGCCGGTGCCCCGCGGTGGGCTCGATAGATCCCCGCCCGAGGCGGGGATGACGTCCAGTTTGTCGGGCGGCGCGTCAAGCCACACCTCGAGCGGGGGACGGGTCAGTTCATTCGCGCGATGGTATTACTGGGGGCGACGGCTTGCTCCAGCATCCGCGTCGGTTGCTGGGGGTACAACGGAAATGCTTTCCCCAGTTGGAGCCTTGCCGATTTTTGACCCAATGCCGACCCTCCGCCATATCGCCCGACGTGACCGACTAGGACTTGGTGGACGCGCTTTGCCGGTGCTAAGCCACCATCACCGGTGGTGCGGTGCGCATGAATAGGCCCAAGACCTCGCTCTGCTTCGAAGTGGCGGTCTTCGAAAAGATGCGCTGCAGGTGCGTTCGCACAGTTGGCTCGCCGATGCCGAGCATGTCGGCGGCTTCCTTGGCGCCTAGTCCCTGGGCAACCGCCAGCAACACGCGCAACTCGCCGCCAGTGAGTCGGTAGAGCTTGGCGAAGGCCTCGCCAGGCAGGAGAGGCACCTGAGCGGGGTCCTGTGCGAAGATGGCGACGGATGCTGCGAACGGGGCCATGATGCTCTGGCGCTGGCCCCGTTCGATCGGCAGCAGCGTCGCGACATAGCCGGCACCATCCGCATCCGGAATCGCCAGCGAATGACCGCTGGGAGGGGCATCGCTTTGGTCCCTCGCCACCTCGTCAATAGCGTTTGCAAGGGCGGCACGAGCCTTAGGGTCGGCCGGGGAAAGGCGATTGTTCACGATGCGCATTGCATTACCGGTTTTGACTTGGCGCTCCGCGGCGACATTCATATAGACGACGCTCCCATCTCGCGCCGTCAGGTAGACGCCCGTGGCGAGCCCGTCCAGCGTCGCCTCCAGCATCTCGGATTTCAACGTGCGCAGATCGAGCACATCGGAGATGGTGAATGCGCGGCAGAAGTGGGGGGACAGCAGTCGCAGAAGCGCCAGGTCTGTTGGGCCGTAGGCGGGTTGCCCCTCTTTGCGCATCAGGGCGGTCCCAGCGCTTCGGCGTGGCGTCCGCAGCATCTCGATGGTCGCGCCGTATCGAATACCTCTCGGTTTCCAAAATTCCTGATAGATGCGACTGTCCAACAATTCCTGCTCATCGATGAGCATTTCGGTAGTGACCGGCTCGCCGACAGGAAACACGAGGCGGGCAACGAACAGCATGTTCATCGCCGCATACTTCTCATAGTAAATCCTCATGTCCTCTTCGTTGTAGCCGTAGTCGTACAGGCGTACGCCGCGCTTGTGCTGGTGATCGATAATCCCCATGCCCATTGCGGCACTCGCGGTCAGCTCGGTGATGTGCCGCATGGCCTCGGGCCAATGGTCTGGGTCGAGGGCGCAATCATAGATCGCACCGATGGTATCGGACAGCGCCTGGGCAGAAACGCCCTCAAGATCGATCATGCCATCGCCCCTAACCGATCATCCCTGCCCGCGTGGGCACGCGAAGATCATTCTGCCCACTAAACAGAAAAATGGAGGCACGTCATCTGTTCCGATGACGACATGAGCCGACGGTGGCGCGAGCATGCTGCCGTCGCGAGGATTGGGAGGACCAAGATGTTGAATACCAGGACGTTTTGCTCACTGATTAGACTATCGAGCGCCTTGCTCGCGGTCTCACGTATCTTGTTGGTCGCGTTCCTCGTGCTCGCCCCAACGCAGCTGGTCGCGGGACCCGCCGAGGAAGCGGATCCTCTGTTCGCTCGTTGGAAAGCTGCTTACGATGCCAACGACAATGTTGCTGTTGCCAAGCTCTACGCGACCGACGCGCTCCTGCACGGCACCAGGAGCAGAGACGTAACGGTGGGTCGTGAGGCCATTACGAAATACTTCACTGTCGTAGTCGGCACCGGCAACAAGGTCGAGTTCCGGGAGCAAGACCTCAAGGTGCTCAACGACAAGACCATCCTGGTCGTCGGCTTCAACGATTTCATGCGGAACAAGGATGGCATGCTCACTCCAGAGCCGGCCCGCTTCACGATGGTTCTTGTGAAGCAAGGTGATGAATGGCTCATCGCCCATCATCACTCGTCACTGCGTCCGCCGCCCAAGTAATGGCTGCGGCATCGCGTAGCCGGTCAGCAGCGTTGATGCCTATGACCAGCTACGATGACGTTGCGGTTGAAGTCACTGACGAGACGTGAGCTCCTGGCGCACTTTCGCCGTGCGGGGCCGATCGTGGGATTGTCGGCTGCTGGGGGTAGAACCACCGTGGCAAGGCCGTTGGCTCACAGAGGTTGCGGCCGATCGTCTGTGAGCGCACGGCCTATTGCTCCGGGGTGAAGCCGGACGCCCTGACCGCGGGCTCCCACAGCGCCGAGTCGGCCTTCTGGATTTTTGCCAGCTCCGCTGCCGAGGTGCCCGTCGGCTGCAGCCCGAACGCCAGCAGGCGCGCCTTGAGCTCGGGGTTGCGCACGGCGGCGACCACCGCCGTGTTGAGGCGGGCGACGACGTCGGCTGGCGTCTTGGCCGGCACGTAGATGCCATACCAGCCGGTGCCCTCGATGTCGTAGCCGGCCTCGCGGAACGTCGGCAGCTCGGGCAGGAAGGGCGAGCGCTGCTTGTCGGAGGTGGCGAGCACCTTGATGCGCCCGGCCTTGTGCTGCTCGAGCAGGTCGCTGGTGGTCGTCACCACCATCGGGATCTGGCCGCCGAGAAGGTCGGTGAGTGCCGCCGCCGACCCGCGGTAGCCGACGTTGCGCAAATCGAGCGATGCCGCCCGCGCGAACGACACGGCGAAGAAATGCGGCAGCGAGCCCGCGGCCGGCGTGCCGTAGCTGCCCTGCGTGGGATTGGCCTTGAGCCAGCCGATCAGCTCCTTCAGCGATTTCGCCGGCACCTGCGGGCCGACCGCGACCGCGAAGTCGAAGGTGGCGACCTGGGAAACCGGCTCGAAGTCGGCGACGGGATCATAGGCCAGCGACTTGTAGACGTGGACGTAGACCGACATGGGCGCGACCGGGGTCAGCAGCAGCGTCTTGCCGTCGGGGGCGGCGGCCTTCACCGCCTGCACGCCGATGCGGCCCTGGGCGCCGGGCCGGTTCTCGACGATGACCGGCTGATTGAGGGCAACGCGCAGGTGCTCGGCGATCAGCCGCGCCAGCGCGTCGCCCGACCCGCCGCCCGCGAACGGGAAGATGATCCGCGCCGGCTCGGCGCCGATCTGGGCTTGCGCTGCAACTGCGAGGCAGGTGAGGGCAGTCGTCACTGCCGCCAGCGCTGTCATTCGGCCGAGCCTCATGGCGTTCTCCCGTCGTTGTTCCCGTAGGGCGCAATAGGCGTCAGCCGTATTGCGCCGATAACCGGTGCAATGGCGCAATACGCTTCGCTATTGCGCCCTACCATCGTCCTCGCCCAGATACCGGCTCCACAGCTCGTCGGGCACGTCGCTCTCGTCCCACACGCCGATGAGGATGCCGCAGCGCTGCGACTTGCCGCGCCGGTCGCGCATTTGCTGCTCGGAGAGCGTCGTGCGCTGCGACTGGCGCAGGCCCCACAGGTTGAGCCCCGCCGCCAGGCGGGCCCGCTCGCCCTCGCAGGCGGGATCGGCGCCAAGATCGCGCAACTCGCTCGGATCGGTCGCCAGATCATAGAGCATCGGCCGGAACGGCGGCGCATGGATGTACTTCCAGCGCTGGTCGGCGACCATGAACAGGCGTGCGTCGCGCGGCTCGATGCCGAGCTTTGCCGCCACCGGCAGCAGCGCATAGTCGTACTCGCTGATGGCGAACCGGCGCCAGGAAGGCGGCGCCGCGCCATCGAGAAGCGGGACGAGCGATCGGCCTTCCAGTCGATGCGACTGCTCGGCGGGGTCGGCGCCGACGGCCTCGAGAAACGTCGGGATGAGGTCGATGGTCTCGACCAGCGCGTCGCAGGCGGTGCCGCGCGCGGCATCGGCCCGGCGCGAGGGATCGTAGACGATCAGCGGCACCTTCACGGACGGCTCGTGGAACAGGTCCTTCTCGCCGAGCCAGTGGTCGCCCAGATAGTCGCCGTGGTCGGAAGTGAAAACGATCAGGGTATTGTCGAACAGGCCCTGCTCCTCCATGAAGCGGAACAGGCGCCCGAGCTGATCGTCGATCTGCTTGATCAGCCCCATGTAGACGGGGATGACCGCCTCGCGCACCTCGTCGCGGGCAAAGGCGCCGCTCACGCGCAGGCCCATGAACTCGCGATAGATGGGGTGCGGATCGGCCCGCTCCGCTTCCGAGCGCACCGCCGGCAGCACATCGGCCGGCCCGAACACGGAGTTGTAGGGCGCCGGCGCGATATACGGCCAATGCGGCTTGATGTAGGAGAGGTGCAGGCACCAGGGCGCGTCGCCGGTCTCGGCCATGAACTCCATGGCGCGGCCGGTCATATAGGGGGTTTCGGAGTCCTCCTCCTTGACGCGCGCTGGCTTGCGGGCGTGCCGCATGGCCCAACCCGAGGCCAGCCGATTGCCGTCGCCGTCGGCGGCGTTGGCCCAGTCGTGCCAGGGGTTGTCGCCGGCGTAGCCCTTGTCGTTGAGCCAGCGGTTGTAGCGCGGCACCAACGGATCGTAGCGCCCCTCGGGGCCGAGCCCGTGCAGGCCGTCGTCGCGCTCGTAGGGGTCGAAGCCGCACTCGGCGACGCGCACGCCGATGATGGAGTTGGGATCGATGCCGAGCCGCTCGAGCCCATCCCGGTCCGCCCGCATGTGCGTCTTGCCGACCAGCGCCGTCCTCACGCCCAACGGGCGCAGATAGTCGCCCAGCGTCATCTCGCCGACCTTCAGCGGCACGCCGTTCCACGACGCGCCGTGCGACGACACGTAGCGGCCCGTGTAGAAGCTCATGCGCGAGGCCCCGCACACCGGCGACTGCACGTAGGCGCGCGTGAAGCGCACGCCCTTGGCCGCGAGGCCATCGATGTTGGGCGTGACGAGCCGGGGATGGCCGTAGCAGGAGAGATAATCCCAGCGCAGCTGGTCGCACATGATGAAGAGGATGTTCTTGGCGCGGCGCGTCATCGCGCGCATACCCACAGATCGTCAACCCGGCGCCGTTCGCGCGAGCGCGAACGGGAATAGGCCGGGACCCAGTCCACCTCGCCGAGTTCCCTCGGGGACGAGGAAGTGCGTAGCCATCGCTTTGCTCGACGAGGGAGGTCAACTCCCTCCATGACCCTGCGGCTCCGTCGCAGCCGCATTCTCACCAAGAGTCGGCGGAGCGGTGCATGGGTCCCGGCCTGGTCCCGCGCGCGCCCTGGCGGTCGCTCGCGGCGCCGGGATGACGTTGACGGATACCTTCTCATGCTCGCGTATCGACTCATCGTCGCTGGACCAGACCCACCCCTCGCCACCCGATCACGTCTTCGCCCGGCTCGTCTCCACCTCGCCCCTGTCGACCCGCCGCGAAAACTCGGTGGCACCGCCAGATGCAAGTATCCGCGCCTGCTCTACCCAGTTCTCGCGCTCGATGCGCCCCTTGAAGTCGAGCGACTGGCTCACGCGGTCGATGTCCTGGGCCGACCAGTTGGCGATCTGCTCGTAGGAGGAGACGCCCATCGAGTTCAGCTTCTTTTCGATCAGCACGCCGATGCCGCGGATACGCTTCAGGTCGTCGAGCCCCCCCGAGCGCAACACCTTGTTCTGCGCCGCGGCGTGTTGCGCCGCCTCGGGCCCCGGGTCCATGTTCTGGTAGGCCTGCGAGCGGACCGATCGCAAGACGCCGATGTCGCTGCGCACCGTCCGGCCCGGCTGCTCGATGGCCGCCGGCGGCGTGACGCAGGCAGCATCGCCGAGCATGGCCGGCCGCACAGCCGGGACATCCGCACCGTTGGTACGCCGGTCGAAGCTGCGCGAAAACGTCGTGTCGCCGCCACGGCTCAGGATCTGCGCCTGCTCGATCCAGTTCTCGCGGGCGATGCGCCCGCCGACGCCGAGCTGCCGGTCGAAGCGCTCGACGTCGGCCGGTGACCAGTGCGCGATCTGCGAGTAGCGGGTGACGCCTTGCGCGATCAGCAGCTGCTCGATCCCGGCATCGACGCCGCCGATGCGCTGCAGGTTGTCGCGGATCGGGGGCACTGGACGGACAGGGACGACGCCCATCGGCGCGCTCGCGGCCGCGAGATTGCCGGCAAAGGCCGCGCGCTCCGACACGTCGGGCGTCGACGCCGTGGCGGCGATCACAGCGGTGGAAACGTCGACGGCGACGCCGGCTGCCCCGCCGGTCGAGGCACGCGGCGAGACGATGATCGCGGGGGCGGCGGCAGTAGCCGTCAAGGGGCGCCGCTCGCCCTCATCAGGCGTGGGCCCGGCATTGGCAGCCTCCCCGCGCGCCCGGCGCCGCGCGTAGTAGGTCTCCCCGCCCTTGGCCAGCACTTGCGCCTGCTCGATCCAGTTCTCGCGGGCAATGCGATCCGCGAGGCGGAGGGCGCCGGCGATGCGCTTCACGTCGCCCTGCATCCAACCCGCGATCTGATCGTAGCGGTGCACGCCGAGTTTGTTGAGGCCGGCCTCCAGAGCGGCATCGATCAGGGCGATGCGCTTCAGGTCCTGGGCAGGCTCCGTTTCGACCAGCGTGGGGGCGACCGGCGGAGGAGCGAGCGGCGGCTGCCGCAGCGCAGCGGCCTCGGCAAAACCGGCGGGGCGCGCGGCCACCCCCGGCAGCGGATCGACGCGGCGCTCGACGGCGCCCGGTTGCGCAGCGCGCGCGAACAGGCTGCGCCGGATCAGGCACGCCGCCGCCGCGCCCAGAAAATAGGCTGCCCCCATCAGCAGCAGTGTCTGCACGAACAACGCAACCATCACTCACCCCCAGACCCGCGCGCGCGGTCGCCCCTCGGCCCGCTGCAGGACACCCAGCCGATCGCCAGCCCGATCACGAACGCTGCCACCAGCCACCACGCCAGCTTGTACACGAGATAGTCCATTTGCCCCCTCGTACGCCCTACTTCGGTCGCACGGCAAAGTCGATGCGCCGGTTCCTGGCCATGGTCTCACTGTTGTCGTTGGGCGCGACCGGCTGTGTCGCGCCGTATCCGACCGGCTCGAGCTGTCCGGCATCGACGCCCGCCTCGACCAGGTAGGCTACCACGGATCGGGCGCGCTTGAGGGAAAGCCGCCGGTTGAGGGCGCCGCTGCCCTCGGCGCTGGCGTGACCGCCAACCTCGATATGTGTCCCGGGGCACCTCTTGGCCGCGGCGGCGAGCTTGTCGAGCGTCTCGCGGCTGGTGCTGTTGAGCTTGGCGCTGGCGAACCGGAACCGGATTCGGCCCTCTGTGGCGAGGCCTCTCAGGGTGTCCTCGCAATCCTTCGCCCTGGCGAGAGCCGGTGCGCCGGTCGGCGGGGGGGCGGGTTGGCTCGCAATCGCCGGCGCAGGCTCGCTCGCGGGCGGAGTGGTCGTAGTTGGCCGGGGCGGATCGGCGCGGCTTGCGATCGCTGGCGCAGGCTCGCCCACGGGTGGAGCTGGCGCGGTCGGCGGAGGTGATAGGTCAGTCCGGTTCGCGACCGGTGGTAGCGCGGGCTCGCTGGCGGCTGGAGCGGGCGCTGTCGGCGGCGGTGCATCTTTTTGGCTCGCGGTGGGCGGCGCAGGCTCGCTCGCCGCCGGCGCAGGCTCGCTCGCCGCGGGTGCCGGCGTTGGGGCCGCGGGCTCCGGCGTGGCAGGCGGCGTCGGCGCCGGAGGGTCCGGCGCCCGCGCGATCGTCGGTTCGAGTTCCTTGGCAGCGGGTGGGGCGGGCGCGGGCGGTGGTGGCGTCGGGTCCCTCGTCTTGATCTGATCGATGAACTTGATAGCCGCCGGCATGGCGGCGCGCAGCGCCGTGCGCACGGCCTCGGCCGTCTCCTTGTCGGCGGCGAGACCTGATATCGTCAGCGCGATGTCCTTGAGCTCGGCGCTGCCACCCTCAAGCTGGGCCAGCTCGCGAATGCTCGCGGCTGCCACCGCGGTCCAGCCCTGCGGAGCGCCCTCGCCCGGTTCCATGTGGTCGGCGAGCACCGTGCTGGTAAAGGCGCCTTTCACGGCCGCCACCAGGTCCGCGCGCACCGCCTCGCTGGTCACGTAGCCAAATAGCTCCAGCCGCCCGTCGGCAAACTTGGCCGACCACGTGAACGGGCTGACCACCGGTGCGGTCACCTGATCGTTGGTCAGCTTGATGCCCTTCGGCAGGCCGTTGGCCAGGGCGGACTTGACCGCGCGATAGCCGGCCACGTCCTCCACCTCGCCGGCAATCCGCATGCCGAGGCCCTCGAGGTGGACGTCGCCGCGCTTCAAGGCGGCGAGCTGCTTGAGCGCGAAGCCCACTCCGCCGAGCCAGGTATCGGCCGAGGGCACGCCGCGCCTGGTCGTCATGCGGTCGACCACCTCGAAGCCCGGAAAGTTGGCTTTGGCAACGCCAATGATCGCCTGCCGGGTCGCCCGATTGGGCACGTGGCCTCTGATGCGAATGCGCTGGCCGCGCCGGCGCACGCTCCAGTCGTAGGTTTCGACCCTGGGCAGCAGCTCGGCCCTGTTGTCGACAACCCGGACGCCCCAAACGTCGCGCACCGCCTCCGCCGCTTTCGGCAGCTCGGCGTCGTCGCCGGCCAGCCCCGAGAGCACCACGTCCCGGCCGACGACCTGGGTCGCGGCCCAGCCCATGCCGCTGCGCGACAGGGCCTGCACCGCGCGCTCGTACAGATCGGCCTCTATGCGATCGTGCTCGGCCTGCACGGCGACCCAGGCGAGCATGAGGAGAGGTATAACGCCCCATAGCCAGCGCCGCCAATTGCACCTCATTCCAGCTTGGCTCCCAGATGATGGCCCTAGTGGCGTTTCGGAATTGCCGACTAACTTTGCGGCTAGGTGGTCATCGGCAAATTGCGAGGCAGGACCAACCCATCGCGGCCCGTCACCGGTCGGCGACGCTGCCTAGCAAGCCAACGACATGGATGGCCGCAGTGCCATGAGCGCCTTTGAGGATTGCCCTGTGCTCTCTTGCGGCGGCACTATAGACAAGGGCCCACGTCATTCCAAGCCGGGCCAAGCCGGGCCAAGCCGAGGACGAGGAGGAGAAGGCGATGAGCGGCGAGACGGTCTTGATCGTGCGGAGCGGCGGCGTCACCCGCCTGACACTCAATCGGCCCGACAAGCTCAACGCCTTCACCCTGGCCATGCATGCCGAGCTGCGCGCCGGGCTCGAGGCGGCCAACGCCGATGCCGCATGCCGCGTGGTGGTGCTGACCGGGGCCGGCCGTGCCTTCTCGGCGGGCCAGGACCTGGCCGAGGTCGTGGCGCCAATCGACGGTTCGGCACCCGATCCGGGAAGCCGGCTAGAGAAGGCCTACAACCCCCTGGTCAGGTTGATCACCACGTTGGAGAAACCGGTCATCTGCGCCGTCAACGGCATCGCCGCCGGCGCCGGCGCCAACATCGCGCTCGCCTGCGACCTCGTCTACGCGGCGCGCAGCGCCAGCTTTCTGCAGGCCTTTGCCCGCATCGGTCTCATCCCCGACGCCGGCGGCACCTGGGCGCTGCCGCGCCTCGTCGGCGCCGCCCGCGCGCGCGGGCTTGCCATGCTGGCCGAGCCCCTGCCGGCAGAGAAGGCCGAGGCCTGGGGCCTGATCTGGAAGGCGGTCGACGACGATAAGCTGGAGGCCGAAGTGGCGGCGGTGGCAGCCAAGCTCGCCGCCGCACCGACCTATGCGCTGGCGCTCGCCAAGCGCGCCCTGGCGGCCTCCTCGACCAGCACGCTTGCCCAGCAGCTCGATCTCGAGCGCGACCTGCAGCGGTTGGCCGGCGCCTCGCCCGATGCCAAGGAAGGCATCACCGCCTTCCTGGAGAAGCGGGCGCCCAAGTATACGGGCCGCAAGGCATGACGCGTGATCCTGCCGACATCGCCCAGGCGAGCGCGGATGCCATGTGGGCCGAAGACAAGGCGAGCCGCGCGCTCGGCATGAAGCTCGAGAGGGTGGCGCCGGGTCAGGCCGTCCTCTCCATGAGCGTGGGCGTCGACATGGTCAACGGACACGGGCTTTGCCACGGCGGCTACATCTTCACGCTGGCCGACTCAGCCTTCGCGTTCGCCTGCAACTCCTACAATCAGCGCCAGGTGGCCCAGCACTGTCAGATCTCCTATCTCGCCCCCGGCCGCCTCGGCATGCGCCTCATCGCCGAGGCGCGCGAGCGTAACCGCACCGACCGCGCCGGCATCTACGATGTCACCGTGAAGACGGACGCGGGCGAGACCATCGCCGAATTCCGCGGCCACAGCCGCGCCATCCCCGGCACGCTTGTGCCGGAAACGTGAGTGACGCCCATGCTGGATCTGACGCCACGCCGGGAAGACCTCGACCCCATCGAGATCGCCTCGCGCGACGAGATCACCGCCCTCCAGTTCGCCCGCCTCAAGCGCACGCTGCGCCACGTCTACGACAACGTGCCTCATTACTGGAAAGCGTTCGACGCCGCCGGCGCGCACCCCGACGCGATCGCCACGCTCGCCGATCTCGCCAAGTTTCCCTTCACCACCAAGGCCGACCTGCGCGCCAACTACCCCTTCGGCCTGTTCGCCACCCCGCGCGAGGAGGTGGTGCGCATCCACGCCTCCTCCGGCACCACCGGCAAACCGACCGTAGTCGGCTATACGAAACGCGACATCGAAACCTGGGCCGAGATGGTGGCGCGCTCGATCCGCGCCGCCGGCGGGCGGCCCGGCATGAAGCTGCACAACGCCTACGGCTACGGCCTCTTCACCGGCGGGCTCGGCCTGCACTACGGCGCCGAGCGGCTGGGGCTGACCACCATCCCCATCTCCGGCGGCATGACCGAGCGCCAGGTCCAGCTGATCCTCGATTTCGAGCCCGACATCATCACGGTGACGCCGTCCTACATGCTGGCGATCCTCGACGAGTTCCGCCGCGTTGGCGCCGACCCGCGCAAGACGTCGCTGAAAGTCGGCATCTTCGGCGCCGAGCCCTGGACCAACGCCATGCGCGCCGAGATCGAGGCCGCCTTCGACATGCACGCGGTCGACATCTACGGCCTCTCGGAGGTGATCGGGCCGGGCGTCGCCAACGAGTGCGTCGAGACCAAGGACGGGCTGCACCTCTGGGAGGACCATTTCTATCCCGAGATCGTCGATCCCGTGACGGGCAAGGTGCTGCCCGACGGCGAGCAGGGCGAGCTCGTGATCACCACGCTCACCAAGGAGGCGATGCCCGTCATCCGCTACCGCACGCGTGACCTCACGCGCCTGCTGCCCGGCACGGCGCGGTCCATGCGCCGCATGGAGAAGATCACCGGGCGCTCCGACGACATGCTGATCGTGCGCGGCGTCAACGTGTTCCCGACGCAGGTCGAGGAGCAGATCCTGAAGGTGGCCGGCCTCGCCCCCCACTACCAGATCGTGCTTACGCGCGAAGCACGCCTCGACGAGGTGGAGGTTCTGGTCGAGGCCGAGCCGTCATCGGCCGGGGCCGAGGCGCGCCAGGCCGCCGCCGCCGAGCTCAGCCACCACATCAAGGGCCTGATCGGCATCACCGCCAAGATCACCGTCACCGATCCCGGCGGCGTCGAGCGCAGCCAAGGCAAGGCCCGCCGCGTCATCGACAAGCGGGCGAAAGCCTGACGCTACTCCGCGTTGTCGCTCGGCCTCCGCCGCTGCCATCGTGCCTCGATGCGCCGCGCCAGGGCGATCATGCCGGCCGAGACGGCACCGAGACCGAGCGCCACTGCCGCCGCGAACAGCAGCACCGGGGCGAAGGCCCAGATGGCGAGCGCGGTGAGGATCGCGGCCGTGGCCAGCAACCAGAGGCGCAGCAGGGTCACGGCGCGCGTCGCCCGTAGCGGTAGCCGAGCCCCGCCCACACCAGCCCGAACAGAAATTGGGCGATGAAGACGCCGGCGGCCGCCCGGCCGACGCTGGCGAGGCCGGTGACGCCGAGCCACACGGCGATGTAGACCGCCACCGACCCGACCAGCGCGCCCGCGAACGCGGCGACGGGCAGCTTGTGCCACTGGTCGGCGTCGCGCCCCAGCCAGAACGCCACGATCACGACGACTGGGTTGAGCAGGGCGGTCAGCAGCACGGACGTGAGCTCGACGGGTATCATCGGCATCCTCGGGCCCGGTCCCGGCGCCTCAGCGCGGCTTGCGCTCGAGCCGGTCGCGCAGCTTCTCCTCCTCATGCTGGATGAACCAGCCCACCATCTGCCGCCACAGCGCCTCGATCAGGTCGGGCGGCAGCCCCTTCTCGGCCGCGCGGGCGCGCACCCGGTCGAACACCTGCTGGTTGCGCCAGGGCACGTTGGCCTCCTGGCGCACCTCCAGCTTGAGCTGCCAGGCGCGCTCAACGTAGCCGAAGCGCTCGGCGATGGCATCGACCAGGGCCGTGTCGAGGCGGTCGATCTCGGCGCGAACCTCGGTCATGTCGTGGCATTGGTCGGGCGTGCGGGGGGCCATGGCGGTCGCTGGGCTCCAGGACGACGGGTGCTGATCCCGCGGGGTTACAGATTGCCGCCCATCTTGGCAACTACTTGGCAACCGTGCCGGCACCGCGCCGCGCGGCCGCAGGGGCTGCGCACTCGTCCGGCAGCCGCTGCACCTTGCCCTCGGCCTTCAAGGCCTTGAGCCTGGCGCAGTCCTGGCTCGTCGGCGGACCCTGCTGCCGCGCGGCCACCGCCATCAGCCGCGTCTTCATCTGCGCGTAGATGTGCGGGCGCTTGGCCTTGAAGCGCTCGAGCTCCACGAGCGGCCAGTCCGTCACGTCGATGTCCACCTCCAGGGGCCGGCTGATCGCATTGCGCCCGTGGCGCCAGACCCCGACATGCAGATAGCCCAGGTTCACCACCTCGCCCGGCTCGAGCCTGAAGCTCGCGTAACTCGTGCGGTAGAGCTGGCCGCCGTCGGTATCCGAAACCGTGTGCAACTTGGCCCGCGTCTGGCAGCGGTAGGCCAGCACGTGGTACTCGCCGGCATCGAGCTCCACCTCGGCTACCGCCGGCTCGGTGAGCGAGCGCACGTTCATCACGGTGATGCCCTGGTGGCGGCGGAAGCCCGCACCCTCCCTCACGCCGAGCAGCACCGCCACGTTGACGCAGGCTGCGCTCGCCGAGCCGACCCGCATGATGGCGACGGCCTTCTTGCTCTGGGTGAGGGATGAGGTGGTGAGCGCATCATCGACGCGGGAGGTTTGCGTACACCCAACCGTCAGCATCGAAGCGATGGCTGCGGCCGCCCAAGCCTGCCCTTTGCCCCACACCATGACGCGCCCAACCCCAATACATGAAAGAATAGTGTGAGCCTGATGCTACCCCGGAGCCGCCGTCGAACCAAAGCGATAATCCACGGGCGGACGCTCCTGCCGCGGGAAGTGAAGCCGCGCGAGCCCACCCACTGGAGCAAACCATCGCTGGCTCCGATGCCGTCAAGACGCTATCATTTGAGGTCGCCACAGGTCGGGGGAGAAGATCTGACGACCAGCCATTGTTGGTAGAAGCCTACGCTGTGGACCGTGCGCGCGGGCGAGACATTACTTTAGAGTAGAGGTAGCGCAAATGGCATTCATTCGGCGGTCCATGGGCAAGTTGCTTATTGCGATCCTCGGAGCGGTGATAGGCATCATACTCCAACCGTACTTCGAAGAGCTCCAGATAAGTTTATCCGCACCTAGAGAGACTTTTCGAATTCCAATCAGTGCAAAGCTCGACGAGCTCGAAGCCCTTGCGGGCTTCAAGTACATTCTCGTGCGGTTTGGGTCGGATGAATTCTTGGGGAGACCATCAACGGGATCGGGTCAGCGGGAAGCCGGAAAGCTGCGGTTGCGATACGGCTCTGTTGCCGTGGCAAAAGCCGATGGCGGTGATGCGGCTGTATTGGTTTTCACGTTGCCTATTCACGGGGAGCTGGGTACGCAATTCAAGTTATTTGCCGTGCAGAAGAGTCCCGATGGGATCGCGAAGCTCAAACAAGTCCTGGAGGGGTGCTGCACGGAAGAGATCACCATAACGGCGGCTGACCTGGAGCTATGGTTTCTTTTAAAGCGCGAGAAGTATAAGAGATTTGCCGTAGAGCCGACCGCAGATGGCAAAATTTTGAATAACCTTGTTATGCCTCCGCATGCTCGATAGTCCTCACGGCACGCCAATATTTGTTCACGCCCACCACCGCTCCGGCGCCGGGAACCGCCCGGCCGCGTCCTCGATGACCTGCGCGACCTGGAACAGCGTCGCCTCGTCGAACGGGCGGCCGATCAGCTGCAGCCCCAGCGGCGTGCCCTCCGAGGAGAGCCCCGCCGGCACCGAGATGCCCGGCACGCCGGCCATGTTGGCCGTCACCGTGAAGATGTCGTTCAAATACATCTGGATCGGGTCGCCCGAGACCTCGCCGATGCCGAAGGCGGGGCCCGGCGTGGTCGGCGTCAGGATCACGTCCACGCTCTCGTAGGCGCGATCGAAGTCGCGCTTGATGAGGGTGCGCACCTGTTGGGCCTTGATGTAGTAGGCATCGTAGTAGCCGGCCGAGAGCACATAGGTGCCGATCAGCACGCGCCGGCGCACCTCGGCACCGAAGCCCGCCGCCCGCGTCGCCTCGTACATCTCGGTCAGGTCGTGGCCCGGCCGCCTCAGGCCGTAGCGCACGCCGTCGTAGCGGGCGAGGTTGGAGGAGCATTCGGCCGGGGCCACGATGTAGTAGGCCGGCAGCGCATACTTCGTGTGCGGCAGCGAGATGTCGTGGATGGTGGCGCCGGCAGCCTTCAGCCAGGCGATGCCCTGCTGCCAGAGGTCTTCGATCTCCCTCGGCATACCGTCGAGGCGGTATTCCTTGGGCACGCCCACCTTCAGGCCCTTCACGCCCTTGCCGAGCGCGGCCTCGTAGTCGGGGACGGGCACGTCGACGGAGGTGGAATCCTTCGGGTCCACGCTCGCCATGTGCCGCAGCAGGATCGCCGCATCGCGCACGGTCTTGCCGATCGGCCCGGCCTGGTCGAGTGAGGAGGCGAAGGCGACGATCCCCCACCGCGAGCAGCGCCCGTAGGTCGGCTTGATGCCGACCGTGCCGGTGATGGCAGCGGGCTGGCGGATCGACCCGCCGGTGTCGGTGGCGGTGGCGCCGAGGCACAGGTCGGCGGCAACGGCCGACGACGAGCCGCCGGAGGAGCCGCCCGGCACCAGCGCCACGTTCGAGCCCTGGCGCCGCCAGGGATTGACCACCGGCCCGAAGCGGCTCGTCTCGTTGGACGAGCCCATGGCGAACTCGTCGTTGTTGAGCTTGCCCAGCATGATCGCGCCGGCATCCCACAGGTTCTGCGTGACGGTCGACTCGTAGGTCGGCGTGAACTCGGCCAGGATGTTGGAGCACGCCGTGGTGCGCACGCCCTTGGTGCAGTAGAGGTCCTTGATGCCAAGCGGCAGCCCTTCGAGCGGGCGGGCCTTGCCCTTCTTGGCGAGGCGCGCATCGCTGTCCTTGGCCTGCGCCAGCGCATGCTCGGGCGTCGGCAGCACATAGGCATTGAGCGACTTGTTGCCGGCCTCGATGGCGTCGAGGAAGGCCTGCGTCAGCTCGGCGGCGGAGAACTGCTTCTTCGCCAGGCCATCGCGCGCCGCCGCCAGCGTCAGTTTGGTAAGTTCGCTCACCCTCTATCCCACTCGCCTGGAACCTCGGGACAAGCCCGAGGTTGGTCTCGCAGGCTGTCCCGCCTACTCGACCACCTTCGGCACGGCGAAGAAATGGTCCTCGCGCGCCGGCGCATTGGCGATGATGTCGTCGGCGATGCCGCCGTCGGTCACCGTGTCCTGGCGCATCTTCAGGGTCGTGGCCACTACCGCCGTCATCGGCTCCACGCCGCGCGTGTCGACCTCGTCGAGCTGCTTCACCCAGTCGAGGATGCCGGAAAGCTCCTGCTCCAGCGCCTTGGCCTCGGCGTCCGTCACCTTGATGCGCGCCAGCCGGGCGATGCGGCGCACCGTCGCCTCGTCGACCTGCATGGCCTTCGCCCCGCCGCTCATGGCCCACCACTCATGCAATGCGCGCTCAGCTTGCCCAATTGCGCTGCACTCATAGCGGCGCAATAGTCGGCACGCAACCGGGCGCAGACGCGGAGAGAACCAACCGCCGCATCGCCGTCCGCTGAGCGGACCCTAGCCGCGCTTGCGCATCTTGCTCAGGAACGGCCCCAGGATGTCGGAATAGTCGTCCGTCCAGGGCTTGAGGCCGCCGTCGTCGAACTCGAGGACCTCCACGAGCGAGCGCAACGGCTCCAGCGCCTCCTTGCTCTTGGCAAACAGCGCCACCGTCGAGGTCGACTGCGCGTAGCTGCCGTCGGCGGTATCGTCCGAGACGATGAAGCCATGGACGCCTGGCAGCACCTTGATGGTGGCGCCGAGCACCGAGTCGAGGTCGAGATAGCGGTTGGAGATGTGCAGCAGCACGATGCCGTCGGGCTTCACCTTGTCGAGATAGAGGCGGATCGCCTCGGCCGTCATGAGGTGCACCGGCACGGCGTCGGAGGAGAAGGCGTCGACCATGATGAGGTCGAACGTCTCGTTCGCCTCCCTCGTCATGGTCAGCCGCGCATCGCCGAGCACGATGTCGGGCGTGGGTTGGCAGTGCGCCAGGAAGCTGAAATATTTCGGATCGCTGGCGATGCGGATGATGACGGGATCGATCTCGAAGAAGCGCCAGCTCTCGCCCTCCTTGGAATGGCAGGCGAGCGACCCGGCCCCCAGGCCGGTCACGCCGTAGCGTCCCTTGGCGTCGCCCAGCCGCTCGCGCACCTTCTCGATGGTGCGCGCGATCGGGCTGTTCTCGTAGTAGTAGGTGGCGGGCGTCGGGTCGTCGACGCGCTTGCCGTCATCGTCCCTGATGCGCTGCGCGCCATGCAGCGTGGTGCCGTGGATGAGCGTGTGATAGTCGCCGTCGCCGGAGGTCTGCACCCGATAGACGCCGAAGTAGCTCCTCTGCGCATCGCCGCGCTTGACGCCCGAGGGCAGCCAGACCACCGCGCAGAAGATCAGGAGCGCGCCCACGAACTGGCGCGGGGGACGCCGCAGCTGAGTGATCGGGATGATGGCCAGCAGGGCCACCACGACGGCGGTGGCGCCCCAGTCCTTGATGTCGATGCGGGTCTTGGCGATGGCCCACGGCACCCAGTAGATGGCGAGCACCCCGCCGGCGACGAGGAGCCATAGCACCAGCATCTCCTGCTTGTCGGCCTCCGTCAGCCGCCCGTCGGTGCGCAGGCGCTCAGGCGTCGGGACGACGCGGCCCAGCAGAGCGGCAAGGCTGCCCCACAGGCGGCGCAGCGCCGCGCCGTCGAACACGCCGGGCCGGCAGGCCATGGAGAGCGCCAGCAGCAGCGGATACTCGAACACCTCGCTGAAGATCTTGGGCGCGATCAGCGCCGCCGACAGCCCACCGAGCGCCCCGCCCAGCGACATCCACAGGTAGAACTCGGTCAGGTAGCGCGCAGCCGGCCGCGCCTCGTAGAGGGTACGATGGGCCACCATCGCCGACGTGAAGAAGACGGCAACGCCGGTGGTGGCGGTGAGGAACCAATTCTCGTGCTTGGTCTGCGACAGCACCAGCAGGGCCACCACCACGGAAGCGAGGTGCACAAACAGCAGGATCTCGCGCGGGATCAGCGGACGCTCGCGGAACACCAGCACGAAGGTGAGCAGATATAGGGCGAGCGGCAGCACCCAGAGCAGCGGCGCCGACGCAACGTCGGTGGTGACGTGCGTCGTGAACGCGGTAAGCAACGCGGCCGGCACGAGGGCCAGGCCGATCCAGCCCAACCGGTCCCCCCACGTCGGCGCCACCGCCGGGCCCGCCTCGCCCTCCGCAACGTCCAGCGCCGGCTCGGCGCCAGCGCGCGCAAACCGCGCCTGGCGATCGCGCATCAGGGTGTAGACCAGCATCAGGGCGGCGATCAGCACCAGGAAGCCCAGCGACCACACCCGGCTCAGCGCCTTGAGCCCGAGCGCCGGCTCCAGGATGAAGGGATAGCCCAGCAGGGCGACGAGGCTACCGAGGTTGCTCGCCGCATACATGAAGTAGGGATCGCGCCCCTGCGGATGCCCGGTGCGCGCAAACCAGGCCTGCAGCAACGGCGCGTTGGCGGCGACGGCCACGAACGGCAGCCCGATGGCGACGGTGAACAGGCCGATCTGCCACAGGTAGGGCTCGCTCGGCGGCGGCTCGTTCCAGCCCGACGGCAGGCCGATCGGCAGCAGCAGCAGCGCCAGCAGGCACACGGCCAGATGCACGACGCCGGTCAGCGGCAGCGGCACCTTGGCGATCAGGAGATGGGCGTAACAATAACCAACCAGCAGCGCCGCCTGGAAAAAGAAGATGGCGACGGCCCAAACCGAGGGCGACCCGCCCAGCACGGGCAGCACCATCTTGGCGAACATGGGCTGCACGGAGAACAGCAGCAGGGCCGACAGAAACGTGGTGGCCGTATAGGCCCACAGGACAAAACTTTGGCCCGAAGGCCCGGCCTGCGGCGGAGCCGCACCGGCCCCCGCCGCCCGGCCGGCCTCGCGGCCAGGGGCTATCCTCGGCGGCGTCGTCTCCTGCACGCCTGCACTCGAATCGGGCATCCCATTCGTCCTCGATCAGGGCGCCCGCCTCACGCGTCGCCGAAGCTTAGTGTCCCGCCCCCGAAGTTCGTCACCCCTGCCGCGATCCTGGAACGAACTTCGGGGGCGAAAAGACACTAACAAGCTATTGATTCTAGTGTGGTTCAGATCGAGAAGTCCGCCAGCACACCTAGCCGCACCGATAGGGCGGACTTCTCGATCACCACGCTAGCAGTGCAACGCGTTGGTGAGCGTGAGATCGAAATCGGCCGCGGCGACGGTGCCGCCGGTGTTCATCGGCTCGAGCTTCTCTGCTCCCTTGCCCTTGACGTATATGGCAAGCTCGAAGTTGGCAAACAGGCTCGCGCCCTGCTGCTTGCAGATCTCGGCGGCATCGCCCACGTGATCGGAATGCCCGTGCGTGAGCGCCACGTGCGTGACGCCCTTGACCGCCGCGTCCCAGGCGATGCCCGACTTCTCGAACGTCGGGTTGCCTTTCAGGAAGGGGTCGATGAGGACGCTGCTGCTGCCCGTGTCGAGGCGGAAGCAGGAATGCCCGTACCATGTGATCTTCATGCGCTGATCGCCTCCTTGGCGGTCATGGCTGGCTCTCCCCGCGATCCCAGCTCACGATTGCCCGCTTCGTGTGCATCGAGCCGAGTATAAAGCGCAACATGGCGACAACAACCGGTCAGATTGGCAAGGGCGATACCTTCGGCGCAGCGGGGTGACAATGGGCGCCAAACCGACCGGGCAAAACCATGACCGCCGCGCGGACGTGGAGGCGTTCGCGCGAGCATTGCCGCCGGGCGCACCGCTCATCGGCATCGACCTCGGCACCAAGACCCTGGGGCTTGCCCTCTCGGACGTGACGCGCACCATCGCGTCTGGCCTCACCACGCTGGCGCGCGCCAAGTTCGCGGCCGACGCCAAGGCGCTTTTGGCGCTGGCCGAGCGGCACGGTGTCGGCGGCCTCGTCGTCGGCATGCCGTTCAACCTCGACGGCTCCGAGGGCCCCCGGGTCCAGGCAACGCGCGCCTTCACCCGCAACCTCTCACAGCTTACGGCGCTGCCCATCCTGCATTGGGACGAGCGGCTCTCCACGGCAGCCGCCGAGCGCGCGCTGCTCGAGGCCGACACCTCGCGCCGGCGCCGTGCCGCCGTCATCGACAAGGTTGCAGCCACCTTGATCTTGCAGAGTGCGCTCGATCGCCTGAAGGTCCTCGACCGGGCGTCTGGTCGCCCCGAGGGAGGCGCGCCATGAGCTTCGATACGCTGGCCGCGTCGCTGGACGTGCTGGCACTTGGCTATTTCCTGCTCGCCACCGGCATCTACCGGCTCATCGTCGGCAGCCAGCGCCTGGAGCGGCGCAGCCTGATCGGGGCCGTGCAGACGCAGCGCGTGAGCTGGATGCTCAATATGGCCCGGCGCGACAACCGCATGCTCGACGCCATCCTGCTCGGCAGCCTGGGCCAGGGCAACGCCTTCTTTGCCTCCACGAGCGCCATTGCCGTGGGCGGGCTCGCGGCCACGATGGGATCGGGCGAGAGGCTGCATGCCCTGCTCGACGGCCTGCCTTGGGTGGCCACTTCGACGCCCACGGTGTGGATCGTCAAGCAGCTGCTGATCATGGCCATCTTCATCTACGCATTCTTCAAGTTCGCCTGGGCCTTTCGGCTGTCGCACTACGCCTCGATCATGATCGGGGCCACCCCCGCCTTCGAGGAGGCCAGCCTCGAGGACTGCACCCAGCACGCCAAGCGCACCGCGCGCCTGATCGGCATCGCCGCCGAGCACGCCAATAGCGGCATCCGCTCCTTTTACCATGCGATTGCCGCACTGGCCTGGTTCTATCACCCGCTGCTGTTCATGCTGGCCACCACCTGGGTGGTGCTGATCCTCGCCCGGCGCGACTTTTTCTCCCGGTCGCTGCGACTCATCGCCGGCAGCGGCCGAGCGTGACCGCAGCCGCGGCAAGCGGGCGCAGGCCCAAGCGCCTACGACGAAGGTTGGAGGGCTGACAATTTCGTGAGCAATGCATGTTCAGCCTAGCTCGCATGCACACACCGCACTATGAGAATGGCAGAGACGGATTAGTTTGCGAGGTGACGTTACCTCTCTTCCATCCCCAACCCTCCATCCCACGGCGGAGAAATCCTAATGAAGCAAAACCATCGCTCCGGCCCACTCGATTCCTCGGCCCTCCACCTGCTCCATCGAGCAGGACAATGTGCCGAGGTGCTGTTCACGAACGAAACCGGCAAGGCCGACCTGACACCCAGGCAATATGCGATTCTCGCCAGCGTCTCCCAGAACCCTGACATCAGCCAGACTGGACTAGTCGAGCAAACCGGCGTCGACCGCTCAACGCTTGCCGACATCGTGCGCAGGTTGGTCAAGAAGGGGCTGCTACAGAGGAAGCGCACGCGCCGCGATGCGCGAATGTACGCGGTCAGATTGACGCAGAAAGGGCAGTCCGCCCTCTCCACGATCAAGCCGGCGGCGGCCCGAGTCGACCAGCGCCTCCTTGCCGTGCTCAAGGCCGATCAGCGCGGCAGCTTTCTCGAAGCGCTCGGCGAAATTGTGAGAGCCATGAACTCACCGGCAGCGGCGCCACAACGCCCGAGCCGGTAACCTCCGGGCGTCTCAGCCCGGAAACGCCCGATCGACGATGGCGCGGGTATCGGCCCAGTCGAGGCCCTGACCATAGGTCTGCCTCGCGACGCCGCCGATCCGCGTGGCTATGAACGCGTCTGCCACCGGGGTCGGGGCGTGGGCGCGCAGGATCGTGCCCGCGGCCAACAGGGCAAGCGACTCCGCCAGATCCCTACCTCTCCGATCGAGCAGCCGGGGCTCCTGCAGCATGGCGTTGACCCGCGCCATGTGCGCCTTGAGATGGGCGTCGTCGGCGACGACGCTGGCTAAGTCCTCCATGACGATCTCGACCGTTTCCGGCTCGCGCTGCAACACCCGCAGGAGGTCCAGGGCCATGACGTTGCCCGAGCCCTCCCAGATGGCATTGAGCGGCAGCTCGCGGTAGAGCCGGGCGGCGAGACCCTCCTCGACGTAGCCGTTGCCGCCGAGACACTCCATGGCCTCGTAGGCGAACGCCGGGCCCATCTTGCACACCCAGTACTTGGTGACAGGCGTCATCATTCGCCGCCACGCCGCCGCGTGGGGGTCCGAAGCGCGGTCGAAGCTGCGCGCCAGGCGAAACGACAACGCCGTTGCCGCTTCGACGTCGAGCGCCAGGTCGGCCAGCACTTGGCTCATGAGGGGCTGATCGACGAGGTGTTTCTGGAACACCGTGCGATGGCGGCAATGGTGCACGGCGTTGGCGAGCGCCAGGCGCATCAGGCCGGCGGAGCCCACGGCGCAGTCGAGCCGCGTGCACGTCACCATCTCGATGATGGTGGCAACGCCACGACCTTCCTCGCCGACGAGCCAGGCGTGCGCCGCCTGGAACTCCACCTCGGAGGAGGCGTTCGAGCGGTTGCCTAGCTTCTCCTTGAGGCGCTGGAAGGCGAGCGCGTTGACGCTGCCGTCGGGCAGGAAGCGCGGCATCAGGAAGCATGAGATCCCGCCCGGCGCCTGGGCCAGCACCAGGAAGGCGTCGCACATCGGCGCCGACATGAACCACTTGTGCCCCGTGATCAGATATTCCCCGCCCGGCCCGCCACCGCCCACGGGCTCGGCTTTGGTGGTGTTGGCGCGTACGTCCGTGCCGCCCTGCTTCTCCGTCATGCCCATGCCGACCGTGACGCCGCGCTTGCCCTCGGCCGGCTTGAAATCCTTGTCGTAGTCGCGGGACAGGATCTTCGGCACCCACCACTTGGCCAGAGCGGGCTCGAGCAGCAGGGTCGGCACCGCGGCGTTGGTCATGGTGATGGGGCACTGATGGCCGGCTTCCATCTGGATGGCCATGTAGGTGCCGGCCGAGCGTGCCACGTTGGCGCCTGGTGCCGGCTTGGCGCCGGACTTGGCCAGATGGTCCCAGGCCGAGCAGTGCAGGCCTTCCTTGATGCTGAGCTCCATGCAGGCGTGGTAGGCTGGATGGAACTCGACCATATCGAGCCGGCGGCCCTTGCTGTCGAAGGGCTTAAAGCGCGGCGGATGCTCGTTGGCGAGCCGGCCGTTGTGGAAGGCCGCGGCGCTGCCGCAGGCCGTGCCGAAGGCTGCGAGCCGCTTGGCGGCCTGGCCGCCCCCTTCCCGCTGCACGGCCTCGATCAGCGCCCGATCGCTGTTGAACAGGTTCACATCTTCGAAGGCCGGGCTCTGGTTGAACACCTCGTGGGTGGCATAGGAATCGTGCATGGCGTTGCCTCGATTCGTGCTTCTCTGGGCCCCGCCCAGCCTAGCAATCCCGAGCCGGGCGCGCACGCTCCAATCGCCCATTTTCGTGGACCGCTTGCAGCCGCCGGGGAGTCGGCGTATAGCACCGGTTTTAATGACCAGCTCCTTCGTCAACGCCTCCTTCACCCGCCGCCACCTCCTGACTTGTGAAGAGTTGAAGGCTGGCGAAATCAACGCGTTGCTCGAACTGGCCGACAAGGCCGTCGAAAGCAACCGTCAGGTCATCAAGAAGCGCGACATCCTGCGCGGGCGCACGCTGATCAACCTGTTCTTCGAGGCCTCCACCCGCACCCAAAGCTCCTTTGAGCTCGCCGGCAAGCGCCTCGGCGCCGACGTCATGAACATGAACGTGTCGAACTCGTCGGTTTCCAAGGGCGAGACGCTGATCGACACGGCCATGACCTTGAACGCCATGCGGCCCGACATCCTGGTGGTGCGCCACCATGCTGCTGGCGCCGTCGAGCTGCTGGCGCAGAAGGTCGACTGCTCGGTGATCAACGCCGGCGACGGGGCCCATCAACACCCAACGCAGGCGCTGCTCGATGCACTGACCATCCGCCGCGCCAAGGGCCGCATCGCCGGCCTGACGGTCGCCATCTGCGGCGACATCATGCATTCGCGCGTCGCCCGCTCCAATATCAACGTCCTCAACACGCTCGGCGCGCGCGTGCGTGTGGTAGCGCCCTCCACGCTGCTGCCGCCGCAGGCGGAGCGGCTCGGAGCCGAGCCCTACACCGACATGATGAAAGGCCTCGAAGGCGCCGACATCGTCATGATGCTGCGGCTGCAGAAGGAGCGCATGCAGGGCTCGTTCGTGCCCTCCACGCGCGAGTATTTCCACTTCTTCGGGCTCGACCACGAGAAGCTCGCCCGCGCCAAGCCCGATGCGCTGATCATGCACCCGGGCCCCATGAACCGCGGCGTGGAGATCGCCTCCACGATCGCCGACCACTCGCGTAGCGTCATCCGCGACCAGGTGGAGATGGGTGTTGCCGTGCGCATGGCCGTGCTCGAGGCGATGGCGCGCCTGCTGCCCAACCACTGAAATGCAAACACTGTGATGCGCAAGAACGAAAACCCGCCGGCCGAAGCCACCGCGTTTCTCAATGCGCGGCTCGTCGATCCAGCTTCCGGCAAGGACGAGCCGGGCGGGCTGCTGGTCAAGGACGGCGTCATCGCCGACCTCGGCGGGCACCTGCGGCGCAACGCCCCCGAGCAGGTGCGCGTCGTCGACTGCAAGGGCCACGTGCTCTGCCCCGGCCTGATCGACATGCAGGTGTTCACCGGCGAGCCGGGTCAGGAGCACCGCGAGACGCTGAAGACGGCGAGCCACGCGGCGGCCGCCGGCGGGGTCACCACCATCGTCGTCATGCCCGACACGGAACCCGTCATCGACCAGGTGGCGCTGGTCGACTTCATCCAGCGCCGGTCCCGCGACAACGCCGTCGTCAACGTGCATGCCATGGCCGCCATGACCCGTGGCCTCAAGGGCCAGGAAATGACCGAGATCGGCCTCTTGCAGCGGGCCGGTGCCATCGCCTTCACCAACGGCAAGGCGAGCGTCGCCAACACGCGGGTCATGCGCAACGTGCTGCTCTATGCCAAGGACTTCGGCGCGCTGATCTGCCACCACACCGAGGACCCCTACCTCACCGAGGGCGCGGTGATGAACGCCGGCGAGGTGGCGACCCGCCTCGGCCTGCCGGGTGTCCCCACGGCCGCCGAGACCGTGATGCTCGAGCGCGACGTGCGCCTCGTCGAGTTGACCGGCGGGCGCTATCACGCCACGACGCTGTCCTGCAGCGAGAGCCTGGCCGTGATCCGCGCCGCCAAGGCGCGCAAGCTGCCCGTCACCTGCGGCGTCTCGGTCAATCACCTGACGCTCAATGAGAACGACATCGGCTCCTACCGCACCTTCCTGCGCCTGCGGCCGCCGCTGCGGGCGGAGGACGACAGGACCGCCATGGTGCGCGGGCTCGCCTCCGGTGACATCGACGTCATCGTCTCGAGCCACGACCCCCAGGACGCCGACGTCAAGCGCCACCCGTTCGCCGAGGCGGCCGATGGTGCCATCGGGCTCGAGACCCTGTTGGCAGCCGCCCTGCGCCTCGTGCACAGCGGCGAGATCGGCCTGTTGCCGCTGCTCAAGGCCATGACGATCAATCCCGCCCGCCTGCTCGGGCTGCCCTCTGGCCGGCTGGAGAAGGGCGCCCCGGCCGACCTGATCCTGGTCGATCTCGGCTTGCCGTGGGTGGTGGATAAGGCCCTCCTCAGGGCCCGCTCCAAGAACTCGCCCTTCGACGAGAGCAAGATGCAGGGGCGCGTGCTCACCACCATGGTTGCCGGCAACACGGTCTATCAATACGCTCCCGCCGGGCGGGAATAGTGCATCCAAGACCCAGCCTCAGTTAGCCCGAGCGCCTCGTCATGGACCTCCTGATCTCAGCCTCCGCGCCCTTTGCGCTGCTTGCCGGCTACCTGCTGGGCTCGATCCCGTTCGGCCTCCTGCTCACCCGGGCTGCCGGCCTCGGCGACGTCCGCAAGATCGGCTCCGGCAGCATCGGCGCCACCAACGTGCTGCGCACCGGCCACAAGGGACTGGCTGCCGCCACATTGCTGCTCGACCTGCTCAAGGGCACGCTCGCGGTGATCCTCGTCTACGAGATCGCCAAGCACGTCGTCGTATTCGAGGCCTTTCAACTGGCTTACGTCGCGGGCCTCGGCGCCCTGCTGGGGCACATCTTTCCGGTGTGGCTGGGCTTCAACGGCGGCAAGGGGGTGGCGACCTACATCGGCGTGCTGTTGGGCGCGCACTGGCCGGCAGCCGTGGTGTTCTGCCTGGCCTGGGCACTTACAGCCGTAGTTTCGCGCTATTCCTCGCTTGCCGCGCTCATAGCCACCGTCGCCGTCGTGCTCTACTACCTGCTGCTCGGTCAGGCTGGATTGCTGTTCATTCTCGTCATATCGGTGCTGGTTTTCGTCAAGCATCACACCAATATTCGCCGCCTGCTCGCAGGCGAGGAGAGCAAGATTGGCGCCCAATCGTCTTCCCGGTCATGAGCCGCGCTCGCGGCTGACGCCGGCCCCCCTGCCGCAGGCGCCCCTCGACGCCGGCCAGCGCCTGGCTTGCCTGCGGCTCATTCGCAGCGACAACGTGGGCCCCGTCACCTTCCGCGAGCTCATCAACCATTTCGGCGGGGCGGAGCCGGCACTGGCGGCGCTGCCCGAGCTGTCGCGGCGGGGTGGTCGCCAGGCGATCCGCATCTGCCCCAAGGACCAGGCCGAAGCCGAGCTGGAGGCCGCCGAGGCCATCGGCGCGCAGCCGCTCTTCACCATCGAGCCCGGCTATCCGCCAGCCCTTGCCGCGCTGGAGGTGCCGCCGCCGCTCCTCTATGTGAAGGGCAACGCCGGCCACCTCGCCCGCCCGATGGTGGCCATCGTCGGCGCCCGCAACGGCTCGGCCGCCGGCCAGAAGCTTGCCCGGCTGTTCGCAGCCCGCATCGGGGCGGCGGGCTTCGTCGTCGCCTCCGGTCTCGCCCGCGGCATCGACGCCGCCGCCCACACGGCGGCCCTGGAGCACGGCACGGTCGCAGTCCTCGCCGGCGGCCTCGATATCGTCTATCCGCCCGAGCACGAGGGCCTGCAGCGCGAGATCGCCGCGCGCGGTTGCCTCATCAGCGAGAACCCGCCGGGCTTCGTGCCGCGGGCCAAGGATTTCCCCCGCCGCAACCGCATCATCTCGGGGGTTGCGCTGGGTGTCGTCGTCGTCGAGGCGGCGCGCCGGTCGGGGACGCTCATCACGGCGCGGGCCGCGGCCGAGCAGGGCCGCCTGGTGTTCGCGGTGCCCGGCCACCCGCTCGACCCACGCGCGGAAGGCACCAATCGCCTGCTCAAGGACGGAGCGATGGTTGCGACCGACGCCGAGGACATCATCGATGCCCTGCGGCCGATGCTGCGCGAGCAAGGGGCGGCCAGCAGCCACGCTGGCGACGCGCCGGCCCCCAGCGGCCCAGAGAACCGCCCGCCAGACACTCCCGAGCTCGCAGCCACGGACCGCGCCCGCCTGCTGGAGGCCCTGGGACCCGCTCCAATCGATATCGACGAGCTCGCCCGGGCCACCGGTCTTGCGGCGCGGGCCATCCAGATCGCCCTGATCGAGCTGGCGCTCGCCGGCCGGATCGAGCGCCATGGCCAGCAGCTGGTATCGCTCAAGGGCTGACCGCCCTGCCGTTGTGCACTGCAACAACGCGCATCGGACCCAATGTGCGCGGTTATCCACAGGCCCGGCGCCGCCGCAGCGCCTCGTGGTGGGCGAGCTCCAGAAGGCCTGCCAGGCGACCGCAGCGGGCCTGCGCCGACATCACCTTGAGCTGCCCAATCATGTCGGCGATGTAGTCGAGCTGCTCGCGCTCGGACGCCGATGCCAGAGCGGCGACCGTGGCCGGCATGCCGCCCGGCGCCCTCAAGGTGCCCCGTAAGATACGTGCGCTTTCCGCGTTTTTCCCGTTACGCATTCGGCTTCCCCCACTAACTGGCGAGCACAGAGCGCCGCCATGCGGCATCAATCTAACGAACTGTGACAAACGCTGCAATTTAGCACAGAGCAGACGGTTCATGATGCGTTTCGAGGGGGAGTTTGACATACCCCCTCGCTTCCACCATGTTCCTGCCGCCGAACACGGCACCACCCAGGAGTGGGGTGCCCGGCCACCTTCAAATCCATTTGGTTAGAGCTGCAGGCAAGACCTTCGAGCATGAACGTTGTAATCGTTGAATCGGTCGCCAAGGCCAAGGCGATCAACAAATACCTCGGCGCCAACTACCGGGTGCTGGCCTCCTATGGCCATGTGCGCGATCTGCCCTCCAAGGACGGTTCGGTCGAGCCGGACAAGGACTTCGAGATGCACTGGGACCTGGACGGCAAGTCCACCAAGGTCATGAAGGAGATCGCCGACGCCGTCAGAACGGCCGACAAACTGATCCTGGCCACCGACCCCGACCGCGAGGGCGAGGCCATTTCTTGGCACATCCTGCGCATCCTGGAGGACAGGAAGGCGCTCAAGAAGGGCGTTCCGGTCGAGCGGGTGACCTTCAACGCCGTCACCAAGCAGTCTGTTCTCGATGCGTTCAAGTCGCCGCGAGAGATCGACGCACCGCTGGTGGAGGCCTATCTCGCCCGCCGCGCGCTCGACTATCTGGTGGGCTTCACGCTCTCCCCGGTGCTGTGGCGCAAGCTGCCGGGCGCCCGCTCCGCCGGTCGGGTACAGTCGGTCGCCCTGCGCCTGGTGTGCGACCGGGAGGCCGAGATCGAGGCCTTCAGGAGCGAGGAATACTGGACCATCGAGGCCCTGCTGGCCACGGCCAAGGGCGAAGAGTTCGGCGCCCGGCTGACGACGATTGCCGGCCGCAAGCTCGACAAGCTCGACATCAAGGATGGCGTTGCCGCCAATGCCATCAAGGCCGCCATCGAGGGCGGCACGTTCAGGATCACGTCGGTCGAGAAGAAGGCCGTGCGGCGCAACCCCTGGGCGCCCTTCACCACCTCCACCCTGCAGCAGGAAGCCTCGCGCAAGCTCGGCTTCTCGGCCAAGCAGACCATGCAGGTAGCCCAGCGCCTCTACGAGGGTGTCGAGATCGGCGGCGAGGTCACTGGCCTCATCACCTACATGCGAACCGACGGCGTCACCATCATCCCCGAGGCCGTGGCCGAGATCCGCAAGCTGGTCGAGCGCGACTACTCCAAGCGCTACCTGCCGCCCTTCATCCGCGAATACAAGGCCAAGGCCAAGAACGCGCAGGAAGCCCACGAGGCCATCCGCCCGACCGACGTGCGGCGCAAGCCCGACGAAGTGGCGGGCTACGTGGAGCGCGACCAGGCCCGCCTCTACGAGCTGATCTGGAAGCGGGCGGTGGCGAGCCAGATGGCGTCCGCCGAGATGGAGCAGACCACCGCCGAGATCGACGTTCCGGGGCGGGACGGCAAGGCCTACGGCATGCGTGCCACGGGCTCCGTCATGATGTTCGACGGCTTCCTGCGGCTCTACGAGGAGGGCCGCGACGACCGCGGCGCCAGGAACGGTAAGGCCGAGGAGGCGGACGACGACGACAGCCGCCGCCTGCCGCCGCTGGCCCAGGGCGACACGCTGAAAGATCGCGGCGTCGAGGCCAAGCAGCATTTCACCGAGCCACTGCCGCGCTTCACCGAGGCAACGCTCGTCAAGCGCATGGAGGAATTGGGCATCGGCCGCCCCTCCACCTATGCCTCCACCCTCGCCGTGCTGCAGGAGCGCGACTACGTCCGCATCGACAAGAAGCGCCTGATCCCGGAGGACAAGGGCCGGCTCGTCACGGCGTTCCTTGAGAGCTTCTTCAAGCGCTACGTGGAGTACGACTTCACGGCCGACCTCGAAGAGAAGCTCGACCTCATCTCCGACGGCAAGCTCGAGTGGAAGGACGTGCTGCGCGACTTCTGGCGCGACTTCACCAGTGCCGTCGGCGAGATCAAGGACCTGCGCGTCGGCGACGTGCTGGAGGCCATGAACGAGATCCTCGGGCCCCACATCTTCCCGCCCAAGGCCGAGGGCGGCGACCCGCGCCAGTGCCCGAACTGCGGTGCGGGCCGCCTGAGCCTCAAGGTCGGCAAGTTCGGCGCCTTCATCGGCTGCTCCAACTATCCCGACTGCCGCTTCACGCGACAGTTCTCGGACAATGGCCAGAACGGCTCGCCGGAGGCCTCCACCCCCGAGGGCAAGCTGCTCGGCCACGATCCCGAAACAGGGATGCCCGTATCGCTGCGTACGGGGCGCTTCGGGCCCTACGTGCAGCTGGGCGAGGCCGAGGGCGAGGAGAAGCCCAAGCGCTCATCGATCCCGAAGGGCGTCGATGCCAACAGCGTCGATCTCGAGTATGCGCTGAAGCTGCTGTCGCTGCCGCGCCTGATCGGCAATCATCCTGAGAGCGGCAAGCCGATCACGGCGGGCCTCGGCCGCTACGGCCCGTTCATCCTGCACGACGGCTCCTACGCCAACCTCGGCTCGGTGGACGAGGTGTTCAGCGTCGGCATCAACCGCGCCGTCGTGCTGCTGGCTGAGAAGAAGGCCGGCGGCGGCAAGGGACGCTTCCAGCGCGCGGCCCCGACGGTGCTCAAGGAGCTCGGCGAGCATCCGAGCGAGGGCGGCAAGGTGCAGGTGCTGTCGGGGCGCTACGGGCCCTATGTGAAGCACGGCGATGTCAACGCCACCCTCCCGCGGGGCAGGGAGCCGGCCGCACTCAGCATCGACGAGGCGGTTCAGCTGATCGCCGAGCGTGTGGCCAAGGGGCCGTCCAAGCCCAAAGGCCGCCGGAGCGGGAGCGCCAAGCCGAAGGCTGCCGGCGAGACTTCCGGCAATAGGCCCAAGAGCGGCAAAGCCAAGCCCAAGGGCAAGACCCGCCCCGCCCGGGAGGCTGCCGAGTAGCTCCGAGGGATCGGTCGACCCGCTTGGCCCGCAAACCTAAAGACGTCCGCCCGACGGCAGGGCCGCCGAGCAAGCAGGACATCCTCGACTTCGTGCGCTCGGCCGGCTTCAAGGCCGGCAAGCGCGAGATCGCACGCGCCTTCTCCGTCAAGGGCGACGACCGCGTCGCCTTGAAGGCCCTGCTCGCCGAGATGGCCGAGGAGGGCCTGCTCGCAGGCAACCGCAAGGGCTTCAAGGAGCGCGGCGGGCTGCCGCCCGTGAGCGTGCTCGAGATCGTGGCCCGCGATGCCGACGGCGAGCTCGTCGCCGAGCCCGCGGTGTGGGAGGCGGCCGAGGGCGAGCGCCCGCGCATCCTGGTGCTGGCCCCGCGCGGCTCGACCAGCTCGGCCGAGCCCGCGCTCGGGCAGGGCGACCGGATCCTGGCGCGTCTCACCCGCCTCGAGGACACCGACGTGTTTGGCTACCGCTACGAGGCGGAACCGATCAAGCGCCTGCCGCGCGAGAAGCAACGCCTGCTCGGCATCTTCCGCGCCAAGGCGGGAGGCGGCGGCATCATCGATCCGGTCAGCCGCAAGGAGCTGAAGGAATGGTCGATCGCGCCGGGCGACGAGGGCGACGCGAAAAGCGGCGATCTCGTCCGCTTCGACCTTGCCCGCTCGCCGCGCTACGGCGTGCCGCAGGCCCGCGTGGTGGAGACGCTCGGCAACCCGGCCGACCAGCGCAAGATCAGCCTGATCGCCGTGCACGCCCACGGCATCCCCGACGCCTTCCCCGATGCCGTGCTGGCCGAGGCCGCCGAACTCGGCCCCCCGACCCGGGACGGCCGCACGGACCTGACCGAGCTTGCCTTCCTCACCATCGACCCAGTCGACGCGCGCGACCACGACGATGCCGTGCACGCCGCCCCGGACACGGATGCCCGCAACCCCGACGGCTGGATCGTGCACGTGGCGATTGCCGACGTCGCCCACTACGTGCGGCCCGGCACTCGCCTCGACCGCGAGGCGCAGATGCGCGGCAACTCGGTCTACTTCCCCGACCGGGTCGTGCCGATGCTGCCCGAGCGCATCTCCAACGATCTGTGCTCCCTCAGGGAGTACGAGCTGCGCCCCTGCCTGGCGGTGCGCATGGTGTTCGACCGACAGGGCCACAAGAAGGGCCACACCTTCCTGCGCGGCCTGATGCGCTCGGCCGCCAAGCTCTCCTACGAGGAGGCCCAGGCCGCCTTCGACGGGCGCCCGGGCGCCAAGAGCGCCACGCTCTTGCCGGGAGCGCTGGCGCCGCTGCGGGAGGCCTACACGGCGCTGGCGGCGGCGCGCGATGCCCGCCAGCCGCTCGACCTCGACCTGCCCGAGCGCAAGATCCTGCTCGACGCGCAGGGCCGCGTCGATCGCGTGGTGGTGCCAAAGCGGCTCGACGCGCACCGCCTGATCGAGGAGTTCATGATCCAGGCCAACGTCGCCGCGGCCGAGATACTGGAGACGCGGCGCGGGCCGGTCGTCTACCGCGTGCACGATGCTCCCTCCAAGGAGAAGCTGACGGCGCTGCGCGAGTTCCTGGAAAGCCTCGGCCTGAAGCTGCCGGGCACCGTGTCGCTGCGGGCGGGCGACTTCAATCGCGTGCTGCAGCGGGCCAAGGCGCTGCCGGTGGCGGACCTGGTCAACGAGATCGTGCTGCGCTCGCAGGCGCAGGCCGTCTATGCCGCCGACAACCTCGGCCACTTCGGGCTCAACCTGCGCCGCTACGCCCACTTCACCTCGCCGATCCGCCGCTACGCCGACCTCTTGGTGCACCGCTCGCTGATCCGCTCGCTGGGGCTGGGCCCGGGCGGGCTCGCCGACGAGGAGGCCGCCCGCCTCGGCGCGATCGCGCAAACGCTCTCCGAGGCCGAGCGCCGGGCCATGGCCGCCGAGCGCGAAACCACCGACCGGCTGATTGCCACCTACCTCGCCGATCGCATCGGCGCAGAGTTCGCCGCGCGCATCTCCGGGGTGACGCGGGCGGGCCTGTTCGTGCGCCTCGCCGACACCGGCGCCGACGGCTTCGTGCCGGCGGCCACCATCGGCGGCAACGACTATTGGCGCCATCACGAGAATGCACACGCGCTGATCGGCGACCGCAGCGGACAGACCTTCCGGCTGGGCGACGACGTGCGGGTGCGCCTGGTGGAGGCAATCCCGACCGCCGGCGCGCTGCGCTTCGAGATGCTCTCAGAGGGCACGCGCGAGGCCGGCGCCAGGGCAAGCATACCGAGGGGCAAGCGGTACAGCTGGGGCCGCAAACCCCAACGCCGACGCTGAGCAGGATTGTGCCGCGCCGGAGCCGGAGCGCTTGACGGGCGGGCGGGGCGCGCGAGATCGTGGCGCCGAGACCGACCGTGCAGGGGGCACCTCGAATGACCGATGCGCCGCAACCCGCGCCGACATCCTCCGCCCCGCCCAAGGCGCGAGCGCTGCGGCCGCGTGATGCCGCCACGCTGATCGTGGTCGATCAGGCCAGCGGCGAGGCGCGTGTCCTGCTCGGGCGGCGCCGCCTCGACATGGCGTTCATGCCGGGCCGCTACGTCTTCCCCGGCGGGCGGGTCGACCGGGCCGACCGTCAGGTCGCGGTCGACAACGACCTCAGGGCCGGCGATCTCGCGCGGCTGATGGTGGCGATGAAGGGCACGCCCAGCATTGCACGCGCACGTGCCCTGGCGCTGGCCGCGGTGCGCGAGACCTTCGAGGAGGCAGGGCTGCTGATCGGCGCGCCGCACACGGGCTCGCCGGTGCCCAAGGCCAAGGGCTGGCAGGAGTTCTTCGCGCACGGCTTCCAGCCGGCGCTGGCGCGGCTCACGTTCTTTGCCCGCGCGATCACGCCGCCGGGCCGGCCGCGCCGCTTCGATACGCGCTTCTTCTGCGTGCCGGCCGAGGCCATCGTCCACCGGGTCAAGATCGACGATGGCGAGCTCTCCGACCTCGAGTGGCACTCGATCGCGCAGGCGCGCTCGCTGCAGCTGCCGACCATCACGCGGGTGGTGCTGGAGGATCTGGGCGAGCGCATCGCCTCCGGCGCCAAGCTCGACGGCAGCACTCCGGTACCCTTCTACCACCGCGTCCACGGCAGCTTCCGCCGCGACCTCATCGGCGGCGATCTCCGCCTTGACTAAACCCTCTCAGCGGTTAACAGTGCGCGCCATCACAACCATGAAGGCCGGGACATCATGGCAAAGCCAATAACGGCGAAGATCAAGCTGCTGAGCACGGCGGGAACAGGCTTCTTCTACGTTACGAAGAAGAATCCGAGGACGGCGACCGAGAAGTTGTCGTTCAAGAAATACGATCCGATTGCGCGCAAGCACGTTGCCTTCAAGGAAACGAAGATCAAGTGAGTGCGCCCGCGTCCGTGTTCGGTTAGGCGCGCCGATCCAGCATCAGTTGCGGAACGTCCGATCGCAGAGTGCTCCCTGGCGGAGCCGCGTGTTCACGTTGGACCGCGCGCAGAGCGATTGGGAAGGGCGATAGGGTGGGGCCGCCACGAGCGGCGGGAGGACCAGGAGACGGCAACGGTTGCTTTACGACTTCGGTGCGAGGATGGCCGCGTCCGTGACTGACATCGGCAGCGGGGTAGAAGTCCGAGCAGCCACGGACGCCGGCCCGTCAAGCCAGGACCAAAGAGGGCGTTGGCCAGACCTGACGTTCGATCATCCGTTTGTGGCCGTTCAAGAGGAGGCCACTCCTAGCCACTTGGGACGATCATACCTCACGGTATCAGGAGATGCGGCGGACCTGATGCGCCGTGAGGATCTCGCTAGATTTTTTCCTGAAGAAGCGGGCCACTTTCAGGCGTCGCTTGCGCCTGCTCCCGCCAAATCCCTCCTCCCGCCATTTTCCCCCCGTGAGAAAAGCAGATCGCCGATCCGTTGGCAATCATTTCTTATTCCCCGCCAATCGGTTGAGTTGATCCGTGGGCGGCGCGAACGCTTCGGCAGCGCCATGGCGCCGTCCTGCGCATGACATCGGTCAATCGCTAGGGTTTTGCAGAATAACAATTATTCCAGCTACTTATGCCAACCGAACCGGAGCGGACGCGGTTGCTAGGCAGCGTCGGCGACGACACGATTACGCCCGTCGCGCTTGGCCGCGTAGAGGGCCTGATCGGCGCGCTTGAGCATGGCCTCGGCGGTACCCACGAGCTGGTCGAGCGCGGCGATCCCGACGCTGGCCGTAACCTTGAGCCGCGTGGCCAGATTGGCCTGGAACGGGTCGGCGGCGATGCACTCACGCAGGCGTTCGCCGATCTGGCGGGCCGTCTCGAGCGTGGTCTCCGGCATGACGATGATGAACTCCTCGCCGCCGATGCGGCAGGCGAGGTCGATGGCGCGGGTGTTGCGGCGAAAGCGGCCGGCAAACTCGCGCAGCACATTGTCGCCCGCGTCGTGGCCGTGCGCGTCGTTGATCGCCTTGAAGTTGTCGATGTCGGCGAGCAGCAGCGACAGCGGCCGGTTGCCGGCCCTGGCGTACGCCACCAGCGCCTGCAGGTGGGTCTCGAGGTAGTGCCTGTTGTGCAGGCCGGTAAGCGCGTCGGTGACCGCGAGCTCGATCCTCTCCTCGAGGCGATGGCGCAGCAGGTCGGATTGGCGCTTGCGCCGCATCTGCGTGCGCACGCGCGCGAGCAGCTCGTTGCGGTCCACGGGCCGCGTCAGGTAGTCGTTGACGCCCATGTCGAGGCCACGCAACAGGCGCACCTCGTCGCCTGGTTGCACCAGCATGATGATCGGCAGATGTCGCGTGCGCTCGAAGGAACGCACCTGGCCGCACAGCCGCAGGCCGTCGCCCACGCCCAGGTTGAGGCTGACGATCAGGAGATCGTAGTTCGCCTCAATCAGCCGCGGCAGCGCCGCCTGCAGATCGGGCTCGACATCGACAGGGTACAGCTTGGCGAGCGTGCCGTGCACGCGTCTGGCCGTGCCCGCCTGATCCTCGACGAGCAGGATGCGCCCCGTCACCGTCGCGCTGGTCCATTCGGCAGGGGCGCCGGGCAGCAGGCCAACCTGGGTGCCGGCGGCCATGCGCAGCATGATCTCGTCGTTGAGGGCCTTCAGGCGCGTCAGATTCTTGACCCGCGTGACGAGCGCGATGTCGTCGACCGGCTTGGTCAGGAAGTCGTCGGCGCCCGCCTCCAGGCCCTGCACCTTGTCCGACGTCTGGTCGAGCGCCGTCACCATCACGACCGGGAGATGCATGGTCCTGGGCGAGCTCTTGATGCGGCGGCAGACCTCGAAGCCGTCCATCCCCGGCATCATGACGTCGAGGAGCACGACGTCGATACGCTCGGCGGCGAGACGCTCCAACGCCTCGGCGCCGGAGTGGGCGGTCAGCACCTCGAAGTATTCGGCCGAGAGCCGTGCTTCCAGCAGCTTGACGTTGGCAAGGATGTCGTCAACGACCAATACGCGGCCTGTCATCGGGCACCTTCAAAAAACGCCGCGGGCCCGAGGGCCCTCATGCCTCTCCGAGGTACCGGCGAACCGTCTCTAGGAATGTGCCGATGGAAATCGGCTTGGAAATGTAAGCCTCGCAGCCACCCTGCCTGATGCGCTCCTCATCACCCTTCATGGCGAAGGCCGTCACCGCGATCACGGGGATGTCGCGCAGCTGCTCGTCGTCTTTCAGCCACCTGGTCACTTCCAGGCCCGAGACCTCGGGCAGCTGGATGTCCATCAAGATGAGATCCGGGCGCCGCTCGCGCGCGAGCTTGAGCGCTTCCATGCCGTTGCGGGTCTGCAGCGTGGTGTAGCCGTACGCATCCAAAAGATCGTGGAAGAGCTTCATATTGAGCTCGTTGTCCTCCACGATCAGGACCGTCTTGGCGGCTGGTCGCGCGTCGGGACGGCGACCCGCGATGGCCTTGCTCGTCTCCTGGTAGGTCATACCCCTGGCAAGCCCGCTCCTGGCGCCCGTGTTCTCTTGCACCGATTCGATGCGGCGCTGGCAGCCAAGTCTGCTTCAGAACCTCTAACCAACTGTTTAAGATGGCGCCGGTGCCGCGCAAAGCGTGCCGGAGCAGCCGTGAAACGAGCGGGAAAGAAGCAGCCTGCCTTGGACCTGGAGACGGCGGAAGCCGTTGCCTTGCAAGGACTTGCGTTCCTCGCCGAGGACGGGGCGCGCCTCGCCCGCTTCTGTACCGCAACCGGCCTCGATCCAGCCGAGCTGAGGGCACGCGCGGGCACGGGCGAGCTCCTGGCAGCGGTTTTGGAGCATCTGGCCGGCGACGAATCACTGCTCTTGGTGTTCGCCTCCGGCCGGGATATCGCACCCGAACGCATCGGCCAGGCGAGCGCCGTCCTGGAGGGCGCGCGCCGATGACGCCAGCGCCGGCCTCCAGCGCCTCCCTGCGGATCGGCATCGACCTCGGCGGCACCAAGATCGCCGGTGTGGCGCTCGACCCCCGCGGCGAGCCGGTGGCCGAGCACAGGGCGCCGGCCCCGCGCGAGGACTACGCAGCGACCATCGGCGCCATCGCCGACATGGTGGGCCTGCTCGAGGCGCGTGCGGGCGCCGGGGCCAGCGTCGGCGTCGGCATGCCGGGATCGCTGGCGCCGACGACGGGCCTGGTGCAGAACGCCAACTCGACCTGGATCAACGGCCAGCCGTTCGGGCGCGACCTCGAGGCGCGCCTTGGGCGGCCGGTGCGGCTTGCCAACGACGCCAACTGCTTTGCCCTGTCGGAGGCCGTCGACGGCGCCGGGGCCGGCGCGCGCTGCGTCTTCGGCGTCATCATCGGCACGGGCTGCGGTGGCGGCATCGTGCTGGAGGGTCGGATCGTGGACGGGCCGCGCGGCATCGGCGGAGAGTGGGGGCACAACCCCCTGCCCTGGCCCACGCCCGACGAATCCCCGGGGCCCCAATGCTGGTGCGGCCGCCAGGGTTGCATGGAGACCTGGGTGTCGGGGTCCGGACTCGAGGCCGACCATGCCCGCGCCACCGGCCGTCGGCTCTCCGCCGAGGCGATTGCCGAGCGCGCCGCGACGGGCGATGCCGCCGCGCAGGCCGCGCTCGACCGCCACGCGCACCGCCTCGCCCGCGGCCTTGCCGGCGTCGTCAATGTCATCGACCCGGATGTGATCGTGCTGGGCGGCGGCCTGTCGCAGCTCGGCCACATCTATGCGGCGCTGCCGGGGCTCGTGGCCCCGCACGTGTTCGCCGCGGATGCGCGCGTGGTGGTCAAGCCGCCGCGGTGGGGCGATGCCGGGGGCGTGCGTGGGGCGGCGTGGCTGTGGGGGCGGCCATGAGAGCGATCAGCGGGCGCCGGCGGCGCACTTGCTCGGCTCGTGAATGATGATCTCGCGGATCTCGCCGCGGACAGCGAACTCGCCGTAGTCGATGAAGAGCTTGCGGCTCACGCCGTTGGCGAAGAACAGGAACGTCAACTCGTAGGCCGGCACGGCATCGGCCTTGTCGGAGCCGGGCTCGAAGTAGCCGATGGAGACCGGCCAGGCGGGCAGCGCGTCGAGCTGCCCGGCGTTCTTCACCGCCGGCAGAGTGCGATTGCTGCCGGGCGCCTTGCGCCGGCCGATGATCGAGATGGTGTCGTAAACCTTCTCGCCCTTCTCCGAGCCGTCGTAGAGATCGGCGCGGAAGATCGACTTGCCAGCCTTGGCGTTCTCCAGGAGCGCGATCGAATGCTGCACCGGGAAATAGACGCGCGCGGGCAGCGACAGATCCTTCTTGGCGGGCTTCGTCAGCTCCACCTTGACGTTGCCGTCCGCGGTGCCGGGCCGGGCGGCATCGCCCGCGGTCACATCCGTCGCCTTCTCGTCGCGGAACTGGCTCGAATTGAAACGGAAGCGCTTGCCGTTGGCCTCTTCCCAGGTCGTGGAGCGCAGGTCGGTGAGGATGGCGTTGCCGGACTGGTTGATCATCTGCGTGACGAAACGCATGTTCTGCGTATAGCCCTCGCAGACCGAGCCCGTCAGCTCGTAGACCATCCGCCCCGTGACCGCCGTGATGCCCGATCCGCCGCGCGCATTGGCGAGCGACATCTCGTAGACGGCGCGGTGCGGGACGAGCACGATGTTGTCGCCGGCCGCCGACGCGGGGGCCGCGCCACCCAGCGTCACCGCCGCCCACACCGCCGCTGCGGCGCCACTCCGCGTCAGGAAGGGTTGTGCCATGTTTGCCTTGTTCTACGAGACGAGGGCAGTTGTAAGACCTGGCTCTGTTGCACTACCGCAATTGCCGGCCATTCTGTCGCCATTCTAGTGTCCTGATCGTGAAATTCGCCTCATTGTGCGGCTTGCGGAACGAATTTCGCGATCTGAAGGACACTAGCCAGGTTAATGATTCTAGTGTGATTCAGATCGAGAAGTCCGCTCTCGAACCCAGCCCAGCGCGATGGTGCGGACTTCTCGATCATCACACTAGCGTAGATTCCGTTGCAAGACTCTGTCGCGAGCTGCTGGCAGGAGGCACCCGCTCGGGGTCGGCGATGCCGCCCAGATAGCGCCAGATAGCGGACGAGCGCACAGGAGGCAAACACGCAATGGCGGCTAGGGCTTCTCTGTCGCAGGCCAGGCGCACGGCCCAGGAGGCCGGCCGGCTCGACGGCGAGGTGTACCGGCGCCCGATCGCCCACCGCGGCCTGCACGATCGCGCCAAGGGGCGCCTGGAGAACACCGCGCCGGCGTTTCTCGCGGCCATCGCCAGAGGCTACGGCATCGAATGCGACCTGCAGGCGGCCAAGGACGGCACGCCGATGGTATTCCACGACGAGATGCTGGGCCGGCTGATCGACGCGGCGGGGCCGCTGGCCGCGCACAGCCCCGCGGACCTCTCGCGCCTGCGCTACCGCGGCCAGGACAGCCGCATCCTGCGCTTTGCCGAATTCCTGGAGCTGGTGGGCGGTCGCGTGCCGCTGCTGGTGGAGGTGAAGCGCGCCAAACAGCACCCCCCGCGCCGCAGCTATCTCCTCAAGATCGCGCAGGAGGCCCGAGCCTATTGCGGCCCGATCGCGCTCATGTCCTTCGACCGCGACATCGTCACCGGCCTGGCCGAGCTGGCGCCGGCCATCCCGCACGGCCTGATCGTGGGCAGCCACCAGCTGCCGGCGAGCTGGTGGACGACACCAAGCCCGTCCATCCGCAACGCCGCCGTCGCCAGACGGCTCGGCTCCGCGCCTCCCGGGCTCGACTTCCTGGCTGTCGACGTGCGCATGCTGCGGTCGGCGCGCGCCTGGATGGCGGGCAATCCGCGACCGATCCCGCTCTTTTCCTGGACCATCCGCACCGCCCGCGAGCGCGCGGCCGCCACCCGCTGGGCCGATGCCCCGATCTTCGAGGGCTACGAGGCGTGAGCGGCGCGATCGGCAATGGCCCGCGTGGAGCACCTAGTTGGGCGACGGGCGCCGGTTGGCGCGGGCCCGCGCGTAGAGCCCCGCCACGTCCTTGAGATTGTCCCGGATCAGCTGCACCCGCGTGTCGCCCGAGGGATGCGTCGAGAGCCATTGCGGCCGCGCACCCCTGGCGACCTGGCTCATCTTGCGCCACAGCGTGATGCCGGCCTCGGGATCGTAGCCGGCACGGGCGGCGAGCTCCATGCCGATCAGGTCGGCCTCCTTCTCGTCGTCACGGCTGAACTTCAAGGTGAGGAGGCCGCCGCTTTGCCGCGCCAGCTCGCCGACGTTGCCGCCGATCAGGAGGGCGACGGCCATGGCGCCGACGTTGGTGAGCGTGGTCTTGGCCGCACGCTCGCGCGCATGCTCGCGCAGCGCATGCGCCATCTCGTGGCCGATGATCATGGCGACCTCGTCGTCGGTCAGCTTCAGGGTCTCGAGCAGGCCTAGGAACACCGCGATCTTGCCGCCCGGCATGCACAGTGCGTTGATCGCCCGGGTCTTGATCACCACCACCTCCCAGCGCCAGTCCTTGGCGCGGGGGTTCCACTTGTGGGTATGCGGCAACAGCTCGTCGGCAATGCGCCGAACGCGCCTGGCCTGGGGATCGTCGGGCGGCGCGAGCACGTTGCGGCTCGTTGCCTGCTCGCGCAGCTGTCCGTACTGCTGCAGCGCCGCCTGCTCGATCTTGTCGGCCGACACGAGCTTGCGCACGAACGAGGGCCGGCCGACCTTCACGCCCTCCTCGCCGGTGCGCTGGGCGGTCACCGGCGCACTCGCCGCCACCGCCATCACCGCCGCGACCGCCATCAACCACCGGCGCATGCCCTTCCCCCTCTTCAATCCGAAGCAATCGGCGCTTTGGTGCCTGCGGCCGCGGCATGAGGTGCCGTTGCCGCCGCCGTCCTGCTATGATCCTCTAGCCAAAGCAGAGCGCAATCTTAGAGACGCCAAGCGCCCGATCCAAATATCATGAGCCGCCTGCGCCAGCCCAGTGTCGAGGTCGTGCCGAGGATTGCCGATATCCCGGCGGCCGCCTGGGATGCCTGCGCCAATCCCGATGGCGCCGTCTTCAATCCGTTCATCGCCCACGCCTTCCTGAAGGCGCTGGAGGATGCCGGCACGGTCGGCGGCCGCTCGGGCTGGACGCCGCGGCATCTCGCCCTCAAGGATGCGCAAGGGGCGCTCGCCGCCTGCGCGCCCTGCTACCTCAAGTCCCACAGCCAGGGCGAGTACGTCTTCGACCACAGCTGGGCCGACGCCTATGAGAGGGCCGGCGGGAACTATTATCCCAAGATGCAGATCGCGGTGCCGTTCACGCCGGTGCCGGGGCGGCGCCTGCTGGTGCGGCCGGACCCGGCGAGCGCCGGCAACGAGGCCTTGCTGGCGGCGGCGGCAACCGAGCTCGTCGACCGCAACCAGATTTCGGGCCTGCACATCACCTTCCTCGGCGAGGACGAATGGAGCCGGCTCGGAGAGAGGGGTTTCCTCAAGCGCACGGACAAGCAGTTCCACTGGACCAACGCCGGCTACGCCACCTTCGAGGATTTCCTGGCCTCGCTCGCCTCGCGCAAGCGCAAGGCCGTGCGCAAAGAGCGCGAGCAGGCCCTGAGCAGCGGCCTCGCGATCGAATGGGTCACCGGCCGCAACATCACGGAGGCGCACTGGGACGCGTTCTTCGCCTTCTACATGGATACCGGCTCGCGCAAATGGGGACGGCCCTATCTGAACCGCAAGGCCTTCTCGCTGATCGGCGCGGCCATGCCGGAGCGCGTTCTGCTCATGCTGGCGAGGCGCGATGGGCGGCCAATCGCCGGGTCGCTACACATGGTCGGCGGCGACTGCCTCTATGGGCGCTATTGGGGGGCGCTGGAGCATCACCCCTGCCTGCACTTCGAGCTGTGCTACTACCAGGCGATCGAGTTCGCCATCCAGCACGGAATTGCGCGCGTCGAGGCGGGAGCGCAGGGCGAGCACAAGCTGGCGCGCGGCTACCTGCCGACGACGACCTATTCCGCGCACTATGTCGCCGACCCGGCCCTGCGCCGGGCAATTGCCGATTATCTGGTGCGGGAGCGCGCCTATGTCGAGGCGGCGAGCGAGGAGCTGGCCGAGTTCGCACCGTTCCGCAAGGCGCCCGATCAGGCCTGACGCGACAGCCCGAACATCAGATAGTTGCCGAGGCCGAGGGTGAGCTGCTTTACGCTGACGAAGTTCAGGGCCCAGCCGGCGATGAGCAGCACGAGCACGACGGATGCGATCAGCGTGTCGCAGCGACCTGCACGGGGCATTGCGAGACGGCCGGCCGAGGCGCCGCTTGTGCGCCCGATGGTGGCTCGGCTGTTGATAACAGACACGACACGAGTCCTCCCTGACTCCTCCTCCTTTTTTTCTGCCAACAGTGTCTCACAGCACCGATTGGCGCCCGCTTAACGACGTATGCGACTTGACGATGAGGTTACGGCCCAATTAACAAACTCGAGGCCGCGCGAGGAAAAGCGACGATGGGCTACGACAGCAACAATGTGTTTGCCAAGATCCTGCGGGGCGAGCTTCCCGCCCACAAGGTGTACGAGGACGTCGAAACGCTCGCCTTCATGGATGTCATGCCGCGTTGCGAGGGTCACACGCTGGTGGTCCCCAAGACGCCGGCGCGCAACGTGCTCGACGCCAGCCCGGCCCAACTCGCTGCCTGCATGAAGACCGTGCAGAAGGTGGCGGCCGCCATCATGAAGGCCTACGGCGCCAACGGCATCACGCTGCAGCAGTTCAACGAGCCGGCCGGCGGACAGGTCGTCTTCCACCTGCACTTCCACGTGCTGCCGCGCTGGGACGGCGTCTCGCTCGGGTCGCACACCGGCAAGATGGAAAAGCAGGAGGTGCTCGCCGCCAGCGCCGAGAAGATCCGGAAGGCGATAGTCGCGTGAGGCCTCCATGGCGACGCTGCTGGTCATCGGAGCGAGCCGCGGCACCGGCCTGGAGACGGTGAAGCAGGCCCTCGCCGCCGGCCATCGTGTCCGCGCTTTCGCGCGCGGGGCGGCGTCGATCCCGCTCGATGCGCCCGGCCTGGAGAAGCTCGCCGGCGATGCGCTCGATGCCCTGAGCGTCACCAGGGCGCTGACCGGCGTCGACGCCGTGATCCAGGTGCTGGGCGCCCCCAAGAGCGCCCAGGCGGTCCTGACGGGGACGACGCTGTTCTCCAGTGCGACCCGCATCCTCATCGATGCCATGCGCGCCGGGAGCGTGCGGCGGCTGGTGGCAGTGACGGGCCTCGGCGCCGGCGACAGCCGCGGCCACGGCGGCTTCCTCTACGACGCGCTGATGTTTCCGCTGATCTTGAAGCGCGTCTACGACGACAAGGACGTGCAGGAGCAGATGATCAAGGCGAGCGGTCTCGACTGGACCATCGTGCGGCCCGGCCTTCTGACGAGCGGGCCAGCGACCGGGCGGGCGCGCGCGCTCACCGATCCCAAGGACTGGCAGGCCGGCTCCGTCAGTCGCGCCGACGTCGCCGCTCTCCTCGTGCGCGAGGCGATCGAGGGGCGCTACGTCGGCCAGACCCCGCTCCTGATCCAATGAGACGCTGGCAATGAGCCGCTGGGCCTCAAACCCCGAGGCCGCCGCCGACGCGCTGATTGGGCGCGCGCTGGAGGCGATCGATCTTAGCGGCCGCATCCTGCTCGCCAACCAGGGCGGAGCATTGCCGACGCGACTGGCCGAGCGCGGGGTCGCCCCGGTGCTCTGGAACCGACGCGCGGACACCATTGGGCAGGCGCAGCCGTGGCCGCCGGCGGGTCCGTTCGATGCCGCGCTGCTGCGGCTGGCCAAGGCGAGGGACGAGCGCGATATGGCGGCGCACGCCTGCCTCGGCGCGCTCGCGCCTGGCGGGCAGCTCGTGCTCTGGGGCGGCAACGACGAGGGCATCCGCTCCGCCGCCGGCGCGCTCGCGCGCCTGTGCGGGAGTGTCGACACGCTGGCCGTGGGCGGGCACGGCCGGGTGTTGGCGACGCCGCGGCACGCGGGTCCGCTGCCGCTGCGCGCCTCGCTCGAGGCCTGGCGGACGGTGGCCGAGCTCCAAATCGGCGCAAGCACGCGCCCCTGGGTCTCCTATCCCGGCATCTTCGCGGCCGGTCGCATCGACGAAGGGACCGGCCTGCTGCTCGGCGTGCTGCCGCAGTTGAAGGCCGGCGCCCGCGTGCTCGACTACGGCTGCGGCTCGGGTGTGATCGGGGCCACGCTGCTCGCCTCCGAGGCAACGCTCAGGCTCGACCTGATGGACAACGACACGGTGGCGCTGGAAGCCGCGCGCGAGAACGTGCCGGCGGCACGCACGGTGCTCGGCACCGGCCTCGCCGACCTGGCTGGCGCAACCTACGGCGCCATCCTGTCCAACCCTCCGCTGCATCGGGGTATTGCCGAGGACCACGCGCTCTTGAACGAGCTCATCGCCGGCGCGCCAAGCCGCCTCGCACCCGGAGGCCTGCTGCAGATCGTGGTGCAGCGCCGGATCGCGCTCGAGCGCCTGCTGGCGCGGCACTTCGCGACTGTGACGGTGGCGGCAGAGACGGGGCGCTTTCGCGTGTGGCGGGCGTTCAGGGGTTGAGCTCGCTCGCAGAGGCGACGATGAGCGCGATAGCCACGACCAGCGGCTGATGCAGGCCGCCCATGCCATCAACGCATGACCAGCTGCGCCGCCATCAGCAGCCCGGCACCGCCGGCAACGCCAGCTGCCAGGTTGCGCCGGCACGCGAAGTAGAGAGCGATGCCGCCCGCGAAGGCAACAAGGCGAACGGCAAGCGGCACGTTGGCGAGCGCGCCGGCAGGAAAGATCACCATGCGCGTGACGAGGCCCGCCACCAGGGCGGTCGCCACGGCGCGGACCCATTGCAACGGGGCGCCCGCGACATCGAGCCTGTTGCCGACGACGAGGCCGAGCCAGCGCCACACCTCGGTTGCAAGAATGCCAGCAAGGAACAGGGAGAGGTAGCCGCCGAAGCCGTCATCGAGCGCGCTCATGTCCGCTCCCATCCCCAGAGGAAGGCAAGCGTGCCGCCGATGAGCCCCGTCGCCAGCAGGTCGAAGCCCGGGGCGACGAGGTAGAGGAGGGGCGCCAGGATGCATCCGGCCGCGATGGCCGCCACATCCATGCGCAGGCGCGAGGTCGCCACCAGCGAGAGGATGAAATAGAGCGGGTTGGTCAGCAGCAGCGCGGCCGCCACGATTGTGGGCAAGCGGCCGACCAGGGCGTAGCCGACGAGCGTGCCCAGCAGCAGCATCAGCGCGATGCCGATACCGCTGCCCAGGTGATGCGGCAGGCGCAGATCGGGCGCCAGCGCCGGCAGGCGGCGGTTCGATTCGATCCAGGTGGTGATGGCGATGAAGTGGGCGGCGAGCGTCTCGAGCAGCGGGCGGGCCCGCATTCCCCGGAACAGAGGCGCGAGCGTCACGGTCATCGGCAGCAGGCGCACGGCGGTCAGCGTAACGGCGAGCGCCGCGGCGGCAAGCGTCTCGTGGCGGGCGAGCTGATCGACCAGCACCACCTGGTTGGGCAGCGCGAACATGCCGACCGACAGGAAAGCCGCCTGGCCAAGGGTAAAGCCGCCGTCGCGCGCCAGCGCGCCGAAGCCGAGGGCGGTCGCGAACAGCACAAGGGAGGGGACGGAGGCGATCAGCGACAGCCCTGCCGCGAAAGCAGCCCACTGGGAGTCCTGCGGCAATGGCGTGCTGGGCAGGCGCGGCTCATTTTCGTTGTCGACCATTTACCCACCCGACGCCAGACAAGCGGCAGCACCTCGCCGGCGACGCCATAGCCCAAGCTGCGCCTCGGTTCCACCTGCATCCGCGGCCCGCCAGCGCAACCGGAAGACCTGTCACAGGCAGCGCGATTCGTCGGGTCTACTTGTCAACCGGCCGGCTGGCCCTCACTCTGCAAATCTCAGTTTTGATACTATAATACTATGTGCTATAGTTCATGGAGAGGGGAATAACGGCGCCGTGCGGGTCTACGCAATGAAGACCTTCCGCCGCTTCCAGCGCAAGGAGGGCATAGGCGACGACGCGCTGTGTGAAGCCGTCCGACGCGCCGAGCGCGGACTTGTCGATGCCGATCTGGGAGGTGGCCTTGTCAAACAGCGAGTCGCGCGGCGCGGGCAAGGCCGTTCGGCAGGACTTCGTGTCATCTTCGCCTATCGCGCGACCGAACGCGCCGTCCTCCTCTATGGTTTCGCCAAGAACGACAGAGACAACATTGCCGCCGATGAGTTGAGCGCCTTGCGGCAGATCGCGGCCGATCTCCTCGGGACAGGGCATGCCAGTCTACAGGCGATGATTGCGGACAACCGGCTGATGGAGCTGACCTATGACGAGGAAGATTGAGACCAAGGCGCGCCGGCTGCGGGCCGAGATCATCGAGATGGCAGGCAATCTGAACGCTGCCGGCATCATGAGCGATGGCAACTTCGAGAAGATCACCTTGCGTATGCTCGACAAGGACAAGCTGCCTAAAGTAGAGCCGCTCTCCGCCGAGGAAATCCGCAGGATGCGCAAGCAGGCCAAGCTCAGTCAGGCCGTTTTTGCCCGCTATCTCAATCTCACGGTCGGCTACATCAGCCAGCTGGAGCGCGGCGACAAGCGTCCGAGCGGCGCAACCGCCAAACTTCTCGACGTCATCCGACGCAAGGGCATCGAGGCAATCCTCTAGCAACCGGATTGGTCGCCTTCCAAGCAGCCGCTACTCGTCCTTGCGGCGGGGGACGCTCGGCACCGTGCCGCTCGACTTGGGGCGGTCCTTCCTGTCTTTGGGTCCCGGCAATGCCTTGCGCGGGGTTGCCTCCACCAGCGCCGCGCCCTCGCCGTCCTCCTCCTCGTCGTCGTCCTCGCCGTCCTTGCCCTTGGACTTCGGCTTGGGCTCGGCGGAAATGTACTCGAAGGCAAGCTTGCGCTCGGCGCCTTCGCCGGCAACCAGCACGCGCACGGTGCCGCCGTGCTCGAGCTTGCCGAACAGGAGCTCGTCGGCCAGCGGCTTCTTGATGTGCTCCTGGATCACGCGGGCGAGCGGCCGGGCGCCGAACTTCTCGTCGTAGCCCGTCTCGGCCAGCCACTTGGCCGCTTCCTCGGAGAGCTCGATCGTCACACCGCGGTCGGCGAGCTGGGCCTCGAGCTGGAACACGAATTTCTCGACCACCTTCATGATGACCTCCGGCGGCAGGCCGGAGAAGGCGATGGTGGCGTCGAGCCGGTTGCGGAACTCCGGCGTGAACATGCGGTTGATGGCTTCCGTGTCGTCGCCCTCGCGCTTGGAGCGGCCGAAGCCCATCGGCGCCCTGGCAAGGTCGGACGCGCCCGCATTGGTGGTCATGATGAGGATGATGTTGCGGAAGTCGACCGACTTGCCGTTGTGGTCGGTGAGCTTGCCGTGGTCCATCACCTGCAGGAGGATGTTGAAGAGGTCGGGGTGGGCCTTCTCGATCTCGTCGAGCAGCAGCACCGAGTGGGGGTGCTGGTCGACGCCGTCGGTGAGGAGCCCGCCCTGGTCGAAGCCGACGTAGCCGGGGGGCGCGCCGATCAGCCGCGAGACGGTGTGCTTCTCCATGTACTCGGACATGTCGAAGCGCAGGAGCTCGACGCCCATCAGGGCGGCCAGCTGCTTGGCCACCTCGGTCTTGCCGACGCCGGTGGGGCCCGAGAACAGGTAGCAGCCGATCGGCTTCTCGGGTTCGCGCAGGCCGGCGCGGGCGAGCTTGATGGCGCTCGCCAGGGCCTCGATCGCCTTGTCCTGGCCAAACACCAGGCGCTTCAAGTCCTTGTCGATGGCGGCCAGCACCTCGGCGTCCGACTTGCTGATGGTCTTGGGCGGAATGCGGGCCATGGTGGCCACCGTGGCCTCGACCTCCCTGACGCCGATCTTCTTCTTGCGCTTGCCCTCCGGCACCAGCATCTGCGAAGCGCCGGTCTCGTCGATGACGTCGATGGCCTTGTCGGGCAGCTTGCGGTCATTGATGTACCTGGCAGAGAGCTCAACCGCCGCCTTGATGGCGTCGGCGGTGTACTTGAGCTTGTGGAACTCCTCGAAGTAGGGCTTGAGGCCCTTGAGAATCTCGATGGAGTCCTCGACGGTCGGCTCCTTGATGTCGATCTTCTGGAAGCGGCGCACCAGCGCGCGATCCTTCTCGAAGTGCTGGCGGTACTCCTTGTAGGTGGTGGAGCCGATGCAGCGCACCGTGCCCGACTGCAGCGCGGGCTTGAGGAGATTGGAGGCGTCCATAGCGCCGCCCGAGGTGGCGCCGGCACCGATCACGGTGTGGATCTCGTCGATGAACAGGATGGCGCCGGGATAGTTCTCGATCTCCCGCATCACCGCCTTCAGACGCTCCTCGAAGTCGCCGCGGTAGCGGGTGCCCGCCAGCAGCGCCCCCATATCGAGGGCGAAGATGGTGGCCTCCTTCAGCACCTCGGGCACATCGCCCAGGATGATCTTGCGCGCGAGGCCTTCCGCGATCGCGGTCTTGCCGACGCCCGGATCGCCGACGAACAGCGGGTTGTTCTTCTGGCGGCGGCAGAGCACCTGGATGGTGCGCAGCACCTCCGGCTCGCGCCCGATCAGCGGATCGATGCGGCCGTTCTTGGCTTTCTTGTTGAGGTTGACGCAGTAGGTGTTGAGCGCGTCGTGCGGTTGCTTCTTCTCCTCGCCCTTGCTCGTGTCCTGGTCCTCGTCGACGCCGCGCACGCTGCGCGGCTCGGACATGCCGGGCCGCTTGGCGATGCCGTGGCTGATGTACTGCACCGCATCGAAGCGCGTCATCTCCTGCTCCTGCAGGAAGAAGGCGGCATGGCTCTCGCGCTCGGCAAAGATGGCGACCAGCACGTTGGCGCCGGTCACCTCCTCGCGGCCCGAGGACTGCACGTGCACGACCGCGCGGTGGATGACGCGCTGGAAGCCGGTGGTGGGCTGGGCCTCGCTCGAGCCCTTGATGAAGAGGGAGGCGAGCTCGTTGTCCAGATACTCGGTGACGCGGGTCCGCAGCTCGTCGATGTCGACGGTGCAAGCGCGCATCACGGCCGCGGCGTCGCGGTCGTCGAGCAGCGCCAGCAGCAGGTGTTCGAGCGTCGCGTACTCGTGATGCCGCTCATTGGCATACTCGAGGGCGCGATGCAGGGCGGTCTCAAGGCTTTGGGAGAAAGCAGGCACGGGCTTGCGTCACTCCTTTTCCATTGTGCATTGCAAAGGATGCTGTTGCTGGCGGGAAAAGTCCATCACCTGTGCAACCTTGGTCTCGGCCACCTCGTAGGTGAAGACGCCGCAGATGCCGACCCCCTTGTGGTGCACGTGCAGCATGATGCGGGTCGCTTCCTCGCGGCCCTTGTTGAAGAAGCGCTCGAGCACGTGCACGACGAACTCCATCGGCGTGTAGTCGTCGTTCAGAAGCATCACCTTGTAGAGGCTGGGCTTCTTGGTCTTGGGCCGCGTCTTGGTGATGAGGCCAGTCTTGCCCTCGTCATCGCCTCGCGAGCCGTTCTTGCCGGCCATCCGTTCAATCCCTGTCGTCTTGGCTGGTTTCCCGCAAGATTTGCGCCGCGCGCTCTCCCGCCCTGCGCCGGCACCCGCAAATCAATCATATACTAATGATAGCTGGGGTGAGATCGCAAACCGTGCAAGCGCTGCGAAGCGCAATCGCCGTCAAGGCGTATCAAAAGGGCAAATGCGACGAAATAAGGCCCGAGCGCTGTCGCGCACGGGCCATTGTCTTGGCGTCTCGCGGAGGGCGAGGCCGATGGTTCAGCGCGGCCGCAGCGTCAGCGGGCGCTCTGCATGGCCTTCTCGACGGGCTTGTAGGCCTCCTTGGCAAGCTCGGCGTACATGCCGCCGAGCTTCGACAGCTGATGCATGTAGCCGTCGTAGGCGCGCTTGGCGAAGCCGGTCTGGATCTCGATCGCCTGCTCGACCGACTTGGCCGTAAGCAGCTTCTCGAAGGTGGCGGTGCTCTCCTCGAACGAGCGCTTGGTGTAGTCGGTCATCTCGGCAGCGATTGCCTGCCAGCCCTTGTTCCACTCGCCGAACACCTTCATGGTGGCGTCGACATTGAATTGGCCGAGCTTCTGGAAGTCCTCGAAGTTCTTCATCATTTTGGTTCCGGTCCTGGGGTGCGGGATTGCAGGGTGAGCGTTTTGCGACGCGGGTGATCGACTGTGCGACACGGACGAATATATGCACTGCACAAAAAATGTCAAGTTTCATGTTGCATCGCAATATGCGACACTTTGTAGGCATTGCCGGCCTATTTGCTAACCAACACTCTTAACGGGCCCCTCAGGGGACCAAGTGTAGGCTCACGGGGAGGCAGCGTGCGCCCTCGGAAGCGCCGCAAGTGCCTCAAAGACGCCCCAAAACGGTGTGCCCTATCAAGGCGGCACACCGATCGGGGCACAGGGCAAGACCGGCGTTGGACGGAGAGGGAATGGCCGTTCCAGGACACTGGCGCAAGCCATGGTGCGGCCATGGCCTTGGGGCGTTCGCCGTGGCGCTGGCCGCAGCCCTGGCGCTGCCCGCCGGCCAGGCGCTCGCCGCCAGGAGCGCCGTGCTGGTCGTCGACGGCAACACCGGGCGCGTGCTGCACGAAAGCTCCCCCGACGAGCCGCGCCACCCAGCCTCGCTCGCCAAGATGATGACGCTCTATGTCGTGTTCGAGCAGATCGAGCGCGGTCAGCTCGGCTATCAGACCCGCATCAAGATGTCGGCCAACGCCGTGGCCACGGCCCCCTCCAGGCTCGGGCTGGAGGAGGGCGAGGAGCTGGCCCTGATCGATGCCGTCAAGGTGCTGATCACCAAGAGCGCCAATGACGTGGCGGTGGCGGTGGCCGAGCACATCGCCGGCAGCGAGGAGCGGTTCGCCCGGCTGATGACGCACAGGGCCCGCCAGCTCGGCATGACGGCCACCACCTTCCGCAATGCCTCCGGCCTGCCCGACGACGCGCAGATCACGACCGCGCGCGACATGGCGACGCTGGCGCTGCGCCTGCAGGACGACTTCCCGACGCACTACCCGCTGTTTGCCACGCGCTCCTTCACCTACAAGGACGAGACGTTCCGCAACCACAACACGCTGCTCTTCCACTATCCCGGCGCCGAGGGGCTGAAGACCGGCTACACGCGGGCGTCCGGGTTCAACCTGGTCACCTCCGTCAGGCGCGGCCGCAAGCACGTGGTCGGGGTGGTGTTCGGCGGGGCCAGCGCCGCCTCCCGCAATACCGCGATGCGCACCTACCTCAACATGGGGCTGGTGAGGGCCTCGGCCGAGAAGACGCGCAAGCCGGCAGCGCCGCTGGTCGCCGGCGCCAGGCCCGCGCCCGAGCGCAGGATCGCCGCCGTGCCGACGCCGCAGCGCGTCGAGCGGCCGCCGCCGGTTGTACCCACGTCCGGATCGGCCGAGGCGCAGCCGCCGCGGCAGCTGATCGAGATCGCGCGCGTGCGGCCCGTGTTGGTGGCTCCGCGCGGGCCCGCCGGCGAGGCCGCTGATCCGCCGGGGGCCCCGGGGCCCGGCAGCATCGAGGCGTTGCTCGAGCAGCAGGGCGGCACCCCGCAGCCACAGTACGTCGCGGGCGCGGCAGGCCCCTACGCGCGCGCCAGGACGCCGCCGCCTGACCGGCCGGCACTGTTCTCCGACCACATGCAGCTGCGCGGGGCGGCGCCCTCCACGCTCGACCACCAGGCTGCCAACCTGGCACGCGGCGACTCTCCGCTCGCGGCATCGCCGCCGCCGCGGCAGGCGGCAGCGCCCCCGCCCGCGTCAGCGCGGGCCGGCGCCTTCCAGATCCAGATCGGCGCCTTCCAGAGCCAGGCCGACGCGCAGCGTCAGCTGGCCCTCGTCGCCGAGCGCGCTGGCGCCGTGCTCGCCGGCAGCGCGCCGGCGACCCAGCAGGTGCGCCAGGGCGACAAGCTGCTGTTCCGCGCTCGCTACGCCGGCTTTGCGGCGCAGACGGCCGCCGCCGACGCCTGCAGCGAGCTCAAGCGCCTGAAGCTCGACTGCATCGTCGTCAAGGGCGAGTGAGCAGCTACTCCCTCGCCGGCTTCCTCAAATCGGCGCAATACGGCTGGCGCCTATTGCGCCCTACGGCTTGGTCCAAGGGTAGGGCGCAATAGCGATAGCGTATTGCGCCGATGGCTCTACCGCCGGCCGCCGAGGAGGACGTCCTTGGCCTCGTTGATCTGGGCGGCGAGGTAGGTCGAGCCGCCGTGGTCGGGGTGGAGCTTCACCATCAGCTCGCGATGGGCGCGGCGCACATCGTCGTCGCTGGCACCGGGCCCCAGCCCCAGCACCTCCAGCGCCTGCTCGCGCGTCATGCCGCTGTCGCCGGGCGCGCCGGCCCCGGAGGTAGGCCCGCCACCGGTGCGCTCGAGGTCCTCGCGCCAGGAGGGATGGGCCCGGTCGAGATAGGCCTCGAGGACCTGCGCCGACTGCGGGTCGGCGAAGCGGCAGTCCAGCCACAGATGCGCCATGTCGATGGGGGCCAGCGCCTCGAGCGCACGGCCAGCGAACGCGCCCTTCAGCACCCGGCCGCGGATCTCGCCGGTATCGTGGTCGAGCTCCATCTCGAGATAGTCGGTTGCAACCTTCGAGGTCTGGCCCGGCGACTTGCCGGCGCGGCGGGGAAACCCGCCCCAGGCGGGCCCCCCGCCCGAGCCCCACAGCAGCCAGGAGCCGAGCGCAGCCAGCGACATGGCGTAGCCCACCATGCCACGCACCACCAGAAAGCCGGCACCGGCCAGCGCCGCCACGCCCGCGCCGACCCTGATCTGGCGGGCCAGCACCTGCGGATTGGCGATGGTGTAGGCCCGCGTCAGCAGCAAGAGCAGCAGCAGCGCCGCGAACCCGAGCAGTAGATATTGCATGGGACGCGCGAGGCCTCCCGAGGTTCCCTACTCATATATGGTCACGCCGGCTTCCAAGCCAATGCCCGAAATGCAGCGAACTGCGGATGCGCGACGGGGACACTGGCAAGGTCGCGATGCGCCAATTCCGGACCAAGGCAATGTCCACAATTGCTTGCCCTTCCTTCGTTCAGGAGGCAACGAACTAGCGGCGCCTAGTACCCGGTATCGGGGTTGGGTGAACAGGCAAGGGAAACCCGAAGCGGGGAAGGACGATAGAGTCGCGAAGTCTGTCCGCTGGGGTTCCCCCCGACCCCTCCCCACGTCGTGTCGAAGACACGCCTTCGGCATGATGGGGAGGGGAGCGCGTGGATGCAGTGCCAGGCAAGGTGCCGCCGGCCGGCCAAGAGCTCGGAAAACCGAGCCGCCTGGCCGGCCGCCAGAGCGGCCGCTGCGGCAGCCGAGGAAGCCGGACGGATTGCCGCCGGGGAGGCGGGAAGGTGCCATCTTCAGTGCAACGACGGGCCGGAGCATGCATTCCGCTCGCAAGCGCGCGACGCTGGACACTAGCTGCCTGAAGGAAATTGTTCGGTCTGTTCCATTTGGAACTGACGCGACCGAGCTCCGTAGACCGACCAAGTTGGGCGATCTGGACGACGTTGCTGAGCGACGTGTCGGGTAGTGGACCGATTTCTCGAACGCATCGGCGTCTCCCGGCTTGTTACCTTGGGAACAGCCTGCGCCTCACAAGCGGGCAAGGATGCGTCGGCGAAACGGGCCGGCGCATCGCGCCGTGCCGCGCAACGGAGGGTAGACCGCCATGCTCAACCTTTTCACCACGACGTCGCTGAGCACGCTGACCTATGCCACGACGACCCCGGCCGCGTCGGTGCAATCCTACATCGCGACGCCCTACGCCTTGCCCGCTGAAACCGAATACGCTGCGATCGAGATAGTGCCAGTCAACTACACGGGGCCGTCGGGCGGGGGGGCAGATGACAGCGCGCCGGCCGTCGTTGAGACCCAGATCGGTCCACTTGCATCCGACCCCGTGCTCGCCAATGCGGCCGCCTCGGAGATTGCGCCGGTGATCAGCGTCGATCCCCCGCTGAACACCGACATGGTCGCGCACGGCACGCCGTTGGAAGGCACGCAGTACGAAGATCGCCTCGACGGCACCAACGCCGCCGAGGGCATCGCGGGCTACCAGGGCGCAGATGTTCTCTACGGCCATGGCGGCAACGATCTCTTGTTGGGCGGCGACGGCGCGGACTATTTGGTGGGCGGGCGCGGCGACGACGTCCTCTACGGCGAGAACGGCAACGATATATTCGACTGCCCGTACTTCGACGCGACGGGATACGCCGCAAGCGGGGCCGACCAGATGTACGGGGGCGCAGGCGACGATACCTACTACGTCGACAATGCCGGCGATAAGGTCTTCGAGTATGAGGGCTACGGCAAGGACACTGTCATCACATCCCTTGGCGAGTACACGCTGAACGCCAACGTCGAGGAGCTCGTCAGCGAGATTGGCACGGACTTCCACGGCATCGGCAACGAGTTGGACAACACCATCACCTCGTACTCGGGCAGCGACTGGCTCGAGGGCGGCGCCGGCAACGATCGCCTGGAGGCGGGCGGCGGCGAGGACACGCTGATCGGCGGCGAGGGCCACGACGTCATGGTGGGCGGCGCGGGAGCCGACATCTTCCGGTTCAGCGACGGCGACAGCGGTATCGACACCATCAAGGATTTCAAAGCGGGCGAGGGCGACCGCCTCGACTTCAGCGGCATGTCCGGTCTGGCCACCTTTGACGACCTCTCCATCACCATGACCACGAGCGGCGCCATCGTCTCCTATGGCGAGGTGGCCGTCGTGCTGGAGGGGATCACGGCAACGAGCCTGACCGAGGACATGTTCATCTTCGGCTAGTGTCCTGATCGCGAAATTCGTCTCATCTTGCGGGCTTGCTCGGAACGAATTTCGCGATCTGAAGGACACTAGCTAGTTCATGATTCTAGTGTGATTCAGATCGAGAAGTCCGCTCACGAACCTAGCCCAGCGCGATGGTGCGGACCTCTCGATCGTCACACCAGCAGGCTGCGACCGACGCCGTCGGACGGCAGGACTGCCCTATTTGAGCTGGGTCAGGAGCTGGCGGGCAGAGCGGCCCGACAGCGCCGCGAGGGCCTTCTTGCCGCCGGCGGCGTAGACGGCGACTGCGGCGAGCAACTCCTTGAGCTGCGCCGCCGAGCCGGCGTCGAAGCGGCAGTAGGCGCCCTTGGTCAAGCGGGCGATCTCGCGGAAGGCGCGGTCGGCGTTGGCGTCGGGGCCCTCCTGGAACAGGAACACGGGCACACCGAGGAGAGCCAACTCGCCGGCGCGGCCGGCGAGCTCGTCGATCGCCTCCTCCATGCAGTCGCCGACGTAGACCAGCGCGTTGATCGGCTTCCTGCCGGCTTCCCCGCGCGCGTGGCTCAGCACCTTGCCGATCTGGGTGTAGCCGCCAGCGCAGGTGACGTGCGCCATCAGGCGGGCCAGCGCGTCTGGGTCCGATACCCAGCCCGAGGCGCGGCATTCGCCGGCACCGCGGAAGTAGACGAGTTGCACATCAAGCCCGCCGACGGCCTTGACGGCGTGGAACATGTCGGCCTGCAGGGCGAGTGCCATGTCCCAGGTGGGCTGGCGGCTCATGGTGGCGTCCATGGCAAACACCAGCCGCCCGCGGCCGACCGCCGCCACCGGCCCGAGCTCCTTGAGCCGGCGCACGAAGTCGGCCACGTCGGCGGCGGCGGCGGCGGGCGCCGGGGTGTGGGCCTTGGCGCCGGCGGGGAGGGTGCCCTCGGCCGCGGCGGTGGGCACCTCCGGTGCGCGCGTGCCGGGCTTGGTCTGGCCGGGCTCGGTCTTGTCGGAGCGTGTCATGGGCCGCGATCCTGCTGGCGAAGACTCGAAGTCGGCGTAGCAAATAAAGATGGCGTTTCCCGGGGCCGGCGGCAATGTAGGCCGCACGAAAGGGTCAAGCCCCCCGCCCAGACCCTGTCCAAGCCCCACCGATGAACCTGCTCCTCCTCGCCCTGGTCCCCGCCTGCTTTGCCATGAACCCGGTGACGGGCAAGGCGCTGATCGGCGATTTCGGGCCGGCGACCCTCGCGCTGATGCGCTGGCTGCTGTCGGCCCTGGTGATCGCCGCCCTGGCGCTGGCCCGGGGGCGGCGCGAGCGTTGGGGGGCGGACGGCTCCCACCTGGCCCGGGTCGCCGTGCTGGGGGCGCTGGGGATGGGATTTTGCGCCTATGCCGCCTTCGAGGCCTCCAGGACCACGGCCGCCACCAACATCGGCCTGATCTACGGCTGCGCCTCGGCGCTGATCGCCGCCTGGGAGATCGGGGCCGGCCGGCAGCGGGCGAGCGCGGCCCTGCTGCTGGGGATCGCCGCCCGCCTCGCCGGCGTGGTCTTGATCCTGACCCGGGGGCGCCCGGACGTTCTGCTCGGGCTCGGCTTCACCCCCGGCGACCTGTGGGCGGCGGCGGGGTCGGGGATGTTTGTGGTCTATACGATCGCCATGCGCCGCACGCCCGCCGCCCTGACGCCGTTAACCCAGTTTGCGGTGATGGGGCTCGGCGCCAGCCTGGCGCTCTTCCCCGTGGCGGTGGCCGAGGTTGCGCTTGCGGGATTGCCGCAACTGCACCCCTATACACCGCCGTGGGTTGCCACGCTTGTGCTCGTGACGGGTATCGGGGCGTTCCTCGGCTATAACGTGGCGCTCGCCCGCAATGGCCCCGTGCTCACCTCGGCGGCGCTCACGCTCACCCCTGTATATGCCGCCGTGCTCGCCGTGCTGCTGATCGGGGAAGAGCTCGCGTGGTACCACGCAGCGGCCCTCGTGCTGGTCGTGTGCGGCCTCATGCTCGTCAACCGCGATCAGACGCGACGTTAGCAGGCGGCGGACGCACACTACGCATGCGTCCGCCGTTCACTGGCGTCACAGCCACCGTGTCACGCCCTGCAGTGCGCCCCGGCCTCTGCGCACGGTGCAGTCGATCTCCTCGCGCGAGATGCCGATGTCCTTCAGCATGCGGTCATCGAGGCGGTCCAGCGCCAGGGCCGCGCGCCGCGCCGCCATCTCCCGTAACAACAGCCGCGGCGCCGCCGTGACGAGGGCCAGGAGCTTGCCTGTTAGGCTCGCGGGGGCCCCGCTGGCGCTCCCCGCTGGCGACAGCGGCCAGAAGGCCGCATCACTCTTGAAGTCCACGAGCTTGAACATGATGCTCTCCTGCGGGCAGCGCCGCGGCGCGCCCGTTCATCTTGCATGGGGGTCAATGGTCAAAGCCGCCGGAGGCGGCCCGTCATCCGCCCGGCGACATCGTCGCGATCATCGCGGGAGGCGGGGTGCAGGCTACGAGGCGTGCCAGGAAATTCGTCGCATGATCATCGCTCCATTCATTTGGTTTTTTGGTGGGCCCCACGTCGGCCGTTCGCCGGGCGTATTTAAGGCAAAAGCGCCGCTCGGCCAGTCACTTCTGGTTGAAGCTCGTTACAACTCCGCGACAGCCCAATTGCCCAGCAGCGGTGCAAGCTGCCCCAGCTTTGGGCAGAAGCCGCCGTCACATCTCCGTAGTCAATTGAATGCGCAGTACTTATCCTTCTGGCATCGGCCTTGCCCACAACCTGTGGCAGCAGTGCCAGAGAGGGCCCATTGACCGCCGCCTTCGACGAGATGACCGGGACCGATGGGGTGGTGCGCGAGCCCTACCAGTCGGTGCACGACTGGCTCGAGACCCAGAAGATCGACGACCTCAAGCGCAAGCGCATCGAGGCGGAGGCGCTCTTCCGCCGCACCGGCATCACTTTTGCGGTCTACGGTGATGATTCCGCCACCGAGCGGCTCATCCCCTTCGACATCATCCCGCGCATCCTGAGCGCGGCGGAATGGCGCCGCCTCTCCGCCGGCATCGAGCAGCGCGTGCGCGCGCTGAACGCCTTCATGTACGACGTCTACCACCGCCAGGAGATCATCCGGGCGGGGCGCATCCCCGAGGACCTGATCATCCAGAACCAGGCCTTCGTGCCCGAGATGATGTGCGTCGAGCCCGCGCGCGGCATCTACTCGCACGTCATCGGCATCGACATCGTGCGCACTTCCGAGAACGAGTTCTTCGTCCTGGAGGACAACACCCGCACGCCGTCGGGCGTCTCCTACATGCTGGAGAACCGGGAAGCGATGATGCACATGTTCCCCGAGCTCTTCAGCCGCAACCGGGTCGCCGCCGTCGAGGACTATCCCGACAACCTGCGCCTGACGCTCGAGAGCGTCGCCCCCGACGGGCTCGATGGCGAGCCGACCGTGGTCGTCCTCACCCCCGGCATCCACAACAGCGCCTACTTCGAGCACTCCTTCCTCGCCGACCAGATGGGCGTCGAGCTGGTCGAGGGCCAGGACCTGGTGGTCGCCGACGGCGCCCTGCAAATGAAGACCACGCAGGGCCTCAAGCAGGTCGACGTCGTCTACCGCCGCATCGACGATGCCTTCCTCGATCCGCTTGTCTTCCGCAAGGATTCGGTGCTCGGCGTGCCCGGCATCTTCGACGTCTACCGCGCCGGCCGGCTCACCATCGTCAACGCGCCCGGCGCCGGCATCGCCGACGACAAGTCGATCTACACCTACATGCCGGCCATCGTGGAGTTCTACACCGGCCGCCCGCCGCTCCTGAAGAACGTGCCGACCTACGCCTGCCGCAAGCCCGACGAGCTCGCCTACGTGCTGGAGCACATGGGCGAGCTGGTGGTGAAGCAGGTGCACGGCTCGGGCGGCTACGGCATGCTGGTGGGGCCCGCCGCCACCAAGGACGAGATCGAGATGTTCCGCATGCTCGTGAAGGCCCGGCCCGACCGCTACATCGCCCAGCCGACGCTGGCCCTCTCCACCTGCCCGACGCTGGTCGAAGCCGGCATCGCCGAGCGCCACCTCGACCTGCGCCCGTTCGTCCTCGTCGGCGACCGCGTGCGCCTCACCCCCGGCGGCCTGACGCGCGTTGCCTTGCGCGAGGGCTCCCTCGTCGTCAACTCGAGCCAGGGCGGCGGCACCAAGGACACCTGGGTCCTGCAGGATTGATGCGATGGTCGTGATCAAGAACGACGCGGCAAGATCCCGGAGAGCCTCCGCTGAAGCGTCGGCCGCGCCAGCGTCGTCATCCCGGCGCCGTTCGCACCATCTTCGTCATCCCGGCGCCGTTCGCGCGGGCGCGAACGGGACTAGGCCGGGACCCAGTGCACCGCTCCATGAAGGTGCGGGTGCGCACACGAACTCGACCTCACCGCCGCTTTCCCCGAGGGCTTCGCTTGATCAATCAACCAACAGCACGCTGCCCGCTGCATGGGTCCCGGCCTGGTCCCGCGAGCGCCCTGCGGGCCCCCGCGGCGCCGGGATGACGAGATTGACGTGTCATGAGGCGCAAGCCCGTGGGTTGGGTCAAGCGCAGCGCAAACCCAACACTAGCGGCGATCTCGGCCAGCGTTGGGTCATCGCTCCCGCTCGACCCGACCCACGCGCTGCTCGCGCTCACGTCCCTCCCCCTGCGGCGACAGGCGGAAAGCCTGAGGCGCGAAGAGGGGGTGGACGACGCGCCACGAGTTGGCGCCGCCTGCTCACTCGACAGCGGACACAGACCCCAACCCGAGGCGCCAACTCGTTCGGCGCGTCTGGAGGGGATGGCTGCCGCGCGTTCACCCCCACCAGGAACGCCGTCGGACCTGACTCGCCTGTTGCCGTTCGAAGCATGGCTGCGACTGGCGAGCCAAATCCGTGGCGTTCCATCCTCCCCCCTCGAGGGGGAGGGGAAGCGCGCGGCGCAAGCGCCGGCATGACATAGAGACACCCATGCTGGGCCGCACCGCCAACGATCTGTTCTGGATGTCGCGCTACATCGAGCGCGCCGAGAACATCGCGCGCCTGCTGGAGGTCGGTTATCGCATCGCCCTCCTCCCCCGCGAGGGTGGCCAGGAGGCGGAATGGTACTCGACGCTGCGCAGCGCCGGCTGCGAGAAGGGCTACCTGGCCCAGCACAGCGGCTATGATACCGGCAACGTCGTCAACTACATGCTGTTCGACGCCGGCAATCCCTCCAGCGTCTACTCCTGCCTCGCCACCGCCCGGCGCAACGCCCGGGCGCAGCGCACCGCCTTGACGCGCGAGATGTGGGAGAGCCTCAACGGCGCCTGGATCGTGTTCTCGGCCATCGATCCCGCCACCATCCAGTCCAACGAGCTTCCCCCCCTGTTCGACTGGATCAAGGAGCGTTCCGCGCTGTTCCGCGGCGCGCTTCTCAACACCATCCTCAGGAACGACACCTTCTGCTTCAACCAGCTCGGCACCTTCCTGGAGCGGGCCGACAACACCGCGCGCATCCTCGACGTCAAATACTACGTGCTGCTGCCGCACAACGAGCTGGTCGGCGGCGAGATCGACAACGCCCAGTGGGCGGCGATCCTGCGCTCGGTGTCGGCGCACAGGAGCTACAGGTGGGTCTACAAGGACAGCTACAAGCCCTGGCGCGTCGCCGACTATCTGATCCTCAACCGGCAGATGCCGCGCTCGCTCAGATCCTGCTATGACGAGATCGTCTCCGTGGCCGACGAGCTCGGCGGCTACTACGCCAACCGCAACGGCTGCCAGTCGCTGGCGCTCGAGACGCGCAAGCTGCTGGCCGACGGCGACATGAACGCCATCTTCCAGTCCGGGCTGCACGAGTTCCTGGTGGAGTTCATCGCCCGCAACAACCGGCTGGGTTGCGAGATTTCCGCCACCTACCACTTCGCCGACTGACGAGGCGGCGCTTGATGCTCATCTCGGTCCGCCACATCACCCGCTACCGCTACGCCGAGCCGGCCACCTACTCGATCCAGAGCCTGCGGCTGACGCCGGCTGCCTTCAAGGGCCAGCGCGTCGTCAAGTGGCGTCTGCGCACGCCGGGCGCGGGCCGCGCCCTGCAATTCCGCGACGGCTTCGGCAACCTCGTGCACCTGATCACGATCAGCGCGCCGCATCAGGAGGTGGTGATCGAGGCTGGCGGTACGGTCGAGACGGAGGACTGCAGCGGCGTCGTCACCGGCCTGGCGAAGGCCGCCCTACCCCGCGTCTTCCTGCGCGAGACGGACCAGACGCGGCCCGACAACGCCATCCGCGAGCTCGCGGGCAGCATCGGCGCGGGCGAGATGCTCGAGCGCCTGCATGCGCTGATGGGCGCGGTACGCGATCGCGTCGAGTACGAGCCCGGCGTCACGGATGCCCATACCGAGGCGGCCCAGGCGCTGGCCGATGGGCATGGCGTGTGCCAGGACCATGCGCATATCTTCATCGCGGCCGCACGCATCCTGGGCGTGCCCGCGCGCTACGTCACGGGCTACCTGATGCTGGAGGATGAGCGCCCCGCCGATGCGCACCATGCCTGGGCCGAGGCATGGATGGCGAACCTCGGCTGGGTCGGCTTCGATGTCACCAACCGCATCTGTCCGACCGACCGCTACGTGCGGCTGGCCACCGGCCTCGACGCCGGCTATGCGGCGCCGATGGTGGGATCGCGCCGCGGCGGCATCGCCGAGACCCTCGAAGTCAGCGTCGAGGTGCAGCAGCAAAGCGCGCAACAATGATCTCGCTTCGTCATCCCGGCGCCGGCTCTCACCCACTTCGTCATCCCGGCGCCGTTCGTGGAGCGGTGCACTGGGTCCCGGCCTGGTCCCGCGAGCGCCCTGCGGGCCCTCGCGGCGCCGGGATGACGACATTGGGCGGCAATGCGGTGCAAGCCAACAACCGATGGCGGAAACCCCTCATGTACGTTCCCGGAAGCCGACGCCTCAGCGGAGGTTATCCGGGACCTTGCCGGCATACGTCAACGCCGTTGCGATCCCAAGAGACCAGGCCATGACCTACTGCGTCGCGCTGCGGCTCAATCGTGGCCTCGTGTTTGCCGCCGACACGCGCACCAGCGCCGGTAGCGACAACGTCGCGGTATTCCGCAAGCTGCACTATTGGCGCAAGCTGGGCGAGCGCGTCGTCGTGCTGGCGTCGGCGGGAAACCTGGCGGTGACGCAGTCGGTGATCTCGCTGATCAACGAGCAGCTGGTGGCGGAGCTCTCGCCTGAAGCGGAGAGCCTGTTCACGGTGCCAACGATGTATCGCGCCGCGCGTCTGGTGGGCGAGGCCGTCCGCGACGTGCACCGCGTCGATGGCCCGTCGCTGGAGGCCAATGGCGGCAGTTTCAACGCCAACTTCATCCTGGGCGGCCAGATCGGCGCGGAGGTGCCCCGCCTCTTCCACATCTACCCCGAGGGCAACTTCATCGAGGCCACTGACGACACGCCCTACTTCCAGATCGGCGAGCACAAGTACGGCAAGCCGATCATCGACCGCGTGGCCCAGCCCGCCATGCGGCTGGGCGAGGCGGCCAAGCTGGCGCTGCTGTCGTTTGATTCCACGCTGCGCTCCAACCTGTCGGTCGGGCTGCCGATCGATCTCCTGATCTACGAGCGCGATTCGCTCGACGTGCGCCGGGAGAAGCGCATCGAGCAGGAGGACGAATATTTCCGCAAGCTGTCGGCGGCCTGGTCCGACGCCCTGCGCGCCGCCTTCGCCAAGATCGAAGAGTTCAAGCTCTAGGCTCCGCCACGAACAGATGGCTCCCACATTGTCATCCTCGGGCGTGTCCCGAGGAGCCATCGAGCTGCCGGCGCTGGTCGGACTAGGGTCTGCTCGCGTACAGCAACGTACGCTTGAAGCGTGCGGGACGATGGATGGTCGGGACAAGCCCGACCAAGACAGATCGGGCACGAAGCGCGCCTCGATGTGCTCAGGCGGCGGCGCGCTGGGCGCGGACGCGGGTCTTGACGATCTGCCAGCCCTCACGGGCAAGCACCTGGCCGACGGCGCGCTCGAACAGCTCGCGGTAGGACGAGGAGACGTGCAGCCGGAAGGCGTCGTAGTGGGTGGGGACGATGCGGCGGCCGACCTCCAGGCGCGAAGCCGCCACGAATTCCGGGCGGTGTTGGCCGGTGTGGTCCTTCACGGTCCAGGCGGGGGTCATGACGCGGGGCTCCGAGCGTGGTGCTGCGATATGGGCCCATAGTGCGAGGATTCGGCCCCGGTGGCTGTTCCCGCCGGAACACGGGACCGATTTGATGCGCGGCGGGAGCATGCGCGGCGTTTGGGCGCGAATCACTGCGGTGCTAACTGGGATGCGGGGGCGCGTTGCGCGCCTCGGGGGGACGAGCGGCGGCGGGGATGCAGGCACTGTTGCGCTCATTCGGGCTGGCCGGGGCCGGCGTGGCCGCAGCCGTGCTGCTCGGCGCCTGCACGCACGAGCGCACCGGTCCCGTGGGCCAGCACTACGCCGATTTCAGCACGCGCGCGCCGCGCAACAACACGGTCTACGTCTGCCACGCCTACGGCTGCCGCCTGCAGACGCCGTTCCAGTTCACGCCCGCCGACATCGCCAGCCTCAAGACGCTGATGGCCAAGACGCGCAAGGCGGACACCGCCGCCGAAGAGCGCCGGGCGGTCGCCTACGCCATCGGCTGGATGGAGGACCGGGTCGGCAAGGTGATCGGCACGTCGTCCGACCGGCCGGGCATGGACTTTTCCGCCAGCGGCGACCCGACCCAGCAGGACTGCGTCGACGAGGCCACCAATACCACGAGCTATCTCCTGATCCTGGAGCGCAACGCCCTCCTGAAGCACCACACGGTCGGTACGCCCTTCTCCAAGGAGAACCTGCTGCGCGGCGTGGCCGGCTGGCCGCACTGGACGGCGGTGCTGAAAGAGAACGTCGGCGGCCAGCGCTGGGCGGTCGACAGCTGGATCTATGGCAACGGCGAGAACCCCGCCATCGTCGAGGCGGAAAAGTGGTACATCTCGAGCCTGGCCGAGCTGCCAGCCGCCACGCGCTGATCTACTGACGGCGGTTGTCAGGATCAGGCCGGCGGAGCCCTTCGGAAACATCCAGCGTCTGTTACGTTGGCGCAAGCACCGATCGGAGGCAACCATGCCCGAGCCCAGCAAGTCCGCAACCAAGCCCGTCATGACCGGCGGCTGCCAGTGCGGCGCTGTGCGCTATGCCCTGATGTCGGAGCCGACCGGCGCCAGCATCTGCCATTGCCGCATGTGCCAGAAGGCGTTCGGCAGCTATTTCGCGCCGCTCACCGGCGTGCCCTGGCGCGACCTGGTCTGGGTGCGGGGCACGCCCGCCACCTTCCAGAGCTCCGAGGCGGCCGAGCGCGGCTTCTGCCGCGACTGCGGCACCCCGCTCACCTTCCGCTATGTCGACAAGGATCGCATCTGCGTGTCGCTTGGCAGCCTCGACGAGCCCGCGCGCGTGATGCCGGACAAGCAGTACGGCCTGGAGGCGCGGCTGCCGTTCCTGGAGGCGATACTGCAGGCCCCCGGCAGCCGCACCGAGGATGACGTGTCGCCGCAAGACCGGGCGCGGCTCCGCAGCCGGCAGCACCCCGACCATCAGGCCGAGTGATTCACCCCGCCAGGCGTGCCTCGATCGCCTCCAGCGCGGCCTGCGCCTTGGAGCCGTCGGGCCCGCCCGCCTGCGCCATGTCGGGTCGCCCTCCGCCGCCCTTGCCGCCCAGCGCCTCGGCGCCGGCCCGGACCAGGTCGACGGCGCTGTAGGTGGCGGTGAGGTCATCGGTGACGCCGACGGCGAGGCCGGCCTTGCCGTCGTCGGTGACGCCGACGATGGCGACGATGCCGGAGCCGATCTGGCGCTTGCCGTCGTCGATCAGGCCGCGCAGGTCCTTCGGGTTGAGACCCTGCACGGTGCGGGCGAGCAGCCTGGTATTGCCGACGGCGCGCACCGCCGCCTCGGGCTTGGCCGCCGCGCCGTTGCCCGCGGCCGCGCCGGCAAGCGCCAGCTGGCGCTTGGCGCCGGCGAGCTCGCGCTCCATCTGCTTCCTCTCCTCGAGCAGCGCCTTGACGCGCTCGACCGCATCCTCGGGCCGGGTGCGCAGGGCGCCGGCGATCTCGCGCATGCGCGCGTCCTGCTGGCCGAGGTAGGCGCGCGCGCCCTCCGCCGTCAGCGCCTCGATGCGGCGCACGCCGGCGGCACTGGCGCTCTCCGCGACCACGCGCACGAGGCCGATATCGCCGGTGCGCGCCGCGTGCGTGCCCCCGCACAGCTCGACCGACCAGGCCCTGTTGGCCTTGCGTTGGGGTGTATGACCCTCAGGGTCCGACACCATCTCGCCCATGGAGACGACGCGCACCTCATCGCCGTACTTCTCGCCGAACAGCGCCATCGCCCCGCTCTGCATGGCGTCCTCGATCCCCATCAGCCGCGTCTCCACGGGCGCGTTCTGCAGCACGAAGGCGTTGACCACGGCCTCGACCGCCGCGATCTCCTCGGCGCTCATGGGCTTGGTGTGCGAGAAATCGAAGCGCAGGCGCGCGGGCTCCACCAGCGAGCCCTTCTGCGCCACGTGGGTGCCCAGCACCTGCCGCAGCGCCTCGTGCAGCAGATGCGTGGCGGAGTGGTTGGCGCGGGTGGCCGAGCGCCGCGCGTGATCGACGACGAGCTCGACCGCATCGCCCGACTTGAACGCGCCCGTCTCGACGGTCCCCAGGTGCACGAGCAGGTCGCCCAGCTTCTTTTGCGTGTCGGCCACGCGCAAGAGCGCACCCTTCGGGCTCCGGATCAGCCCCCGGTCGCCGACCTGGCCGCCGGACTCGCCGTAGAACGGCGTCTGGTTGAGCACGAGGGCCGCCGCGTCCCCGGCCTCGAGGCTCTTGACCTCCTTGCCGTCCTTGATGATGGCGCGGATCTCGCCTTCGGCCTGCTCCGCCTCGTAGCCCAGGAAGTCGGTGGCGCCGGCCCGCTCCCTGATCTCGAACCAGATGGTCTCGGTCGCCGCCTCGCCCGACCCTTTCCAGGCCTTGCGCGCCTCGGCCTTCTGCTTCTCCATGGCCGCATCGAAGGCTTCGGTGTCGACCGAGATGCCGCGCGGTTTCAGCGCGTCCTGCGTCAGGTCGAGCGGAAAGCCATAGGTGTCGTAGAGTTTGAAGGCGGTGTCGCCGGCGAACACGTCGCCCTGCTGCAGGCCGGCGCTCGCCTCCGACAGGAGGCCCAGGCCCTTCTCCAGCGTCTTGCGAAAACGCGTCTCCTCGAGCTTCATGGTCTCGGTGATGAGCGGCTGGCCGCGCACCAACTCCTGGTAGGTCTCACCCATCTGCTGCACCAGCGCCGGCACCAGCCGCCACAGCAGCGGGTCGCGAGCGCCGAGCAGGTGCGCGTGGCGCATGGCGCGGCGCATGATGCGGCGCAGCACGTAGCCGCGGCCGACGTTGGAGGGCAGCACGCCCTCCGCGATCAGGAAGCTGGTGGCGCGCAGGTGGTCGGCGATGACACGGTGCGAGGCCTTGTGCTCGCCCGTGGCCGGCACGCCGGTCGCCGCCACCGAGGCCGCGATCAGCGCGCGGAACAGGTCGATCTCGTAGCTGTCGTGCGTGCCCTGCAGCACGGCCGAGATGCGCTCCAGCCCCATGCCGGTGTCGATCGAGGGCTTGGGCAGGTTCACGCGGTCGCCGGGGCCGCGCTGGTCGTACTGCATGAACACGAGGTTCCAGATCTCGACGAAGCGGTCGCCATCCGCCTCTGCCGAGCCCGGCGGTCCGCCTGCGATCTTCGGTCCATGATCAAAGAAGATCTCCGAGCACGGCCCGCAGGGACCCGTGTCGCCCGCCGACCAGAAGTTGTCGGACGTGGCGATGCGGATGATCCTATCGTCCGCAAAACCCGTCACCTTCTTCCAGATGCGGCAGGCATCCTCGTCGTCGTGGTAGATGGTGACGAGCAGGCGCTTGGGGTCGAGACCATAGTCCTTGGTGATCAGCTCCCAGGCCAACGGGATCGCGCGCTCCTTGAAGTAGTCGCCGAAGGAGAAATTGCCGAGCATCTCGAAGAAGGTATTGTGGCGCGCCGTGTAGCCGACGTTGTCGAGGTCGTTGTGCTTGCCGCCGGCGCGCACGCACTTCTGCGCGGTCACCGCTCGGCTGTAGGCGCGCTTCTCCTGGCCGGTGAAGACGTTCTTGAATTGCACCATGCCGGCCGACGTGAACATCAAGGTCGGGTCGTTGCGCGGCACCAGCGGCGAGGACGGCACGACCTCGTGCCCGTTCCTGGCGAAGAAATCGAGGAACGCCGTGCGGACCTGGCTGACGGTGGTCATAGTGCTCTACTCTGGCGCCCTGGCTGCGGACGCGACAAGCGCGCGATCTGGCCGCCGCCACTTCTAGCGGCGCACCATTTCCGTGTCCACCAAACGGGTCCCGCGGCCAGAAGCTCCGATCCCCGCTAAATAGGGTACTAGCGCTTCGCCTTCGCGCCCTTGCGGGCCGAGGCATCGGCTTCGCGCTCGTCCTCCGCCACGAAGCCCTCGGGGCCCTCCTCGGCGTCGGTCGCCTCGTCGCCCTCGGGCACCGCCTGCAGCATCTTGTCGACGATCAGGCCCGCATTCTGGCGGATGGCCTTCTCGATCTGATCGGCAACCTTGGGGTGCTCCTTCAGGAACGCCTTGGTGTTCTCGCGGCCCTGGCCGATGCGCTCGCCGCTGTAGGAGAACCAGGCGCCCGACTTCTCGACGATGCCGGCCCTGACGCCGAGGTCGACCAGCTCGCCGGTCTTGGAGATGCCCTCCCCGTACATGATGTCGAACTCGACCTGCTTGAAGGGCGGCGCCACCTTGTTCTTGACCACCTTGACGCGGGTCTGGTTGCCGACCACCTCCTCGCGCTCCTTGATCTGGCCGATGCGGCGGATGTCCAGGCGCACGCTAGCGTAGAACTTGAGCGCGTTGCCGCCCGTGGTCGTCTCCGGATTGCCGAACATGATGCCGATCTTCATGCGAATCTGGTTGATGAAGATCACCATGCATTTCGACTTGGAGATCGAGGCGGTGAGCTTGCGCAGCGCCTTGCTCATCAGGCGCGCCTGCATGCCGGGCTGCATGTCGCCCATCTCGCCTTCGAGTTCGGCCCTGGGGGTCAGGGCGGCAACCGAGTCGATCACCAGCACGTCGACGGCGCACGAGCTCACCAGCGTGTCGGCGATCTCGAGCGCCTGCTCGCCGTCGTCGGGTTGCGAGATCAGCAAATCCTCGACCTTGACGCCGAGCTTGCGGGCGTAGACGGGATCGAGCGCGTGCTCGGCATCGATGAAGGCGGTGATGCCGCCCTTCTTCTGGGCCTCCGCCACCACCGACAGCGCGAGCGTGGTCTTGCCGGAGGACTCCGGGCCGTAAATCTCGATCACGCGCCCACGCGGCAACCCGCCGATGCCGAGCGCGATGTCGAGCCCCAGCGATCCGCTCGAGATGGCCTCCACCTCGATGCGCTTATCATTGGCGCCGAGCCGCATGATCGAGCCCTTGCCGAAGTTCTTGTCGATTTGGTCGAGTGCGGCCTGAAGCGCCTTCTGTTTGTCCATGCTTCCCCCTTCGACTACACGCAGCGACGGCTTTTCCATTGGAAATCCCTTATTTCATGAGTTGCACATGGTGGCAAAACGCGACTCGGACCTTAACCGCAATGTACACGTTTTGTTCTCATAGCGCAAGCGCCCGGATGACAACCGCCACAGCTCACCGCCCCAGCTCTTCCTTCACCTTGGCGGCGAGCTGCGGCAACGTGAAGGGCTTGGGCAGGAAGGCATAGGCCTCGTTCTCGTCGAGGCTCCTCTTGAAGGCGTCGTCGGGGTAGCCCGAGACGAAGATGAACTTGAGGCCGGGATTGGTCTTGCGCAGCTCCTTGAGCAGCGTCGGCCCGTCCATCTCCGGCATGATGACGTCGCTCACCACGATGTCGACCTTGCCCTTCTCGCGCTCCATCACCTCCATGGCCTCCACGCCGGTGCCGGCCTCCAGCACCTCGTACCCCTGGCGCGACAGCGCGCGGGCGGCGAAGTTGCGCACGCTGTCCTCGTCCTCGACCAGCAGCACGCGCCCCGTGCCGGTGAGATCGCGCGTGTTCTCCCGCTTCTTCTCCAGCCGCTGCTCGGCCAGCTCCTCCTCGTTCTCGACGATGTGGCGCGGCAGGTAGACGCGGAAGGTGGTGCCCTTGCCGACCTCGCTGTCGGCGAAGACGTAGCCGCCCGTCTGCTTGACGATGCCGTAGACGGTGGAGAGGCCCAGCCCGGTACCCTTGCCCACCTCCTTGGTGGTGAAGAACGGCTCGAAGATCTTGGCCATCACGTCGGCTGGAATGCCGACGCCGGTGTCCTCCACCTCGACCAGGACATACTCGCCGGCGGCGATGCCGAGCGCGGATAGCTTCAAGCTCTCGCGCTCGGAGATGTTGCGCGTGCGCACGGTCAGGCAGCCGCCGTCCGGCATGGCGTCTTTGGCATTGACCGCCAGGTTGATGATCACGTGCTCGAACTGCGTCTTGTCGGCCTTGACGTGCCACAGGTCGCGGCCGGGCAGGATCTTGAGCTCGATCTTCTCTCCCAGCGCCCGGTTCAGCAGCGCGGAGAGGTCGGTCAGCACCTCGCCGAGCTCCAGCACTTCCGCCTGCAGCGTCTGGCGGCGCGAGAAGGCGAGCAGCTGGCGCACCAGGCCCGCCGCCCGGTTGGCGCTGCTCTTGATGTTCATGATGTCGCGGTAGGCGGGATCGGTCGGGCGATGCGTCTGCAGCAGCAGATCGGAGAAGCCGATGATGGCGGTCAGCACGTTGTTGAAGTCGTGCGCCACGCCGCCGGCGAGCTTGCCCACCGCCTCCATCTTGTGGCTCTGGGTGAACTTCAGCTCGAGCGCCTTCTGCTCGGTGGCATCGATGACATAGAGCATGGCGGCGCCGGCGCCGCGCGCGCCGCCGTCGAGCGCGCCGACGTAGAGGCGCCGCGCCAGCTCGCGCTGGGCGCCGAAGGCGACCTCGATCGGGGCCGCGCCCGAGCGGCCGGACACCGCGCGCTGCAGCGCCTTGCCGAGCTCGCGGCCGGCCTCCTCCTGGCCCTCAGGCACGAGGTCGGCGACGCCGGCTGGAACGCCGCGCCCCTCGACCGCAAACATGCGCATGAAGGCGGCGTTGGCCGTGACGATGCGCCCGTCTGCGTCGACGCTGGCGATGCCGAACGGCGCCGACTGGAAGACGCGCGTCAAGCGCACCTCGGCATGGGCCCGGGCGCCTGCGCCCGACAGCTCCTCGTTGCGATCGAGCACGAGCACGGAGATGACGCCCCGGGGGCCGTGGCCGCGGCAGATGAGCTGGGCGGGGAAGGCGCGGCCGTCCTCACGCAACAGGTCGAGATCGAGCCGTGTCGCCCGCCCGGGGGCGGCACGGCCGACGGCCCGGATCAGGGCCGCGCCGTCCGCGGACACGATATCGAGCAGCGTCAGCGCCCGGCCCGGCTCGGGCCTGAGCCCCAGCCACTGCGCCAGCGTGGCATTGAGATGGGCGATGCGGCCGTCGGCGCCGACCGCGAGCAGACCCTGCGGCAGGCTGTCGTAGAAGGCGAGCGTGGCCTCGAGCCCGCTCGCGGTCTCGATCTCGCGCTTGCGCTCGCGCGTGACATCCGACACCTGCCAGAGCGTCAGCTGCGCGGCGCGGGCATCGCTCGCCGGGATGGCGAACGGCCGCACGGACACGCGCAGCCAGCGGCCCGGCCCGTCCGCCAGGTGCGAGCGGACGTGAAACTCCTCCTCGCGCGGCTGCGAGCGCTCGGCGGCACGGTTGAGGCGGAAGAAGGCCTCGGCGCTGTCGGGCTCGCCGGCGAACAACTCCTCCAGCGTTGCTCCGCTGGGCAGGCGCCGGCCGGTGAGGCGCTGCAGGGCCCGATTGCGATAGACCACGCCGCCCCGGTCGTCGACGACCTGCAGGGCGACGTCGAGGCCATCGGCAACGAGCTTGACCATCTCGGCCTCGGCCGTGCGCTCGCCGAGCCTCAGGAAGCCCAATGCCAACCCGAAGACCAGGAACATGCCGGCCACCGCCAGCAGGGCCAGCACGCCGAGCAGGACGATCTCGCCGGCGCCGCTCGCCACCAAGGCGACGGCTCCGAGCCCGCCAACGGCGGCCAGGCCGATCAAGGCAACGCCGTTGCCGAGCCCCTGCCAGCGGCCGACGGCCCAGCCGACAACCGGCCCCGCGCCGTGGCGTGCCCCAATGTCTCCCATCCGGGCCAGTCTTATCTGATTCTGTGCGAGCAGGGTCCGAAGCCCCTGCAGGTTGCGCGCGAACGGCACGCGCAGGGCCTGGATGAAACCGATGTCTGGACGCATGTACAAACCAGAAGCTTGCTGTGGCACTCGGCAATGCGGCCGACGGGCGAACGCCGGCCCGCCTGCTGCCTTCAAGAAAGCAATCATTCAGGTTAAGATGCCATGAAGACGGCTGCCCCGCATCGCCGCATCGTAGCGCTAGAGACGACGCGGGCCCGGCCCCGGCCGGTGCTTGGCCGCTGCCGGAAATCGGCGCAATCTCGGCCAGACGATTCGATTGGGACGCTTGCACATGGGTTGGCTCTCCTGGCTCTTTCTCCTGATCCTGCTCGCGGCCGCCAGCGCTGGCGCGTTCTGGGCCTATCGCGTATACCTGGTCGGCGATGCGAGCTTCAACTTCAGCGGCCTGCTGTTTCGCCCCCGCCCCGAGCCGCGGCTCGGCGTCACCGAGCACGCCACCATCGACAGCCGCCGCAAGCTCCTGCTGGTGCGGCGCGATGATGTCGAGCACCTGATCATGACCGGCGGCCCAGTCGACGTCGTGATCGAGACCGGCATTGTGCAACCGAGGGCGCAAGAGGCGTCTGCGGCCAGACCCGCCGCCGAGCAGTCCACGCCCGTGTTCACCCGACAGCCGCGCAACTTTGGTCAAGCCGTCAACGAATGAGTTCGCGTCGCCACCGTCACACGTCCGCCTACGTCCTCGCTGCGTTCCTGCTCGCGGTTGCGTTCCTTCCGGCCGCCCTCGCCCAGGCGCCGACCGCGCCCCCGGCGTCCGCGCCGCCCGCTGCCGGCCAGCAGGCGGGCTCGCCGAGCCAGCCGGCCCTGCCTGCGGATGCCACCGACGCCGTGCGGCGCCTGACCGGCGCCATCGAGGCGGCTGAGAAGACCATCCAGCACCTGACCGAGCTCGAGGAGGAGCTGAGCCGGCTGCGCATCGACGTGGAGTCGATCCTTTCCGACTCCACCGACGCCGCCGAGACCCTGCGGCCCCGACTTGCCGCAGTACGCTCCCAGATCGAGAGACTTGGACCGCCGCCGGCCAAGGATGCCGCACACGAAGGCCCGGATATTGCTGCCGAGCGGGCGCGTCTTCAGGCCCTCGCCTCGGCCCTCGACGGCGCCGTCAGATCGACCGAGCTCACCTGGGTCCGGGCCCGCCAGCTGATCGAGAAGATCACTGTGCTGCGGCATTCGCTCTTCACCAAGAACCTGATGGAGCGCCTGCCGAGCCCGCTGTTGCCGGGCCTGTGGCGCGACCTGATGACCGATGCGCCGGGCGTCGCGCACCGCATCAGCTACCTGGCGCACGACTGGTGGCTGTGGGCCCGCGCCAAGCAGCCCCAGGTGCTGCTGCTGCTCGGCCTAGGGCTGCTCGTCTTTGTCGCCATTGGCTATGCCACCCGCAGGCGGAGGCGCAGGGGCGCGCCCAGCCCGGAGGCGACGCCTTCCTTCTTCCAGCGGGCAGTATCGGTTGCCTGGGTGGCGCCACTGCGCGCGCTCCCGGTGATGGCGACGGCCGTACTGCTCTATGCCGGCCTCGATATCCTGGGCTTGCTGTATGCGCCGTGGACCCGCGTGGCCGGCGCCATCGTCAAGGCCGTCATCACCTATGCCGCGGTCTCGGCGCTGATTGGGGCGGTGCTGGCGCCGAGCGAGTCGGGCTGGCGGCTCGTTGCCCTCGCCGACGGCCCGGCCCTGCGCGCGAGCCGGCTGATCAGGGCCATCGCCGCGGTCTATGCGCTCGATGCTGCCCTCACCGATATGAGCCGCGCCTTCTTCGTGCCGCTGCCGCTCAGCGTGACGCAGTCGTTCGTGGCGAGCACGGCCTTCGCCGCCCTGCTCATCGGCCTGCTGCTGACGCCGTTCGCGGCGCCGGTGGCCCCGGCGCCCGCGGCCGAGGCACCCGGCTCGGCCGCTGGCACGGCTGCGGCCGTGTCCCGGCACTACCCGCGCTGGCTCAAGCTGCCGTTGTGGTCCTTTGCTCTCGCCATCCTCGGCTTTGCGCTGCTCGGCTACGTGGCGCTTGCCCGCTTCCTGGCTCAGCAGTTGGTCCTGACCGGCCTCGTGTTCGTGGTCGGCTGGCTCGCCTATCTCGCCATCCGGGCGGTCACGCGCGAGCGGCAGAACCGAGCCTTTCCGGTCGGCGAGATGCTGGAAAACCGGTTCGGCCTCGATGCCCCGCGCCGCAACCAGCTCGCCCGCCTCACCGAACTCGCCCTGACGCTCGCGCTCGTGATCGCGGCGCTGCCGGTGCTGATGCTGCAGTGGGGCTTCTCGGGCGCCGACATCCGCGACTGGTTCAAGGCGCTGTTCTTCGGGCTCGAGATCGGGCAGTTCCGCATCTCGCTCGCTCGCATCCTGCTCGGCATCGTGCTGTTCATGGCGCTGTTGCTGGCGACGCGGCTGTTCCAGCGCTGGCTGCGCGAGCGGGCGCTGCAGCAGACGCGTCTCGATCCCGGCATCGTCAACTCGGTCGACACCGTCGTCGGCTACGCCGGCATCGGCCTTGCCGCGCTGATCGCTGTCTCCTATGCCGGCCTCGACATCACCAATCTCGCCATCGTCGCCGGCGCGCTGTCGGTGGGCATCGGCTTCGGCCTGCAGTCGATCGTCAACAATTTCGTGTCCGGCCTGATCCTGCTGATCGAGCGCCCGATCAAGGTCGGGGACCGCATCGTGGTCGGCGACCAGCAGGGCCTCGTGCGCCGCATCAGCGTGCGCGCCACGGAGGTCGAGACGTTCGATCGCGCCAGCCTGATCGTCCCCAACTCGGAGCTGGTCACCGGTCGCGTGCTCAACTGGACCCACCGCGACTCGCTCGGCGCCGTCAACGTCAAGGTCGGCGTCGCCTACGACGCCGATCCCGAGCAGGTGATCGCCATCCTGAAGAAATGCGCCGACGACCATCCCCAGGTGCTGCGTGCGCCGGCGCCGGGCGCCATCCTCGAGAGCTTCGGCGACAGCGCCTTGCAGTTCAACCTGCGCGTCTCGCTCGCCGACATCAACGTTGCACCCGGCGTGCAGTCGGACCTGCGCATCGCCATCCTCAAGACGCTGCGCGAAGCCGGCATCGAGATGCCGTTCAATCAGCTCGACGTCAACGTCAAGAGCCAGCTGGCGCAAATCACGGCTGATCGGCCCGAAGGCGCATCAGCCGCCGCGCACGCCCACGCGACCGCGGGCAACGGCAAGCGCGGGTCGGCGAGTAAGGGAGGGGCACCAGGCAATGGGTAGTGGGAGCCGATTGCCTACTGCCGATTGCCGATTGCCTAATCTTCCCGGAACACCTTCTCGCGCCGCTCGTGGCGCTCCTGCGCCTCCAGCGACAGGGTGGCGATTGGCCGGGCGTCGAGGCGCTTGAGCCCGATCGGCTCGCCCGTCTCCTCGCAGTAGCCGTAGGTGCCCTCCTCGATGCGCGCGAGCGCCGCATCGATCTTGGCGATCAGCTTGCGCTGGCGATCGCGGGCCCTCAGCTCCAGCGCCCGCTCCGTCTCGGAGGTGGCGCGATCGGCGAGGTCGGCGTGCTGGAAAGAGTCCTCGTGCAGCACCTGCAGCGTCTCGCGGTTCTGGCGCACGATCTCTTCCTTCCAAGCCACGAGCTTGTTGCGGAAGTAGATCTTCTGATGGTCGTTCATGAACGGCTCGCTCTCGGACGGCCGGTAACTCTCCGGGAGCACGATGCTGGTGCGGCGCGCGCGGCGCTTGGCCGCCGGCTTTGCCGCCAACTTCTTGGAATTGACCGCGGCCGTGATCACGGCACGGCTGACGGCACGGCCATTCAGGGCGGCCTTGGACCCAACCTTGCCGACGGCTTTTCTCGCCGCCTTGCTGCGCTCGGACTTGCCCATCCACGCTTCCTGACGGCCATCGTCTGTTGTAGATGCCGCGCCGCGGGCCGCACGGCACAGTTGCGCGCCCGTATTTAAGCTGCTGTTTTTTCAAGTCAAGCCATAGCCGTACTGGACGGCACTCATGGTTTCCGGCGCCGCGCAAAACTGGTGTCCTGCAAGTATTGCTTTGTCCGCTATAGTTTATCCTTAGTCTTCTAGTGCAAGTAGTTCCTCATAATATTTGCTACTTTACGTAGTATTCACGGATTTGCGGCAGAGTTGCTTCTCGACGACAGGAATCGGGGCCAAGCAGCGCGGCGATCTCAACCGGTGAAAACGGCCAACGAGGAGACCGCCCCTCCCCCGCGGGCTCCTCTAACGCTACCGGCGATTGCTTTGGCCCCGTACGCGACGCTCTTCCCCCTGCGTTCTCCCCCCGAGCGTCGCCTTGCGCCACTTCCAACGCCGCCGGGAAGTGGCGCTTCTTCTCGGGCCCGTGGTGTGGCGTCTGGGAATCGCCGACCGACCTCGCGGCTTGGTGCTCGTCGGCAATTCCGACCTCGCGGCAACGTAGTCGGCAATTCGCAGACAGGACACTAGGGCTGCTTGAAGCGCACCAGCCGCGCCCTTAAGCTCGCGCGTCTTTTCGCCGGCCGGGAGCGATGCGCGACACCATGCAGTTCAAGGGTACGAAAAACTACGTGGCGACCGACGACCTGAAAGTCGCCGTCAACGCTTCCATCACCTTGCAGCGACCGCTGCTCGTGAAGGGCGAGCCCGGCACCGGCAAGACGGTGCTCGCCATCGAGGTCGCCAAGGCGATCGGGGCGCCGCTGATCGAGTGGCACATCAAATCGACCACCAAGGCGCTGCAGGGGCTCTACGAGTACGACGCCGTCAGCCGTCTGCGCGACAGCCAGCTCGGCGACCAGCGCGTGCACGACATCAAAAACTACATCCGCAAGGGTAAGCTGTGGGAGGCGTTCACGCACGGCGAGCGGCCCGTGCTCCTGATCGATGAGATCGACAAGGCCGATATCGAGTTCCCCAACGACCTGCTGCAGGAGCTCGACCGCATGGAGTTCTACGTCTACGAGACGGCGGAGACGATCAAGGCCGGCCACCGGCCCGTCGTCATCATCACCTCCAACAACGAGAAGGAGCTGCCCGACGCCTTCCTGCGCCGCTGCTTCTTCCACTACATCAAATTTCCCGACCCCGACACCATGCGCTCGATTGTCGACGTGCACTTCCCAAACCTCAAGGGGCGGCTCGTGGCCGAGGCGCTCAAGGTATTCTATGACGTGCGCGAGGTGCCGGGCATCAAGAAGAAGCCGTCCACCTCCGAGCTGCTCGACTGGATCAAGCTGCTCTTGAACGAGGACATCAGCCCCGAGACCTTGCGCGAGAGCGATCCCAGGAAGCTGATCCCGCCGCTGCACGGGGCGCTGCTCAAGAACGAGCAGGACGTGCACCTGTTCGAGCGGCTGGCGTTCCTGGCCCGGCGGCAGGGCGCCCCGGGCGGATGATCAACGAGGCCCCGCTGGCGCGCTTTCCCGAGCTTGCCAATGGGCTGGTCAAGCCGATCTACGCCGACTACTCGTTCGGCAATCTCGCCAACACCATCGAGTTCCTGCTGACCGGCGTCGGGGCGGGGCCGTTGCTGCCGGCCGACTGCTTCGGCGGCGCCTACCCGCGGCCGCAGAAGGTGGTGCTGTTCTTCGTCGACGCCTTCGGCTGGCAGTTCTGGCAGCAGTACCATCGCCGCTTCCGGACCATGCGGCACGTGGTCGAGGCCGGCACGCTCACGCCGATCTCGGCGCTGTTCCCCTCCACCACGGCCGCGTCGGTCTCGACCTTGAACCTCGGCGTGCTGCCCGCCCAGCACGCGCTCTACGAATGGAACGTCTATATCCCGGCTTACGGCGAGGTCATCCAGTCGCTCGCCTTCAGTCCGCTCGGCCGCAGCGCCCAGGACGCCTGCCTGAAGCAGGGCTACGACCCACGCAAGCTGCTCGAGGTGCACGAGACCGTGCACCAGCGCCTCGGCCGCCACGGCGTGCGCTCGATCCAGTTCTCGCACCGCAGCTATGCGGGCTCGGCCTACAACACCGTCGCCAGCGCCGGCGCCGAGGTCATCCGCCACGGCACGCTGGCCGAGGCCCTGGTGCAACTGCGAGAGGCGCTGCTGGGGCTGTCCGGCAAGGCCTGGCTCGCCTTCTACTGGGCGTCCCTCGACACCATCGCCCATCTCTACGGACCCGGCACCAGCTTCCACGCCGCCGAGATCGCGAGCTTCTGGGAGACGTTCGATGCCGTGTTTCGCGACGTGACGAGCCCCGACACGGTCTATCTCTTCACCGCCGACCACGGGCACGTCAGGGGCGATGCGGCCAAAACCATCTACCTCAACGAGCGCATGCCCGAGCTCGAGGACTGCCTGCCCGTCAGCCCCACCGGCAACCGGATCTATCCCAACGGCTCGCCGCGCGACATGTTCCTGCACGTGCGCCCGGAGCGCCGCGCCGAGGCGCTCGCGCGCGTCACCCGACACCTCGACGGCATCGCCCACGTCATGCCGGTGGACGCGGCCCTGGAGCAGGGCCTGTTCGGCCCTGGCACCGTCAACCCCGAGCTGCGGCGGCGGCTCGGCGACATCCTCATTCTGCCTTATCTGGGGCATTTCGTATGGTGGCGGGAGCCGGGCGTGATGGCGAACAATTTCCATGGCCATCACGGCGGCCTGACGCGCGAGGAGCTGATCACGGTGCTGGGCTCGGTCGATGCGCTATGATCGCGCCGGCCGCGACTTGAGTTTGGCTTGGAGGACAAGGCCGTGCCGCCGACCATCCAGGTCCTGCTGATCGGCTTCGTCGTGCTGCTCGTGGCCTTCCGCGCGCTGCAGCTGTGGCAGCCCAAGGCCCGGCGCCTGCCGATCCTGCGGCGCGGCTTCTGGACCGATCTCGCCTACTGGGGCTTCACGCCGCTCGTCACGCGCGCGATCACGCGCATCTGCGTCATCATCGCCATCGTGCCCGTTGCGCTCCTGATCTACGGCCGCGTCGACAAGGAGCTGCTGCTCAACGGCTTCGGCCCCGCCTCGCGCCTGCCGCTGTGGCTGCAGGCGGTCCTGATCCTCATCCTCGGCGATCTTGTCGGCTACTGGATGCATCGCGCCTTCCACGGCCGCCGCCTGTGGCGCTTCCACGCCATCCATCATTCCTCCGTCGACCTCGACTGGCTCTCGGCCGTGCGCCTGCACCCGATCAACGACGCGCTGATGCGCATTGCCGGCACGCTGCCGGTGCTGGCGCTGGGCTTTGCGCCGGTGGCGGTGGCCGGGATTGCGCCCGTCCTCACGCTGATGGCGATCCTGGTGCACGCCAACCTCGACTGGGACTGGGGCCCGCTGCGCGCGCTGGTCGTCTCGCCACGCTTCCACCGCTGGCACCACACCGACGAGGCCAACGCCCGCGACACGAACTTCGCCGGCCTGCTGCCCGTCTGGGACATCGCCTTCGGCACCTACTACATGCCGCAGGACCGTATCCCTGCGCAGTTCGGCACGGCCACGCCGGTTCCCGCCGGCCTCCTCGGGCAGATGACGTTCCCGTTCCGGCGCGGGGGCGGCAGCGGCGGCAAGAGCGCCAATGCGCCTGCGCCGGGCGAGAAAGGTCTGGCGGCGTCCTGAATACTGAAGGCAAGGCGCTCGGCGACACCGCGTGGGAGCGCGGCAGCGGCGAGACGGCCGGCCGAGCCAAGTTCATCGTCATCAGGAAGCGCACCGGCGAGGGCTGGCAGTTCCATCGCGACATCCCAAGCTCGGATCTGCCTGCGGCGCCGCCCGCCACGCGCGGCTGACGCCGGCAGCCCCGGCAACGGCCTTGATTGCGGCCGTCCACTCACCTATAGACGGGGGCGCTCGCCCCGTTCGTCTAGCGGTTAGGACGTCAGCCTCTCACGTTGAAAACAGGGGTTCGATTCCCCTACGGGGCGCCACTGCTTGATATCAAGACGATATCTTGCAGTTCCGACGCCCACGTGGCAAGTCGAAGACCTCAGGTATCAACGACTGTACGACGAGCCACTCGAGAGTTTTGCGCGTGGGTTCGAACCAACCTCTTTGCCGCCTCGGCTGCCGCCGCCGCATAGCTGCGATCGCCATGCACAAGAATCAAAGATATCGCACCCTCAGACAACAACCAAATCTCACGGGCTAGCTCACTCGACCGATCAACACCCGCGCGCGCCAGCAGATCCGCCAGATGTCCCTCGAGGATCGCTTTGTGCTGCCTGGCAATGCGACGCGCCGGGTGCCCGGGGAGATCCGCAAGTTCAATGACGAGCCGCGTAAATCCGGATCCGGCCCAACGCGGTTTATCTGACCAAACGGCAAGCTGCCCAAAAAGACCGTCGACGATTGCCTCGGGTGATCCTGATAGCTGATCGCCAAAGGTCCGAAATGCAGCCAAGGCCAAGTGATGCTGGGCTTCAAGTACGTCGGCCAACAGCCGATCCTTGCTCTTGAAATGATAGTACAGCGTGCGCTTGGTGACGCTCGTAGCGGCTGCAATCGCGTCCATGCTCACGCGGCTATAGCCCTGCCGTCGGAACAGTTGGTACGCCGCATCGAGGATGCGCTTTCGGGTCTGGACCGCAGAGCGTGGCATCGCTGATCCCCACGGCGATGTATACCGCTTAGTGAGTTTACAGCGGTACGCCATCGCCCGACGTTTGTTCCAGCCTCATGCCAATCAAGGCTGTGGCGCGGATGATCATCCTCCGCCAGCGACAAGAGGTGCCTCACATGCATCACGCGCCATTGACGTTGCGGAGCATCAGCGCCCGCCCGGTCGTGCTCAAGCTCAAGCGACCGGTAGTTGCACGTATCGCAACGATCACCGAGTGGCCGCTCATTCTGATCGATCTCGTCACCGAGGAGGGCAGAAAGCATACGGTGAGCACCGCGGGTGACCGGTTATGAGTGATAGCTCCGCGGTCAGTCAGCGCGATCGATCTGGTCTGCGATGATCTCTCGAAGGGTCTCGATGCCTACGTCGCTGAAGGCAAGG